>Ga0316204_10009495_pt1 | contig 12957 bp, 11 predicted proteins | sample 6monrhotite_MG_2_FD_205661 | JGI IMG/M metagenome (GOLD analysis project Ga0316204, IMG submission 205661) | Microbial mat bacterial communities from mineral coupon in-situ incubated in ocean water Damariscotta River, Maine, United States -... | ecosystem: Environmental > Aquatic > Marine >... | reverse complement strand
GAATAGCTTCGCCCGTCTCAAGGACTGGAGACGCGTGGCAACACGCTATGACAGGTGCCCGAAAGTGTTCCTGTCAGCATGGGCACTCGCCGCCGTCGTCATGTTCTGGTTATGAACCCTGACCCTAAGCAAATTCAGGCTTAAGAAGATCAGGCGCCCCGCCTCTTCTTCTTTGAAAAAATACTCAAATCCCGCGACTGGCCCCCGTGCGCCGCATCGCGGGTGGCAGAACATCCTCTGACGGCCATATCCCGGTCACCAGCGTCCGTTGGTACCCTTGCGTCAGACCTGCGCGCTCCATATCAGCAACCGCGCCTTTCACGTCATACTCCAGCCGATGAAAGACAACGCCATCCTCCGACAAGAGCCCAAACCGGGTCTGGGGCCGCCCGTCATGCGGCGGCATCCCGATGGCACCTGCGTTCACCCATGTCACCGCGCCGATCTGGCGTTGAAAGGCCAGACCGCAATGCCCGGCAACGACGGCATCAACGGCTCCGATCTGATCGGTGATGCGCGCGATTTCCTCTTCAAATTCAACCGGCGCCGAGACGGGCCATAAAAACCGGCTGATGTCGGTGGCGCCTCCGTGGATCACCGCGTAGCGCCGCCCGGCATGGGTAAGGACGGCCATATCGGCCAGATCCCCCATCCAGGCCCGTGCCTCAGCGTCGAGTGATTTATCCGCATGGCCGAACCAGCCGGCCGACAAAAGATCACACGTGGTGCCCGCTTCAAAACCACACCCGCAATCGGGCGCGCCCTTTGCCAGCTGCCGTTCGCAATTGCCGGCAATCGTGGGCAGGCCCCGCTGGCGAAAGATGTCCACCACTGGCGCCGGCGCGCCGCAATAGGCCACAAGATCCCCGGTCGAAATCATCCGGGCCGGCGCGATGCCCCGCGCCTCGGCCCAAGCCAAAAGCGCACTCAGCGCCTCCGCATTGGAATGCGCCCCGCCATAAAGCAGGACATCGCCAGATAAATCCCCCAGATCCAAAAGCTTCACCCTCAGCCTCCCTTGCGTGATAGGCATCCATTGAGCATAAGACATCAAAGTCCCTAAGCGAAAAGCGAAATGAGCGAAATTTCACCCCTTCTTGATACGGCCTTCTGGGTCTCGACCGTCGCGATCCTTGTCCTTTTGATCCTGTCGGGGTTCTTTTCCGGCTCGGAAACCGCGCTGACGGCGGCCTCGCGGGGCAAGCTGAGGATACAGGCCGACAAGGGATCCAAAGGTGCCGAACAGGCGCTGAAGATCACCGAGGATAACGAGCGGCTGATCGGGTCGGTTCTTTTGGGTAACAACCTGGTCAATATCCTGGCCGCCTCGCTGGCGACCTCGCTTTTCACCCGGCTATTTGGGGCCAATGGCGTGGCGCTGGCAACGCTGGTGATGACGCTTCTGGTGCTGATTTTTGCCGAGGTTCTGCCCAAGACCTATGCCATCACCAATGCCGAAACGGCCGCGGCGCGGGTGGCGCCGGTGGTGCGGCTGATCATCCTGATATTTGCACCCATAGTGTCCGCTGTCCGGGCGCTGGTGCGCGGCATCTTGCGGCTTTTCGGGGTTCAGGCCGACCCCGAGGGCCATATCCTGGCCGTGCGCGAAGAGATCGCCGGTGCGATATCGCTGGGCCATTCCGAAGGTGTGGTCGAAAAAGAAGACCGTGACCGGATCCTGGGAGCGCTGGATCTGGGCGACCGCACGGTAGAAGAGATCATGTTGCATCGCAGCCAGATCGAGATGATCGATGCCGATGCCGACCCCGAAGAAATTCTGAGCCTGCTTTTGCAGTCGCGCTATACGCGGCTTCCGGTTTATCGCGGCGATCCCGACAATATCGTCGGCGTGATCCACGCCAAGGACCTTTTGCGCGCGATGGACCGGCTGATGCGCGGGCCCGAAGCTTCGGAAGCGGCCCTTAAGGTGTTCCGGGTTCTGGACGTGGCGATGGAGCCCTATTTCGTGCCCGAAACCACCACGCTGGACGACCAGATGCGCCAGTTCCTGCGCCGGCACACGCATTTTGCGCTGGTGGTTGATGAATACGGAAGCCTGCAGGGTCTGATCACGCTTGAAGATATCCTTGAAGAGATCGTGGGCGAGATCACGGATGAATATGACGCGGGCGACGGCCAGCCGATGGCGCGTGACCCCGACGGCAGCTATCTTGTGGATGGATCAATGACGATCCGCGACCTCAACCGCGCCAACGATTGGAACCTGCCCGATGACGAGGCGGTGACCGTGGCCGGTCTGGTTATTCACGAGGCGCAATCGATCCCTGAAAAGGGCCGCGTGTTCACCTTTCACGGGTTTCGCATCGAGGTGCGCGAGCGGATCGACAACCGTCTGACGACCCTGAAAATCAGACCGATTTAAAGGCGCGCCCTTGCGGGCGCATTCCTTTTGGCACTTCGTGCGGTTGCCTCCGGCGGGGATATTTCAGCCACAAAGATCCAGCTTAGCGGCCTTTGAAGAGACCGCCCAGAAGGCCGCGCACGATGCGGCGGCCTGTGGTACCTTTGAGTTCTTTAAAGATCACATTTGCCACCGCCTCGCCAAAGCTGTCTGATTTGTCGCGGCTTCGCGATGTAGAGCGGCCGACCTTGGTGCCTGAATAGCGGCGACCGGCGCGGAACTCGCGTTCTTCGGCGTCGGCCTCGGCCTCGCGCTCTTCGGCGGCCTGCGCTTCGGCGGCGGCCTGGGTGGCGCGTTTTTTCAGCTCTTCATAGGCGCTGTCGCGGTCTTTGATGGCCTCGTATTTTCCCGCGATGGGTGAGGTGTCGATCGCGCTCTTGCGCTGGGCGTCGGTGATCGGGCCCAGTTGCGAGGATGGCGGGCGGATCAGGGTGCGTTCGACAATGCCGGGCACGCCTTTTTTCTGAAGCATAGATGTGACCGCCTCGCCGACGCCGACCTCGCGGATGGCCTCTTCGGTCTTAAAGCGTGGGTTCTCGCGGTAGGTTTCCGCCGCCAGGCGCAGGTCTTTTTTGTCTCTGGCGGTGAAGGCGCGCAATGCGTGTTGCACGCGGTTGCCAAGCTGGCCAAGCACGTCTTCGGGCACGTCAGCGGGGTTTTGGGTGACGAAATAGACGCCCACGCCTTTGGAGCGGATCAGCCGCGCGACTTGTTCGACCTTGTCGACCAGCGCCTTGGGGCTGTCATCAAAGAGCAGATGCGCTTCGTCAAAGAAAAAGACCAGTTTGGGTTTGTCGGGGTCGCCGACCTCGGGCAGTTCCTCGAAAAGTTCCGACAGGAGCCAGAGCAGGAAGGTGGCATAAAGGCGCGGCGATGACATCAGTTTGTCAGAGGCCAGGATATTGATGCGGCCGCGCCCGTCGGGATCGGTGCGCATGATGTCTGATAGCTCTAGCGCAGGCTCGCCGAAAAGGTTCTGGCCGCCCTGATTTTCCAGCACCAGAAGCCGGCGCTGAATGGTGCCGATAGAACTGGATGAGACATTGCCGTAGCGCAGCGTCAGTTCGGCGGCATTTTCGCCGACCCAGATCAGCATCGCCTGCAGGTCCTTGAGGTCGTAAAGCGCCAGACCCTGTTCGTCGGCCACCCGAAAGGCGATGTTCAGGATGCCTTCCTGCGCCTCGGAAAGGTCCATCAGGCGAGAGATCAAAAGCGGCCCCATTTCCGAAACCGTGGTGCGCACAGGGTGGCCCGATTGGCCGAAAAGATCCCAGAATGTGACGGGAAATCCTTCGTAGGCGAAGTCATCAAAGCCGATCTTGGCCGCGCGCGAGGTGAAGGCTTCGTGCAGTTTGAAGGTCTCGCTGCCGGCGATGGCAAGGCCCGAAAGGTCGCCTTTTACGTCCGACAGAAAGACCGGGACGCCGGCCTTGGAAAACCCTTCGGCAAGGATTTGCAACGTGACGGTCTTGCCGGTACCGGTGGCCCCTGCAACCAACCCGTGGCGGTTGGCGTATTTCAGGTCGAGAAACTGCTTTTCAGCGTAATCTTCGCCGCCGCCGCCAATAAATAGTCCGTCCTGCATCACCAACTCCAAAGATTTTTACCGCGCCACCATACTTGCTTAACCATTCTCTGCCAGTCTTTCCTTTGTCGCAACGTTGGTCCTCTTTCGCTGTGGCATGACTTCCTCCCTGTTAGACTGGCCGCGCCCCGCTTGGCGCGGCTTTTTTTCTATCGGGCACGGGGTTTGCGCCCCGCAACTTCACCCGCCGAAAACGTGAGTTGACGCAAGACAAATAAGGCCCTAGCGTGCCGGTCAATGACTGGTCGGCCCGTCCGACAGGGAGAATAAAGTCAAATAATAGGGAAAGGGCCTCTGCGGGCCCTTTTCTCAATTTTAGACTTCTGGTTTGGACCTCTGGAATTTTGCGCCCTATCACGGGCCGCACGCTGGCCGCACGCTGATTTAAAGCCGGCGATAATTTGCCACCTCTGTGATCCGGCGGGCCCGTTTCGGGCCTGACACCCGCGCCCGGGCATGTTAGAGCGGCGCGACAACAACCGTAAAAAACGAGCGTAGGTATGCCTTCAATGTCTCCTTCACTTTTCCGTCTGGCCCTGATTGCCGCCCTTGGGGTTGCGCCCATGGCGATGGCACAGACCGACACGACAACTACAACTGACACCGCTACCGGCACCACAACTGACAGTACCACCGGCACAACGGCGGCTGATCCCAATGCGGCCAAGCCTGCCGACAATGGCACCGGCTTTCAAACCGGCCAGAACGCCGAGCCTGCGGGTTCGACCTATTCGCGCAAAGCGATCGGTGACTGGGATCTGCGCTGTGTGCGCGCAAAAGCGGGCGAGCAGTCAACGATGGACCCTTGCCAGCTTTATCAGCTTTTGAAGGATGACAAGGGCAACTCGGTTGCCGAGATCAGCCTCTTTGGCCTCGACGTTCCCAATGGTCCCGCCGTTGCAGGCGCCACCATCATCACCCCGCTTGAGACGCTTTTGACGCGCGAGATCACGATCACGATCGATGGCGCCAACCCCAAGCGCTATGCGTTTTCATGGTGCTCGGTTGTGGGCTGCTATGCCCGCGTCGGTTTCACCCAAGCCGAGATTGACGCCTTCCAGAAGGGTTCAAAAGCCCAGCTTGTGATCGTGCCGGCCCCTGCCCCTGACACCAATGTCAGCGTGACAATGTCGCTGAGCGGGTTCACCGCGGGATATAAGGCTGTCAACGAGCACAACGCCAAGGCCGCGGCCGAGGTGGATGCTGCCAAGAAAGCGGCCGAGCCCAAAAAGTAAGGCGCAAAGCGCCCGTAAATTCAGAACGCTGTAAATTCAGATCGCCGCCCCATCGCCGGGGCGGCGATTTTCGTTTGTGGCTGGGATGGAAATTGGCGCTGGTAGATGCGGTATCAGGCGCGGGTTCAGATGCGACGCGGGTTCAGATGCGGCGCAGGGCGATAACGGCGTTCAGCCCGCCAAAGGCAAAGGCGTTGGACAGGGCCACATCGACATCCGCCTCGCGCGCCACGTTGGGCACCACGTCCAGCGCGCATTCGGGGTCTGGCTCCTGATAGCCGATGGTGGGGGCGATCACCCCGTCGCGCACCGCCATGATACAGGCCAAAAGCTCGACCGCGCCGGTGCCGCCGATCAGGTGACCATGCATCGATTTGGTGGACGAGATCATCAACCTGTCGGCATGGGCGCCAAAGACATCCGCCACGGCGGCGCATTCGGTCTTGTCGTTGGCCGCCGTGCCCGTGCCATGGGCATTGATATAGCCGACATCGCCCGGCGCCAGTCGCGCATCGCTCATCGCGCCGGCAATGGCACGTGCGGCCCCCTGCTTTGACGGCATCACGATGTCGCTGGCATCCGAGGTCATCGAAAAGCCGATCACTTCGGCCAATATCTCGGCGCCACGCGCGCGCGCATGTTCGTATTCCTCAAAGACGAATATGCCCGCGCCCTCGCCCTGAACCATGCCGTTGCGTCCAAGACTGAAGGGGCGACAGGCGTCCTTGGACATCACGCGCAGGCCCTCCCAGGCCTTGACCCCGCCAAAGCACAGCATTGATTCCGAACCGCCCGTGACCATCACCGGGCTCATCCCCGAGCGGACGAAATAGAACGCCTGCCCCATCGCGTGATTGGACGAGGCACAGGCCGTGGCCACGGTAAAGGACGGCCCCTTGAGGTTGAACTGCATCGACACGTGGCTGGCGGCGGCATTGTTCATCAGCTTGGGCACCACAAAGGGATGCACCCGGTTCTTGCCCGCCTCATAGACCGCGCGATAATTTTCGTCCCATGTGTTCACCCCGCCGCCCGCCGTGCCCAGAACGACGCCCGCGCGGGCGGCCAGATCATCGACAAATGTCAGGCCCGATTGCGTGATCGCCTCGCGGGCGGCCATCAGGGTGAACTGGGTAAAACGGTCATAAAGGCTGATCTGCTGGCGGTTCCAATGCGCCTCGGGGTCATAGTCGCGCACCTGCCCGCCGATCTGGATCGACAAGCGCTCGACGTCGCGAATGTCCAGCTGCCCGATCCCACAGCGCCCCTCGCGCATCGCCTCCAGCGTCTGGGGCACATTCGTCCCAAGAGCGTTGATCGTGCCCGCGCCAGTGATGACCACGCGCTTCATCTTATGCGGTCTGTTCTTTCACCAGACCCTCGACCGCGGCGACAATTGCGGCCACAGATGAGATGTCAAAATCCGATTTCTCGGGGGCGTTGGCGTTAAAAGGCACTTCGATATCAAAGGCTTCTTCGATGGCGAAAATGCTTTCGACCAGGCCAAGGCTGTCTATTCCAAGGTCTTGCAGGGATTGATCCATGGTCACATCGCCGACCTCAAGCACCGCCTGTTCGGCGATGATTTCGATCACCTTGTCCTTGACGCTTGCTGACATATCAATCCCTCAGCCCAATCTCTGCCGCTCGTTTAGTCGCTCTCACCGGTCTTTGAAACCGCCTTTTTCAGCGCTGCAATCTCATCGTGAAGTGATTGCAGCACGCGGGGCAAGCGCCTTTGCACCTTGTAGCTTTCCAGCTGTTTGTCCATCCGCATCGCCGGATGGCCCAGCAAAACCCGCCCCGCAGGCGCATTGGAATAGATCTTGGTACCGCCGCCTGCGATCACATCATCGCCCACAAATATATTGTCACTGACACCGCATTGACCGGCCAGGACCACCCGGTCACCGATCCGGGTCGACCCGGCAATGCCGACCTGACCACATAAAAGGCAATCCTGCCCGACCTCGACGTTGTGGCCGATGTGAACCTGATTATCCAACTTGCTGCCGCGCCCGATGCGCGTGGCGCGGATGGTGCCGCGATCGATGGTGGCATTGGCGCCGATCTCGACGTCGTCACCGATCTCGACAGTGCCCAGCGAATGAATGCGGGTCCAGCTTTGCGGCCCAATTGGGCCTGCACCTTCGCCCAAAGTCTCGCGCGCGGCCTCGACGCCTGATTTTTCCGGTGTGACAAAGGAAAACCCATCAGCGCCGATCACCGCGCCGGGCTGGGCGATGAAACTGGCCCCGATGACCACGCGCGCACCGATCCGCACGCCCTGCAGGATAAGAGCATCCGCGCCGATCACCGCATCCTCGGCAATGCTGACATGCGCGGCAATACGCGCGCGCGGCCCGATCTCAGCACGGGGCCCGATCACAACCAAAGGACCGATCGCCGCGCCCTGCCCGATTATCGCCGTGGGATCAATCACAGCACTTGGGTGAATGCCCGGCGCGATCTGGGGGCCCTTGTCCATCAGCTGGGTCAGCCCCGACATCGCATAGCGCGGGCGCGCCACGATAATCGCCGCCTCCAGCCCCAGGTCCTGCCAATTGGCCCCGTCCCACAGGATTGCCGCACGTGCGCGGCCTGCGCCAAGCGCTTCGGCATATTCCGGCTTCATCGCCAGCGCCAGCGCCTCAGGCCCGGCATCGCGCGGCTCGGCGGCATGGGTGACCGACAAAGAGGTGGCGCCAAAGGCCTTCGCCCCCAGCGCCACAGCTATTTCTTGTACCGTAAAGCTCATGTCCCGAACCCCGCCTCTTTCGGCGGTCAGGATTACCCCTTCACCGCCCGAAGCGCCACCCCGGCATTTTGCAAAGCCTTCCAGATCCGCGCATCACGTCCGTAAACGTCACGGCGGAACTCGGCCGGGCCCTTGGCCGGTGCAATGGCCGTCCGGTAAATCAGGTGCACCGGAACCTCTTTTTCAAGCGGCACAACGGTTTCCTTGCCGGTCGCCAGCTTGGCCTGAAAGAAGGCCTGAGGGTTGCGTTCCTGTTTGGCCAAAAGCGAATAGGCAAAGTCAAACGGGTCCTGCAGGCGCACGCAGCCATGGCTGAAGTCACGCTTTTCGCGCGCAAAAAGGTTCTTGGACGGCGTGTCATGCAGATAGATGTTGTATTTGTTCGGGAACATGAACTTGACCAACCCCAAAGCATTGCGCCGGCTTGGCGGCTCTTTGACGTCAAAGGGAAAGTTGCGCTCGTTATACTGGGAAAAGTCGATGTCCGAACGATTGACAATCTGCCCGCGTGTGTTGATCAGGCGCAGCTGACCGGCGGCATTTGGGTTTTTCTTGAACAGCGGCAGGTATTCCTTCGTCGCGATCGAACGTGGCACATTCCATGTCGGGTTGATCACCATATGCTCCATCACGTCCGAAAACTCGGGCGTCTGGCGGTCGCTGGCGTTCTTGCCCACGACGGCGCGGGTCTCAAAGGTGACCTTGCCATTGTCGACGATCTTGGCTGAAAAATCGGTGATATTCACAAGGATATGGCGCTTGCCCAAGGGCTGGTTCAACCAGCGCTCGCGCTCCATCGCGACGATGATTTCACTCAGGCGGGTTGTGACGGAGATGTTGATCTCGGCCATAGTGCCCGCACCGGCGACGCCGTCAGAAAAGAGGCCGTGACTGGCCTGAAACTTCTGCACTGCCTTTTGCAGGGACACATCATAGCTTTGGCTGGCCGAACGGCGCATATAGCCCATTGCGGTCATCCGGTCGCGCAAGGCCACGACCGCAGCACCGCTCTCGCCGGGTTTCAGCGATTTTGCCGGAACCTTGGGGCCCCAGCCGCCGCGCCCCAAAAGGCGCTCATAGGTGATCTTTTCCTTCATCAGGCGCGCATATTGCGGCGCCTTTGGCGGCAAAGACCGCAGAAAGCCGCTGGCCGATGACTTGGAAAAAGCCTCAAGCAATTGCTGGCGCCCGCGCAAAGGCACGGCGCGCACGATGCCGCTGTCTACTTTGGACGGCGTCAAAATCCCGGTTTGAATGTCGCGGGCATAGCGCAGAAATATCTGGCTTAGCTCAACTTCCAGAAAACCACGCTCGCGGTCGGTCCGGGCGGCTTTCATCGCTGCTTTCAGCGCGGCGGGGTCATAGCGCCCCGATGGCAACCCATGGCTGGGCGCGTTTGCGACCTCTTTAAGAAAGGCCCGACGACGCTGACGGTCCTTGCCGCTGCGCCCGGTCCAGATCGGTTCATAGGCGCGTTCCTGATAAAAGGCGGCGATATCGCGGTCGCCTGCTGCAGCTTCGGCCACGGCTTGCTGAAAGGCGGTTACGGCTGCCTGCGCCGGCGCCAGCGCCAACCAGAGCACGGCCAGTGCGGCCATCAGGACAGAGACAGGCCGCAAATCAACGCGCCGGGAAAATTTTGAAAAAGACAAGAGAACCTCCAACAACACCAACATTCAAAATATATCGATTTCGCGTACTTCAGGGGCTGCACTGGCGCTTGTCCACAGCGATCTTGCAAAATCACGGCGGTTTCATCGCAAATCGGGGCCGATAAGCCACAATGACTGCCACAGAGCCACACATCGGAACTTTAAGCAATATTTCGCCGGTTTTGCTTGAATAAGGCATGTCAACACAATCTTGCCCTTTGTCTGTGATTCTAATCGTGCAATAAGGTCCTCGCATCTTGGGGATGAGGTTTCGGGTAACGCACTTGGATAGGGGCGCCCGATAAAGGCACAGGACGGTTGAAAATCCAATGACAACTGGCAGTTCTACAGGCATATCCCGCCGCGGGATACTTGGCGCTTTTGCGGCAACGGCAATTTCCGCGACACCGACCTTTTCCAAGGCCGCAGGTTTTCTCAGGGGCGGGGGTGATATCCGCCGCATCCGAATGTACTCGGGCCGAACCGGCGAAAACCTTGATACGATCTACTGGATCGAAGGCCAGTACATCAAAGAAGCCCTTAAAGAGATCAACTTTTTCATGCGCGACTGGCGGCAGAATTCTGTCATCAAGATCGATCCGCGCAATGTCGATATCATGGCCGCATCGCACCGGCTGATGGATGTCAACGAACCCTACCTTTTGTTGTCGGGCTACAGGACGCCCAAGACGAACGCCATGTTGCGCTCGCGCTCGCGCGGCGTTGCCAAGAAATCGCTGCACATGGAAGGTATGGCTGCTGATCTTCGCCTTTCGTCGCGCTCTGTCAATCAAATGGCGCGTGCGGCTTCGGCAATGTCGGCTGGTGGCGTTGGCCGCTACAGCCGTTCAAACTTTGTCCATATGGATTCGGGACCGGTTCGCACCTGGGGCGGCTAAGGCCGTCCGGTGGCGCGTGATCGCCAATTTTACCCCTTCAAATTCATCAACAAACTGTTGAGGCAACCGGCCAATGGCCCTGCCGCATCCGGCTGGCCGTCGGTTTGTGTCAACACAGGTTGACCACAGAGCGCCGTTTCACCCGCTTTCGCGGAATACTGCCGGATTAGGCTCTGATATAAAAGACAATTCCAAACATAAGAGTTTTTGTGTTATAGGTCCCCCAAAGAGGTAGATATGCCACGCGCGACAATGCCAGCTCCGCCCGATCAGCCCGGTTCGCTGATCATCACCTTGCTTGATCTGGGCGAGACCCAGGTGATGCTGAAATCGGTCGAACTTCTGGGCAATGGATCGCGCCTTGCGGTGACCCTCACCCATACCAACCGGATCGACGAAGTGCTGGCCACGGACGCTTTCGCGCGCCTTGCGCGGCTCATGGCGCATGCGCCAGAAGTGAATGGCACCGTTGCGCGGCCCGATATTGTGCTGCGCCTCAAGGAACTGGCGCTTGGCGGTCTGCGGATGACAACCACCGCCACCCCGGACGGCCGCCGCCTGATCGCGCTCAGCTTTGCCAGTGTCTATGGCAATCTGATGAGCCTTTTTAACCGTAGCGTCGATGTCGCCAATGCGGTCGGATCACAAAGTGACCGGCTGGCCGATGCCGCGCTGAACTCGGCTCTCTTGCCGCTTTTCAACTTCGCCGATTTCCTCGAAAACGCCAATGACGCGGCGATGTTTGGCGACCGTGCAAGGCTTTACAAGCACCTGTCGTCGACCCGCGACCGTATCCGCGAGCTGGAACTTTTTCACGAAACGCTGGTGCAAATGGCTAATTCAGCCTCCAAAGACCGCTTCGAAGGCCTGCCCCCGCCGGGAACGCTCCTGCAATAGCTTGGCGTAATTCACGCTCCCGAACACTGTCCAGCATCCGAAACACTGTCCAGCATATCGAATATTGCCCCAAAGCATTCAAAATCTTCGGCCTTTGAATTTTCGCACATCCAGTCAAAGAGATCCTTCTTCTTCCCAATTACCTGACGCTCTTCCGATCCGGTTCCATTGGATGACCTCTTAAAGATCGCCCTCTTCGCCGCATCGGCCTCAATCACGACTTTAGCGGATAGCAAACTCTCTATTCCCTTTCTAAGGCTACAATCCGGATTGGATTTCATTTGCCTTTCAAACAGGCGCTCTCCGAAACAGCCCTCCTCAAGCCCCTGCTCTTCGGGATCAAAAAGCAAAACTATCCGACGTTGAAATAGGCCAATATTCGACCGCAGAAAACTCAGCGCCCGCCGCTGGGCTTGGTTGTTGGAATCTCTAGCGCCGCCGGGCGTATTTTCTCCAATGATATCCAAATGAACCCGGTCCAAAGTGCTTTCTCTATCCAACAGCTTGGCCGCATGCCTCAAATAGTCCACATCCGTTGGCCCCTCCACAAGCACAGACAGTTTACCCCCATCAGAGATAAGACCCTTCAGCCTTTCGCGCTCACGCTCCAGCCCATGAATTCTTGCAGATTGATCCGAAATTCGGTCCAGATATCCTTTATGGGCCAGCTTAAGCTCGCTGTATTCCTCGCCCGAAACTTTGATTATCCTGTCCAAAGACTGACCGCGCGAAAACACTTCGAAATAGTGGGTGCCTTTTGGTGCCATCGCGATGGTCGTCGGCGAATGAGAAACCATAACCACCATTTTTCCCTTGGAAACAAAGTACTCATCCAGAACTGCAAACAGCACGTTCGTCAGTGACGGGTTCAGCGTGGCATCAAAGCCATCCAGCAAAAGCAGTTCGGTTTCCTCTTCTTGCCCGCCTGCGCGCGACCCGATGATCAAAGGAATTATTGACTGTTCCCCATCCGATAGCTCGGCCAGGTGTCTCGTCTCTGCTTCAATAATCGCCCGCGCATCGTCAATCTGAAAAAGCTTGGGCTTTTCATCAAGCGACGACCCGTCCTCCCTAATCGCGTAATCATCTCGAAAGCGATACGAAAAGTTGAACCGACCAAAAAGATCGTTCAGTTCGGTCCATGGCGCCCGACCCAGCGGCCCATAGTCCACGGTTTTTCCAGCCACGCCAGCCTCGCGCTCCATCTTCATTTTACTGAGGGCGAATTTATAGAAGGCATCGCTTACAGCGTTCTCAAAAATGTCGTCCGATTTCCAGATAAAACCATCTAACGCGCTGCAATTTTGAATGTCTTCCTGGGTGATCGTGCCTTTGACCTGCCCCCCGAAAGGTCCCTCACTTTAATGTAGAGTTTGCTCAACTTTGCACTTGCCCCCAACCTTGGACCATCTGGGTCTAGATATTTCCGGCTTTCGTCAGATTGGTGGGCTGGTATCACCGTCTGATTTTACGAGCATTATCGGAGATTTATTTCCGATCGCGCTGTGG
>Ga0316204_10009494_pt1 | contig 12958 bp, 5 predicted proteins | sample 6monrhotite_MG_2_FD_205661 | JGI IMG/M metagenome (GOLD analysis project Ga0316204, IMG submission 205661) | Microbial mat bacterial communities from mineral coupon in-situ incubated in ocean water Damariscotta River, Maine, United States -... | ecosystem: Environmental > Aquatic > Marine >... | reverse complement strand
CCAAAATCTGGCAACTTCAGATGTCCTTGCTGAAGAAGGCTGGGGCGTCTCGGCGTCTGGAGATGGCGCTTCGGCTCTCTGAGGGGGTGCGGGGGCTGGCCCGAGATGGTGTTCGCCATCGCCACCCTGAGTACTCTGAAGACGAGGTGGAGTGGGCCTGGCGACGTACACTGCTGCGCGATGACTCGCTGTTCAAGAAGGTCTGGCCAGAAGGGCCATTGCTTCCGACATGAGTCAGGCACCATTGGGGGAGATCCTGGCGCGCTTCATCACCGTACTGAATGAAGCGGGTGTTGAGTACATGCTCGTCGGGTCCGTTGCGAGTTCGGTCCATGGGGAGCCGCGCTCCACCCAGGACTTCGACATCGTCATTGAGCGGAGCATCGCTGCGCTGGAGCGTCTGCTGGGCGCGCTTGATCCAGAAGTCTACTACTTCGATCCGACAACGGCGCGGCAGGCCTACCGCCGCTCCTCTCAGTTCAATGTCCTGGATGTGGAGCAGGTCTGGAAGTTCGATGTGATCTTCCAGGGAAGTGATGCGTGGTCGAGGGAGGCCTTTTTACGTCGCAGCGAGGGGGAATACTCGGGCGTAACGATGGCAGTGCTCTCTCCAGAAGATGCGATCGTGTCGAAGCTCCGCTGGGCTGAGAGGATGGGAGGCTCAGAGCGCCAACTCAGGGATGTCGCTGGGATCGTGCGGATGCGTTCAGAGGGGCTGGACTACTCCTATCTGGAGGACTGGCTGTCTCGGCTTGGGCTGAAGGAGATGTGGGCGCAGGTGCAGGGTGAGGGTGACGCTGATTGATGATGGAGTGACCCTGGAATTGCGGAACGGTCAGCGCTTTGGTGCGATGCGCAGTTCAGATCCTGTCCAGTCAGGCTCCCAGCTCGATGGGGCGATGCTCACATCGGCGAAAGCGAGCAGGTGTCCACAATAGCGGGGGCACTCCAATTGTAGATGGCTCCCCCTGCTGGACAGGACTCGAGCTGCGCTGCGAGCGCTGCTGGATGAGAACTGCGGGATAGCTTGATGCAGTGATGCGCCCATCGGCGAATCAGTGACCGTGAGCTGGCCTCCACGATAGCGGGGCACTCCAGTCCGTCGATCCGGGGTAGGATTACACCGCGAAAGTCGAGGTAGACTCCCCCATGACCTCTCCCGCAACCACCCTTCACAAACAAACACGCTCCCTCATCGGTACTCTCTTGGTGGCCCTGCTCGTCGCGCCCGCCCCTGAGGCTACCGCAAGCACCGAGGGACTCTTCGGCCCCCAGCTCACCCCAGCCACCCCCTACGCGCTTTCAATGGAGCGGGCGGTGCCTTATGACACGGCGGTGTACCCCATCGCGCTGGGAGCCAGGACTGGAAGGCGGGGTGGAGGGCGGGTCGCGAGGACGATCCCTGGAGTTGGCGGCCCTTCTGGTTCGGCTACAGCTTTGGCCTCGCCACCTCGGCGCTGACTATCGGGACGTGCGCCGCGTCAGACTGTCAGCGCCGCTTGGATGCTGTGGAGGTTGTAGGATACTCGCTCGCGGGCACGATTGCCACGGTGCCGTTGATCTCCTGGGGTGTGAGGCCCATCGAGGCGCAGGAGGGGATCGACGAGCTCATGGCCCGGTCCTACACATGGACGATCCGGCGTCGGAACATGGGGCGGGCCGGCCTCGGTGTTGTCGCAGGAACTGTCTCCCTCCCGGCGGGGCTCCTCCTGGCCTCGCCATAGGGGGCGGGATCTACTGACTGCGCTCCTACACCAAGGAGGCGCGGCAATACTGTACTGGTTCAGCGTGAACCGGGGATTCTCGGTGTGAGTCGTCAGGGTGTGGGTTGTTGGGATGGAGGCGTCTGTTGACTGGCACGGACACGGGCACGGGAGAGCGCAGGGGCTTCTCGGGTGGCTCGACTCCAGATCCCTGAGCGTCACCCTGGTCTACGGCCTGGCCCGATTCAGCAGTGTCAGCACCAGCGCGCTCGCGGGCGGCCTTGCGCACAGCAGCCATCCGATGGGCGCGCCTGGGTTCTATCTTCAGTCAGGGATGAAATGGCTCCCCGGACTTGTCGGCAGGGGGAACATGGGAGGCGAGGGCGGTCTACCCTCGAGCGCCACAACAGGAGGCCGATGAGCCAACGGAGAAGAGGGAGAGTGGTCCTGAGCGCTGGACGCGATGAAAGCATATGCTGGACTCTGGTGAGGTCAGCTCACGGGCAGAGCTGGCACGTATGGAAGGGGTGAGCCGAGCAGCGGTAACCCAGGGTCTCAAGGCGCTGGAGCGGCTATAGTTCAACAAGGAGGCCTCTGACAATGCGCTCGCAACTCTGGACCGACACTCACCCGGACGCTGGGCGTGTGTTGGTGGAGGGGTGCCGACGCATGAGCCCTGCGGCCAAACTCCAGCGCGTGGTCGCCTTGACCCAAGGGGGCCAGCAGATGCCCTAGCGTCCACAGGTTCATCAGAGTCTTCGACCTATGGCCCCAGTACGGGGTGAACCATGCCTCCCACCCCGACAGAGATGTGTGGCTTGTCGTTGTAGTCGGGGGCCAGTTCACGCAGATCCTCACTGACTCCTATGACATAGAGGACATACCACCGATAGGGGTAGAGTTCGGATCGGAATCCAGAGGGCTTCTTTCCGGCCTTGCCGTCACCATAGTAGGAGAAGCAGTCGAGTTGGAACTCGACCTTGTGCCCGATTGATTTCTGGGGGAGGGAGTCTCCGAGTGTGATGTGCGCGCCAGCTGGGCTTGGGGGCGGGTGGACTGTGTAGAGGTGGCGGTATGGTGTGCCGGAGCTGGTGAGATTCTCAATGCCATAGGCTGCCTCGATGACTGAGAGAACAGATGGAATTCGTTTGATATAAGCCGTCCCGTCGGGGATGCGCAGGTAGTAGTAGCTCCCACTTCCCGCAACATAGCCCATCCGCGGGAAGATATCAGGCCGCACCTGCACTGCCTCAAACATCCACTCCAAGGCTTGCTTGTGGGTGACTTGGTCGATGACGAACGAACGTATAGCATTCGCTGCTTCCTCGGAATCGGTATCGTCGATTAGTCTGGCCACGGCTTCTTGAGGATCTGTAACTGACATAGTGTCTCTTTGTCTATTGATAGGCCACACTATCTTAACATTGCTGGTATGGGCTACATTCAAGATAGCGTGACGGCAGTCATCCTGTTCACACTCGTGGGAGCCTTACGCAGGGTGTTTTAACCCAGCTTGGATGGGTGAATAGACCCAGAGTCTGCCAAGGCCCAAGACAATACCAACAGGTTCAATGTGATTCGGTTTTTGGCACACTGCTTGCGTGAGGTGACGGTGCTTCGGAGGTGTGAAGGTGTCCCAACTCTCGACTCGAAAAGCGGACGTTAATGTTGATGTCTTCGGGGGCTCTTCGACAGCTCGCGAGGGCCGTATTCTCTATCCGGCCCTTGGCGCTCCAGAGTTGCTCAAGGAAGGGCAGCCGCTGGAGTTGATCCTTGTCTGCAGGGGGAAGATAACCGAGAAGGATGTGCGGGACTGCCTGTTGGTGAGCGATTGGGAGGGGCTGACCCCACACACACCCGCGAAGCCCTTCCAGATCGTGTTGGAACAGTCAGCCTGCGGCGCCCGGGTGGAGGTGGAGTGTATCTGTGATCTCCGAGGGGTCGATGACGAGGCTACCGCGGAGGCTTCCGCTATCGATCCCCAGGTAATAGGGGTCGAGAAGCGTGGGCGGAATGAAGCCCTCAGGATTGTCGAGCCCCTCTGGGGCACCCGCTTCGGCCCCGCCGGACTGAGTATCTACGTCGCCCAACTCTACGCCGCGCAGGGCTTCTGCTTGATGTATCGTGTTCGCGTATTTGACCACAGACTCAAATCCAAGCCCAACGAGCCGTCCATGCACGCGCTGCATTGGGTGGAGCCGGTGCTGGAATCCACCGAAATCGGGCTTGGCGCAAGCTGGCAGCAGGCCTGGCAGCTCTACTGCGACGACCCGCAGGTGCGCGAATATAGCGGGAAGAGCGAGGCGCATCATTGGGGCGGGAACCTAGACGGGCCCATGCTGCACCCAGTGGCAGTGTTTCCTTCCGATAAGCGCTTCCTGAATATTGGTGTGTTGGGCGACCTGCACCTCTCCAAGCGCGGTGACGAAATCAAAGCGCCTGGAACCATCTACCGAGAGATGTTCCATGAACACCTCGAGGAACTGAACGGATCCGACGAGGTGGACGTCATCTTTATCGCCGGAGACATCATCGACTACGGACGCGGGATGTTCACGGACATCGAGGAGCACGGGGATTCGGAGAGCTATGGCCTGGGCGTGAACTGGGCCTGCACCTACGAGAAGCTGTGTGGGTACTACAAGAAGCCCGTTTTCATGACCACCGGAAACCACGACTGGCGGTTGCATCCCTACTGGCCGCTCAGCTCCTTCGAGCTCTTCGACTGGTTGGACATAGAGTTCTACAATACCGCACACGACATGAACCTCACCCGCGATGAGGTCGTGGAACAACTCACCGAGGACGCCAAGGAAGCCGCACTGAGTGCGCTGCTGGAGGGTCCCAGCTCCATCCTATGGTACCTGATGTTCATCAACCCTTGGCTGGACTACGGCGTGCGCTTCGGCGATAAGGAGAGCAGCTGGTATTTGTTTGTTATGGATTGGATGCAAGGGGAAGTGATCCGGTTGGGTGCATTCGGTGAACGCCTTCTGCCTGTCAAACAAGCCTACACATTGGTTGGCCCCTGGCCCATCGGCGAGCCGCGATTGGTCTTTGGCGTGGGCGATCCCCCCTATGATGAGACCATCATCCAGTCGCTGCCGGGAGTCAAGCTCTCCGCACCCCGTCAGTCCCTGACCCCCGCCCAGATCGAGCTGCTTCGGCAGTGGCTCAAGAAGGCCCACCAGGATGAATCTACGCACAAGACGCGCATCGTGGGGCTGCACGCGCCATTCTTCAACCCTACGCCTGAAGTGGGCTATGAGCGCCTGCGTGACGGTCAGATTTGGCGCGACTATGAGCTCAGGCTGGTCGATACTGAGGCCATCCCCCCCCTGATCGCTTCACTCTGGGACGACGCCGCTAAGGAGGACCGGCCCTTCTTCGGTCCTGGCGGACACTTGGAGCCATCGAAACTCGGGTTCGCCACGTCCTTGATGGAGCGGCTCCTCAAGGATCTCGCGCCCCCCCATCTCCTCGAGGGCGCGGTCGTCCGTGGTCGCTTCGACGCCTTGCGGCTCTTCGTCGATGGGACAGCGGGCAACGTTGGCGAGAAGCATCGCGGCGTCGATCTGGTGATCTCTGGTCACAGTCACTGCGCTGGCGTCTTCCAACTCGAGACCCAAGAGGGGGATATCAAGGTCGTGGAGAAGAGCCGACTCGACCCAAAGAAGCACTATGGCGTGGACTACACTCCTGTCACGGTCTCACCACCCACCTTCTTCAACTGCCCCTCGGCAGCGACCACCAACAAGCTCAACCAGCTTGGCAAGACCGATTCGACCCGGGGGATGCGCTTTATGCACCTGGGCCCGCCGGCGCGCTCCATTATCCGGCTGGACCCGAATACGGGTCAGCTCACCGAAATCAAGGTTCTGCCGTCCGAGATCAAGGGCTCCAATGAGGTGAAGAAGGTCAGGCGGGCGGTCCAGGATGACATGCAGGACAGGCTGGTGCTCGCTGAGCATGAACTCCGGAGCGTCACTATTGGAGGGAACTGGAGCGCGCTGCGGTGTGACCTGGTGTCCCACGATCTGCTGCCTGGACTACCCTTTATCTACGAGTGCCACGCTCCATCGTCTGAGCAGATCGCGCCGAAGAAGGACACCTTCCGCCGGTTTCTGGACACAGGGACCGAGGAGGGCTTGGAGTTTTTTTTGGCGAGGGTGTCCGCGAAGGGGCAGATCGAGTATGCATTCCCCCCCGCCAGAAAGCCGATGCGCGTACCCGTCCAGCTCACGCCAGATGAGCCCGAGATAACCGTCCTATATGGCGCGCTGCCTCTCCCCGAAGTGTCCACCCTTCTCGCAGCAAACGCGGAGGGCAGCCTCGCTCTGATCACTCGATACGGAGGAGGGGACTCCTCCCTTCAGCGCGTGCTGCGCCTGGAACTCAGCGACTCCGTGCCTCACTCTTCGAAGTGGCTCACAAAGTTCTCCACCAGCCTCCGGCCTCGCAACCTCTCGGCTGGTTGGAGCGCGCGGGCCGAAGCATTGCGCCGCTTCCTGAGCACCGATGAGGGTCAGGCCTTCCACAAGATCTACGCGAGCCGCCAGATCACCAGCGGCGAGCTGCCGGAGTAGACATGTCGATTATTCGACACATTCGCGAGATGAACAAGCACTACGCTGAGCTGTCCGCCGACACCAAGCTCGGCGTGGTGCTGATCGACGCGCTGCATTGGGAACGTCTGTGTGTGGATCCGGGCGTAGAGGCGGCCCTGAGCGCTAAAGTCGATATCCCGTACGGACTCCAGCTCGATCTCCAAGGCCTGACTCTGCACCCGGACTCCACGCCCGAGGCCCCGCGCTTCACCTTGCGTCTCGGCGGCCTGAGCTGGCAGCTGAAGTTCCCACAGTGCCCCATCCACGGGACGTTGCAGAAAGGTTTCAATCTGGGAGAACTGAAGCTGGACACCGGCGCGCTCGGTGAGTTCGGCCAGCCCCGCTGGGGTGTCGCCCCGCCTGACGCTAAACTCTCCCTGGGAGACCTCGACTTCGAAATCGAGCAACTCGGACTAGACCTGTTCGATGTCACCCGGTTCCCTCGACTCCACCTGAGCCTTCGCGCTGGTGAGTTCTTGTCCATGGGACCCGTGACGTTCGCCCCCAGCACCTTGGAGATCGGCCTGTCCCCCGAGGGTGTGGTCAACGCGGAGTTGTCGGGTGACCTCTCCCTGTCTGGCGCGGCGGAACTCTCCGAGTCCACGCTGGAGATCTCCACCGCCGGGCGTCCACGACTGCGGCCCCGCTACGCGACGGGCGCGCTACGCCTGTCCAGGGGGCCAGTCGCGCTCGCCCTGACCGAACTGGAGTGGGACGAAGCAGAGGGCTTCGCGGTGACCGGCGAGCTGAGCCTGAAGGATCTGCCCCAGGCCGGAGACAGGATTACTGCGGCCGTGCGAGTACGCCAGGACGAGAAGGGCACCCAGCTGAAGTCCACCGCCCCCGCCAGCCTCGTGTTCCGGCAGGGCGCAGCCGAGCTGACCGCGACAGGTTCGCTCGACCTCACCTTGGATGCAGAGGGCGAACTCACGAGGTTGTGTGTAGTGAATGCGGAGGTGAGCTTCGATGCGGCCTGCCCGCTGTTTGGGGGCGAGAGACTCTCCGGAAGCGTCGAGATCAGGCGAAGCGAGGACGGGGTTCAGTTCATCGAACTGGAGCTCACCACCGACGCGCCTGTGGAGACTGGCTTCGTCGGGATGAGTGTGAGGCTGGAGCAGGGCGGGAGGCTGACGATCAAGCACGATCCGCTCACTCAGACCGCTGAATACGAAGTGAATGACCTGAGCGCAAACCTGGAGCCCTTCGGCAAGGTCGAGAACGTCTCAGCCAGAGTCACGGTCAGCCCGGAGTCCATCCTCATTCACATCAAAGAGCTACCACAGCCCCTGCAGGCTCGGGGGGGGAGTTTGGGAGCGATGCAGCCTCGGTTACGGGACGTACACATACTGCTCGGCGGCGGACTTGAGGGCGTTGTGAGTACTGAGGACGCACCAGTAGCTGGGGTCGAGGTATGGCTGTTGGACTCGGGGGGGCGGCGCATTGCCACTGCGCGCACAGACTCCAAGGGCAACTACAAATTCCCAGTCGCCCCTCCAGGGGAGATCCAGCTTCGCATCCCGGGATACATCCAGCGGGGTCGGCCCGATGTCACGGAACTGCACGACAAGGGCGATACCAGCCTCTACCTGCACCGAATCGAGGCGGACTTCGCTGCACAACTGCCCGATGTGTTGCCCGTCGGGGCCGGCCGGGAGGTGTCCGGCTCTATTGTCTGGAACCAGGCCCAGGGCAGCGTGTTGGCGTTCTCGGTGTCCGGCGAGTTGTCGAGCAACCTCGATGACTTGACCCCGGTGATTCCGTATGGCGTGGCCTTGCTGATGCGCCTGGATACCAAGGGGGTGTTGCGCTCTTGCTGGTTCCCCAACCGAACCGGCGGTCCTGAGGACTTCCGACCTGGAGATGCCGCTCTGCGGGAGAGCGCAGTCACCGCCGGGATCGGTGCGTTCGACAGCCACGCCCGCGGCGGGCGCCTCGCCGCCAGCGCTCGCTGGGATAGGATGAGAGGAGTGGGCAGCCCGCCGCCCGACAAGCCGATACGCCTGTCCCTCGGGCCTGTCAAACTCAACCTCCAAGGTCTGGAGTTCGGCGACGCCGGTGTGGTGTCGCGGGTGCATGGTGATCTGGGCCTGCCAGCTCTGCCGCCACTCGCAGAAGCGCTCGAGCTACAGGACGCCACGCTGAGGCGCCTACCTGACGGTGGGATAACACTTCGCGTAGATGGTGCAGTGAGGCTGTCGCTCGACGTCGTGGGTCAGAAGCTCTCGGCCAGCGCCAACGGGGTGGTGTTGACCCTGAGGGAGGACCAGATCGAGCAACTGAGCTGCTCCCGCTTCGAGACCACGACGCCGGAGAGCCTGCTCCTGTTGGGGGCGGTGGGTCTGAGCGGCTCAGGCAGTTGGCGCTCGGTCGAGCGGGCAGTCAAAGAAGGGCAGCCGCGCTTGGACCTCAGCGTCCAGCTGCCCTCGGAGGGCTTCTCCTGCTTGCTGTTCGGGATGGGGGTGGAGGCAGCGGCGGGAACTTGCCTGCGGATGACCCGTGAGGACGAGACGCAGTTGTCCTTTGAGGTGGTGAGCGGCTTGTTGACGATGAGTGCCTGGCCCCTCGAGGGCAATATCATCTCGGCCAAGCGTGGCCACGCGCCTGAGCAGCTCGAGCTGCAGGCCGACGAGACGGCCCTCACCTGGGAGATACACGGAGCCTTGGAGGGTGAACTCCCCTTGTGGCCTGGCGACCATCTTGTCCTGGACAATGGGGACGCGGACGAGGCGCCCGCGCCCCTGAATCTCACCTGGATTGAGTCCGAGGGAGAGGAGCGGCGTTTCGTGGCCCTGTCGGGCATGGCCGGAGTGCGATTCCCTGACGACATCCCGGGGCTGGGCGGACAGCGGCTGTGCGGGCAGGTATGGATCACCCGCTCCACTGAGCTCACCGAGACGGGTCAGCTGGAGTTGACCACCATTAAGATAACGCCTCAGGTCGAGCTGCCGCTGAGCGACCCCTTCGGCCAGGCCAAGCTCACCTTCCCAGCCGGACAGCCTCTGGTCATCACCCTTGGAGGCCCTTCAGGCCAGACCGAGCGCCTCCGTTCCCTGAGCACTGTGGTGGATGTCGTGTTGGAGGCTTACGGGCTGGCTCCGGAGATCAGCAAGCTCCGCGCGAACCTGGAGATCACGCCGGCAGACGACGGAAGCAGCCGCGTCAGCGTGACAGTGGGCGGTGAGGAGGGCGTGGAGTTGGTGGAGTGGAGCGCCGGACTGAGTACATCTCAGGGCTTCAGTCTGGGCGTCTCCGGGGTCTTGCGCACGCTGGAGCTGTCGTGGGCGAAGTCACCGTCCGAGGCGGAGGGCAGCAGCACCCTCCGCCTCGAGGGGCGCGTGAAGGTGAATACCAGTGCGCCCTTCCTCCGGACGAAGTCGGACACCGACTTGGTGTTCGTCTACGATGGAATCGCGACGACCATCGAACTCCCAGGGATGATCTCGGCGGCCCTGGACCTTCCTCTCTCTCCGGAGGTGCTGGTCGAACTCACCGACGCCAAGCTCACCCTGAAGGAGGGCGAGCTGGTGGAGATCTCCGCCTCCAAGCTGAGCGTCGTTGCCCGCGGTCTGCCCAACGCCGACCAGCTGTCCATCCCTGACCTCCGCATCTCCGCGGCGCTCTCGCTGGTAGAGAGCGAACTCTGCGTCTCCGTGGACAGCCCGCCGACGTTGCCCGGGAGTGTCGCGTTGGGTCCGGCTCGCCTGAGCCTCGCCTCCGAGACTCTGGAGATGAGGTGGTCGATGAGTGGGGAGCTGACCCTCCTCGAGCTCCCTTTGGAAGTGGAGTTGGATGACTGGAGCGTAGGCGCAGACTGCGAGGTGCCCGGCTTCTCCCAGCGGGTCGGCCTGGCTCTGGTGGCCGCAGACCCTGAGAAGGGGATCGGCGAGCGGCTGGAACTGCGCCTCCCAGACGACGAGAAACTTGAACTCTCCACAACCTGGGAAGGCCTCACCGTGACGCTGTCCGAGCCCGCGGACAGAGTCCTGTTCTCCCATGGCGCTCCCCCGCCCCCCCAGCAGGGCCAGACGCCCAGCTCGGAGAAGCTCACCTGCTTGCACCTCCAGCTCGCTGTGGAGATGGAGGTGAACGAGGAGCAGATCAACATCCCCACGATGGCGCTGGCCGTGAGCAGTGCCAGGCAGCTCACCACCACCTTTCTGAAGGGGGCCGAGCCGCCCGCCTCGCGTATCCCCATGGGGCGTTTGGGTGACTTCGAGATCGTGTTCACCTCCCTCTCCCTCGACCTCTCCGAGGGCTTGAGTATGAGCGGAACGGTGGGCGTGAAGACCCCCGAGGGCCTCCCGGGTTGGCTCGGTGGAGGCCTGGACATCGACAACACGACCTTCAGCTGGGAATCGCAGACTGAGACGCTGAGCCTGAGCATCCCCCCTGTGGTGGACTCCCAGGCTTCGGAGGCCGAGGTGCCGCTGTCCAAGCCGCTCACGGTCGAGGGCCTCGGCGAGCTGAGGCTGGGCTGCTTCGGGCTGGACTGGGAGGTGGGCAAGCGGCCTGTTGTGTTCTCGGAGGGGGAGGTGGAACTCAGCGCGCAGATCACCCAGGTTCTGGCGCTTGGTGAGAAAGGCCTGGCTGCTGGCATCCAGTGGCCTCACCCCTACACTCTGTCCATCAGCCCGGATGGCTCCTTCGCTCTCAAAGTCGGCCAGAGCGGTGGCTCGCCGATCATCACGGACATGAAGCTCTTCGACGGCGCGGCGAAGATCGACCAGGTCGTGGCGTTTACCATTGAACTCATCCAGGGCCGGGTGGCCGTGAGCCTGGAGGGGGTGAAGGTCACTTCCAAAGGCAAGCTCGATGGTACACTCGACCTGCGCACCTTCACCTACCTTCCGCCGCCGGCTTTTCCGCCCTACGGCATGGTCTTCTTCGACCTCAGCGGTGACGCCAAACTGTGCATCGGTGACGGTGCCAACAAGTGGAACCTCGGCACGCTACACATCGACCGCCTGACCCTCAGTCGTCGCATCCTGGAGGTGCTGGATATGCTCGCCGACACTGAGGGGCTGTTTGGCTCCACAGACCAGGAGACGGCGATCGAACTGGGCGCGGTGCGCCAACTCGGCGCTGGTCGCCTGGGTGGGCAGCACGACGAGTTGATAGTCAGCTTTGACGGGGGTAGTGGCTTCCGATCTGTAGACGGCGTGCACTTGGCGCAGTCCGAGTCTGTACTGGATCTCGACGGCTCACCGATTGTGAGCCTGTGTCGGTTTGCGAGTGGTGTCATGGTGGTCCGCGAGGACGGCGTGGTGCAACGCTTTGGTGACGATGGCACGGTAACAAAGGCCTACCAGGGCCCAGAGCGCCTCGACGCTCTGGTCCCCTACCAGACCGGCGTACTGGCGGCGTTCTACGATCCGATCTCCCGCAAGAGCTGTGGAATCTACTACAGCGCGGACGGGCGCAAACTACGTGGTGACGGCTCCGACCAGCGCTACAGCGCCAACGGTCGGGTCTCAGCGATGTGCGCCTTTGGGCAGGAGGGCGTGATCACGGCGTTCTGTGGCCCCAACGGCAAGCCTTGGGGCGTCTACTGGAGTCGGGATGGTCTAAATCTCGGTGGTGGCGAAAACACAAACACCTCGGTCCTCAAGGCCAAAGAAGACTGTGATGGCGAGGGCGTTGAGCTGCTGGTTCCCTTCGGGGACTCCTGCTTCGCCTGTTGGACCTCGCCCGAGGGAAAGCCCGCCTGGGTGTCGCTGTTCAAGGACCCCCTGAAGATGCACGAGGTGGACGAGGTCAACACGGTTGAGGCCTACCGCGGGCGGGCGCGGGTCTCGCACATCGTGCCCTTCGCTGGCGGCGTGGTCGCAAGCTTCGCCCACCCCGAAAACCCCGACAGCGGCTGGGGCGTTTACTGGAGTCAGCACGGTCGGCGCTTCATGCCGCAGAAGATGCCGGAGATCCGCTGCCTGCTTCACATACGGGGAGAGAGGGATGGCGCGCGGGCAGCTTGCGTCGCGGACTTCGGCGAAGGAGAGCGGCTCATTTTGGCGTTGGCCAACGGTGAGGTCTTCTCCCTCGGCTCCAAAGAGACTGTGTGTGACGATACGCGTGTAGCTCACTTCGGCGGCGATCTGTTTGACACGGTCGGTGATGAGGAACCTTCGTTCACCGGGCCAGTCGTGGCGCTGTCCCCACCGGCGCTGCCTGTGTCTGAGAACCCTGGCATGGTGCTAGCTTTCGACAGTGGCTTGGTCTGCGGGCGCGCGGAGGACCAACTGCTCGAGAGCGCGGGCGTCGACACCATATTCCCGCTCCACGACAAGGTGCGGCGCTTGCAGGCCTTCCAGCGAGGGCTGCTGTCTCAGGACCAACAGGGCCGTGTGCGGCCTTTCATCAAGGGAAAGCACCACCAGACGTGGAACTACCAGAATGCAGTTGAGCAGATGACTCCCTACCTCAATGGCTTCCTGCTCGCCTACTACGATCGCGAGCACGGTGGTGCCTTAGGCATCGACTACCATCCCTGCACTACTCTGACCCCAAAACTTAAGAAGTTGAATCGCTACAGCGCCAACGGTCGGGTCTCAGCGATGTGCGCCTTTGGGCAGGAGGGCGTGATCACGGCGTTCTGTGGCCCCAACGGCAAGCCTTGGGGCGTCTACTGGAGTCGGGATGGTCTAAATCTCG
>Ga0316204_10009493_pt1 | contig 12959 bp, 14 predicted proteins | sample 6monrhotite_MG_2_FD_205661 | JGI IMG/M metagenome (GOLD analysis project Ga0316204, IMG submission 205661) | Microbial mat bacterial communities from mineral coupon in-situ incubated in ocean water Damariscotta River, Maine, United States -... | ecosystem: Environmental > Aquatic > Marine >... | reverse complement strand
AGGCTTGATCGTTGGACAACTCCAGCACCAAGGCATGATCCGTTATAATCAAATGCAACACCTGAAGCGTCGTTACCGTTGGACAAACTAGCCTTTGAAATAGCGGTACTTCGACGGCAACTTTTGCCAATTACATAGGGCATCTTCAACGCCTTGCGGACTGAGTTCGAGTGAGTCCGCAAGTGAGGCACTCTTCTCTTCTAACTCTGCAATGGAGAGATTCCCGAATAGCAACTTTGCGCCGTCAACCGGGCCAGTAGATCCCTTGATATAGGCTTTGTCGGGCAAGATCGGGGCGATCAGTAGATTGCTCCAATTACAGAGCAAGTCGAATTTACCCAAGCGAGCGAAGCGAGCCACCTGGTCGAGCTCGTCATAAAGAAAGCCAAAGACGGATTGCGGATTCTGTCCGACGTTCGCCTGAGCGTTTGCGATCATAGCTTCATGCGAGCCGTATTGGCCTATCCATGCGAGATAGGTGCTGACGCTATTTCCCAGCCCTTTTGGTCCAGGCTTTAGCGTTTCGAACTTCCTATGATTGCCAAAGCGGCGCGAGCGCCCCGCGCTTGTGATCTCAGGATATGATTCAGCGAGCCATTGCTCGAAGGCCCCTGGGTCGGCATTAACCGCTGCCCAATCCCACACGCCTCCTTGTCCGAAGCGGCCATAGATGTCCTCGGTAAGATTCCAACCATCGCCCTTGTGCTTGCCGCAAAACGTAGCGAGATACACAAGCCAATAAGCATCATCTCGGTTTCCGGCCTTATCGAAGACCGCTGCTCCACCGAAAGGATCGAAGCTCCCTGAATATGGTTGGTACAAATCGGGAGATTTCGCGCGAACAGCTTTGGTCTGCAAAAATTCGATCCGTCTGGCGCTATCAATGAGTTGCAGCACAAAGCACTCCTTCCGAGCTGCATCGCTAAGACCGATCAATGCCTGCGCCGCTTGATCGAAGGCCTCCAACCGTGCCGAATAGGCATCAAATTTCTGCTGATCTTTAATCCTTGCCACGTGAGCCTTCCAGATCGAGTTCGTCCTGGGCCGAATACTCCTCATCGACCCTGATTAGCTTGGGCGTTTTTACAAAAAAGTTCGAGTAAAAGTCGTGACTCATATGCGAAAAATTTTCCTTCGCCAGTTCAGTCCCACGCCTGTTCTTAATGTCGCTGTATCGAAGCAGGACGAGTGCTAAGTCCTTCCAATATGAAGGTAGCCTTATTGAAGCCGCGCCAGCGATGGTCCCACCTCTAATCTGTTCTTCAACTTCCAGAAATCGTCTGAGGTTGTCGAGCTGACAGCCGGCCGGCATTTTCGGCATGGCAAAGGTGGGATTCTGGAAACCTTCGCCCAGATAATCGCTCACCTTAGCTTCGTCGCGCTCATACAGGTGTAAGCTGGTTGCGAAATGATGGTAATCACCGACTCTAATTCCAAGCGCTCGCGCGATAATCTCTTGGATCATGGTGAAGCAGAACACATCGTGCGTGAATCCCATGTAGGCGTCATTAGAGCGCATCATTGCGACCATGTGCAATCTTTCGCGCCTTCGAATAAACTGGAGCGCGGCAGTACATGGTGCTTCTGCTTGTCCCGGCTCTAGATCATCGGGCTCCAACAGTGCGATGACAGCTCTGCGCGTATCTGGCTTCGACCTCAGGCGCTCAATGACCCGGTCAATCTGATTGAATGGCTTTCCGAACTCACCAGTACCCAGTAGCCTAGGCCCATAGGCTTCGCGCAGTGCGCCAGTGCCTTCTTCTGGCGGATAGTGCGGAATGTAGTAGCGGATAAAATCAAGATCAGCACTGCCTGCCATGTACCATGAAAACTCAGCGAGCGCGGAAATCAGACGCCCTCGTGTTGCGGTCGCGCTAATCCGCGAACGCGGGTCTTTGAGGATGACCGTAGGAGCAAGTAAGTCACTACCCGCTCCCTTGCTTGCGACAAAGGTATCAGTGCTGGCAGACAACTCGTCGTAGAGTTTCCGCAGGATTTCATCCAAGCACTTACCATCAATAATCATCACTCGGACTATAGTTCAAGAGCAAACCATTACATATAGATCGATCGAACCTTTATCCCCGAGAGTCCTCATTTGAGACGCTGGCCTGAACGGTGGTCAACGGGCGGTTTGAGTACGTCCGCTTTCAGAAACTAAGAAGTAGGAGGCTTATGCCTTAGATTGGGGCGCATTTCGGAAGGGCTGCAAATGGGCCGGAAGCGGAATGTCGGGAATTAGCCTGACGACAGTTGCAAGCAGTCGTTCAAATTCTGGCACCAATACCTGGCTACCGAAAAGGACGCGTTCAGTTTTGCCAAACCCAAAACCAAGTCGTCACTTCAGCGGGTTGCCTTCATCATCGAGCATTCGAGTATACTCAAGCGCTGCCCGACCGTTCGGTGAAACCACACAGCTTTTCAGATCCACACTTTTGGCTTGCCGGAAACCTGTCAACTTCGTGGCTTGTTCATTCACCGTAAGGCCGATGTTCACCCACATATCTACGGGGCACTTCTTATGCGCGGATGGCGACAGTCTGCTCAGATGTCTTCCGGTCAATTGGTCGCCTGCAATTGTGGCCGTGAAATCTACTTCGTTCTTATAGTGGACAAAATCGGACGTCTGTTTTGTATGCCGCGAAGTTAAAGATGCGCCTTCTTGAGCAAAATACAGGATACGGTTCGTTCCATACCTCCAGTATCCCGTCAGATCAAAAGACGGGGGCGCCAGTTTGAGCCGGTGATACCCATCTGCCCCGGGCTCGTAGTCAGCCCACTTCGCTTCATTGAACAACATCCGTGGGGTCGTTCTGGGATTGCCGTCAATATGGGGGTAAGGCGTATTGTCTCGTTTCGTGGCAACGAAGATCTGTAACGAATCTGCCGCACCGAGATCAGTACCAGATAGAACGGTTGCATTCCACGAAGAGCCGGTTGAATCAGTTTTTCTAAGGTTGACCAAAAACTGATCACCGATCTTCACAATAGGAACGGCGCTCAACGGTTGGCTGAACGTCAGTTTTGCTGTGAAACTAGCGTTCTCGATCTGACTTTTTGAAATGGCATTGTCGGTCGTACGCCGCAGCGTAGGTTGCCCGCTGCCCAGAAGGATACGGTATTGAACATCGGCCAATGCAATCCTGTATCGCTTGCGCAGCTCGATCATTTCTCGATCGCGCTGAAGTGAGGTGTTGAAGGATTGCGCATCCATTTCTTGCAAAATGCTATAGTGAACAAAATTGCGAAGCGCTCGGTTTGCCTGGTTCTTGAATATCCGAGCGATGATTACCTTTCCTATTGTCGCAGGAATGGCGGTAGGAGCAGCACCCTTCAGCGCTTTGTTGAAGCTTTCTAGCTTCATTGGTGAGCCTAGCACCCTTCTTCCCGCCTTGAGGCGTCCCCAAGCTCCATCGGCAACGATCTTATGTGCGGCGCTATGTCCAGCAGCACTCTTGTCAGCTGCATTTAGAAGGGCTTCGATGGTATCTCCCATGACGATGGATGATCCTGTGCCTATCTCGCTGTCTAACAGAGCGCCTAGCTGACGAGGTTGAGCAATTGATTGACTCGATGGGTCAGTAGCCTTGCTGAGCGCGTCCGCGGTGATTTTCGCGTCTGCCGCGCTAACAATTTGGTCAATCGCTTTGTCCGTTGAAAGCTCAGCCGCTTTCGTGGCAGCAGTAACGGTACCGCCAGTAAGAAAAACATCCATTGTGACCACTAATGCATCCACTGCCACCGGCCCAACAACTGCGAGCTTCTCGGCATTGCCGTACTCTTCGGCCAGTTGATTTATGTACACCGCTCGTGATTGCATTCCTTTGGCCAGCAGCGACCTTAGTTCAGAATGCTCCGCAAGCGTGGCGTCCATTTCGCTCAGGTCCTTCCGCAATTGACTCTCAATATTGAGCAACTCGCTGTGGTTGGCGTTCTGCTCTGCAGCAGTTTTAGCAATGTGCCAGCTGGCGAAGTAGTAGACCTGACTTTCCGATTGGACCTCGAAACTTTTGAGAAATGGAGGCGGATATTTCAGCAAGACTGCCGCATAGGCATTTGTGGCAGCAACCAAGTTTTGTTCTGCTTCGGCTAGATCGGTAAGAGCAGCCATAGACTGCGTTAGCGCGGCCGCTCTCGCGGCTGCTTGGTCAGTGAGCGGGTCGACCAAATTCGCCAAAAACCGAGACTCTGCATTCTCGAACAATTGCTCGGCTGCGCTTTCATCACGTTCCGCAAGCTCACGGGCCTTTTGCGCTAGTCGAAAACGCTCCGACGGCGCCTGTCCGCGTGCGGGCCGTTCGCGCTGAAACACTTCCTCTGCCCGCACCCGCTCAGCTCTTGCTGCATCCAAAGCAAGTTTGGTGCGGTCACGATCAATTCGCAATTGTCTCCTTTGGAGGTCGATGCCCGCGAGTGCTTTATCGTAGGCTGCATTGCTACTTGCGACTGAGTTTTGGGCCAGCTCGTATTTTCGCTGTGCCAGTGCTTCCTTGGCTTTTGCTAGCTCATATTGGGCTTGAAACGGTGCAATTTCCTGACCGATAGTAGGAAGTTCAGGCAATGTCTGGGAAGACGCGGGATTGGAATAAATGACCAGCAACAATGCTGCGAGCGCTCGAAAAATCATTGTTTGCTCTCCCGCTTGACCGATCATGACATAACATGATCAAGCTCAAGGTGAAAATCTCTCAAGTTTAGCATGCCGTCTGTCTAAGGCCTCTCGCTGAATGTTTTGTGCAGACCCGATCCAAGACTAGGTCAGTTGGCCGACCCGTCACCAAAACACCTTCAGTTGCAGCGATTGGGCCAGATCTGGGCCGTTAGCAGTCTGTCCGCTATTGGTCGCTCCCGAGTGGAAAGCTACCATTAGTCTGGCAGGGTCTTAGAGCTAGTCCAGCCCATATATTGCCGTAGCTGTGACGCGAACGTTATCCGGTGTGCACTCAATGATTTCTCGGACATATCTGAGAAACGCATTGCCCGTATTGAGCGAGAAGACAGCCGCATTGTAGTTAAGGTCATTCCGACAGCGACCATGCTGAAGCAATTCCGCACATTCGTTGTCGATGAACATCGCATCGACGTATGGGAGGTATGCCGAGATCGCAGTGATATCGTTCAGAAAACCGGGGGTTGGCAGCTTTTTCCGACCGCCTTTGAACTGCGCGGCAAGGGCTGCAAAGAGATGCGCGAGGATGCGCCCAAATGGTTGTTCGCTATTCTTGGGCCAGTTCCAGAAAAGGGATGTCGCTCTTGCCAGCCCCTCTTCCGCCACACCGGCCTCTTTCGCGTAGTAACGAATGATCTCCATTTCACGGTTCACGAAGCTTTGTGTCGCACTCATCATGGCCCAGATGTCGTTCTCAGTGAGTCCTTTGTCGAGGTTCGCTAGGGCTTGCATAAGCGCCTGCTGTCGACTGTCGAAATAAGCGCTCAACTCGTGCTCGATGACTTCATCGAAACCGAACCCTGATCTCTCCCAACTTTCTATCAGGCTGGCTACATCTGCATGTGTGTCGTCACGACCTTCCCGTGTTTCTTGGGCGAAGCGTGACCAATCCATTTCCACGCTAATCCGCATCTTAGAAAGCCAGTTATTCCGTTGGCCACTAAGCACATCATCAATGTTGAATTCGACTTTCGGCTCATTATTGTTGAAGTAGGCGCGGACAAACTCCTCAATTTGACGAAGCTGAACTTCGTCCGTGTCGAGAAGGGCGATGTCGCCGCCGACTGCCTCCTGAGTTTCCCGCAATGCGCTGGCAAAAGGACTTACGACAGTCTCTTTGTGATGAATGTTCGAATGTGGAAGCAAGACTTGCTGGAGCAAGACGGCCTCATTCAGAAGCTCGTCCACTTCAGACCAGAACTGTGACCACTTATCCTCACGCCGCGTTCCGGCGCGGAGCTTATGCAGCTCGCTGAACGCGAACTGATCAAAGTAGATGACTTTCTTGTCTAACTGCGGAAGCGCTTCCGAATGTGTGTAACGGCATCTCGTACAACGTTTGGTGACGCGATTGCCACCAATTGAGAGAATACCAAACGTTCCTTCCTGCTTACACTGCCAGCAATCTTCAAATGGACCATATTCCCATGTGATTGGCTTCTTCATGCTGCGATTATAACCTCGGCAGCTCTCAATCCCAATGGCCGCAATGAAGAACTAATCACCACAGCCACAATGTCCGATAATGGGGCGCAAAGCGGACTGGCAGCCATAACCTTACGGATGGCAGAGAATGTCCCAGTTCTGCTGCATCATTTCGGCAGATGTCTGCCCGTCGATTTGGAATAACGTATCGGTCACTATGAAGCGCTGAGGCAGCGACATCCCGCCAAAGCCATTGCGAGATCGGACGTACCCACACACGAGGCCTTTGCCTTCTTCTGGAAAAGGCTTGGCGATCATCCCGTAAAACTGAGCAGAGTCTGGATCGCGTAACACCGCTTCAACCCTCTGCTTCGCCGCCTGTTCGAGCATTAGTTTTTGGACTTCGTAATTGGGCTGGCCCGAGCTCGAGCTGATGTTGGAGATTATCACATAGAGGAACAAACCGATAAGAGCCGCTAGCCCAAGCAAAATCATGCAGGAGGCCTGGGTGCTGGGTATGCCCTTGGAGAGCTGCGCCTTCTCTTCATCGGTGAACTCAGCTTCGCAATGAGGGCAGGCTGGCAAGGTTCTTGTGATCGATGCGCCGCAGCGCGGACAATCGCCGATCATCACGTTCTTTCTTTGTGACCTGTTTGGCGAACTCTCAGACATAGTTCCATCCTCTTCCACATACTATAGTTGATAAACAGGATGGCGGGGAAGCGCCAATGGTTTCTGGCGATGGATATGCGGAAACTTGTTGGCGGGAACTGCGCGCGGATCCGTAAGGAGCGCGGGCTTACGCAGGAACAGCTCTCGGAGCTGTGCGGTCTCTCGCAGCAATATCTAAGCGATTTGGAGCGCGGGAAGCGTAACCCGACGATTGTGACGCTTTATGAGATCGCGCAGGCGCTTGAAGTGAGCCATGTCGATCTGGTTTTACCAGAGTAGCCCAGGATCAGCGCTCCGGCTCGACGAGCGCTCTGGCTGCAGCAATCAACTTAGCGATCTTAGAAGATTGAGCTTCGAGCTCATCGAGAGCTTGCACGTAATTGTCATCATCGAGAATGCTGAATGTTAGGGCGCTGGTTACAGCATCTTCCATCACCATACCCACTTGAGTGCAAAGCAAGATGATCAGTTCGCGTTGATCTCTATGCATACACCAGCTCCTGCCGGCCATCGCCGAGCATTCGCTCATGCAGCGAGCGGTGAGAAGTTTGGCTTGCCAGGAACTTGGCGCGCTGCTCGTCCCAGCAGGCCGGGATGGCGTTCGGCGCAAGAAAGCTCTTGGTATCGAGGTTTGCTTTGGCTCTCCCATCCAGAACCGCCTCAACGACCTCAGGCGATAGGAATGCAAGTCTTACCACCCGCGTCATCCAGGAAGCTGTAACGCCTTCTTGCCTGGAGAACTTGGCGATGTCGATCTCGCCGCTGCAAAGCTCGTTCCACCATTCATGCGCCTTTGCAATCAGTCCAACTAGAGCAAGGTTGGGCATTGCCCGGTGTGCTTCAAGCCCGCTTTCCTCGATAATCCGCAGCACTTGGCCTGGCCGTTTGACCTTGGCGTCCACGGTGAATGCGAGCGATGAGCTGCTGATTGCATTCTCTTCCACCCCTAGCTCGCTTGCGAATACCGAGCGGTTTAGTTCGATCTCGAGTGCATTCGGACCAACAGTAACGTTTGAGAGCAGCATGCGGATCAGCTTGCTGCGGGGCGATCTGATGCTGGCAGCGAGCTCGCTTGCCTTATCATAGGCTAAAGCGATCTCACGGGGAGAGACGTCGCTTGGATCAATAATGGTAAGCGGATCTGATAAGCGGCTCGCAACTTCCTCGCGTATCACGCGCTCAATGTCGGAGGCGGGTATTCTGATTTTTGCTCCTGATCCTGCATCGCCAGCTCCTGCATCGCCTGCACCTGCAGCACTCACGTAATAACAATACTCGCGCTTTCCTTTCTTGGTGTGCGAGGAATGGAATGGAGTGTGCGCCTCATCGACCAGCAGTCCGGCTAGCAGCGCCTTCTTTGGTTCTCTTTGCCGCCTTGGTCCTTGGCGGTTGTTTGCTAGCTGCTCTTGAGCGGCATCCCAGGTCGCGCGATCGATGATCGCCTTATGCAATCCATCAAAGATCTCGCCCTTGTGCCCGATTAGGCCGGCGTAGATAGGATTGCGCAAGATTGTGTAGAGCTGACCGCGCGAGATGACGCAGCCGCCATAGGCCTTGCCCTTGGCGGTCTTCCGGATGGGCGATCTAATGTTGGAGTGCTCTAAGTCTTCAGACAGCAGCCGCACATTACCAAGTTCGAGATAGCGGCTGTAGATCGAGCGGATCAGTTTAGCATGCTTTCCAACAATCTTCAGGCTGCGCCCATCAGGTTTGTAGCCAAGCGGCGGAACACCTCCCATCCACATGCCCTTCGCTTTTGAGGCTGCAATCTTGTCGCGAATGCGTTCAGCCGTAACCTCCCGCTCAAACTGCGCAAAGGAGAGCAGCATGTTGAGCGTAAGGCGGCCCATCGAGTTGGTGGTGTTGAATGATTGGGTAACCGAGACAAAACTAACCTCTGCTTTATCCATGGTCTCCACCAGCTTTGCAAAATCGAGCAATGAACGCGTTAGCCGGTCGACCTTATAGACCACCACGATGTCGAGGAGACCCGCTTCAATATCGGCGAGCAGCCGCTGGAGGCCAGGGCGCTCCAAGGAACCACCCGATATTCCGCCATCGTCATAGCTCTCATCAATCAGCGACCAACCTTCAGATGCCTGGCTCAGTATATAGGCAGCACAGGCTTCGCGCTGCGCATCCAGCGAGTTGAACTCCTGCTCCAAGCCTTCTTCAGAAGACTTGCGGGTGTAAATGGCGCAGCGGACATTCTTGGGACGCTGGGCGTTCACGATGCCTTGGCTTTCTTGTTCAGACCAAAGAAGGCAGGGCCTGACCATCTGGTACCGGTTATTGCTCGTGCCACCTCACTAAGCGAGCGCCACTCCTTGTCATTCCAATTGATCTCGCCGCCGTCACCGATGGTGACCACCTCGACCTTGCCCTGCCATTCGCGAACCAGGCGAGTGCCTCTGCGGAGGCTGCTTTGGCCGGCTGAGCCTCTCGCAAGCGCAAGAAGCCGCTTTTGGGTTCTTGGGGAGAGGCCGCCATGGTCGCTTGCTTGTAGCTCCCACTTGAGCGCTGAGCGAAGCAGCGCTGCGCTGACGTTTGGGGCTGGGCGGTTCAGGTGCTTGGACCAGAGATCGGAAAGCTCGCGCTTGTTGAGCGCATGGAGATCGTCCGGCCTCCTCTTGGTCCGCTGTCCTGAGAATAAGTGGTTTTGATCACGCATTTCGCGAATATCGATGGCTTTGTTCATGTCCGTGCTCCGCTATTCAGCGGCTTTGTGCCGCTTGCACCGCGCAGCGCCTCAATGATCCGACATCATTGGGGCTATGCCTGAGAATCTCGCGTCGATCGGGCAGGGGCACCATGCTCGAACGTCTCTCGAAGTCGAGTGGAATGTGCGGGTTTCAGGCTCTCAGCATTCTTCGCGCGTATCGGTTGCAGGTTTGAACGGTCAAAATGACCGTGAGAAATCGATGGCAGGGAAGGAGTTTTCTAAACCGCAGGCACCAGGGGGAAGCCAATGTCCTTCAGAGCAAAACTGCTAAAAAAATGCGCGTCCCTTCTACTTTCGATCGCCAGTCAACAAATGACGACAGGCCGTTGTCTAACCAAGCGCACAGGCGCAAAAGTTGTGGCCGAAGAGTCAGGGCGGGGATCAAGCCGAGAGTATGAAACTCAGCCCGTCCGTTCCAACATTTCAGTTAGTGGGCATTAGTCTTTCGGACCGAGATCTCATCATTAGTCAGCAATTAGTTTGGTTGAGAGGTGGCCAAACGTCCGCAATTGCGGTGGGAAGCTGACGTAGCAACATGGTACAGAAGTCATATTGTAGAGGCGTTGAGTGTCGATCTTGGATCAGAACCGTCCTCAGCAATGCGGTAAAGACCTACTGGTGTTTTGTCAGGAACTGTTAAAGAGGAAGATGCAGCCAATTGAATTGGAGACATAATGACCAAGAGCAAGTCATCAAAGAAGCACATTAATCGAAACTCTCCTGAGTTTGTCGCTCGTGTAGAGGAGCTTCGCAAATTGTTCGCCCGTGACGTGAATTTGAATATTGCGCGTTTTGGGAAAGCAAATAGCGCTCCTGCCTACTCTAGTGAAAAGCTTAGGAGTCGCGGTAATCCTGAAGTGCTCCATGGGTTGAACCCGCTTGTTGACGAGGCTGACAGCAAAACAAAGGGAGGGCGGAAGTGATCGGTCAAGAGAAGAACGACGGTCAGCCGTTGCCATTTGCTTCTGACGTCGAACTGGCAGCGCACCTGTCTTTCTTGTTTGATGAACTGGTTGCCGAACTAACTGAAGGCGCCACCAACAACAGGTATAGGTTGAGTGCCGCCATCCTTGTGTCCGCCGTTAGTTTGCACTCTGAAGGACTGCGACACGGACAAGGTGCCTCAGACCGTCATCATCTCAGAACTAGAGTGGCGGCTGATCTGCTTTACTGGATACTAAAGGTGAAACCGATCTCATTGTCTGAGGATCTTGAGAACCTCGGCGAATTTGATTTCTTCATTAATGAGATGTTTGGAGCCAAAATCTATTTCTGGTTCTTAGGCATTGATGCAAGTTCACTCGGAAGAAGCTATTACTTCCGGTTCCTACACTATCTTAGGCATTCACCAGCAAGTCAGGACTCCCTCTTTCTAATCGGAGAATCTTTGCTCGCTGGCAAAATCGAGGGTGAAGACTATGTCTCCCCCTAGAGGTCGCCCACCGAGCATTGAGAAACAATTCCGCGACTTCTTGGCGGGCTCAGGAGCGAAAGAGATACCAAATTTCTTGGTCGTTTCGTCGCAGTCGACGCCAAATGAGTCTGGTAAGAACATTTTTTCCGAGCTGCGTACTCCGGGTTACATGCTTGCTCTTGCCGCTCTTCTGCTGGGATCAATCTTTGGCGGGGTAGCACTTGGATCACAGTTCGCTGCAAACTCCATTGAGTTTGAAGTCAAGCATGAGGTAGCTGAGGCGATGCGGGAGCTCGAAAGCAGAATTGCAGAGCTTGAGGCTCGCAACCAACCTTCAGAAGGGGGATAATCCATTTACGGGCTCTGACATGAAACCCTTCCCGTCCGCGATTGGGTTGTTTGCAGCTAGGCAGCTTTTGACACATAGTCGGCATTAACCGGATTATCCCTTGTCGACCTAAATCGAGTCTTCCGTATATTCTTTGACATTGAGATGCCTATCTTGACTTTTGCATTTGAAAGTTGCGGCGAGCCGTATCAAGTGGAAGCCGCGCAGACTGAAATGCTGGTCATCCGGTGAGGTGAAGGAGATACAAAAGCTCGGGATCGGCTTATTGAGCGCCTCCTTCCTGAATTAGGGTAAATTGCGGCGGCGCGACTGGGTCTTATTAGACTACATGCACCTGTTGCGGACCGACGCGGTTAGGGTAGAGCAGTCTGGTTCCCAGAGCTCTAAAACCACCCAGTCCATTTCGTCGTTTCAACTCATCACCCGAAGTGATCCGGATCGCGGTGATCATGAATGTTCGTTTTCCGCTGAGTTTGAGGAATGTAGAAGACCTGCTTGCCGAGCGAGGCATCGGCTTTTGCCATGAGACGATCCGTTTTTGGTGGAGCCGATTCGGACCGTTGTTCGCATCCGACGTTAAAAGCTATGTGCTTCCCGGATGAAGGGATTTCGTCGTTGGCGCTGGCATCTCGATGAGAAGTTCGTCAAGGTAAATGGCAAGACGCAATACCTATGCCGTGCGGTCGATCACGAAGGAAAAATTTTCGAAGGTTTTGTCACGAAGAAGCTGGAAAAAAGGCGGCGCTGAAGTTTGTCAAGAAGGCGTTCAAGCGACACGGACATGCAGAGAAGCTCGTAACCGATGGTCTGTAATCCTATCCTTCAGCCATGCGCGAGCTCGGCAATGAAAACCGCCGCGAGATGGGTAGATGGCAGAACAACCGAGTAAATAATTCTAATCTTCCATTCCGAAGAAAACAGCGTGCCATGCAGCGGTTTCGGAGGTTGTAGCCCTTGCAGAAATTCACCTCAGTTCTCGCCTACAGCCACAACCATTTCAACTCCGAGCGGCACCTCATTGATCGACACACCTACAAGACCTGCCGCTCAACCGCACTGGCTGACAGGCAGTTCTTTACTCTGTGTGTTCGGGGTTCATTGTCGCAACTCCGTCAGTTGGGGGGCAATTTGCAGTTAATCTGACAGAATCCGGCCTTATACATTTACACAGGCAGAGCGATGGGGCTTGATACAATGGCCTATATGCTGCAGATATGTACTTACTTTGTTGTTGGAGGAATTCTCTTGGATGCGCTCACAATCGTGATCGGTTACAGAGATTCACTTGAATCATTCCATTCTCGACAGCAAGTTTCACACCATCTTGCACGGCTGCATTGTTCGAAATGACTTGCAGTCTGTCTGAGTTTCTCTTCAATTTGCCGATCAGTACTTGCGCTTCCATTCAGTGCACATACATTGGTGGTACTGCACCATCTTCGACGAAGCGTGCAAATTACACGGTGAAGCGTTTCGATCTTCACCGGATAAACTCGTTTGTGCGGGATAAATTGCTAGGAAAGTTATGAGCAACAGAATTGAAGAACGCGCTGGAAACTCAATGACCGCTTTGGTTAGACTTGCCCGTTCATTCGCTGTGCAATTGGTTGGTGGCGAAAGGGTAACCCGTTTGGTCAGCGACAACGAAACGACGGGGCAACGGGGCATGGCAGCGGCAAAAACTACGGGGCGCACGGTCCTCGTCACC
>Ga0316204_10009492_pt1 | contig 12961 bp, 10 predicted proteins | sample 6monrhotite_MG_2_FD_205661 | JGI IMG/M metagenome (GOLD analysis project Ga0316204, IMG submission 205661) | Microbial mat bacterial communities from mineral coupon in-situ incubated in ocean water Damariscotta River, Maine, United States -... | ecosystem: Environmental > Aquatic > Marine >... | reverse complement strand
CATTTTCAGCGATGTCAGGTGCCTTGATTTTGATGTCGCCGCTTGGGCTTGTATCAGCACTGCCCATAAGGCCACTTAAAGCATCCTGGATACTCTTGGATTCAAAAGCGCCTTTTGGCCAGGCCGCAAGTACTGCACTTGGACTTAACAGTCCGGCACTTACCGCAACAGCAACTGTGCTGCCAGCTAAGGTGCCTTTCATGAAGGTTCTACGTTGCATTTGGATTCCTCCGGTTGATTAGGTACTACCTAAATATTTGTATCGCAATAAGTGGGCCAATTTTTACTATCTAATAAAATCAATGAGTTAAAATATGTATGAAAAAAATCTCTCATTTTCAACGTGCAAGTTGCACGATCTAAATTGCATTAAAGACTGAGTAAATTAGTCAGTTGTTTGTTCATCTTTATACTGCTGTAGCTTTCGCCACAGTGTCGATTTGTTGATGGCCAGCGTCTGTGCTGCTTTTTCACGATTACTCTCGGTGTGGTCCAGGACTTTCAGGATGTAGCGACGCTCCAACTCTTGCAACGATGGCCAGTCTGCATCAAGCCCTGACGCATCTTCTTTAATCAATTTCAGACTATCAAGATTCTGTAATTTCAGTGTCGGCCCATCCGCAAGTGCGATATGCCGCTCCACCAGATTCTGTAATTCACGCACATTACCCGGCCAGTCATGCTCAAGTAACTGTTTTATTGAGGCAGCATCAAAACCTCTAACTTCACGGTCGTATCGTTTCGAAAAACTTTCAATGAAATTTTGTATCAATGGTGGAATATCATCCTTGCGCTCACGTAACGGTGGCAATCTCAGCTTCACGACATTTAAACGATGATAAAGGTCATGACGGAAAGTCCCCTGCCGCACTTTTTCATCGAGTTGCGCATTTGTCGCCACAATAAATCGCACATCAATGTCAATGGGGATAACACCACCCACACGCGTCACCTGCTGTTCCTGCACAACACGCAACAATTTTATTTGCATCGCCTCAGAGATATTGCCTATCTCATCAAGAAAGACTGTCCCTCCACTGGCGGTCTCCAGTAAACCTTTGCGTGTCTGTACAGCGCCTGTAAAAGCGCCTCTTTCATGACCGAAGAGTTCCGATTCCAGCAATGTGTCTGTCAATGCGCCACAATCAATCACAATAAAGGGTAAATTTGAGAATTGACTACGTTCATGAATAGCACGTGCAACCAGTTCTTTACCCGTGCCGGATTCACCTTCAATAATGACGTTGCAGCGAATATCCGCAATTTTATCAATGATGGCGTAAACATCCTGCATGGGCTTTGACTGACCCACCATGCCATAACGTTGTCGCTCGTCCTGTAATTGTCGGCGCAGTAAACGATTTTCCTGCAACAACATACGATGTGCCAAAGTATGTTCTATCTGGATACGAAGCTCATCCATGTCAAAAGGTTTCTTAATAAAATCCGTCGCGCCAAGACGTAGTGCTTCAATGGCATTATCAACTTCGGCGTAACCGGTAATAATAATAAACGGCACATCCTTATCAATTTCACGAACCGCATTAAGCAACTCCATGCCCGTCATGCCCGGCATACGAAGATCGCTAATCACCAGATCGGCTGCTGAGGTTTTGAAATAATCCAGCCCCTGTGTCGGATCCTGAAAAACACGACAGGCGTAATCTGCATCTTCACTGAAGCGCATCATCAACTCACCCGCCTTGGGATCATCATCAATAAATAAAATACTGGCGCTGTCTTTAGTCATGTTGTTCTACACTCATTGGCAAGAAAATGGTTACTGTCACACCACGTTCAGGGTTATTCTCAAGTTGAAGCTGTCCGCGATGATGTTCGATTATACCAAGTGCAATCGATAAACCCAGACCACTACCTTCACCTTCAGTCTTGGTCGTAAAAAAGGGATCGAATATTTTGTCGATAACATCAGCCTCAATACCTTCGCCTTCATCACGTATTTTTATGACTAGTTGATTATCTTGCTCATCGGCCTGAATCTCAATGGTGCTATCGCGTGGGCTGGCCTGAATGGCATTAAGCAATAAATTAATCAATGCCTGTTGCAATTGCCCACGGTCACCTTCAATCTCATCCTGAAAATAATTTTCCAGTTGTAAATAAATTCCTTTTGCCTTTGCCATCTGCTGTACCAGCGTGATGGTATTTTCCAACCAGCCCGGCACATCAAATTTCGAATATTGTGCTGGCATTTGCCGGGCAAAATTGAGTATACCCTTCACAATCTCGGAAGCTCGAATGGCCTCATCCCGCAGAGATTTTATATCCTGCTTTGAACGCGTTTGATCCTCTGTCAGGGAACGCTCAATCAACTTAGTATAGGAAAGAATATTATTTAGAGGATTATTGATTTCATGGCCAATGCCTGCTGCCATTTCACCAATGCTCGCCAACTTGGCACTTTGCAGTAACATATGTTCTGCCTTGTCACGATCAGCACGCGCACTATCCAGGGTATCGGCCATGTAGTTGAAGGCCTTGCCTAATTCATTTACCTCATCAACTGTCTTGCCTAACTGAACACGCGTCTTGTGTTGACCATTGGCATAATCCAGTAAACGGCTAGATAATTCTCTTACTGGCCGGGCAATACTGCGAGCACCGATATTGGCAAAAATGAGACTAAATACCAGGGCCAGTACGGCACAGACCCAGATCACCCAGCGAATTTGAGTAAACGGCTCAGTGATCGCCTGTTTATTAATCCGCATACTCATGACCCAGCTCACCAGTTGATTCGGGTATGGGTAGACCTCAACAAAATATTCCTGAATGCCATGTGATATATCTTCCAATACACCATCGGTATGCTGGTTCACTGCATCCAGGACATTACTGCCGTAAAACTTTTGCACATAAACCGCTTCAGGCCTCGCCTGCGAAAAACGTAACTGTTGTTTATCATCGTACAACAACAAACCATTACGTCCCGTCTGTTCAGGGTTTTGCTCCACAATATATAACTGACCTTTATATAAACGTGGTGCATGTTCAATAATGCGATCGATTTGATCGCCAAATAATGTCGCCGTAAAAGCACCGACGAATTTGTTATCGGCATACAAGGGAATGACATAATCTTTAATCGGCAGAATCGCCAGTAATTCTTCAGGGTTAAGTTGGTTATGTGGCAAGCTAAGCACAGCCACTTCATCACGGGGTAACAGACGTAACTGTTTGACGAAATCCGGACGATTTATTTCCTGCTCAACATAGCTCAGCCCGGTCAGGCTCTCATAAACCGGCAAACTGGCCTTTTCATGATTAACTCGCACCAGCGTATTACCATAACGATCCAAAACCCGTAAGTAATAGGCGTTCGGTAATATCGCACGCAAGCCCTTATAATGCTCCTCAAGCATGCGCCGCTGCGAGGCAATATCATCCGGTATCTTGCCCAAGGCAAGCTGCTCCAACACCGTGATAAATGACTGCATTTGCGGTGTGCGCGTGAGCCCCAGGACCATACGACGATCACCCTGTAGATTTCGCTGCAACTCAGACGAAACACTCACCAGGCTCGACTGCACCTCTGCATGCACCTCATGCAGGTACTTATACTCACTATAATAGGTTGCTCCCAGCGCCAATACGGTCAATGGCACCATGGCAGCAAGAAATACCCAGTTAAAGATGTTCGTTTTTAAACGCATGTTAAGGTGAAATTTTGTCCTGGCTATTGGGCCACGGCAATTGCCCGCGTATAATTATCTTAAACCATTTTGAGGCCAAACGATGCTACATCAACAAACCAGACGATTATCCCTTGCAGGTTTATGCCTGTTGCTTGTCGTGATGTTGACGATCAGTGGCTGTGGCAAAAAAGGCCCCTTGTATATGCCGCCCGCCGATAAGACACCTACCCAGAAATAAACCGGAACCTGATGCTATGGACCACTTTGCCTATCGTGACGGCGTATTGTTTGCCGAAGACGTCAACTTAAACCAGATTGCCGAACAATATGGTACGCCGTGCTATGTCTATTCACGCGCGACCCTGGAGCGTCATTGGCAGGCCTTTGATGCACCCCTTAAAAACCACGACCATCTGATTTGTTATGCGGTCAAGGCCAATTCCAATATTGCTATTTTAAATCTGTTTGCCCGTCTGGGATCTGGCTTCGATATTGTCTCCGTCGGTGAACTGGAACGTGTCATTGCCGCGGGCGGTGATCCTGCGAAAATCGTGTTCTCTGGCGTCGGCAAACGTGCCGATGAAATTCGTCGCGCGCTGGAAGTCGGTATTCATTGTTTTAATATTGAATCCGAAGGTGAACTGGAGCTGCTTAACGAGATTGCCGGTGACATGAGCCAACAGGCACCTGTCTCACTGCGCGTCAATCCCGATGTCGATGCCAACACACACCCCTATATTTCTACAGGCTTGAAAGAAAACAAATTCGGTATCGAGTTTGAACAGGCTTCGACGGTCTACAAAAAAGCCAATGCTATGGCAAATATTGTCATTAAAGGCATCGACTGTCATATAGGATCACAGCTTACCGAAATCAAACCGTTTCTGGATGCGCTAGATCGTGTGTTGGTATTAATTGATGAACTCGCCACTGAGGGGGTTCACATCGAGCATCTTGATATCGGTGGTGGCCTTGGGATTCGTTATAACGACGAAACACCTCCCGAACCATCCGAATATGTACAGGCACTGATCGAACGCCTGGCTGATCGCAAGCTAAAGCTGCTCATGGAACCCGGTCGCGCCATCGCCGGTAATGCCGGTATTTTATTAACGCAGGTATTGTTTCTCAAACATCAAAGCGCGAAAAACTTTGCCGTCATCGATGCGGCGATGAATGACCTACTTCGCCCGACATTATATTCCGCATGGCAGGCAATTGTTCCCGTCAATCCACGTGAAGGCTCAACAAAGCAATATGATTTGGTTGGCCCCATTTGCGAGACCGGTGATTTTCTGGGCAAGGATCGTGACCTGAATCTTCAACAAGGTGATGTACTCGCGGTACGCTCCGCTGGTGCCTATGGTTTTACCATGAGCTCCAATTACAACACACGTCCTCGTGTTGCAGAGATTATGGTCGATAATGATCAGGTGCATGTGATACGTGAAAGAGAAACAATTGCGGAGCAGTTTGCCAGGGAAAGATTATTGCCAGACTAGATGAGTGGCCAACGACGAAATCACTTAAAAATAATAACCCAGCTCAACTTGAATATAGTCGTCATTTCGGTATGCATAGAGTAAGTCATCCATCGGAAGATCAGTATAGCTGCGAGCTTCAACACTAAACTTAACCTGATTTCCAAAACGCCGACTGGCCTCAATCGATAGCGCTTTGGCATCACTATCCTGGTCTGTAATAATACCAATCAAGGCCTCACTTGAGACAACATCATTCAGTGTAAGCCGCAAGCCCAGCATCAGGTCATCCTGAAATGGCGTTGTTGCCTTTGAGCCACGGTCATCATATAAGTATTCCACAACCAACCCGGCATCCACAGATGAATCATTTATGCCGTAAAAGGTATACTCCAGGCCTCCGGTCGCGGCGACATAACTGCCTGCCTGTCCTTTTCTCCGGATAACTTCCAGTTTCCATAACCAGTTATTTAGAGTTGCCTGTACATCAATGCCGGTTTGATGAATCAGCTCATAAAAAGGGACAAGCACTGGATTCCCGGAACCATCAATACCGGAATTTAGTATGGGGTCGCGACTGGTACCATAAAAATGACTTAAACCAACGTCCCAATCACCCAATGTATGCTGCCAACGTAATGCGTAGTCAATATGATGTTCTTTGTCCGTCGATTGATAACTTGCCTGATCGGTATCAATAATCAACGAAGTTCTTGGCCTGCCTTCAGCGCCAGGAAAGGTGCGTTCCCGAAAATAAGGTAAGACAAATAAATCCACTGTACCCCAATCACGAATAAGTGACAGATTAAACATGGGCTGACCAAGTTTATCTTCACCGTCAAGGTTCTCGACTAAATCAGTCTGATTAATAATATCAACCAGGTGCTGCGACTCGGTAACTCCCCAAAACACCTTTCGAATGCCTGCACGGAACTCCCAGTCTTCGGCCGCCATTAACCAGGTCAACTCACGGATATCCACATGACGACGTTTACTGTCATATTGATCCCACCGTACAAACGGGGCAAAGACCAGGCTTTGATTACCACCGTCCCATTGATGAAACCACTCCGGTTGCAACGCCACAGAAGCCACCTGATCATGCTGTGTTGTACTTAAAGCATCTGATGTAAAATAACGATATTCAAATGTGATATTGCCAGTGACTTCATATGCTACAGTCCATGAAGAATATGACAGCGCAAAAATATAAAGCAGTACTTTCATTGGCGGAATTATCGTGCCCGCTTCAGACTGTTACGATCAAAATCTCGATCGCTAAAACCATTACTGTATTTATAAGAAAGCCACAGCAATGTAGTGCTTTTTCCAGTCTGGTGATTCATCATTTCCATGCGTGACGGCCGCCAATGTTTATCCAGATACTTCTTATAATCGTGATACGTCAATGTCTTTAAGAGAGCACCTTTACGATCGTAAAATTCAATTTTTAAAGGTTGATACATAGCCTTGTCAATCCAGACAACCTGTCTGGTGTAGCCAGAATGTTGATATTGCGGGTAACGTTCATTAATAAAGACGTCACGACCATCCAGCTTGTCATCCTGAATATACTTATATTTATATTTTTTAACCTCCTGTGAGGAAATGTCTTCATAGGCAAACTCGCTACCCATGAATGGTCCGGATTTATTTGAAGACGATATACGTTTAACTCGTTTTAATGCAGGCAAATACAACCATTGATCGTCTGGTTCCAAGGCATGGGTATAACTCAAAAAAGCCGTGCCTTTTACATCACGGGGAGTATCAAAAACAATCAGCGTTTTATCACCATCACCGGCAACTTCAAGCGCGATGCCACGAATTTCGCGTGTGGTTTTGTCACCATGACGATTACGCAAAATCATTTTCAGCGTGGTGGCTTGATCTTTCCAACCCTGATCACGCTTGTCTGCTTCGACAGCTATAGACAATCCCTTCTCCTCTGCGGTTTCTGCATAGCAATAATTTGTTACCGCAAATAAGCCTAAAGCCAACATTATTCCTTTCATGATTTTTTCTCCAGTTTCATTAAGAGTGGCGGCAGAAACAGAAAATCCGCTGCCAACGCTAAAGCAATAACAATAGCTGTTAAAAGCCCCATACCTGCATTGAGTTCAAAATGAGACTGTGCCAATACCATAAAACCAGCAACCAGAACGATCGACGTTGTTATTAACGCCCGCCCCACCGTTTTAAAAGCATATCGCACTGCCTCAGGAGCAGTATGCCCATGTTCGCGCCTTGCGCGCAGGTACTTGCTAAGAAAATGTACAGTATCATCAACAACGATACCGAGAGTCATTGTAGTAACCACCGACAATGCCAGACCAACCTCTCCAACAAGCAAACCCCAAAGACCAAAACCCATTGCTGCGGGCATGAGATTGGGGATCATGCTAATCATGCCTGTTTTAAATGAGCGAAAAGCAAAGATCAGGATGGTAGATATAAGCACAAGCGCCAGCGTCGTGCCTAATAACATACTGGTAATATTGCGCTTACCAATATTGGCAAACATCACGGTTGGGCCACTACCTTCAGCAGACTTAATATATTTTGTATTTGACTTTAACCACTGCTGCGCTCTTTTTTCCAGATCAATAATTTCATTGCTTGAAAGGGTTGCGATGGAAACAGTCATACGGGTCGCAGACTTATCGATATTGATTTGGTTATTGAGGTCTAGACCATATGGCAGTGACATTTCATACATGAGTAGATACTGTGCCGCCAGCTCACGACTTTCAGGAATTTTATACGACTGTGGATTATCAGCATGCATGTTCCTGTTCAGACGCTTGATAATATCGGTAAAAATATTAACGTGCCGCGTTTCCGGCTGCTGACGGTACCAATTAGCAAAAGCCTCAACGTCAGTTAAAAATTCCGGATTACTAATGCCGCTTTCCTCACCACTTTCCAAAGAATAGTCAACAACATAGAGCCCGGTTAAATTCTGATCGATATAATCGGCATTTTGTCTGAAGGTAATGCTTTCATCAAAATAGTGGACAAAAACATCATTTAGCTCATTCCGGGGCAGGAACGATATAAGGACCAGCATAAAAATGCCCATGCCCCACAATAATCGTTTTTGATTTGCAACAATGAAATTACCCAGACTAATCATCGCTTTGTCATTGTCATTTTTACGCGGTTTTATTCGTACCGGCAAAATGGAAATCACTGCCGGTAAAAAAGTTACTGACAAAACAAATGAAGCAGCAACACCCATTGCAACAAAATTTCCCAGATGCTGAAAAGGCGGCACATCTGAAAAATTCATAGTCAGAAACCCAATGGCGGTAGTTATACTCGCCAGAAAAACTGGTTGCAGATTGACACGAATGCTTTCGATCAATGCTTCATGTTTATTTTTGTCGGCCCTCATTTCATGAATAAAACTGGTCATGATATGCACAGAATTAGCTATGGCTACGGTGAGTATGATCGTCATCGACGAAACGGAAGGAGGCGTTAGAGGAAAGCCAATATATCCACCAAGCCCCATGCCAGTCATGATGGATAAAAAAATCACGAGAATCGTCCCCACTGTTGTACTGATACTTTTATACAATATAAGCAATACCAGAAACATTATGCCAAAACTCAAAGGAACAAGGCTTTGCATGTCTCCCTGCGCACTTTCCGAAAAAGCATTGTTCATCATGACCATGCCGGACAGCCGCACCTCAACATCAGGGGCCATGCTTCGAATCTCTTCTGCTAGCTGTCTGGCAAATTTTGTGACTTCGGGGACTTCCTGGGTTTCACTAACACCAGGCAATTGGATCGTCGCATTAATTGCAGTGACATGCGCCTGCGGTGATACCAGGCGTTGTACCAGCAAGGGTTCTTTCAGGGCGATATTGCGAATTCTCACAATCTCCTCATCGGATAGTTCGCTGCCATTGCGTACTAAGTCCTCGACAATCAACTCATCGCCGGAGGAATGGGTATGCTGAAAATTTGAAATCGAATCCACCCGAATGGAATAAGGAATTTGCCAGGCCTTTTCCGTAACGGCTTCAACCAGCGACAGAGTCTCGCGAGTAAAGACCTTGCCATTTTTTGGTGACAGGACAATCAGGACATTGTCATTGCGTGTATAGGTCTGCTCGAGTTTTTCAAAGGCTCGTAGTTGCGGGTTGTCATTGCTGAAAAATACACGGTAGTTGGTTTTAAATTCCAGGTACTTACCACCACTGGCGGCCAGCATCACCAGAAAAACTGATAACAGAATTACAAGCCAGCGGTATTTAAGAACATAGCCGCCCAACATTGCCTCAAACCTTTCCATGACCTGACTCCTTTCTATTGTTATTGGTATTAATAATGAATAATTTGTAAACTATTCATTACATTGGCAAATTTTTTTTAAGCGCGCTTCAGCAGCCCCTTCAACAAGAGTTGCACAACCTGTTTTGCCATACGCTCAAATTCTTCCAGTGGATACATGCACATAAACAGCGGCATACAGAATTTTACCGTTGCCGTCCGTACTGCCTCTGCCGTCATCTCTATATCGTCTATATCAAATTCGCCGGAATCCTTGCCCTGCTGAAGAATCATGACCACAAGTTTTTGATCACTATCCATTTTTGCCTGTACCAGGTCCTGCCGGTGGGTAATGATGGTTTCGACCAGCTCGTTGATTTTTGGCTCAGCACTAAATTGCTCGTGCGTATGGCGTAGTAAGGTCAGGACAAATTGTTCAAGACGTTGTGCCGCCGAGAGTCCAGGCATCTGAGCTACCTCATCCAACACTTTATGGCGTTCAGAAAAGCAGCTTTGCGCCATTGCGGCGCCAATATCCAGTTTACTTGCAAAAAAGCGGTAAAGATTGGCGGCAGACATGCTGACGTCAGAGGCAATCTCCACCATGGTAGTTTTGCCGTAACCATATGTCCGAAACCTGACCTCAGCCGCATCAAGAATACGGCCACGAGTTTCATCCACAGATTCGTATGTCTTTATTTCCATCCGTTTACTATAGCACCAGGTTATGAATAATCAACAAATTATTCAGTATTCATAGAGCAGACTATGTAGTTATCCTCGCTACATGCAATGAATTTGCAGGGAGTGGCAAGACTTTCACCTAATTATGTTGCTTGATGATATTGGGTCATGATCTTCTAATGAATATCCTTCTATACGGTTTTTAACTCTGAAAATCGGCAATGTCTGCGATGCACCCTGATCGATCCATCTTGTCGGGATTTGTGTGTCACGGGTAATAACGACTTTGATGCCGGATAAAGTCACCAGATAGACAAATGAGAAAGTTTTACCAAAATAGTTTTTACATCAAACTCTAAATATCAAACCGTCATTCTCTTGGATGCCTTGACCCGGAGAATAAGCTTGCCCTAACGTCTATGCGTTGGGTACTCAAGATGGAACCCGAAGGGATTCTATGTGTCAGGGAATGACGGTCACAAACATGCCAATACTCAACCTGCAGCAAAAAGATATATCGCGAAGAGCTCATCACTATCTACCCAGTGACGAACTTCCTTAAAATCATTTTTGGCCGCAAGCGATAAGAACTCATCTGGTGAATACTTATAAGAATTTTCCGTATGCAACGATTCACCTGTATCCATATCAAAACTGTGATCATTTAATGTGAGAGTCTGATCACGATTACTAATCAGATGCATTTCAATACGGCCGGCGTCAGAATTATAAAATGCCTTATGATCAAAATGAGATGGATTACATTCGACACCGATTTCCTCTCGCATCCGATGTAAAAGATTAAGATTAAACTCAGCAGTGACGCCTGCCTCATCATTATATGCTGCATGCAATGTCGATTCGCATTTTTTGGTATCCACACCAATCAGCAACATGCCATCTTCTCCAACGGCCTCTCGAATCATACTAAGAAATACTTCGGCCTCTGTTTGATCTAAATTGCCAATACTGGAGCCGGGAAAAAATAATAACCTGGGTCCCTCAGGCGCAACATCAGGGATAGGCAATGAATGAGTAAAGTCGACACATGTGGCATGCACACGTAGCCAGGGATATACATCGACCAGTGCTATTGCCGCTGTCTTCAAATAATCAAACGAAATATCCATAGGGATATACGCTGCAGGTTTTAGTTCCTCTAACAACAAACGAACTTTCTCAGCACTTCCTGCACCCGGTTCAATCAAAATACGTTTCTGTCCGGTTAATGATGCTATCTCGGAGGCTTTTTCTGAAAGCATTTTTCTTTCGATTGTTGTGGGATAATATTCAGGCTGTTCACAAATCATATCGAACAACTGTGAACCACGTTCATCATAAAAAAACTTTGGTGGTATCGACTTTTTTTCTTTTGATAAACCATCCACCACAGCCTCTTCTAAACTCAAAGTCTTGGGTTTATGATCATGAAAGGTGATTGTTTTATCCATTATAAATCCTCCGCCAAACGCAGTCCTGTAAATGCCCAACGATCCTCAGGATAGAAAAAATTACGATAACTGGCACGAGCATGGCTAACTGGCGTGATGCAAGCTCCACCTTTCAGCACCATCTGATTCGACATAAACTTCCCATTGTATTCTCCCATCGTTCCGGCTAGTGGCGTAAAGCCAGGATAGGCCGAGTAAGGAGAGGCCGTCCATGCCCAAAGTTCTCCACACCACTGCGCTGACTGACCCGATGGTGACGGGTGAAGAACATCATTTTTTGCCAGCGTATCTTCAAAAGATTGCTCCTCAAGCAACGTCTCTAACTCCTCTTCTAACGGAAGTCGCTTTCCTGCCCATCGCGCGTAAGCATCTGCCTCATAAAAACTTATATGACAAACGGGTTCATATAGATTTAAGTCCCTAACACCACCAAGGGTAAATTGTTGCCATTGATCACCTTGCTTCTCCCAGTAAAGAGGATGCTGCCATTGTTCACTCTGAATCAATGCCCAGCCATCGGATAGCCATAAAGCAGGATTGGTATAACCGCCAGCCTTGATAAAATCGAGATATTCACCATTAGTAATAAACCGATCTGCCAAACGATGATCATGGATTAAAACTTTGTGGCGGGGCGTCTCATTATCGTAGCCAAAATGACAACCTTCGTGTCCGATAGAGTGTATTCCACCTTTGCGATCAACCCAATTCATTGCCCGGGTTTCACCTTGCGGTAAGACAAGATCATTGCGATAAGACGGCTTTAAAGGGTTTACAAAAAAATTATGTTTGATGTCCATTAACAGCAGCTCCTGATGCTGCTCTTCATGGTTAAGCCCCAGTGTTACGCGAAACGCCAAATCAGCCCATGCTCCCTCATCAACGCTCTCCATAAGCTCCAGCATTTTCTCATTTACATAGGCACGATACTTATATACATCCTCAACCGATGGGCGTGAGAGCAAGCCCCTCCTAGGACGCGGATGTAAGTCACCATGAGTGTAATAATAACTGTTGAAGAGAAAATTATAATTAGGATCAAAAGGCTTATAGTCATCTTTAAAGTGAGGTAACACAAATGCCTCAAAGAACCAGGTGACATGTGCAATATGCCATTTTGGTGGGCTCGTCTGAACAATCGACTGGATTTGATAATCGTCCGTAACTAATGGTTTACAGAGATATTCTGTATAACTCCGGACACGTTGAAAATCAGCGATAAGGGTTTCACGATCCGCCGTAGCGACAATAGCCTTTTCCATGCCCATATTTTCATCCTTTTCATACTAGATGCAAGTACTGAAAAACATCTCACGCAGTGAGTAATTTACACCTTACTAGTTTATCCTATCCAGCATGAAACGCACCCCTGAATCCGAACTCATGAACGACCCCGCACAGGCGC
>Ga0316204_10009491_pt1 | contig 12963 bp, 8 predicted proteins | sample 6monrhotite_MG_2_FD_205661 | JGI IMG/M metagenome (GOLD analysis project Ga0316204, IMG submission 205661) | Microbial mat bacterial communities from mineral coupon in-situ incubated in ocean water Damariscotta River, Maine, United States -... | ecosystem: Environmental > Aquatic > Marine >... | reverse complement strand
GTATCCTGGTCGATGATGCAATCGTGGTGGTAGAGAACATTCACCGTCATATGGCACTGGGTAAACAGAAATTGCAGGATCTGATTCCGGTTGCGGTCGATGAAGTAGGCGGCCCGACAATTCTGGCTACGTTCACGGTGATCGCTGCACTATTACCGATGGCGTTTGTCTCTGGTCTGATGGGGCCGTACATGAGCCCCATCCCGATCAATGCCAGCATGGGTATGCTGGCATCGCTCATCGTCGCTTTCGTATTCACTCCATGGCTCACTAATGTCATGCTGAGCAAGTCAAAGAAACACGAAATGTCTCATGGTGATAGCTCGCAACAAGACACCTCGCTGACAAGGCTCTTCACCCGTGTAATGACGCCTTTTCTAGGCGGTGCAAAAGGTAACCGTAATCGCTGGTTGTTACTTGGTGGAATCTTGTTACTGATTTCTGCTGCAATATCGCTGGTTGCCGTTCAGGCCGTAGTATTAAAAATGCTGCCTTCAGATAATAAGGGCGAGTTTCAGGTGGTGCTGGACATGCCTGAAGGCAGCAGTCTTGAACAGACCAGCCGTGTACTGCAGGAGATGGGGCAATATATCGGTACACTTGATGAAGTAACGGATTATGAGATTTATGCCGGCACTGCGGCTCCGATCAGTTTCAATGGCTTGGTGCGTCAATATTATCTGCGCGAGGGTGCTAATGTCGGCGATATCCAGGTCAACCTGGTCGATAAACATCATCGTGAGCGTAAGAGCCATGAAATCGCGTTGTCGGTACGTAAACCATTGCAGGGAATCGCGAGACAGTATGACGGCAATGTGAAGATAGTTGAGGTTCCGCCCGGGCCGCCGGTGATGTCACCGATCGTGGCTGAAGTCTACGGGCTGGATTATGCCGGCCAGGTGCAACAGGCAAAACAGCTACGTGAAGTGTTCGAGGCCACCGATAATATCGTGGACGTTGATGACAGCGTGGAATATCCCTCTGAGAAGCTGACAGTTGTTGTGGACCGTCAGCAGGCGGCACGACTGGGGGTGTCGCAACAGGTGATCGGTGAAGCGCTGACAACGGTTTTAAATGGTTCAGATGTCACATTCCTGCATGGCGAGAACCTGAAATATGCGGTGCCTATCCGTATCGAATACGATGATGCTGATAAAGCTGATCTCGAGCAGGTGCTGGCGTTGCAGGTACGCTCAGTGAACGGGGCACTGGTACCATTGAGCGAACTGGTAACCATCGTGTCGGGTGAGCGTGAGAAAAATATCTACCATAAGGACCTGTTACCTGTCGTGTATGTCACTGCTGACCTGGCTGGTGATGTCGATAGCCCGCTCTATGGTATGTTCGATATCTCATCCACATTGAATGAGCAGGGTGGCCTGGAACAATGGTTTACCAGGCAGCCGATCAATCCATATGAATACAGCCTGAAATGGGATGGTGAGTGGCAGGTAACATTCGAGACCTTCCGTGACATGGGTGCGGCTTATGCGGTGGGTCTGTTGATGATCTACCTGCTGGTGGTAGCGCAGTTTCATTCCTATAAGATTCCGCTGGTGATCATGGCGCCGATACCGCTGACCATTATCGGTATCATGCCTGGCCATGCTTTGCTCGGTGCACAGTTTACCGCGACATCGATGATCGGGATGATAGCACTCGCCGGTATCATCGTGCGCAACTCCATCTTGCTGGTAGATTTTATTAACCAGCAGGTGCGCGAGGGTATGGAGTTTCAGCAGGCAGTGATTAATTCGGCAGCAGTGCGTGCAAAACCAATCGTGCTGACAGGTATCGCCGCGATGATCGGTGGTTTCTTCATCATCGATGATCCGATCTTTGGTGGCCTGGCTATCTCACTAATCTTTGGCTTGCTGGTATCTACCATTCTGACGCTGATTGTTATCCCGGTGGTTTATTACGCCGTCATGTACAGAAAACTGCATCAGATTGTCAAAAACTAGCCCCGTTTTGCGGGGCTGGTTGCGGGGCTGATTTTCAGCTTTCGAGCGAACCAGATAGACCTTGTCTGAATGCTCATTTCCATTAGAAAAATCAGGTAAATAGAGTGTCAGTCACTGGCGGAACTGTGTTAGTATTGTTCGCTTGATAAGACGCATTTTAATGCGCTATTTTTTTGGGCGGACAGTGGCTTAACGAGCCATGTGATGGAATCAGATACACACCTCTAAATGACTGAATTTGCAAAAGAAATATCTCCGGTAAATCTCGAAGACGAAATGCGTCAATCCTATCTGGATTACGCCATGAGTGTCATTGTCGGACGCGCCTTGCCCGATGTTCGAGATGGTCTAAAACCTGTGCACCGACGTGTGTTATATGCGATGAGTGTGCTGGGTAATGATTACAATAAACCCTACAAGAAATCAGCGCGTGTCGTCGGTGACGTCATCGGTAAATATCACCCGCATGGTGATACCGCCGTTTATGACACCATCGTTCGTATGGCGCAGCCGTTTTCTCTGCGTTACATGCTGGTAGACGGTCAGGGTAACTTTGGTTCTGTCGATGGTGATGCACCTGCCGCAATGCGTTATACCGAAGTGCGCATGTCAAAGATCGCGCATGAGCTGCTGGCTGACCTGGACAAAGAAACCGTTGATTTTGCGGAAAACTACGATGGTTCTGAGTCAGAGCCCGTGGTCATGCCGACGCGTGTACCAAACATGCTGATCAATGGTTCGTCTGGTATCGCTGTAGGTATGGCGACCAATATGCCACCACATAATCTTGGTGAAGTCATCAGCGCCTGCCTGGCATTGATCGACAACCCTGAATTATCGATCGAAGAGATAATGCAGTATATCCCGGCACCTGATCTGCCAACAGCGGCTTTTATCAATGGCGTCAAGGGTATCCGCCAGGCATACAAAACTGGCCGTGGCCGCATGGTCATGCGTGCTCGTGCTGAGGTCATCGAAGACAAAAAGGGCAGGCAGTCGATCATCGTCACCGAGATCCCTTACCAGGTAAATAAAGCACGCCTGATCGAGCGTATTGCCGAGCTGGTGAAAGACAAACGCATCGAAGGTATTTCCGGCCTGCGTGACGAATCTGATAAAGATGGTATGCGCATCGTGGTCGAGATAAAACGCGCTGAAGCCGGAGATGTAGTTCTCAACAACCTGTATTCACAGACAACGATGCAGAGTGTGTTTGGTATCAATATGGTAGCGCTGGTCGAAGGACAGCCGCAGTTACTGAACCTGAAACAGATCCTGGATGCGTTCTTACGTCATCGCCGTGAAGTTGTTACCCGTCGTACTATTTATGAATTACGCAAGGCACGCGCCCGTGCGCACGTCTTGGAGGGCCTTGCCGTTGCCCTGGCAAATATCGATGAAGTCATCGAGATGATCAAAAAGTCAGCGAATCCTGCTGAGGCAAAAGCGGGTCTGCTACAGAGAGTCTGGCCCGCAGGCATGGTCGACGATATGGTAGCGCGAGCAACAGAAGGCTCTGATTTAAGCGCTTCACGACCGGATGATCTGGATCCGCAGTACGGTTTAAAAGAAGATGGGTATCATCTTTCAGAAGTACAGGCACAGGCGATCCTTGATCTGAAACTGCACCGTCTGACAGGTCTTGAGCAAGACAAAATTGTTAATGAATTCCAGCAGATACTGGATGTTATTAAAGAACTTATTGAGATACTTTCCACCCCGGAACGGCTACTAGAAGTCATCCGCGAAGAGCTCGAGGAAATCCGTGATAACTACGCCGATAAACGCCGCAGTGAGATCATGCAAGACGAGCTCGATTTCAATATGGAAGACCTCATCACCGAAGAAGATGTAGTCGTTACCTTCTCACACGAAGGTTATGCCAAGTCACAGCAACTGGATGTCTATAATACGCAGCGCCGTGGTGGCCGTGGTAAATCTGCGACTTCGATGAAAACAGAAGATTTCATCGACAAGTTATTCATTGCCAATACACACGATACTCTGCTGTGCTTCTCAAGCCGCGGAAAAGTGTACTGGTTGAAAGTTTATCAGCTGCCGATGGCCGGACGCGGTTCACGCGGTAAACCTATCGTCAATCTGTTACCTCTGGAAGAGGGTGAGCGTATAAATGCAGTTATGCCGGTACGTGAATATGATGAAAATCGTTTTGTCTTTATGGCGACCAGTTCAGGTACAGTGAAGAAAACAGCATTATCAAACTTCTCTCGTCCAAGAGCTTCCGGCATTAAAGCCATCGAATTCCGTGATGATGACAAATTAGTCGATGTTGTCATTACTGATGGCGGTGATCACATCATGTTGCTTGCCGATTCAGGTAAGTCTGTTCGTTTCTCTGAAACTGATGTGCGTTCCATGGGACGTACAGCCGGTGGTGTCCGTGGTATACGCATTGCAGACGGTCAGGAAGTCATCGCAATGATCAAGGTCGAAACAGGTGGTTCAATTTTAACGGCAACTGAAAATGGTTACGGTAAACGTACCAATGTCGATGATTACCCATTAAAAGGTCGTGGTGGCCAGGGTGTGATTTCTATTAAGACCAATGAGCGTAATGGCAAGATTGTAGGTGCCGTCCAGGTTCATAGTGAAGATGATTTCATGATGATTACTGACAGCGGTACATTGGTTCGTATTGCGGTTGCTGACGTGAGTGAGATGGGCCGTAATACCCAGGGTGTACGCCTGATTCGTTTGACCAAAGGCGAAAAGCTGGTAGAAATCGAGAAGATTGAAGTGCTGTCCAGTGATGATACCGATGACGTACCTGGTGAAGAAGGTTCATCAGAATAGCGTATATAAATATATATAATACAAATAGTTATATAATAAACTTAATCCTATTTATTGTTAAAATCCTGGTGTAATTTCCTATGAGCAGAGTATTTAATTTCAGTGCTGGTCCAGCCGCACTACCTACAGACGTATTAGAACAGGCACAGGCAGAGATGCTGGACTGGCACGGATCAGGTATGTCAGTGATGGAGATGAGTCACCGTGGTAAAGACTATATGTCTATCGCGACAAAAGCTGAAGCCGATCTGCGTGAGCTGATGTCCATTCCTGAAAATTACAAAGTCCTGTTCCTGCAGGGCGGAGCCAGCAGTCAGTTTGCGATGGTGCCTATCAACCTGCTCAACGGCCCAGATGGTAAAAAACGTGGGTCTGCTGATTATCTGCTGACCGGGCAATGGTCTAAAAAAGCTGTAGCAGAAGCTAAGCGTTTTTGCGAAGTGAACCTGGTTGCTGATACCTCGGACAGCAACTTTACTACGGTGCCTGATGCGGCCAGCCTTAAATTTAACCCTGATGCGGCTTATGTACACTACACACCTAATGAGACCATCGTTGGTGTTGAGTTTCCATATATCCCGGATACTGGTGATGTGCCTCTGGTAGCAGATATGTCATCGACTATTTTATCGCGTCATATCGATGTGTCTAAATTTGGTGTTATCTATGCAGGTGCACAGAAAAATATCGGTCCAGCCGGACTCACCATCGTAATTATTCGTGAAGATCTGATTGGTAATGCAGACCCAGCCATGCCGGCCATGTTCGATTACAAAACACATGCCGACAATGATTCGATGTATAACACACCGCCAACCTACGGTTGGTACCTGGCCGGCCTGGTTTTTGCCAGGGGATTAAAACTCGGCGGTATGAGCGCGGTAGAAGAAGTCAATAAGCGTAAAGCTGAGAAACTTTATAAAGCGATCGATGATTCTGCATTTTACAGCAACCCGGTTGATGTCAACTGCCGTTCGTGGATGAACGTACCGTTCATACTGGCGAATGCCGATCTCGATGCGGCATTTGTCGAGCAGGCAGCAGCTAATGGATTAACTACATTGAAAGGCCATCGTTCAGTCGGTGGCATGCGTGCCAGTATCTACAATGCGATGCCTGAAGAAGGTGTTGATGCATTGATCACGTTCATGCAGGAGTTTGAACGCGCGAATGTGTAACTTAAAAAGCATACTCATATCATCTGTCATCTCGAACGATAGTGAGAGATCTTGAAGGTCAGTGCAATAGATCTCTCACTATCGTTCGAGATGACAATATAAACTGAAATTAAATATCAAAAAATTCTGGATATAACCCATGTTCAATATCAAAACAATCAATAATATCTCTGATAAAGGCCTAAGCCGTCTACCAGCTGAAACATACTCAGTAAGCCCGAAAATAGACAATCCAGATGCGATCATATTACGTTCTCAAAATCTGCACGATATGGAGATTCCATCAGATCTTAAAGTGGTCGGCCGTGCAGGTGCGGGCACCAATAATGTACCTGTAGAAAAGCTCGGTGAAGAGGGCATAGTTGTGTTTAATGCGCCTGGTGCGAATGCTAACGCAGTAAAAGAACTGGTCATCTGTGGCATGCTGTTAGCGTGCAGAAATATCTGTCAGGCATGGCAGTATGCCGCCAACGTTGAAGGCACTGATGAAGAGCAGAACAAAGCGGTCGAAGCTGGTAAGAAAAAATATGTCGGTTATGAATTGCCAGGACGTATCCTGGGCGTTGTCGGACTCGGCGCGATCGGCGTTGAGATAGCCAATGCAGCAGTAGCACTAGGTATGCGAGTTGTCGGTTTTGATCCGACGATCACAGTTAAGAGCGCGTGGAAAATGTCTTCCGTGGTAGAAGAAATGGCAAGTATAGAAGAGCTGCTTAAAGAAGCAGATTTTGTGACTTTTCATGTGCCATTGATCGAAGCAACGCAAAATTTATTAAATAGTGAACGTATAGCCGGTATGAAAGATGGTGCTGTAATTTTAAATTTCGCACGTAATGGTGTCGTCGATGATGATGCAGCATTAGCAGCCCTTGAATCTGGTAAATTAAATGCTTATGTCTGTGACTTTCCTGCACAGAAATTAAAGAACAATGACCGTGTTATCACTTTGCCTCACCTTGGCGCGTCTACCGTAGAAGCAGAGGAAAACTGTGCGATGATGGTAGCGGACCAGATAAAAGAATTTCTTGAGAACGGTAATATCAAAAACTCCGTTAATTTTCCGGCAGTCAAACTGCCACGTGGCGGCAAGTCTCGCGTTGCTATCACGCATAAGAATATGCCTGATATGATCGCCAAGATTTCAGCCACGGTAGGTGATACGGGATACAATATTTACCACATGCGTAACGAATCAAAAGGTGATCTTGCATATACATTGATGGACATCGAGCATGAAATCGGTGATGATTTGATTGAAAAGTTTAGCGCTATAGACGGCGTATTAAAAGCGCGTCAGGTATAGGGCAACTTAAAAAAACATTTACCTCAGAGACGCAGGGGCACAGAGAAAACATATCTTTTATTGTTGATGCGTGTCTACGCCGCAATAACATAATTAAGCTCTGCGTCTGTGTGGTTAAATTTTTTAGATTTATTATTTTCCAAAGTATTTAGTTAATGACCGAAAAAGACCCGCTAGCCGAAATACGAAACCGTATCGATGAAATAGACAAGTCTATTCAGGAGCTGGTTTCTGAGCGTGCATCCTGTGCAGCACAGGTGGCCGAGGTCAAGCAGCAGCAGGGTGAAACCGGTCACTTCTATCGCCCTGAGCGAGAAGCACAGGTCTTACGTGCAGTGATGGAACGCAATACTGGCCCACTGACCGATGAGAGTATCGCGGGTATCTTCCGTGAGATCATGGCAGCCTGCCTGGCACACGAAAAACCATTAAAAGTCGCGTTTCTAGGCCCTGAAGGTACCTACACACATTCAGCTGCTGTCAAGCATTTTGGCAGCCTGATCGAGACCCAGCCCGTCGAAAGCATAGAAGAAGTATTTCGCATCGTTGAAGCTGATGGTGCGAATTTTGGTGTTGTACCGGTGGAGAATTCAAGTGCTGGGGTGATCAATCATACCCTGGACCTGTTCATGAAATCATCATTGACCATCAGTGGTGAAGTGGCGCTACGCATCAGGCATAACCTGTTAAGTAATTTGGATTCTCTGGATAAGATCGACCGGGTCTACTCGCATCAGCAATCATTGTCGCAATGCAGTCAATGGCTGGATAAGAATCTGCCAAATGCAGAACGCATCGCGATGAACAGTAATTCACAGGCTGTGCTGTATGCGAAAGAGCATAATGCGGCATCAATCGGCGGCATTATGGCGGCTGAATTATATGCAGTGCCTGTACTGGTGGCAGACATCGAAGATGAGCCGGACAATACGACGCGTTTCGCAGTGATAGGGCAGCACATGTCTCCACCGAGCGGTGATGACCGGACCAGTCTGCTGGTATTTGTTCATAATAAACCGGGCTCACTATTCGACCTGTTAAAACCGCTGGCCGACCGTGGTATAAGCATGAGCAACATCGAATCACGGCCATCACGCAGAGGTGTGTGGGACTACGTATTCTTCATCGACATCGATGGCCATCGTGATGATGAAATGGTTAGGGAAGCTATCTCTGAAATCGAAAAAGCTTCTGCAATGGTCACTGTTCTCGGTTCTTACCCAAAAGCTGTTATCTGAGATGGAGCTGTCTTTTCTTGAGCTGGCGACTGCCGGAGTGCAAAAGTTAACTCCATATCAACCAGGTAAACCGGTTGAGGAGCTGGAACGTGAGTTAGGTATTTCTGACTCCATCAAACTGGCATCAAATGAAAATCCGTTGGGTCCAAGCCGTCTGGCATTAGATGCTATCAAAAAAAATATTTCATCGATCAATTATTACCCTGATGGCGGCGGTTACGCATTGAGCGATAAACTTGCGCAAAAACACCAGGTCGACACTTCAAATATTACTCTGGGTAATGGCTCTAACGATATACTGGAACTGGTGACACGCGCATTTTTAACGCCGCAGCATTCGGCGGTATTTTCTGAACATTCTTTTGCGGTGTATCCGATCGTGGTACAGGCTGTAGGCGCAAAAGCAAATGTTGCAAAGGCGTATCCAGAAGATCATGAAAGCATGCCGCTGGGACATGATCCTGATGCACTGCTAGCTCAAATAGACGATACTACACGCATCGTTTTTATCGCGAACCCGAACAACCCAACAGGTACCTGGTTAACGCCTGATGCACTGGAAAACCTGTTTAACAAGATCGCGCAGAACGTCATCATCGTTCTTGATCTGGCATATACAGAGTATATGGATGAGCAGATCAAACCGCCCATAAATAAGTGGCTGCAAAAGTTTCCCAACCTGGTGGTGACACAAACTTTTTCAAAAGTTTATGCGCTCGCTGGTTTAAGGATCGGGTATTCGATCTCAAACCCGGAGATCGCAGATGTCTTGAACCGTGTGCGACAGCCGTTTAATACTAACCTGCTGGCACAGGCTGCTGCTATTGCTTCACTGGATGATAGTGAACATGTAGCAAAAAGCGTATTGATGAACAACACTGGAAAAACATATTTGCAAAATGCGTTTGCAGAAATGAACCTCGATTATCTGCCAACCATGGGTAATTTTATTTCGGTGAATGTGAGACAGGATGGTTTGACGTTATACCAGAAGCTGCTGGAGCAGGGGGTCATCGTCAGGCCGGTTGCAAATTATGATATGCCAGAGTATCTGAGGATCACGATCGGTACGCAGCAGCAGAATGAACGCTTCATCGAAACACTAAAACAGTGTTTAAAAAATTAACCATGACTGTCATGATAAATAATCTATGTGTCATCGGTACTGGTTTGATCGGCGGTTCATTATGTCTCGCATTAAGAGAAGCCGGCGCGTGCAAAAATATTATCGGTGCCGGCCGAAGCGAAGAAACATTACAGAAAGCACAACAGCTCAACATTATCGATGCTTATGAGACGGATATCAGCAACGCGGTAAAAGATGCTGATATCATTTTTGTTTCCGTACCGCTGGGTGCGACGGAAACAGTATTTGAAAAAATCGCAACTGGATTAAAACAGGCGGATAATCAGAAAGCCATTATTACCGATGCCGGCAGTTCCAAGCAGCAGGTACAGCAGCTGGCTGAAAAAGTTTTCGCTGAAGACTCGCGTCGTTTTGTTGCCGGGCACCCGATAGCGGGTACCGAGAACAGCGGTCCGGATGCGGCGTTTGCCGACCTGTATAAAAACCGACGCGTCATACTTACGCCTGTCGATAGTACGGATGCAGAAGCGATAAAAATGATCACTGAACTCTGGCAGACTGTAGGCGCAAAAGTCGAGACCATGGACGCCGAACATCACGATAAGGTGCTGGCAGCGACCAGTCACCTGCCGCACATGCTGGCGTTTGGCCTGGTTCATTGTCTTGAGAATATGGATGACATAGAAGATGTATTTCGATTTGCCGCAGGCGGTTTTCGTGATGTGACACGTATCGCGTCTAGCGATCCGACCATGTGGCGCGATATCTGCCTGAACAACCAGCAGCCCATACTGGATATGATGAAGCGTTATAAGGATGAATTAGATATGCTATATAATGCGCTCGAAGCGGGTGATGGTGAAAAACTGATGGAAGTGTTCGAACACGCAAAACAGACCCGCGATAAATTTACACATTAATGTTTTGTCATCTTGAGCGAATGAGAAAGATCTTATGCACCAAAAGCATAAACTTTTTTCTTTGGTCGAAATGACAGGCACTCATTGCCATATAAAATTATGAAATACATCGTACAAGGCGGTTTAAACAAGACAGGATTGAAAGGTTCGATCCGTGTACCAGGCGATAAGTCGATTTCCCACCGTTCGATCATGTTTGGTTCGCTGGCAGAAGGTACCAGTCATATCAGTGGTTTTCTCGAAGGTGAGGACAGTTTAAATACACTGCGTGCATTTCAGGCGATGGGTGTAGACATCGAAGGCCCGAGCAATGGCAAGGTGACTATCCAGGGTGTTGGTATGCATGGATTAAAAGCACCGGCACAACCGCTCTATGTAGGTAACTCAGGAACGTCCATGCGTTTGCTTGCCGGCTTGCTTGCAGGGCAGGAATTCGATGTCGAATTAAGCGGTGATGCTTCATTATCAAAAAGACCGATGAAACGCGTGACCGATCCATTATCAGAGATGGGCGCAAAAGTAGCAACGGCAGAGGATGGCAAGCCGCCGCTAAAGATAACCGGCAATCAATCACTAAAAGGTTTTAGCTACCAGATGCCGATGGCAAGTGCGCAGGTAAAATCCTGCTGTTTACTGGCAGGCATGTACGCCCACGGCAAAACCTGTGTTACCGAACCCGCTATAACGCGTGATCATACCGAACGGATGTTAAAAGCATTCGGCTGTGATGTTGAAGTCGAAGATTCCACGGCATGTATTACCGGCCCGGCAAAGTTGATCGCCGCTGATATCGATGTGCCGGCAGATATTTCATCTGCGGCTTTTTTCATGGTGGGTGCGAGCATCGCTGATGATTCGGATATCGTGTTAGAACATGTCGGCATAAATCCGACGCGTACCGGTGTCGTTAATATCTTGAAGCTGATGGGCGCGGATATCACTTGTTCGAATCAGCAGGAAATTGGCGGTGAACCGGTCGTTGATATCCGTATCAAGAGTTCAAACTTAAAAGGGATTCACATTCCAGAAAACCTGGTGCCATTGGCCATCGATGAGTTCCCTGTGATATTTGTTGCTGCTGCCTGCGCTGAAGGGCAGACCATCGTCACCGGTGCGGAAGAGTTACGGGTAAAAGAAAGTGACCGCATACAGGTCATGGCTGATGGCCTGAAGGCGCTGGGTGTGAATGCCCGGGCCACAGAAGACGGCATGATCATCCAGGGTGGTGAAATCGGTTCTGGCACGGTTCACAGTCATGATGATCATCGTATCGCGATGGCATTTGCCATGGCAGCGTTGCGTGCCAGCGGCGATATTCATATCGAGGACTGTGATAACGTCAATACTTCTTTCCCGGGTTTTGCCGAACTGGCGGCCTCCTGCGGTTTGCCTATTCGGGCCATAAATGAATAAAAACAAAAAGCTATTTTTCACCATAGAGACACAGAGTGCACAGAGGTTTGTTAGTTTTGAACAGAATAATGACTCTGTGTTCTCTGTGCCTCTGTGGTTAAATCTTTGTTTCCTGTCTATCCATGAGTGAAAATAATATCCCCGTTATCTGTCTCGATGGACCTAGTGGCGTCGGTAAAGGCACTATCTGTCTGGCTGTTGCGAAAAAGCTAGGCTGGCATATCCTCGATAGCGGTTCTTTATACCGTATTACTGCTTTACAGGTCTCCAGGGAATTTCCTGATCAATCAATCTATGAAGTCGATGAGGCACAACTTGCTGAAATAGCATTAAATTTATCGGTATCATATGTCGAAGAAAACGATGAGCTGGTGATTTTCCTTAATGGCGAAGATATTACGCAACTTATTCGAAATGAAAAAATTGGTGCCCAGGCATCCCAGGTCGCAGCGATTTCGATGGTTCGAGAGGCGTTATTGGCCCGGCAGCGTGCATTTTTAGTGGAGCCGGGTCTTATTGCAGATGGCCGCGATATGGGTACAGTAGTGTTCCCACAGGCCGAATTAAAGATATATTTGACCGCAAGTGCCGAAGAAAGGGCTCAGAGACGCTATAAGCAGTTGAAAGACAAAGGAATAGATGCTAACCTCTCATCCCTCGTTGAAGAGTTGCGTCTACGTGATGACCGAGATATGAACCGGAAGACAGCACCGCTGAAACCCGCTTCAGATGCCATCATCATCGATACAACCATACTCGATATAAATCAGGTGACAGATGAAGTCATGCATTGGGTGGATCAACGAGTCAGTTATTGAGCCGAGTTAGTAATTTAACCAAGGCTCGTAACTAATGCTCACAAAAGTGCGCGCAAATGGTGGTCTGTCGCTAGGCAGGCTGTTTTATTAACTAACCGTGTCCTGTTTTTCTACTCCATCGAAAAACAAACACATACAATCAAGAAATTATTATTATGTCTGAAAGTTTTGCAGAATTATTTGAAGAAAGCCTGAATCAAACCGTGATGAATACGGGCAACGTTATTA
>Ga0316204_10009490_pt1 | contig 12964 bp, 12 predicted proteins | sample 6monrhotite_MG_2_FD_205661 | JGI IMG/M metagenome (GOLD analysis project Ga0316204, IMG submission 205661) | Microbial mat bacterial communities from mineral coupon in-situ incubated in ocean water Damariscotta River, Maine, United States -... | ecosystem: Environmental > Aquatic > Marine >... | reverse complement strand
ATTAGTACAGAAGGAGCAGGGAGAGCTCTGGCCATCCTGGAGTACCTGGTAACAGGTTTTTCCCTGAATATCCCCCCATATCTTTCTGCCATAAGCATTGGTGAATAATAACTCATAGGTGTCCATGTCTGAGACATAGACCAGAGCGTCCAGGCTGTCTAATACCGTTGCTATGGTACGGTAGTTAAGGTCATTTATTTGTTGTTCTTCGGATTTATTATTATGCATATTGTGCTTTGATCAAGTTTTTAGGGGGGGTGATATTTATATGAATGCAGCGTGGATGGTTGATAACCGTTGTAGAAGGTGCGTACTTCAGCATAAATCTATTGTTCAAGATTAATTGTTATGTTGAAAATTGTCTAGTCATTAGTATATTAGGTGTTTATGATTTTTATAAGCGTGTATATGCTGGAATTGCACCTGTTTACAACGTAGCTGATGTTGGCATTTAAAGAATTTTACAGCATATTTAGAGGTGCAGATACGCAAAGGCCGGCTATAATAAACTGATAGTTATAATAAAAAATCAATTCGTGTATTCTGGGTAAACAGAGCATCACTCATTATAAGCAGACTACTGTTTTCTCAAAGTTAATAATCAAAATACCTTATGGAGCAGTATTTACCAGGATGAAGATTAATAAGTTTGTCTTTATTTGCTTCTTGCATTCATTAAATTCAGTCAATAATAAACAAAAGTAGGCAACAGATTTAACGCTTGTTACAATTAAATTTATTTGAATGGCGCGATTTAATGACGCTGCTGTGAAAGTTAACGGGACAGTGAATTATTATATAAACATGAACAGGGTAGGAACTTATATATGCCTAAATTATTAAAATTAGCAGGGTTAGTTATCTGTATTTATCTACTGTCGTTTAATACAGCTGTCAATGCAAATGAAGTGCAGATTCTATCAGCGGATTTTCACAACAATAATGCCTCTACCTGGTCAGTTAGCGTCACTCTAAAACACGATGATAAAGGCTGGGATCACTATGCAGATATCTGGCGTATAGTCAGTGAAAAAGGGGATATGCTTGGAAAACGGGTATTATATCACCCCCATGTTAGCGAACAGCCATTTACACGTAGCCTGGCTGGAATAAGAGTGCCAGAGGGAATAAACATTGTCTTTATTGAAGCACACGATAAAGTCCATGGCTGGAGTGCTGCTCGCCTGAAAGTAGATTTAACTAAGGCAGTAGATGGTCGGTTGACGGTTGATGCTAAATAAACCCATTCATAAGTATTACTCACACGCTAATTTCAGCTTTTTTCACAATAGTATGTGAATTTATATGGAGAAAAATATGCATCCAAGAATCAGTATGATTACGCTTGGTGTAGCTGACATTGATCGTTCAATAATGTTTTATAAGCAAGGGCTTGGATTTCCGCAAATGCAATCACCACCAGAAGTTGCATTTTTCACCCTCAAGGGTAGCTGGCTTGGTTTGTATGCAAAAGAATCACTAGCAGCAGATGCAATGGTGTCTGCACAGGGAAATGGTTTTAGTGGTTTTGCCATGGCACACAATGTAGCGTCTGAAATAGAAGTTAATGAGATTATTGAACTGGCCATTAACGCAGGTGCAATACTAACAAAAGCAGCACAGAAAACCGAATGGGGAGGTTATTCTGGTTACTTTAAAGACCCTGATGAGTACCTGTGGGAAGTGGCATATAACCCGTTTTTTTGGGTCGGCCCTGAAGACTGATGGGTCCAGTAGATTTACAAGCCTGCCACCCAAAAGGGTGATATTTTACATAAAATATGGAATATTTAATCTGTGGAGAGGTCTTTTAGCTAAAGGTTTTAATTTTTGGGAATTCAGGGCCAGATAAATCAATATTCCCTTGCGAATTAAGATGCATCCAGGCAAAACTCCAGGCTATCTAACCAAATGTCAGTTGTTTTGTGTGAGAATTTGCAGTAATAATCGTGTTTTTCACCTAAATATATCCCCTTAATTAAGATACTCAAACTAAACGAATATGAACTATAAATCGATTACTAAATACCTTCTTGATAAACCAGAAGCAATCGAAGATTATCCTTTTGGACCAGATGCTGCAGTGTTTAAGGTTAAGCAGAAAATGTTTGCATTATTATCAGTGAAAGATGGTGTTGTGAATATGAATTTAAAATGTGAACCTTACCGAGCAGCAGCTTTACGTGATGTATATGAGGCTGTAATACCAGGCTATCATATGAATAAACTGCACTGGAATACTGTTTTGATTGATGGCAGTGTTGCTGATGATGATATTAAAAATATGATTGATCACTCTTACGCACTGGTTGTTAAAGGTTTAAAAAAGGTAGAGAAAAATGCGTTGGTTTTAGCGTATGGTGAGTCAGAAATATTCAGGGGATTATAAGAAACAATAATTTTTTAAAATGTTATTTGCTTAACTAAAAAAACAAGCTAAAATGAAATAAATTGTATGCTTTTTGATCAAAAAAGAATATGATACACAACATTCCTAACAATATGGTGTTTAAAATGGCCGCAAAGAAAAAAGCAAAGAAAAAAGTAACTAAAAAAGCTAACCCATTAGCTGTTTTAAAAGCAAAATTAGCTGATGTTAAAGCTAAAACTTCAGCTGTTAAGGCAGAAGTTAAAGAAACAACTAAGCGTACTGACGCTTTAGTTAAAGCTATGTCGGGCAAGCCTGCTGCAGCTCCAGCTGCTACAAAGAAAAAAGCAACTAAAAAGCGCCGTAAAAAGCGCGCTGCCAAGAAGAAGTAAGAAATTTACTTTGAGTAGTATGAGAAAGGGGCTTCAGGCCCCTTTTTTTTGCCTGTTTACTTAGTGTCCTGATTCTGTTTATGCAGGTTTATATGTAAAACAGTCATAGGTTTCCCTTAGTTCAGGTATGACGCAGTTGGCCCTGTAGCGTGTAGTTGTAAAATTTTTCGACTGATAAATATGTTTTATAAATGAGCTTATCTGATAAATTATTAGCGAAAAAATACAATAAAAGCCTTTCTGGTTTATTGTTTTATATAACCAGCTTAAGTTATAAATGACAGTAGTTTTCAGGCTAAATCATCCTCAAATGCCTGTAGAATGGGCTTAAAAACTGTTTTAAGTACCAAACTTGAGTCATATTGAAAAACTAAAATTAATTAAGTTTTCGCTGTGTGAAAGTAGATCACAGGCTACAATTAGTTAATCTGTATTATTCTAATGATTCATCAGGCTTTTATTAAGTATGCATTCATATTTACAACTATCATTTTACCTATGTTCACCAGGTTTCTAAATACCATTCGCGGGAACAATGCCGTAGTGTCTCTGGTTAGCATTGCGTTTCTGGGCTTTGCGTTGATGATATTGCTTATCGCGTTTACCTATAGTCAGTTTATGCATGAATTAGAACTGGTAATTAGTGCGGAAGAGCTCGAGAGCCATAAAATGAGGCTAAATAGTGAGTTAATGGAAGTCGCAAGGTCACGGACTCGCCTAACTACACAGATTATTGATACGGATGATTTATTTATACAGGATGAAATCAATCTGGAACTGGAAAACTATGCGAGTATGTTTACACGCTTACGTAGTGAGTTGACAGCTCTGCCTTTGAGCCCCGAGGAAATTCATCAGCTAGAACAGCATAAGGGGATTATTACTCAGATTCTGCCTGCGCAGAGAAGTGCGGTTGACTACGCTATGCGTGAAAACCAGGCCGATAAAGATAAAGCACGTCAGATATTATACGGTGTTGTATTACCCGGACAGCAAAAGCTTATTCAGTCATTTTCAACAATGGTAACCCTGGAGCAGCAGCGAATCAGGCAGTTGGCTGAACAGGCCCAGGTATCGATTAAAAAAATGATAAAAAGTAGCTACTGGATTGTAGGCTTAGGTTTTGTTGTGATGATAATTATTTCGACGATTGTCATTGGTCGAATCAGGCGTATTCAACGAGCACTACTGTTATCCCACACTTCATTAGAACGCACTGTTGAACAGAGAACCAGAGAACTGACACGTACTCAGGGCATGTTGCAGAGTGTCTTGAATACAATACCGGTGCATGTTTTCTGGAAAGATAGGTTCAGTCATTACCTGGGTGGTAATAGTTTGTTCCTGAAAAAAGCAGGTCTCGAATCACCTGAACAAATTGTCGGTTTATCTGATAGTGATATGCCCTGGAAACATAAATCAGTGGCTTTTCAATCACAGGATGTACAGGTTATGGAATCGGGCAATCCTATATTAAACCAGGTTACTGCTCAAACCACCTCTGATGGACGAGTTATCTGGTTAGAAAGTAATTATGTGCCTTTGCTGGCAGAGCATGGTGAATGTATTGGTATACTGGGTACCTACCAGGATGTGACAGAAAGAAAAGTGGCTGAAGAAAAGCTTAAGAGTGCTATGCAGGCTGCTGAGGCGGCTAATGTGGCAAAAAGTCAGTTTCTTGCCAATATGAGCCATGAAATACGCACACCAATGAATGCAGTCATTGGTTTGAGTTATCTGGTATTACAAACTGAGTTATCCAGTAATCAGCGTGATTATATTGAAAAAGTAAATGGTGCTGCCGAATCATTGCTAGGTATTATCAATGACATTCTGGACTTTTCTAAAATCGAAGCGAATCACCTGGATTTGGAACATAAGCCTTTCTGGTTACAGGATGTTTTATTAACACTGAATAATATGATGAGCCTTAAGGCTGATGAAAAAAACCTTATTTTTTCCATTAATGTTCAGCCGCAGGTGCCAGATGCTTTCATTGGTGATTGTGTAAGGCTAGAGCAAATTTTAATTAATCTGGTAAACAATGCAATAAAGTTCACCTCCAAAGGAGAGGTGAAGGTGGATATCGGCCTGCAATATGCAAACAGTGATCAGGCTCGTCTGTCCATCGATGTTGTTGACTCGGGTATCGGCTTAAGTCTTTTGCAACAGCAAAAACTTTTTAAACCTTTTACTCAGGCCGATGCATCTACTACACGTGAATATGGTGGAACAGGCCTGGGATTGTCTATTTGTAAACATTTATGTGAGTTAATGGATGGTTCAATCACGCTCAGCAGTGAGCTCGATAAGGGTAGTTGTTTTTCTTTTGATGTACTACTTGATTTACAGGCAGACAATGCTGAGAAGCCTGAAAATATGTCGCTTGAACTGTTGAAGATAAAAAATAATCATGCCAGGGAGTTGTTAGCAGGCTGCCGTATATTGCTAGTCGAAGATAATCAGTTAAATATTGATCTTGCGAAGGCGTTACTGGCCAGTGAAAAAATCGTTATAGATGTCGCCCATAATGGTCAACAGGCGTTAGAGTATATAGCTGAAAATAGTTATAACCTGGTGTTAATGGATTGTCAGATGCCAGTTATGGACGGGTATGAAGCAACACGTAGAATTCGTCAACAAAGCCACCTGCAGTCTTTACCTGTCATTGCAATGACAGCCAATGTGATGAAGCAGGATATAGAAAAAGCCCTTGATTCGGGTATGAATGACCATATAGGTAAGCCGGTAAATGTTGATGTGATGTTTGGTACTCTTTTAAAGTGGATCAAAATCGATAGCAATAATAATCTGCAGAGCCATGATTCTACTCTGGGTGATACCAATTCAAAGTTTGATAATAAAAGTGAAAATTCAGCGGACCTGATTAACTGGAATAACATTACACTTTTAGACACCCAATCAGCTCTTGTAAGAATGATGGGGGATCAGGCTATATATATAGTCATACTTGAATCATTTATAAATAACCACCAAGCTGCCCCCGCTGGAATCCTGGAAGCATTAAAAACAGATGATAAAGAGCTTGCAGAGCGAATTGTTCACTCTTTACGTGGTGCTGCGGGCACCATTGGTTCAGAGGCTATTTATGCAGCAGCAGAAAATTTAGAAGCTTTAATTCGTCATGAAACAAATATTGAACAAATAGAAGCCGAGTTACAATCTTTAGATGAAATGCTTAAGCCTATATGTGAACAAATTAAAAAGTACTTACCTCGAGAGGGTTAAGCGTTCTTCGTCTATAAATTCGAGTTATTTATCTGATCTGATGACAGGCAGGGAAGCTGCTGGAGGCTTTTTTAGTCTTTTTTCATAAAAATGATAAACATTAAACTAATACCAGCTTTAAATCTGTGTTTATCGATTGGAATTCTTATTTTACAATGCACATAGCCTGTGTATTAAAATCTGAAGTTATCTATATAATACGTAATGGAAGCAAGGAGAATTGCAGTTTTTTTGCATGATTTAGTTGAATATGTCTGTTAAATTAACATACGATGAAGCGCCTAATATTTTAACGATCAAGATAATCGGTACGCCTTCACTTGATGACTTCAAAAACGTCTTTCAAAAAATCATGTTTTCCAGTGATTTTCCTTATGATGTAAATACCCTGTGGGATATATCGGAAATGGATTTTGAAACGGTTGATATCGAGTTTGAACAGGCTCTGGTTGAAATGCGTAAACCATTTAATCAGCAAAGAGGTGAGGCTAAAATTGCCATATACTCAAATTATAAACTCGGCGAACCTTTGGTGAAACTGTTTTTAATACTTGCAAAAGATATCAGTCAGGCGATGCGGGCGTTTACCACGCTGGATGAAACGCGCTCCTGGTTGATGGAATAAAAGAAAAAATCTTATACCGCAAATAAACGCTAATTCACGCAAATGTTTTTGTATATGTATGCCTATGGCATACAACGCTTAAGTTACTTTTATTTGCGTCTATTCGTGTTTATTTGCGGAAAATAGCTTTTGGTCTATGCTTTCCAAAAGGTACTAAAAGCTAAACACCATAGAAGCCGTAATCGTATCTGATGTATTTAAGGCTATTTCATCAAACTCCTGATGCATCCATTCTAGCCTCAGGGTTCGGTTTTTAGCCGCGTAGATATTTATATCTAAGCCAAGACCGTAACTTAAGCCTGTGCCATAATCATTGAAGTTACTATTAGTACTCTCAATACTCCACTCCGAGATACCCAGCTTTGCATATACATCGGTGTTCTGAGTGACAGGGTAACTAAGCGATGTATTGATAAATACAGAGTCTACAGAGAATAACTCATTCGTCTGGTTGTTTTGTGAGACTTGAACGTCTCCTAATGAACTGTAACCCATCTCTAATGACATATAACTATCGATCTTTGTACCAAAAAAAAGTGTATAGCCATTTTTATTAGTTTTAAACTCAGACTGGCTGGCGACCAGGTTATTGGCTTTAATATTTTGTTCATTTAATTCAAGGCTGGTTTGTGCCAAACCTGCGCCAAAATAAATAGAGCTACTGAAAGGGTTGTTCGCAGCGAGAGTAGAAACGCTACATAGCGTAAGTATAATACCTAAAGTACTACGGCTTAGATTGCTTTTTGTCATGGTAATTCTCCTTGATACAGTTATTAACGAATGTGTAACTGTGAAGAACTATCGTTTTTAAAGTGCTTCAGGTCTATAAAATCCAGAAAAGCAGCGTGAGAGGTATTAAACGGTATATTTAAAATAGACTATTGTGTGATTGCAGGGTGTGCAAAAAAGTGAGCACACCTTACTAGATAAAAGCATATTCACCGCAAATAAACGCGAATAGACGCAAATAAAAATAACTTAAGCGTTGTACGCCGTAGGCATACATACACAAAAACATTTGCGTGAATTAGCTTTTATTTGCGGTAAATAGCTTTTAGTGTTTAAAACCTAATCAGCATCAGGCCAGACACTATTGTCTGTTTTTTTAGATGAGTCTGATTCAGCCTTGGCATGATTTTCAGGTAATAGTGGGTCATCATCGTCCATCAGGATACGATTAGCATCACCCTCCAGATCATCATATTGACCACTGCGTACCGACCAGATAAATATGCCCACACCCACCAGGCCGAGTAATATCATCAGTGGTATTAAACCGTAAATAACGTCCATAAAACCTCTTTAGTCCTGAGTCTTGTTAAACAGTGTACGAATTCGCGATGCATTGCCAATTACCGCGAGTGAGCTAAATGGCATTGCGATCGCTGCAAACAGCGGGGTTACAAAAGCCATCATTGCCAAGGGTACCATTATAATATTATAGGCAATCGACATGCCGATGTTCTGGCGAATTGTGCGTAAGGTGCGGCGTGATAAATCAGCAGCCAGGCGTATTTTATCAAGTTCATTGCTAAGTAGTACAATATCAGCGCTTTCCATTGATACATCGGTGCCTGAACCTATTGCAATGCCAACATCGGCACGTATTAGAGCAGGGGCATCGTTAATACCATCACCAATCATGGCAACCTGCTGTCCCTGATTTTGTAAGTTCTGGATAACCTGGTCTTTTTCACCGGGTAACACTTCAGCGATAACATTCATGCCACCGAGCTCCTCAGCAATCGCATTTGCTACAGCTCGTTTATCACCGCTAAGTAATGTCAGCTCAATGCCTGAATTTCTCAGGTTCTGGATAAGTTCTCTTGCATCAGCTCTTAGCTGATCTGCAATAGCCACAAACCCCTCATGCGATTGATTAGCCGCTATGTGTATGCAACTGATACCCTTGTTTTCCAGAGCTGCTGCGTCTTGAATATATTTATCATTTAACTGAATACTGTTTTTTTCTAACCATTTACTATTGCCAACAATGATCGTTTCATTATTAACTTCACCGCGAACACCAAATCCAGGCTGGTTTTCAAACTGTTTTACCTGTTGAGGTTTAGCTTTAATACCAAGCGTTTTTGCTTCACTGGTTATGGCATTGGCAATGCTATGTTCCGACAGGCTTTCAATGTGTGTAATTTTTTCTAATAACTGATGTTTATCCGCATGGGTAATAATGTCTTTGACGCGCATTTTTCCTTCAGTCAGGGTGCCTGTTTTATCAAAAACAAAATGCTGAATACCCGCAAGATATTCGAGAACGGCGCCGTTTTTTATTAATAATCCATTTCGTGCAGCTAATCCAGAAGCCACGGCAATTGACATGGGTGTGGCTAAACCAAATGCGCAGGGGCAGGTAATAATTAATACTGAAGTTGCAGCCATCAGTGCATATTCAATGCCGTCACCTAACCAGTAACTAAAGGTAATTGTTGCCAATAACAGGGTGATGGCCACAAACCAGGGAACTATCTGGTCAGCAATGCATTGAATAGGGGCTTTAGACGCCTGTGCTTCTTCTACCAGGCTAATTATTTTGCCAAGAGAGGTATTACGCAGGGTGGCGGTAACCTGTACCGTAAGCGCGTTCTCAAGATTTACAGTGCCTGCGGAGAGTGTGTCGCCTGGTTGTTTTTTAACAGGCACTGACTCGCCACTTAATAAGGCTTCATCAATTGATGACTGGCCAGTGATAATGGTGCCATCAACGGGGATTTTCTCACCGGGCTTTACCAGTATGGTTTCATCTAGCTGGATGGCGCGAATCGGTACGATATGAGTTTCATTATCGCGCAATACATTGGCAACTCTGGGTTGCAGATCCATCAGGCGTTGCGTAGCAGCAACCGCATGACGTTTTGATTTGGCTTCTAAAAAACGTCCGACTAAAATCACAAAAATAAAGTTAACCACGGTATCAAAATAGACTTCGCCGACACTGCTCTGGCTGATGGTGACAAAAACAGAATAACCATAAGTCGCACTTGCACCAATTGCGATGGGGACATCCATGGTCAGGTTAAGGTGTTTGATGCCCGTCCAGGCGCCTTTTAAAAAGGGCCAGCCGGAATACAGCAGTGTAGGGGTGGCCAGCATAAAACCGACCCATTGAAATAGTTGTTTAAACTCACCTTTGTCGGCACCGCTATATAAAGCAATAGACACCCATAACAGATTCATCATGGTGAATGCGGCAAACGCCATGCGTAATAATAAGGCGCGATTCTGTTTCTTTATTGCACCTTCTGCAGACTCTGGGTTAAACGGTGTTGCGGCGTAACCAATACTACCCAGATGTTCAATAATGTTAGAGATTTTGTTTTGTGTGTTATCCCAGCGCACAAATAAACGTTTATTGGCCAGATTTACTTTTACATCAATAATTCCAGGGAGTTTGCTAAGGCTACGTTCAATTAACCAGACACAGGCCGAGCAATGGATACCTTCTACGATTAAGTGCATATCACGGGCATTACCCATGTCATGCACAAACTCACTCTGTATTTCATCAATATCGTAGAGTTTGGTTTCCTGGGGTGGTTCAGGGGGCGGGGAGAGTAGTTGCCCATCGGGTGTGCGCTGATAGAAACCTTCAAGCCCTGATTCATAAATCATTTCACACACAGAGCTGCAGCCATGGCAGCAAAACTCACGGGGTTTGTCCTGAATAATTTTTTCTACGCGATTGCTATCGGTTACGGGTAGGCCGCAGTGGAAGCAGGAGGCATTGGTATTTGATGTCATTATGAGAGAGCGGCTGTTATCTGCATGGGAGTAGTTTACATAAGAGATGTTATAAAAAAGCATTGTCATCCCCGACACAAGCGTTCGGGGATCGACGAGAAGGAGGCTGAGTGATTATACAGTAAATGTAGGTGCTGCTTTAGCTGCACTAGTTCGCCTGAAGGCGAACCTACAAGAACTCTGTGTCACAGCGCCTCTGTGTCAAAAGTTTTAAAATCTACTCAGTCACAATACTCGCACGTCGCGTAAAGTCATAAATATCTTCATCACGCTTAATGCTGTAAGTAATTTCCCAGATACCTTTTAACGGGAAGGTAACATATTGCTCATAAATGCCCGCACCTACTTCGGCAAGTGTTGTTTCAAAGTCAGCACTTGCATCAGACGGGCGATAGGCTTTTAGCGTAATGCTAGCCGCTGTTAGTGGTAAACCGGCTTTATCAACCACGGTCAGTCGGTGCATTTCTTTTTTATTAACAACGGGGTTGGCAGGAGTATCCGTCTGGTAAGTCCAGCCAAGAGCACTACGTGCTTCGCGGTATTTAACCAGATTTTCTTCATAGTCCTGAGAATTCTCATAGTAGTTTTTGTCTACCAGGCCGGGGTTAGTAATAAATGCCAGACTAATAAAACCGATGTTTACTGCGAGCACAATAACCAGTAGCGCCATCCAGCCTAAAAACCAGGGGTTTTTAAGTGCTTTAGGGTTATCCTGTGAGATAGATTTTTTGTTCATGCTAAGTTCACTCATAAAACTTTAACCTGTATATAAACTCGATGGAGTTAGTTAAAACCGTGGTCCATAAAACATACTCTGGTACTCTATGGAGTCACCGTATTCCTGATAAGACTCAATGGTAAAGTAAACGGGGGTACGTTCTTTTATCAGGTTCTTTTTAGGAATTTTCACAAATACTGTGAATGCAGTGAGCTTGCTGGGTGGCAAGGTCATTTTTTCACGAATGCCCTGAGTGGTAATTCCTTCGGCACCACTAACTACAATACTGACATGCATCTCTTTATCAGTTTTGTTGAGTATTTTTAAATCGTATTTGTTTTGAATATCACCATTGCTCATTTGTACAAACAAAGGCTGGCGTTCATGAATAACTTTCAGGTCAAATGTGCCCAGATGGGTTAATCCATATAAGATACCGCTGACAGCAAATACCATAATACCTGCATAAATCAGTACACGAGGGCGTTTAAAGAAGGGTTTAACTTCACCGCCTTTTAATTCATCAAGTGAAGAGTAACGAATCAGCCCACGTGGTTTGCCGATTTTATCCATCACTGAATCACAGGCATCAATACATAAACCACAGGTGATACAGCCTTCCTGTTGACCGCCACGAATATCAATACCCGTAGGGCATACTGCTACGCACTGGTTACATGAAATGCAGTCGCCATTACCTTCAACAACATTGCCCTTGATTAATTTTCCACGGGGTTCGCCACGCACATAATCATAGGTTGGCAGGGTAGTTTGTGTGTCATACATAACGCCCTGAATACGTGCATATGGGCATAACCAGAAACAGGTTTGCTCGCGCATAAATCCGGCAAGTATATAAGTGCCTAAGGTGAAGGCCAGTAAAATAACATAAACAAATAATCCGGCTTCAAGGGTTAGCACATCAGCCCAGAGTTGATAGGCATCGGTGAACCAGGCGGTAAATGAGAACCCGGTTATAAAACCAATTACGATCCAGATGCTGTGCTTGATCACTTTGAGACGAATTTTTCTTGCGTCCCATGGGGCATTATCCAGTTTGCGACGTTTTGCAGGAGCGCCTTCAAGTTTTTCTTCAATCAGCGTAAATATATCTGTCCAGATGGTTTGAAAACAGAAGTAACCACAGAATACTCGGCCGGCAACTGAGGTGACCGCGGCGAGCATAATGGCAAAGAATAAAAGTATAAGTGCCAGCAGCCAGACGTCCTGCGGCAAAATGGTAATATCAAATATCTGAAATTTTCGGTTGGGAATATCGAATAAAACAGCCTGGGAATCATTCCAGCGTAAATAGGGCCCAAGAAAGAAAACCAGCCATGTCATCATGGAGATCCATTTCAGGTCGCGGAATTTACCTGGCATACGTTTGGCGTGAATTAACTCATCACCCGTATTTACATGCCAATGATCGGCTTCTTCATATAACTCAGCAACGCTCTTATCATTGTTACCCGTTATGCTTACAACTTTTTCTTCCACCAAATTCTCCACCCGATTTAAAACATTAATTCGAATCGGTAACACACTAAATTGGTATCTGGATTGTAGCTTAAAAATAGCATTGGCAATCCCGATAATTTATATAGAAACTTTTTCCAGAGAAATAATTACCATAAAAAACCTATGTTTTATCGCTTGTATAAAAGACTAAAGGGGCACAAGGCCCCTTTAGTTTTTGGTAGCTCAATCGTGGGTTGTCGGATGATGCATTATTTTGCTAATCCAGTACCAGAGGAACCCGACCAGCACAACAACAGTTAAAACGACGGTTGCGATTGAACCAATTACTACTGCATCCATTTTTCACCTCCCCAGGTTTAGTTAAATGTATCAGT
>Ga0316204_10009489_pt1 | contig 12967 bp, 7 predicted proteins | sample 6monrhotite_MG_2_FD_205661 | JGI IMG/M metagenome (GOLD analysis project Ga0316204, IMG submission 205661) | Microbial mat bacterial communities from mineral coupon in-situ incubated in ocean water Damariscotta River, Maine, United States -... | ecosystem: Environmental > Aquatic > Marine >... | reverse complement strand
AGTGCGGGTCCTCCAGACCGGGCTTCGGCCACTTTGACGGATTCGCCGCTGCCAACCAGCGTTGCTGGCTGGGGGGAACCTGCGCTTCCCACCCATTTCAAGTCTCCTCGTCGCAAGCTCCTCGTCGTCGAAATTCCCCCCCTGTGCAGTGACTCTCGGGTCGTCTGGCAAGCCCACCTGGGTTGGCATCCATTGGTCAGAACCTGGATAATCTGGAGGTTCGGTGAGGCGCTGTGGCCTCGCGACGGACGCTAGCCTTCAAGGCAGCGCACACCGCAGTGCGGTAGAGATTTTCCAGAACCTGCCAAGGTCGCAGCTCATGGCGGGGGCGTCCTCCGGACACCGTCTTCCCGCCTGTCTTCGCTGGACCCTCTATCGTGAGGCGCTGGGACGTCGCGTTCCTCAGAGGTACCTCTTCGCAGTTGGCGCGCGCCGTGCGGCGCGTTCTGGCGAACGATGGGGACTCAGCGAGACCGCGTCATGACCCGCAGAGGTACACATTCGCAGTTGGCGCGCGCTGTGCGGCGCGTGCAAGCCGCTGGAGTCGCTGTGAAGCAGCCGCTCTTGGCATGAGTCCTCAAGGCAAACAGATACCCATCTCTCCTGTCGAATCGTTTGTGCGGATTCTCCGTGGCGCCACAGCTCCCGGATACGAACGATACATGAGCCCCCTCCCCCCTTTCGAGGTTCCAGTGACAGCGCTGCTCTCTCTCGGCCTCCTCCTCAGCTCCCCAGCCGCCGCCAACGGTTACGCGGCCGGCGCCGCGCGCCACGACATCACCGGACCGGTCGCGGACCACGCGATGATGGGCTTCGGAAAGGCGGAGATCAAGAACGCGGGCCTCCACACCCGCCTGTACGCCAGAGCGTTCGTCCTCCAACAAGGCGAGAAGACCGTCGCCTTCGTCAGCGCCGATCTGGGCATGATCTCCCCCTTCATCCGCCAGGAAGTGATCGCGCGCCTGGGGGCGCAGCTCCCCGAGGTGTTCTCCTACGACAACGTCCTGATCTCCGCGACCCACACCCACGCCGGCCCCGGCGGCTACTTCAAGGATCGCCTCTACCGCATCTCCGCCGCGGGGTTCTCCCGTGAGAACACCGAGGTCATCGTGGGCGGGATCGTCGCCGCCATCGTGGACGCCCACCACCGCCAGCAGCGCGCGACCGTCGCCCTCACCGCGGGGAGCCTGCGCGACGCCAGCGTCAACCAGTCCGGCGTGCCCTACCGCCTGAACCCCGACCTCGCCCCCTCCGACGAGGACCGCAACACGCTGATGACGCAGCTCTCGTTCTTCGAGGCAGAAGCAGCGGCAGCGGCAGCGCGCCCCATCGGCGCCCTCAACTGGTTCTCCGTGCACACCACCACCATGGGCAGCGAGAACCTCCTCGTCAGCGGGGACAACAAGGGCGTGGCGTCCGCGCTCCTCGAGCGCCACATGGAGGGCGATCCCGACCTCCCCTTCGTCGCCGCCTTCGCCAACAGCGACGAGGGAGACATCTCCTCGGATGTCTTCGCTCCCGACGACACCTCGTCAGCCCTGGAGCGCACCCACCTGATCGGCCAGCGCCAGCACGACCGGGCGCTGGCGCTCCTGGAGGAGGCGGACGCGGAGGCGGAGCTCTCGGGGCCGCTGGACTATCGACACGCCTGGGTCGAGATGCCGCAGCTCACGGTCCGGGATCGCTACACCGGCCAGGGTGACCAGCAGCTCTGCCGGGCCGCGCTCGGCTACTCCTTCGCCGCGGGCTCCGAGGACGGCCCCAGCGAGCTCCCGGGGTTCGAGGAGGGCATGCTCCGCGGCGAGCGCACGGCGCTGCCCGCGCTCTTCAAGGTCGGCCTCGTCGCGCTGCGTCCGCTGCTGCGCGGCCGACGACGCAACACCCGCTGCCACGGACCGAAGCCCATCCTCGTCACCACGGGTGCGACGCACCTCCGCTGGACCCCCGAGGCCCTCCCCTTCCAGCTCATCCGGGTCGGCCCGCTGGTCATCGCCGGGGTGCCTGGCGAGATGACCACCGAGGCCGGGAGGCGGCTGCGCGCTCAGCTCCTCCAGCGGCTCGACCCCCTCGGCGTGGAGCGCATCGTCATCGCGGGGCTGTCGAACGCATACAGTCACTATGTGACGACTTACGAGGAATATCAGGCCCAGCACTACGAGGGCGCGTCGACGCTCTACGGTCCGCACACGTTTGCGGCGTACCTCCAGGCCTTCGATGGGCTGGCTGAGGCGATGGTGGGCGACAGCGCGGCCCCCTCCGCGCCGTCGCCGTCGCGCCAGAGCTGGCGGGGCGCCGATCGAAACCCCGCCCCCTCACGGGATGACACACCGTCGGGCCAGACCTTCGGGCAGGCGCTCTCCGATCCATCCGACGCGACCTGCGGGGACACCGTCACCGCCACGTTCCGCGCCGCCCACCCCAAGAACGGCCCGGCGCCGTCGACCTTTCTTCGGGTGCAGCGCCGCGCCGGGGATGGCGCGTGGCTCGACGTCGCCACGGACGCCGCCCCCGAGACCCGCTTCCGCTGGGCGGCGGCCCCCGAGGACTGCCGCCGCTGCTCGGTGGCGACGGTCGAGTGGGACAGCCCGACGACAGCCACACCGGGGACTTACCGGCTCGCGCAGCTGGGTATCGCGGCCGAGCGCGGACAGCGCGTTCCCTATGAGGGGTGGACGTCGGACTTTGAGCTTAGCTGCCGCTGAACGCCCTCGGGCGCGGCGGCTTGCGGCGTAACGGACACCACCGCGCGAGAAGTCATATTGACTTCAGAAGCTTCTACCCCGCTACCGGTTGATTCTTCGATACACTTCTCCAATATGGGACGCACCGACCTCCACGCTGACAGTGGCGAGAGCCAACACCTGCAGCTTCATGATCGCACGGTCGATCTCCAGCGACGCCTGATCATCGGCCCCGGTCAGGCGACGACGACGCTGACGCCCATCGAGGCCCGCCTGCTGACCTTCCTGGCGGCCCCCCCTGGGCGGGTCCGACCTCGGGAGGAGCTGATGAATCAGGTCTGGGAGTACCAGCCGACGACCTTCTCCCACACCCTGAGCACCACCATCTCCCGCCTCAGGCGAAAGCTGGAGGTGACCCCCTCCAAGCCGGAGTTCCTGAAGTCCGTCTACGGCGTCGGCTACCGCCTGGACCTGCCCGCACAGGACTCATGGGATCCACAGGGCTCACAGGACTCGCCGCTCCAGCGCGGCGCCGCCCCGCTCACCCGCTTCTTCGGGCGGGAGCAGCAGCTCGCCCAGCTCGCGGAGTATCTGAACGGCGATCGGCGACTGGTCGTCATCACGGGCCCACCCGGTGTGGGGAAGACGCGCCTCGCCGCGCACTTCACCGGCGAGCGGGCGACCTGCCCGACGCGCTTCGTGGATCTGACGGAGGCCCGATCCACCCACGACCTGCTCCGTGTCGTCTCGGAGGCGCTGACGCTTCGCTCCTGTGAGGCGGATCCAATCAACCAGGTGGAGGAGGCGCTGCGCGCTCGCGGGGAGCTCCTGCTGGTGCTCGACAACGTGGAGCACCTCGTCACGCCGGCCCGCTCACTCGTGGCGCGGTGGCTGCGCTGTGCCCCCACCCTGCGGCTGCTGGTGACCAGCCGGCGCGCGCTGCAGCTCTCCGGCGAGCAGCGCCTCCCCCTGCCGCCCCTGGCCATCACCGCGTCGGACGATGGCCCCGGCGCGGCGGTCTCCCTGTTTCTGGACCGCGCCGCCGCCGCGCGGGGAGTCCCGCTCCCGAGCGAGGAGCTCGCCGACGTCACGGCGCTCGCCGCGCTGCTCGACGGCCTCCCGCTCGCCCTGGAGCTGGCGGCGGCCCGCACGGACCTGCTCTCACCGAGCGCGCTGCGCCGTCGGCTCTCCGCCCGGCTCGATCTGCTCTCGCGCCCCTCGACCGACCCGCGAGCGGCCTCCCGCCACTCCAGCCTTCGCCGCGCGCTCGACTCCTCCTGGGCGCTGCTCTCCCCCACCGAGCGCGAGGCGCTCACTCAGCTGGCCGTCTTTCGCGGGCCCTTCACCGTCGAGGATGCCGAGGCGGTCCTCACGCTCTCCGGCGACGGGGATCCGCTGTCCGCCGTGCACGCCCTCGTCGAGAACCACCTGCTGCAGCCCTCGGCCGACCTCACCCCGCGCCGCTTCTCGCTGCTGCTCTCCATCCGACAATACGCCGCCGAGCACCTCACCGAGGCGGACCGCAGGCGCGCGTCGGCCCGCCTCGGCGCGCACCTCGCCCGGAGCTGGGAGCTGGAGACGCTCCACCCCTTCTCCACCGGACGCGGCGAGGTCCGGCGGCAGGTGTATCGGGATCGACTGCCGGACCTGCTGGCGCTCGCCCGAGAGGCGCTCTACGCCGGGCCACCCCAGCTCGCGGCGACCCTCGTGAGCGCGGCCGCCAACCTGCTGCTGCGCTCGGGGCCGCCTCAGGATGGCCTGGCCCTGCTGGACGAGGCGCTCGCGCTGGCGCTCGACGCGGAGACCACGCTGCGCCTCCACTGGGACCGGGGCCTGCTGCGCGAGGTCGCGGGCGATCTCGTGGGCGCGACGGCGGATCTCACCGCCGCGCTGGCGATCGCCGAGCGTCGGGGAGCGCGCGTGCGGGAGGGCGCGATCCGCGCGCACCTGGGCATCGTCCTCATCTCCCGCTCCCAGCTCGACGCGGCGGCGGTCCACCTCGAGCGCGCCCCGGAGCTGCTCGCCGCCGCTGGCGCCCGCCTGGAGACCGGGATCGCCCTCTCCAACCTCTCAGCCCTCTGGTGCTACAGGGGGCAGATCGCCGAGGCGACCCGCCTGCAGGAGCGCGCGCTGGCGCTCCACATCGAGATGGACAACCGGGAGCATCGGGCGACCTCCCTGACCAACATCGCGAGCCTGCTGATGGTCCAGGGGCAGACCGGGCGGGCGGGCGCGCTCTACCGGCAGGCGCTCGCCTACTATGTCGACATCGGCGATCTGCGCCGGGAGGGCATCGAGCGGACGAACCTCGCCAACGTCGCCTGCATCGAGGGCGAGCTGGAGCAGGCGGAGTTGTACTACCGGGAGGCCCTCCGGCTGCACCGCCTGGTGGGCGACCGCGCCTTCGAGGGCATCACGCTGGGGAACCTCGCGCTGCTGCTCTGGAAGCGGCGGCGGGGCCCGCCGGGCACGCCCGTCCCCACGGCTTGCTGGACCGGCTTCCAGGAGTCCCTCTCGGTCCACCGGGCCCTCACCGACCACCGCCAGACCGCCGCGGTGCTCACCAACCTCGCGGAGGCCTACCTGCACGCGGGGGAGATCGCCCGGGCGCAGTCGGCGCTGGAGGAGGCGCTGGCGGTCATCACCCCCATCGGCGACCCCACGATCGAGGGCATCATCCAGGGCGGCCTCGGATGGCTCCTGGCGCTCGAAGGCGACGGAGAGGTCGCGGGCGCCCTCCTGGAGGCCGGCACCGCCGCGCTCCGGCAGACCGGGGCCCGGGTGGAGCTGGGCAAGCTCCTGAGCCGCCACGGACGCGCCGCCTGCCGGCGGAATGAGCCGACGCTCGCGCACGACGCGCTCCGGGAGCTGGAGGCGCTCGCCGAGGCGCTCGCCGCCCCCGCCAACGCCGAGCTCATCCCGGCCCTCCAGGCCCTCCGCGCGGAGCTCGCGTCGGATATCCCTACCCGACCTCACTGGAGAAGCCCATGACCCTCCCGCTCCCCGACGGAATCCGCTCCCACCGCGTCGCCACCGCCCGGCTCGACACCCACGTCCTCGAGGGCGGGCCCCGCGACGGTGAGGCCGTCGTGTTCGTGCACGGCAACGTGTCCTCTTCGCGGTTCTTCGCCGAGCTCATGGCGAGCCTGCCGGCGGGCTGCCGGGGCATCGCGCCCGATCTCCGCGGCTTCGGAGGCAGCCAGGTCGCGGCGGTCGACGCCACGCGCGGCGTGGGGGACTTCGCGGACGACGTCGTCGCGCTCCTCGACGCCCTCGAAGTACAGACAGCCCACCTCGTCGGCTGGTCCGTCGGCGGCGCCGTCATTCAGCAGATCGCCGTCGACCACCCCGGGCGGGTCCGCTCCCTGACCCTGATCTCACCGATGTCCCCGTTTGGCTTCGGCGGCACCAAGGACGCCGCTGGCGCCCCCTGCTGGCCGGACTGGTCCGGCACGGGCGGCGGCACCGCCAACCCCGACTTCGTGGCCCGACTCTCCAGCAAGGATCGCTCCTCCGAGGCGGACACCTCGCCCCGCAAGATCATGAACGCCTTCTACTTCAAGCCGCCGTTCACGGTCTCCCCCGAGCTGGAGGAGGCCTATGTATCGGCGATGCTCGACACGGCGACGGGCCCGGAGAACTACCCCGGCGACATGACGAGCTCGGAGAACTGGCCCACCCTGGCCCCGGGACCGAGCGGCGTAAACAACGCCATCTCCGGCCAGTACTGCGACGTCTCCGGCTTCGGCGACATCTCCTCGGGCCCGCCGGTGCTCTGGATCCGCGGCGACTCGGATCAGGTCGTGTCCGACACGTCCTTCTTCGACTTCGGCTTCCTCGGCCAGCTCGGCGCGGTGCCCGGCTGGCCCGGCGCGGAGGTCTTCCCCCCGCAGCCGATGCTCGCCCAGACCCGCGGGGTGCTCGACCGCTACGCGGCCAATGGCGGACGCTACCGGGAGGAGATCCTCGCCGACTGCGGCCACTCCCCGCACATCGAGAAGCCCGAGCGCTTCCTGGAGCTGCTGCTGAGTCAGCTCACGAGCGGGTGAAGCGCAGCACCCCGTCGTCGAGGCGGCCCCACTTGATGCTGATGTAGTCCCGGACGTAGCTGTCGGGGTTGCGCCAGGGCTCCGAGAGGCCCTGCTTCGGCACCTGACCGCCCGCCCGCCGGACGTAGCCGGCGCCGGCGAGCTTCGTCATGATGGGCTCGGTCTCCATCCCCCGCTCGCCCAGCGTGGGGGTGGCGGTGTCGTAGCCCCCCTCGGTCATGTGGCGCAGCAGCCGGCAGAGGTAGCCGGCGGTGAGATCCGCCTTCAAGGTCCAGGACGCGGCGGAGTAGCCGACGATCGATGCCCAGTTGGGGATGTCGGCGAACATCATCCCGCGGTAGGTGATCAGCTCCTCGATCGCCACCGCCTGTCCGTCGACTTCCAGCGCCGCGCCGCCCAGGAAGCGCAGCTTCAGCCCTGTCGCCGTGACGATGATGTCCGCCTCGATGCGCTCGCCGGAGCCGGTGAGGATCCCGTCCGCGGTGAAGCGCTCGATGGTGTCGGTGACGACGGAGGCGGCGCCGCCCCGGAGCGCCTCGAAGAGATCGCCGTCCGGGATCAGGCACAGCCGCTGATCCCAGGGCTTGTACTTCGGGTTGAAGTGCACATCGACGTCGATGTCCGGGCCGACGCCGTCCCGGGCCATCTGCCGCAAGAAGGCGCGCATCCTGTCCGGTCGCGCCTGCGCGAAGGTGTAGGAGAACCACTGGAGCGCGATGTTCTTGCCGCGCGTGAGCTTGTGCGCGGCGCGCGGCGGCAGCACGCGCCGGAGCGACAGGGCGACGCGATCCTCACCGGGCCGGCTCAGGATGTAGGTCGGCGAGCGCTGGAGCATGGTGACGTGGGCCGCGTCCTTCGCCAGCGACGGCACCAGCGTGACCGCGGTGGCGCCGCTGCCGATGACGACGATCCGCTTGCCGGCGGTCTCCAGCTCCTGCGGCCAGTGCTGAGGGTGCACGATCGGCCCCTGGAAGTCCTCCTCCCCCTCAAAGCGCGGCCGGTGCCCCCCGCGGTAGTCGTAGTACCCGGTGCAGGTCACCAGGAAGCCGCAGGCGATCGCGAAGTCCAGGCCGTCGGACAGCCGCCGCACGTGCACGGTCCAGCGCCGCTCGGGGGTCGACCAGGAGAGCTTCGTGACCCGGTGACCGAAGCGGATGCGCTCGCGCAGGCCGTACTCGTCGACGGTCTCTTCGAGGTAGCGCCGGATGGACTCGCCGGGGGCGATGTCCCGGGCCTCCGGCCAGGGCCGGAAGTCGTAGCCGAAGGTGTACATGTCCGAGTCGGAGCGCACCCCCGGGTACCGGAAGAGATCCCAGGTGCCGCCGATGGCGTCGCGGCCTTCGAGGATGGCGAAGGAGCGCTCCGGGTTGTGCATGCGAAGGCGGCAGCCCATGCCGATGCCGGAGATGCCGGCCCCAACGATCAAGACATCGACGTGTTCCACGGCTCGCGCCTCCAGCGGCCCTGGCTGCGGCCGGGCACACCCGGGGCCTTATCCCCTCCCGCGGCGCTCTGGGAGCCGCCCCCGCGACGTCTCCAGGCGGGGCGCTACCGCAGGAACAGCAGCTTCACCTCAGCGATGTTGACGTAGTTGGAGGGATCCGGACCCCCGCCACGCCCGCCGATGTAGGCCTCGTAGTGCGCGAGGTAGCTCATGTTCACGCCGTCGCGGAGGGTCACGGTGTACGTCGTCCCCGCCGTGAGCGCCGCCGGCAGCAGGCTGCTCTCCCCCCACACGCTCCAGTCCCCCAGGTGGGGCATCACGACGGGCCCCGACGCCACGATCGCGCCGTCGTGGCTCACCTCCGCCCACTTGACGGCGGCGGTCACCCCGGAGTCGAAGCCGCCCGCGCCGTTGCCGTAGACGAGCTGCAGCAGGTGCTCGCCCGTGTAGTCCGGCGTCACGCTCAGGCTGATGGTGTGGGCGGGCTCGCCCCAGCTCTCGTAGTGCTCCCGCCCGTGATTCGACGAGAAGGAGCCGCCCTCAACGGAGAACACGGCGGCCCCGTGGGACTGGACGCGCGCGCCGCTGTCTCCCCACCAGCAGACCGCCTCCGAGGGCTGGGAGGCGTAGATGAGCCTCGCGACGACCGTGTAGCAGCGGGTCGCGCCCGCCGCGCCGGCGCCGTCCGTCCAGGGCGAGCTCGCGCCGGCCTCCGCCAGCTCCCCGTCGCGGTAGACGTCGAAGGTCGCGTCCGCCTCACCCGAGAACGTGAGCGTCACCTCGTCCCCCTCCCCCGCCAGCGACACCGCGGGCTCGGCGGCGCCGAACAGCGCCTGCCAGTCCTCGGCGTCGAACACCGTGAGCGCGCCCGCGCCCAGCACCTCCGCGTCGATCTCCGCGGTCAGCTCGCCGATCTGGAGCGTCGCGCCCGACTCGAACCAGCCGCCCGGCAGCACGGGCTCGGCGCCCATCACCCCGCCCTCCCCGCGCACGCCGAAGACGCCGTGGGCGACCGCCCCGAGGAAGCCCGCGACGCTCCAGAGCTGCCGCCGGGAGTTGACGATGGGCCCGGAGTACTCGCCGTCCTCCAGCCAGTTCGCCCCCGTCGCGACCTCGAAGTTCTCCATGTGGGACAGGTTCAGCGCCGCCCCACGGACCAGGGCGTCGAGCCCCGCGTCGAACACTGCGCCGTTGTCGGCCGCCCGCGCCGCCAGCACGCCGTAGGCGGTCACGAAGGGCCAGGTCGCGCGGTTGTGGTACACGGGCACGCGCTGCTGCTGGGGCCAGATCACCGGCGGGCCGGCCGGCCCGTGCGGGTAGCTCTCCAGCGCCTCGGGGTGGGTGCCGAGGTCGAGGATCGCCAGCGAGGTCGCCAGCAGATCCCGGCGCTGCACCGGGGCCGGGTCCAGCTCGCTCATCTTGTAGGAGCTGTAGCTCCCGCCGGTCCAGAACGCCGCGTCGATGGCGGCCGCGAGCGCGTCGGCGTCGTGGTCCTCGCCCGTCAGCTCCTCCAGGGCGCGCAGCAGGAAGAGGTGATCGAGGTTGGTCGACAGGGACTTGCTCATCCCGATGTGCACGACGTCCTCGGCGGTCCAGCTCGGGTAGCTCTGCTCGCGCCAGTCGAGGAAGCTCGTCTCCCCCCGGTAGAGCCCGTCGCGGGCATCGAAGGCGTAGCGCCGATCGACGGCCGCGGTGTTCCGCATGGCCTCGACGGCGGCCTCGCGCAGCGCCGGCTGCTCGCTGTAGCGCAGCACGGCCATCGCCCCCCGGGCCCAGGCGACCCGATCCGTGGAGATGGGCCAGCTGCCGCCCGTGCCCGTGTCCTGGACGATCTGGAGGTTCCCGCCGGACTTGGCCTCGGACAGCTTGAAGAGGAGCGAGGCGGCCGCGCGGTCCGGGTCCAGCCAGGCGAGCCCCAGCTCAGCGGCGTAGGCGATGTCGCGGGTCCAGACCCACGACCACAAGGCCCCGGTCTGGTAGCACTCGCAGTCGACCGCCCCGTCGAAGGAGCCGTCGCTGATCTGAGAGACCGCGTTCTCCCGGGCCTCCTCCACGGCCATCGCGAAGAGGGCGTCAGTCAGCGACACCCCCGATCGCAGGATCGGGTCGCCGTCGCGCTCGCTGAAGGTGCGCTCCGAGGGCCCGCCGTCCCGCTGGGAGTGGGTGCTCGTCAGGGTGTAGGTCCGGAGCAGACCGGCCTCGCTGACCTCGACAGTCACGGTGTCCCCGTCGAAGCTGTAGCTGTCGTACGGCCCCCCCGTGGTCCCCGGATCCGTGTCGTCCGCGGGCCCGGTCTGCGTATCGTCCGCGCTGTCCGCCGCCTGCGTGTCGTCCCCCGACGTCCAGGTGTCGTCGCCGCTCACCGCCTGGGTGTCGCCGACGGAGTCCCCCCCGGCCTTGCCGTCGGAGTCACAGGCAGCGAGGGCCGCCGCGGCGAGAGAAGCGACAACGAGTGGGGTGAGTTGCTTCATGGCGCGCATAGTGACTCTCTTTGAAGTGACTAATCTATCACGACGAACCGGGCCTGTCGGGCTTGCGCACCGCGACCCAGATGGTGTGCTTCGGGCCCTTCCCGTTGGCCCGCGCCCGGACCATGTGCGTCTCGGCCTTGAAGCCCGCCGCCCGCAGCCGCGCCGTGAAGCCCTCGTCCCGGTGCGCGGACCACACGCTGAGCACGCCGCCGGGCTTGAGCGCGCGGGCGATCCGGGAGAGCCCCTTGCGGCCGTAGAGCCACGCATTCGAGGCCTGGGTCAGCCCATGCGGCCCGTTGTCCACGTCGAGCAGCACGGCGTCATACAGGCCGCGGTTGCGCTCCAGCAGCCGCCTGACGTCCCCCTCGTGGACCCGGACCCGCCCGTCGTTCAGCGGCCTCCCGGCCAGCTCCCCGAGCACCCCCCGGTTCCACCGGATCACCGCCTCCATCAGCTCCGCCACGTCGATGATCGCGCTCGGCGGCAGGCAGGCGTTGGTCGCCGAGAGGGTGAACCCCATGCCCAGACCGCCGACCAGCACCCGGGGGCTCTCCGCCTCCCGGAGGGACGCGCAGCCGAGCGTCGCCATCGCCTCCTCCGAGCCGTGCATGCGGCTGTTCATCAGCTCCTGAACGCCGATCCGGATCGAGAACTCGTGGTTGCGGCGCTGCAAACTCAGCTCCGACGCGCCGTCAGGGAGGGGGACGCGATCGAGCAGTTCCCAGGGAGTCATACAGGCAGAACCTCGGTGATGAGCGCGCCTCTATTAATCCACCCCCGGCGCTCGAGGGCGCTCGGAGCGCGCCATTCCCCTCAGCGCCCCGCCCCCTCACGCCGAACTGGTATTACAAGGCAGAGTCGGAGCACTCCACGCTCCGCCGCCCGCTTCGAGGCCCCATGGCTCGCTCACTCTACCGCCCCGACCCCATCCTGCGCCACCAGGCCCGCCCCATCGACCGGACGACCCCGCCCGCTCAAGCGGCGGCGCGGCTCCGCGCCGGTGAGCGGCTGATCCTCACCGACGCCTTCAGCACCGGGGTGAGCATCCTCGGACAGCTCCGCGTCCTGATGCCCGCCCCCGCCGAGGGCGCCGGCTACGTGGCCCGCCGGGCGCACCGACGCGCCTGGAGAGAGGCCTCCGAGCACCTCCTGGCTCCAATCACGGGACACCAGATAGCGCTCTCAGCAGCACCAGAGATCGGCTTCATCCCGCAGCTCTACCCCGACCACCGCAGCTTCGCGCTGCCCTTCGCAGACGTGCAGGCGCTCTCCAATGCCTGGACCTGGTACGACCGAGGCGTCCACCTCGCGGTGCTCGGCCACCGGGTCCACCCGTTCTACGGCACCTACGCGCCAGCCCGGACCTCCCACCTGGAGCTGTTCGCCACCTGGCTGAGCCAGCACAAGGGACCGCGCGGCCGCGCCATCGACGTCGGCACCGGCTGCGGTGTGCTGGCCCTGATGCTCTGCAAGGCCGGCTACTCCGACGTCCTGGCCACCGACTGCAACCCCAACGCCATCGAGAGCGTACAGCGCGAGCTGCTGCGCCTGCCGTCGCGGCCTCCGCTCACGCTCCGACACGGCGATCTGCTCGGCGGCACCACCAAGCGGGTGGATCTCGTCGTGTTCAACCCGCCCTGGACGAAGGGTGAGGTCGAGAGTCCGCTCGATCGCGCGCTCTACTTTGACGATGAGAAGATCTTCGAGCGCTTCTTCGATCAGGCCAGCGTTCAGCTGACTCCCAAGGGGCGGGTTGTTGTGCTGTTCTCGAACATCATGGAGCTTGTTCAGCCTGATGTTCCGCATCCGCTCAAGGTGGAGCTTGAGCGAGGGCGCTTCAAGTTGGTCCAGAAGTTGACTCGCAAGGTCAAGCCTCCCAGTCGAGATGGTCGCAAGCGCAAGACTCGTGAGCGGGTTGAGATCTGGGAATTTGAAATCGTTTAGTTCTGTCGGTTTGTCGGTTTGTCGGTTTGTCGGTTCGGCGGTTCGGCGGTTCGGCTTTTCGGTTCGGCTTGTCGGTTCGGCTTGTCGGTTCGGCTTGTCGGTTCGGCGGGTTCGGCGGGTTCGGCTTTGTTTGACGAGAGTTTGTGGTTCTGAGCGATCGGTTTTGGCAGTCGCGGGCTCGTAGTTTGAGCGTCACGTCGAGGCGCCGTCGTACTGCCTGTTGTGTTGTTGGACTTCCCGACCGTCTTGGGTGGCGCGGTGCCCCTGGGTAGATTCGACGTGTGCTCGCTGCGCTAACGAATCCCCGGACGATTCGTCAGCGTCAAGTCGACAAGGTCTGGTGGCCGGTGACGTGCAGCTTGCGTCACACACGCCCGA
>Ga0316204_10009488_pt1 | contig 12968 bp, 16 predicted proteins | sample 6monrhotite_MG_2_FD_205661 | JGI IMG/M metagenome (GOLD analysis project Ga0316204, IMG submission 205661) | Microbial mat bacterial communities from mineral coupon in-situ incubated in ocean water Damariscotta River, Maine, United States -... | ecosystem: Environmental > Aquatic > Marine >... | reverse complement strand
AACTAAAAAGGTGCCTATTTCTATTCTATCAGGAATAACGTTATGCTCACATCCATTTAGAGTGTCTACGCCTGTGATTTTTAATATAGATGTTCCAATGCCTTCAATCTGGGCTCCCATATTAATTAAATAATTGGTTAAATCAACTACTTCAGGTTCAGTCGCACAATTTTCTAATACGGTTTCACCTTCAGCTAAAGTGGCTGCAATCAAGAGATTTTCTGTGCCAGTGACAGTCACTTTATCCATGTAAAATTGACAACCTTTCAGTCTTTCAGATTCAGCAATGATATAGCCATTTTCAACCTTAATTCTGGCGCCCATGGCTTCTAACCCTTTTAGATGAATATCAACGGGTCTGGCACCAATCGCGCAACCACCAGGAAGTGAAACTTCTGCTTTACCATATTTAGTTAGCAATGGACCCAATGCGAGAATAGATGCACGCATAGTTTTGACAGTTTCATAAGGAGCTCTTGGATTATCAATATGGTCTGCGCATATCTCTACATTGGTAGTATCCACTATATTGAGATGAACACCCATTTGAATCAGTAGTTCATTCATAGTAGTGACATCATCTAAATGAGGAACATTTTTAATAAATGAAGTACCAGTTCCGACGATACTTGCTGCTATGATAGGCAATACAGCATTCTTAGCACCAGATGCACAGATACTTCCTGATAAGGCAGTTCCACCTTTGATAATTATTTTTTCCATATTATTTTAAATTCTCGAATTCTTCGGGAGTGTATGATTGAAAACTAAAGGCATGAATATCACTTTTCATGTGATCTCCTAGAGCAGAATACACAAGGCGATGTCTGCTGAGTTTGGATTGGTTAATAAACTCTTTAGAAACTATAACCGCTGTAAAATGTGTTAAGTCCTCACTTTCAACTTGGACATGTTGGCAATTAATGTGGTTTTTAATCAGTTCTTCAATAGATTTTGGCTGCATGTGTTGATTCTTATTTCAAAGTGGGCACATTATATTTTATAATGACAGGTTGATATAGTTAAAAGTGTAGTTTATGGTGTGTTTTAATGATTGAAGCGTTAGCTTATCTAGTAATTGGATTGGTTTTGTTGGTGTATTCTGCGGATAAGTTTATTTTAGGTGCTGCTGCTACAGCCACGTATTTAGGTGTATCTAGTATGGTGGTAGGTTTAATCGTCATTGGATTTGGAACATCTGCCCCTGAGATGGTTATATCTGCTATAGCGGCCATGCAAGGAAACTCACATTTGGCTTTAGGTAACGCAGTCGGATCAAATATTACTAACATTGCCTTAGTTCTTGGCGTTGGAATTATTGTGTCTCCATTACTAATATGCTCCAATACTGTTAAACGTGAAATGCCAATCTTGTTATTGGTTTCATTATTTGTATTGTTACTTATGTGGGATGGGACATTAAGTCAACTGGATGGATTTTTATTGTTGTTAGCCATGTTTGCAATGACTTTATGGATGGCCTGGCTGGGATTGCGTGAAAGTAAGGTGGTGGATATCTTAGAAGAGGAATTTGAAGCTGAGTTACCTCAGGGAGTTTCAAAAAAAGCAGCGTGGTTATGGTTGTTTTTTGGAGTGATCATGTTACCCGTTGCATCAATTTTAATGGTTAAAGGTGCGACAAGTATTGCATTTATGTTAGGAATGAGTGATGTTATTGTTGGCCTGACTATTGTTGCGTTGGGTACATCGTTACCAGAATTATCAGCCACCATAGCTTGTATGAGAAAAGGAGAGCATGATTTAGCTTTAGGCAATATTGTAGGCTCTAATATGTTTAATTTATTAGGTGTTTTAGGCATCAGTGCAAGTATTAAATCTTTCAACTTGCCTGAAAATTTCCTATCAACAGATTACTTGGTCATGTTAGATTTGACCTTGGCTATATTGATATTTTCCTTGGTATACGTAGCTAGGGACAAGCCCATACCGAGGTTAATTGGTTTTCTATTTTTTGTAAGTTATTGTGCTTTTAATTATTGGTTGTATTTGCGATTATGAATAGTAATGAAATTTTAAATATTGCTAAACAAGTAGTTCAAGTAGAAAAGAACGCTTTAAGTAAATTACATGATCAAATAGGTGCGGAATTTATTAAAGCTATTGACTTAATGCAGATTTGTAAGGGTCATGTCATAGTTATCGGCATGGGTAAATCTGGACATATTGGGAATAAAATATCTGCCACATTAGCTTCTACGGGTACTCCAGCATTTTCAGTTCACCCAGGAGAAGCCAGTCATGGCGATCTGGGTATGATTACAAATAATGATATCACCTTATGTGTTTCAAATTCAGGTGAGACACAAGAAGTACTTAATATCATTCCTATTATTAAACGCATGGGTATTCCAATTATTGCCATTACTGGCAATTCTAATTCTACAATGGCAAAAATTGCGGATGTGCATTTGTCTATTGCTGTAGGTGAAGAAGCTTGTCCTTTAGGGTTGGCACCTACAACTAGCACTACCACAACATTAGTTTTAGGCGATGCATTGGCAGTGACCTTATTAAAATTGCGTGGTTTTACCGAAGAAGATTTTGCACGATCACATCCTGCTGGATCGTTGGGAAAAAAGCTATTGTTACGTATTGATGATTTGATGAGAACCGGAGATGATATTCCTCAAGTATTTTTAGGTACTAATATACAAGAAGCTTTATTTGAAATTACACAGAAACGCTTGGGTATGACTGCGATAGTTGATGAAAAACATTTTGTTAAAGGTATTTTTACTGATGGTGATTTACGCAGGGCCTTTGATAATGATATCGACCTGAAAAATACCAAAATAGAAGATGTGTCAACACCTAATCCTGTGACAATTGAATCGGATAGGTTAGCAGTTTCAGCTGCACAATTAATGGAAAGTCATAATGTACATGGTTTATTAGTTGTGGATGCAAATAAACAATTAGTGGGGGCAATAAACATTCATGATTTGCTCAAAGCAGGAGTCGTATAGTGAAAATATCAAAAGAAATAACGAATATAGCAAAAAATATAAAATTGGTCATCTTTGATGTTGATGGTGTATTGACAGACGGTGGTATTTATTTTTCTGATGATGGAAGGGAAATCAAAAAATTTAATGTTAAAGATGGATTAGGTCTTTCCTGGATGGTCAATACTGATATAACTGTAGCCATTATTACGGGGCGAAATTCTCCCATTGTTGCTGAAAGGATGAAAGCATTAAACATCAATCATGTTTATCAAGGACGCATGAATAAATTAGAAACTTATCATAACCTTTTGAATGCTTTACAACTGACTCATGAGCAAGTAGCTTATGTAGGAGATGATTTGATAGATGTGCCAATAATGAAAGAATGTATTTTGCCGATAGCCGTGGCTGATGCTCATGACTCTGCACTATCAGTTGCTAAGTGGGTGACAAATAATAAAGGTGGACAGGGAGCAGGCCGAGAAGTCTGTGATTTACTTTTTGAGGCACAGGGTGTCATGAAAAGCTTCCTTAATCTTCATCAATAATATATAAATGAGTAAACAATCTCAGCATATTTTATTTTTCTTAACTATTGCATTCTTAAGTTATGGTATTTGGAAATATTATTTTGATAGAGAAAAATCAATAGAGGATAAACCGTTTACAAAAGGCTATTCAGTGGAAAATATTGAATTACGAATAACTGATGAGTCTGGAAATTTATCTGCTAAATTTAAATCTCCAAGTTTGGTTAGGTATACAGATAGTCCGATTATCCACATTAAAAATCCTTTGTTCTGGGTGTATAAAGATGGATCAGAACAATGGTTTATGCAATCAGATAAAGCAGAATATAATGCAGAGGCTAATAAAGTGGGTTTGTATGAAAATCTTATAGCTCAATCTAGCGACTTAGATGATGTGACAAGTTTTGAGGCCAATAACTTATTAGTTAATCTGAACAATAAAAAAGCACACACTAATGATGGTATGCGTTTATTACAACAACAATTCGTCATGACTGGGGAAATTGCCCATTTTGATTTAAAAAATGAAATACTAGAGGTTAATAATAATGTTAAAGCCGTTTATAAATCACAATATAAAACAGATAATGAAAAATAATACTCTTAAGTTGTTAAAAATAACTTTTCTCTCACTTAGTTTTAGTAGTTTAGCACTTGAATCTGATAAACAAGCAGATTTTGTGCTTGAGGGTGATAATTTTAAAAACTTACCTGTGGTTAAAGGTGGTCTAACTAAAATAAAATACTGGGGAAATGTATCAATTGAACAAGGTACATTAAAAATAAAGTCAGACTCGGCTGTAATCTTTAACGGTAAAGATGGTATCAGTAAAGTTGTCTTAGCGGGTAAGCCTGTAATGATGGAACAATTTATTGATGCTGAATTTGGAAAAATAGATGTCAATGCCAATACAATTGATTTCATGGTGAAAGATGATTTGCTCTTGATGAACGGGAATGTTGTTATTAAAAGTAAAGTTCAAGGAGAAATGAGCGGAGAAAAGATTTCAATGAATTTAAAAACCAAGGAAATTAAAGGGATAAAGTCTGAAAATAAGCGTGTTAAATTAATAATAAAACCTAGGAATTAGTCTGAATATAAGAATTCAATGATCATTGTAAATAACTTAGAAAAATCCTATAAAGGCAGGCAAATTATTAAAGATGTCTCTATGTCAGTTGACAGAGGAGAGGTCGTCGGTCTTCTTGGTCCCAATGGCGCTGGTAAAACTACTTGTTTTTATATGATAGTTGGTTTGGTTACTGCCGATGCGGGAGAGATCATGATAGATCAAGTTGAAGCATCTAAGCTTGGTGTGCACTTGCGGGCTTCGTTAGGGTTGGGTTATTTGCCTCAAGAAGCTTCTATATTTAGAAAGTTGACTGTTAGAGAAAATATCCTTTCGGTACTAGAGTTGCGTAAAGATTTAAATAAACATCAAAGAAAGTCTCAAGCAGAAGCGTTAATGGAAGAGCTCAATGTTGACCATGTTCATGATCAATATGGAATTAGCTTATCTGGAGGGGAGAGACGACGTGTAGAGATAGCTAGGGCTTTGGCAATGGATTTAAAATATATCTTGCTAGATGAACCTTTTGCTGGTGTTGATCCAATCTCAGTGATTGATATACAAAAAATTGTCACCCATTTAAAGAATAGAGGCCTAGGAGTATTAATTACGGATCATAATGTGATTGAAACACTGGGGATTTCTGATAGGGCATATATATTGAATGATGGAGTGATGATTGCAGAAGGGACTCCTGAACAAATTATCAGTAATGAAGAAGTAAGAAGTGTTTATTTAGGTAAAAACTTTCGAATGTAATTGTTGCTTTAACATGCAAATTTGTGTTATTGTTAGGTTAATGAAAATAAAAATTATGCAGGGAATTGAATCACTTGAAATTTCCTAATTCATACCAAAATATTCTTTTATGGACTATGTTGAGTTCCTTTCAACAAGTCATCACACTCGGCGGACTAAAAATAATTTCTTTGACAGAAATATTTTGCCGTTCAACTTTTAATTACAATCGAGGAAATCATTATGCAAATAGATATCACTGGTCACCAATTAGATGTAACAACTTCAATGAAAGATTATTTTAATTCAAAATTTACAAGGATTAAGCGTCATTTTGATCAGGTTATTAATGTTCACGCTATTCTTAGTGTTGAAAAAATTCATCATAAAGCTGAAGCTACAATGCATATTAATGGAAAAACTTTATTTGCAGAATCAGTTGAAGAAGATTTATATGCAGCCATAGATTTATTAATAGATAAATTAGACAAACAAGTCAGAAGACATAAAGATAAAATCACAAACAAACACAGAGGAGAAGCCTTAAAGTATATGATGGAATAAAAACTTCCAAATAAGTTCATTCTATGATTCAGTTTGTTTCAATTTTACAATTTTAAAGATATCATGTGGTTTTGATAAACATATTTTTTGAGTGTGACTAAAACAAGCTGAATATTAGATGAAGTTTATAGATTATATAGAACCCAATATTATTGATTTAAATCTTCCGTTTAGTAGTAAAAAGAGATTATTTGAACAATTAGCAACAAAAATTGGTGAAAACAAAAAAGAAGTTCGTTCAATTTATGATTGCTTGGTAGCAAGGGAAAAGATTGGCGTTACTTCTTTGGGAAACGGCATTGCCATTCCTCATGGAAAATGTTTGGCAGACAAAGATGTCAGAATGCGCATTGTGGTACTTAAAAAGGCAGTTAACTATGAAAGTGTAGATGATACATTAGTACAATTAATTGTTTGTATAATTTTTCCTAAAGAAACAGATCCAAGTCATGATAAATTATTGAAGCACATGGGGGAAATATTCAAAAAGCACAAAGTTTTCAGAGAGCTAATTGCTGCAAAATCAAAAAAAGAAATAAAAAATATTATCATCAGAGAAGCAAAGTAAATGCAGGAATTGATTATTGTTACAGGTATGTCTGGCTCAGGTAAAACCATTGCCTTGCGCACGTTAGAGGATTTAGATTTCTATTGTGTTGATAATTTACCCATTAAAATGTTATCGCAATTTGTTTTGCATATGACACAAAACAATGCTGATTATTCCAGAGTTTCAGTTGGTATTGATATAAGAAGTTCGGAAGCTGCATTAAAAGAATTACCCATTATTATAAGTAATTTAGATTCAGAATCGATCCGCATTAAAACGTTTTTTCTCAATGCCAATGACAAAGCATTATTGGCTCGTTACTCTGAAACTAGAAGGGCGCACCCGTTATCTAGTCACAAACATAAATATTCTCTATCACAGGCCATTCAACAAGAAAGAAAGTTATTAGAACCAATAAAAACTGCGGCAGGTTTATTAATCGACACAAGTAATACTACAGCCCCTGAATTGCGAGATAAAATTTGGCGCCAAGTCAGTCAGACAAATGATGGCAAGCTGTCAATTTTACTTCAATCATTTGCTTTTAAGCGAGGCGTACCTTTTGATGCAGACTTTGTTTTTGATGCGCGCTGCCTGCCAAATCCGTTTTGGGAAAAATCTTTGCGTGAATACTGTGGTAAAGATGCGCCCATTAAAGAATTTCTTGATAGTAAGCCGATTGCTATTGATTTTTACAATGATATCTCATCCTTGGTGCAAAAATGGTTGCCGCACTATGAAGAGCACGATAGAAGTTATCTGACAATTGCTATTGGCTGTACCGGCGGTAAGCACCGCTCAGTCTATTTAACAGAAAAGTTATTTCAACTATTGAAAGAATCAAGAACTAATATTTTAGTTCAACATAGAGAGCTAGACTGATTCTGATTAGGGATTGAGGTGAGGCTTATTCTAGAATGTTTTCATAGTAGGTTTTGAATTGAATTCGGAATTTTAAAACCTTTTAATAGCTCATAAATAAAAATTTCATTATTTAAGTAAATATACAATTTCTACTAAATTTAATGTCTGATTGTCCAATGCCATATTTATTTGAAGGTATAACTTTTAATGAATATTGTTTATTTGTTGAATAATAGGTTTTGGGGTTAATTATGCTAGCAAATGAGATTGATTGAGTCAGTAGAAGAAGCAATACAACGGTGCTAAATATAGGAATTGGTATTAACTTTGATTTCCTATTCATAATAATATAAGTTTATACAGGATCTCAATTAGTTTGGTTTGGTAGCTGACAATGATATATTTTCAATACCTGCAAATTTTAATTGGTCCATTACACTAACAAAATCTGAAATTGAAGAGTCTTTATCGTGAATAATAACTGCATTAACATTTGGATTTTTCAGAATAAACTGTTCAGCCAGTGATCTGATGTCTTTAAGTTTAACAATTTCTTTATTAACCCAGATGTCACCATTTCCTTTAATGGCTATCAGAAGATTTGAGCCCCTTTTTGTAGGAGGGTTTGATTGATTTGTTGGGCTTGAAATAGCCATATCTGTCATCCAGCTGACTTTACCTTGTTGCATGTTTTTGGCAAAAGAACCTCCAATTCTATTGGCCATACAATTATTTAATGTTTCTTTAAATTTATCCATTTCGGAAAAATCAGTATGCTCCATTGTTTTCTGTGCTTCTTGAGGGTTTGTCCAATCCACATGAATAATACTTGAGAATATAGATGGGTCATAATCACTTTCTTCAAAGCAAACATCAATAAATTTATCAACATTGGATGGACATAAGTTGTCAGTTGGTTCGCAATAACCAGCTAGGTAATACCGTTCGTTTTCTTTAAAAGAAATATCAAATACTTGGTCTTCACTACATGAAATCAAAAGTGTTAAAGTTACGATTACACTAATAATTTTCATTGTGAACTATCCAAGCAAAGCTTCAACAAAATCTTTAGCCACAAATGTTTTTAAATCAGATGATTGTTCACCGACGCCAATAAAGCGGACGGGTATCCCATATTCTTTGGCAAGATTAAATAAGATGCCGCCTTTTGCTGTACCATCAAGTTTTGTTATGGCAATGCCTGTTAGTTTTGTGGTCTTATTGAATTCTCCGACTTGTGATATGGCATTTTGACCTGTGCCGCCATCAACCACTATTAAGGTTTCATGCGGGGCAGTCTCATCATTCTTTTTCATCACTCGGCCAATTTTACCTAGCTCTTGCATTAAATTAGATTGTGTATGAAGTCGCCCAGCCGTATCAGCGATTAAAATATCAATTTTTTTTGCTTTTGCTGAACTCATGGCATCAAATATAACAGAAGCAGAATCAGACCCGGTTGTTTGTGCAATCACGGGAATGTCTTCTCTTTTTCCCCATGTTTTTAATTGTTCAACTGCTGCTGCACGAAAAGTGTCGCCTGCTGCAAGCATGACTGACTTGCCTTGTTGTTTGTAGCGGCGTGCAATTTTAGCAATAGTCGTGGTTTTTCCAACACCGTTAACACCGACAACTAAAATAACATAAGGCTTTTTGCTGGTGTCAATAATCAAAGGTTGTTCTATTGTTTTGGCTAAATCCATTAAGTGAGTCATTAAAGCATAATAAACTTCTTGCGTGTCGTTTAAATTCTTGCGTTTGACTGAATTGGATGTTTTATCGACGATATCTATCGTGGCTTTTGCACCCACATCAGACATTAATAGCGTGGTTTCAATGTCTTCAAATAAATCATCGTCAATGGCTTTTTTTATTGAAAACAAATTTTTAACTTGTTTCCCAAAACCATTGCGAGGTTTTTCAAGTTGTTGATCCAGTTTTTTCCCAGTAACCTTCCTGACTTTAGGTTTTGTTTCTTCAGTTATTTGTCTGCTTTCAGGAGATTGTGGAGTTTCAGTAGTGGCTTCAATTTCTTGAGTTGTTTCATTGAATGTTGAATCTAATTGATTATCAGCATCAGTTCTTGGCTTTTTATCTTTATCCTTATTGTTTGAATCTTTCTTCTTGAAAATATTAAACATTTGTTAGCGACCCGTTATTAGGCTTGATAGAATACCGTATTTTACTAGTTAGTTGAACGGATGGCAAAAGCAAAACACACAATTCGTATAATTTCTGGCACTCACCGAAGTCGTAGAATACCTGTGCTTGATTTTGAAGGTTTGCGACCAACAGGTGACAGGGTGCGTGAAACTGCATTTAACTGGCTGCAAATGAATTTACAAGGAATGATTATTTTGGATTTATGTGCAGGGGCAGGTGCTTTAGGATTTGAAGCGGCTTCAAGAGAAGCAAAGCAAGTGATCTTGATTGAAAAAAACATTCGCATTGCTAACCAATTATCACAAATATCCGCACAGTTTGAGTTTTCGAATTGTATGGTAAGAAATCAAACAGCTGAAAGTTATTTATCAAAAAATGATCAATTATTTGATGTTGTTTTTTTAGATCCTCCTTTTTCTCTTGGGATGATGCAAAAATTAACTGATTCAGTTATACCTTTTGTCAATATTAATGGATTTGTTTACAGAGAAGCTTCAATCTCAGAAGACTTGATTAAATTACCGGAAAATTGGCAATTATATCGATTTAAAGCAATGGGACAGGTTAAAATTGAACTGTGGAAACGAATATCCTAATATGAGAGAAGTTATCTGATGCCTAAGAACCCCTTAATTGCCGTATATCCAGGCACTTTCGACCCCATTACCAATGGTCATGCTGATTTAGTCAGGCGCGCCAGTAAAGTCTATGATGTGTTAATTGTTGCTGTTGCTGACTCAACAGGCAAAGGACCTACATTTAACCTTGAAAAAAGAATCTCAATGGCCAAAGAAGTACTTAAAGATTTGTCTAATGTAAAGGTTATGGGGTTTGATGTATTATTAGCTGATTTTGTTATACAGCAAAAAGCCAAAGTAATATTACGGGGATTGCGTGCAGTTTCAGATTTTGAATATGAATTTCAATTAGCCAGTATGAATAGACGATTGATTCCAGATGTTGAAACTATGTTTTTAACACCGGCGGAACAATATAGTTTTATTTCTTCTTCTTTAGTTAAAGAAATTTCAAAATTGGATGGTGATGTTACTGATTTTGTTAATCCAGTTGTCCAAAGTGCACTTAAAGATAAATGGCAAAAATTACGCAAATCTACTACACAATAATTAGAAAATGGCATTAAAAATTACAGAAGAATGCATTAATTGTGATGTGTGTGAACCGGTTTGTCCAAATGAGGCAATCTATATGGGCGTGGAAATTTTTGAAATTGACCCATTATTGTGCACAGAGTGTGTGGGTCATTTTGATGAGCCTCAATGTGTTGAAATTTGCCCAGTTGAATGTATTCCTAAAGATGAGAACTATCCGGAAACACCAGAACAACTTTTAGAAAAATATAAAATATTAACCGAAGAGTAATCAATGTTAAAAAAAATATTATTAATTTGTTTGGCTTTCTCATTTCAATCAGTAGCCAAATTACCTAACAATCCAGCTATATCATCGGCTCATCCTTTGGCAACAGCAGCCGGTTATGAAATTTTACAACAAGGAGGGAATGCTTTTGATGCGGCTGTGGCAGTTAGCGCGGTATTGTCAGTAGTTGAACCTGAAAGTTCTGGAATAGGTGGAGGTGGTTTTTGGTTGTTGCATGATGAAAGGACTCATAAAAACGTTTTTGTTGATGGTAGAGAAGAGGCGCCTGCTGCTGCCCATCGAGACATGTATTTAGATGAGAAAGGAAATGTAAACCGTGATTTAGCAGTCAATGGCCCCTTGGCTGCGGGTATACCTGGTAACGTGGCCGCTATGACGCATGTCGTAAAAAACTTTGGTCAGTTGACATTAACTCAAGTTCTCGCTCCTGCCATTAGGATTGCTGAAGAAGGATTTCCTGCTCCTGATAAATTTGTGCGTAGTTTGACTAGAAAAAAAGAGATAATGCAACGGTATCCAGCTACCATGAATGCCTATTTTATCAATGGTAAAGATACTCCAAAACGTGGAGATTTGATAGTTCAAAAGGATATGGCAAAAACACTTAAATCCATTGCAAAATTGGGTAATGAAGGTTTTTATAAAGGTAAAGTCGCTAAGAAATTAGTAAAAGCTGTGAAAAAAGCAGGTGGCAATTGGACGATGCAAGACTTGGCGAATTATAGAATTGTAGAACGTGAGCCCATTTATACAACTTATCACGGTAAAAAATTAATCACTGCACCACCGCCATCATCAGGTGGTATTGCTTTAGCTACTATGTTAAATATTTTATCAGGTTGGGATTTATCTACTATGAAGTCAGATGAACGTATTCATCTAATTGTTGAAGCCATGCGCAGAGCTTATCGTGATAGAACTGTACATTTAGGTGATCCTGATTTTTATGATATTCCTGTTAAAATGTTAGTCAATCCATATTATGCTGATGGGTTGCGCGCCACAATAAGAGCGGATAAAGCCACTATAAGTTCATCTTTACCAGGTTTGATGCATATAAAAGAAGGCAACGATACCACACATTTTTCAGTTATTGATACACAGGGTAATTTAGTGGCGACTACGCAAACTGTTAATACCCCTTTTGGATCCAAATTTGTAGCAGAAGGTACAGGAGTCATGTTGAACAATGAAATGGATGATTTCTCAGCAAAACCTGCAGAACCCAATGCTTATGGGTTAATTGGCGGAGAAGCTAATTCAATTCAGCCTGGTAAGCGTCCACTTTCTAGTATGACGCCTACATTTATCATTGGCGAAGATGATGTGGCAGTTTTAGGAACTCCTGGTGGCAGTCGAATTATAACCATGGTTTTATTAGGTATACTGGATTACTTTGATGGAAATGATGTTGAGTCATGGACAGCTTTACCGCGATTTCATCATCAATATTTGCCAGATGTATTATTTTATGAACCAAATGCCATCAGTGTAGAGGCCATACCTGCGTTAAAAGCAAGAGGACATGAAATCAGAGAGCTTAAACGTACATGGGGTAATATGAACGCTGCTTCATGGAATAAATTAACAGGTAAAGCCAAAGCAGCTACAGATCCCCGTGGGGAAGCAGCTGTTAGATGAATTTAATTTCTTTAATAGGGAATTCACAAATGTTAGATGCAGGAGCCATGTTTGGCAATGCACCTAAAGCTTTGTGGTCACGGTGGGTGGAAGTTGATGAGATAAATCGCATGCATATAGCATGCCGATGTTTGCTAGCAAAAGATTTTAATGGGAAAAATGTTTTGTTTGAGACGGGTATAGGGGCATTTTTTGAACCCAAACTTAAACATAGATTTGGTGTGAATGAACAAAATCACATTTTGTTGGAATCTTTAGCAGAGCATGGTTTATCACATGAAGATATTGATATTGTGGTGCTCAGCCATTTACATTTTGATCATGCTGGAGGGTTATTATCAGCCTGGCAAGGAGACAAAGAATCAGAATTGCTCTTTCCAAATGCGCAGTACTTAGTTTCTTCAGATCATTGGCAAAGAGCAGTGAGTCCACATCCACGAGACCGTGCTTCATTTATTCCACACTTAAATACATTGTT
>Ga0316204_10009487_pt1 | contig 12968 bp, 9 predicted proteins | sample 6monrhotite_MG_2_FD_205661 | JGI IMG/M metagenome (GOLD analysis project Ga0316204, IMG submission 205661) | Microbial mat bacterial communities from mineral coupon in-situ incubated in ocean water Damariscotta River, Maine, United States -... | ecosystem: Environmental > Aquatic > Marine >... | reverse complement strand
AGCGCTTCCGCTGGAACCCCTGGACCAACTGGAAGATCTGGGAGGAGCTGGCGGCGACCCTGCGCTGGGAGATCCCCGCGCTGCTGAACGGCCCGCGCCCGCTGCGGCAGCGCATCGAGCGCGGCGTGGAGCTCATCCGCGAGTACATCAAGGTCCACATCATCTCCCTGCTCTGCGCCAACCTCTGGTTCGAGGTGGCGGAGGTCGTCGCCCCCCCGGAGCTGGTGGCGGACCTGCTCGTCTGCCCCGCGGAGAACCGCACGGTGGCGACGAACAAGGCGCTCTTCGCCCTGGCCCGGGGCGGCGAGGGGGCGCGGGGAAGCGACGCGTTCAGCGCCTTCCTCGCGGACTACGGACACCGCACCTCGTCCAGCTCCTGGGAGATCTTCTCGACCCGCTGGTCCGAGGAGCCCGCTCAGGTCGAGCTGCTGCTGGAGTCCTACCGCTCGGGCGGCCTGCCGGACCCGGCGGCGATGGCCGAGGAGCAGACCCGGCGCGGCGCGGCGGCCATGACGGCGCTGGAGCGGCGGGCCTTCGGGGTGAGCGGCCGCTCGCTGGTGGGGAGCGTGCGGCTGGCCCGGCGCTATCTCCAGCTCCGAGAGGACCAGCGCTTCGTCTTCGACCAGCTCCTGTTCAGCATGAAGCGCCTGCTCACCGAGCTGGGCGCGGAGCTGCTGGGGCCGGGGCGCGGCGACGACATCCGCTGGCTGGAGTGGCCCGAGCTGGTGGAGGCGCTGGACACCGGGCGCTCGCTCGCGACCCTCGACGAGCGCATCAGCGCCCGCCGGGCCCGCTACGAGCGCTACCGAAGCCAGCCGCCGCCGCCGGTCTTCCTGCGCGGCGAGGAGGCGGTGGAGATCATCGCCAGCGGACGCAAGCTCTCGGGGTTGGGCATCTCCTCCGGGCGGGTCACGGGGACGGTGCGGGTCATCCGCTCCCCCGCCGAGGCCAGCCGGGTGCACCCCGGCGACATCCTGGTGGCCACCGCGACGGACCCGGGCTGGACGCCGATGTTCCTCGTCGCGGGCGGCGCGGTGCTGGAGCTGGGCAGCATGCTCTCCCACGGGGCGGTGATCGCCCGGGAGTACCGGATGCCGGCGGTGGTCAACGTCGAGGGCGCCACGCGGCTGCTGAAGGACGGCCAGCGCGTCACCATCGACGGCGGGCGAGGGGAGATCTGGCTCGAAGAGGAGTGACGGTGTGAGGCTCGCGATTCGGTTCGGCGGGGCCTACCACTGAAGGGCTCACCGTCAGGGAGGGAGCTATGGACGCGGTCGCCGCGGCGCTGATCGCCGCCCCCGATATCTTCAGTGACGATTCGACCCGCGCCCGGCGCGCGCTGGCGGGGGTGATCCCCGGCCTGGAGCGCGCTGGCGTCCGGGCCGTGGCGACGCTGGATCGCGCCATGCGGGACACGGTCTGGCATCGACGGCTCTCCATTGACTTCGCCGCGCTCCCCGAGGCGCGCGTCGCGTCGCTGGCCGGGTTGGACCCGGAGGGCTGGGCGCTCGGGCTGGCCAGCACGGTCCGCGATGGGTACGTCCGCGAGGCCGCGGTGCGGGCCCTCGGTGAGCGCTGGACGCTCACCGCGAGCCGCTTCTTGATCCTGCGGGCCAACGACCCGGTGATTCAGATCTCGACCTGGGCGGCCGTGGCGCTGGAGGCGCGGCTCAACGCGGAGAACCTCGACCTCTGGGCGCGCTGCCTGCCGCTGCTCCAGTCGGCGCGGTCGCAGGTTCGCGCGAGCGAGGCGGCGGTGCTGGAGCGGGCGGCGGCGGCGCTCCGGGCAGAGCCCGGACACGGAGCGCTTCGACAGGCGCTGGGTGAGCTGGACCCGCTCGTTCGGCGCGGGGCCAGCGAGGTGCTCGTCGACGCGCTGGCGGGAACCCGGGCGGTGCTGGAGCCGCTGTCGGTGGCGCTGGCGGCGGTCGATCCGCAGCTCCGGCGCTGGGGGGCTCGCGCGGTGGCGACCGTGGCCATCACGCCGCCCGAGATCGTGGCGATCCTGCGCCCGCGCCTCGCCGCGGATGGTGACTCGGGTGTGCGCGCCCTGGCGACTCAGCTCGCCGCGCGGGCTGGAGATGTCGACGCGCTCCGTGTGGCGGCCTTCGACGTCAACGCCGATGTGCGGTTCCGCGCCCGTCAGTACCTCATCGGCGCCGGCGTGGAGCTGGACACCCGCGTCGAGGCGCTGGAGCGCCTGGAGGGCGCCGACCGCAAGGGCTGCATCGCGGCGCTGGCCACCTTGAGTGACACCGGCGTCACCGCTGACCTGCCGAGCGTTACTCCATTCCTGGTTGATCCCCGCGCCTCGGTCGCCCGGGAGGCCGCCCGAACCGTTGAGATCCTCAACCGGTAGGGTGGGTTCCGGCCCGCCACTGACCCAGCAGCTCGGCGAGCTGATTGGGCAGCTCCTGGGCCCCACCCTTCAGCATCGGCCCCAGCACGCTCGGCAGCGCGCGCAGCAGGTGGGCGTGGGTGGGGATCGCCGGGGGCTCACCCAACGCGATGTGCTGGCGATGGATGTCGCGGGTGCGCTTGTACAGCTCACCAGGCTTTCGCTCATGGGCGTGGGCCACCGGGGCGCCGGGCACGTAGCCGACGCGGCGGCCTCGCCGCCAGTGCAGATCCTCCGCGATGGGCACGCTGGGGAAGGGGTGCCACGCCAGCATCTCGCGCCGGTAGAGCGCGTAGACGTTGTCCAGGCGATCGACCCAGCGGTGCCCCACCCCCGGCGGGGTCCACGCGCGCAGGCGATCGCGGGTGATGCGATCCGACGAGGGCCAGGGCACCTGTCGGCCGAAGACCGCCTCGTACTGGCCCTCCTTCAGCGCGTCCACCAGCGCTCGCACGCTGCCCGCGCCGAGCGGGATCGCGTCGTCCACCGTGAACAGCAGGAACTCGGCGTCCGTCTGGGTCACCGCCGCCTGACGGACGGTGCCGTGTCCCTGCCATGGAACCCGGAGCGTGCGGACCCGGGGATCCCCCGCGCGGAACTCGAAGTCCCCGTTCAGGAGGATCAGCACCTCCAGGTCGCAGTCCTGCCGGAGCAGCGCCTTCAGCCCCAGCGGCGCCCGCCGGTGGGTGGGAATCACCGCGCAGACCTTCGGCTTCTTGCCGCCGCGTGCGCGCGGCGGAAGAGACATGCCGAGGGCCTCCACCGCGGCCGGCGGCCCCCCGGTGATCGCCTCAAAGAGGGGCATCACGTCGTCGGCGCGCAGGCCTCGGGGCAGCGACTTCTGGAGGTTCAGCGTGACCCGCTGACCATCTCGCACCGCCTCTTCGAGGCGGGCCAGCGACGCGGGCTCCAGGTCAGTCAACTCCACGGCCCCCAGGTATCCGAAAGACGGGCCTAAAGCGAAACGCGGTACGACCGACAGCGAATAGACCGGGGAACGCGGAAGCACGTCAGCAGCGGATGTGTTCTTCGGGCACAATGAGGAAGGGAGTCGATCCGTACGTTGACTCCAGCCGATCACCTGATCCCGCCCGATCTCCACATCGAAGATCTCAAGTCGACCCAGCGCTGGTGAGCAGCGCTCGAGCGTCGAGGCAGGCGGACAGGGATTTCCCTTATTCCAAGATGGTTCGCGGCGTCCCGCGAGTCAGGAGGCGATTGGTCATGAGTGACACAAAAAACCAGAGCAACAGCATCCTTCAGATGATCGCCGACCTCCAGGATGTGGAGAGCTTCAAGGTTCAGAACTGGGAGGGCAACTTCTCGGACTACCTGGAGCTCATCAAGGAGGATCCGAACGTCGCTCGTAACGCCTACCAGCGCGCCTACGACATGATCATGCACTTCGGGTACACGGAGAGCACCGAGTTCAAGAAGCGCGTCGTCCGCTACCACTTCTTCGATGACCCCATCGACGACGGAAAGGACGCCATCTTCGGCATCGACGTTCACCTCCAGAAGCTGGTGAACGTCCTGAAGTCCGCGGCCATGGGCTACGGATCCGAGAAGCGCGTCATCCTCCTGCACGGCCCCGTCGGCTCCGCCAAGTCGACCATCGCCCGCATGCTGAAGAAGGGCCTGGAGTGGTACTCCTGTCAGCCGATGGGCCGCCTCTACACCTTCCGCTGGGAGATGCCGGACGGCGAGGTCACCGCGAGCCCGCTGAACGAGGATCCGCTCAAGCTCATCCCGCTTGAGATGCGCGAGCAGGTGCTGGAGCAGCTCAACACCAACCGCGCCGCCCGCTACCCCATCCGCATCGAGGGTCCCCTCGACCCCGTCAGCCGCTTCCTCTACAAGCAGGTGATGAAGGAGGTCGGCGGCGACTGGACCCAGCTCATCGAGCGCATCAAGGTCAGCCGTCTCATCCTGAGCGAGCGCGACCGCGTCGGCATCGGCACCTTCCAGCCGAAGGACGAGAAGAACCAGGACTCCACCGAGCTCACCGGCGACATCAACTACCGGAAGATCGCGGAGTACGGCTCCGACTCCGACCCCCGCGCCTTCAACTTCGACGGCGAGTTCTGCGTCGCCAACCGCGGGATCATCGAGTTCGTCGAGGTGCTTAAGCTCGACGTGGCCTTCCTGTACGACCTCCTGGGCGCCTCCCAGGAGCACGTCATCAAGCCCAAGAAGTTCGCTCAGACCTACATCGACGAGGTCATCATCGGGCACACCAACGAGCCCGAGTACCGCAAGCTCCAGTCCAATGAGTTCATGGAGGCGCTGCGCGATCGGACCATCAAGATCGACGTGCCCTACATCACCAAGTGGCACGAGGAAGCCCGGATCTACCAGAAGGACTTCAACGAGCGCCGGGTGCTGAAGAAGCACATCGCGCCTCACACTCTGGAGATGGCCGCCATGTGGGCCGTGCTCACCCGGCTCGAGGAGCCGAAGAAGCACAACCTCACCCTGCTCCAGAAGCTCAAGCTCTACGACGGCAAGACGCTCCCCGGCTACACCGAGGACAACGTCAAGGAGCTGCGGAAGTCCGCCAAGCGCGAGGGCCTGGAGGGCATCTCCCCCCGCTATGTGCAGGACAAGATCTCCAACGCCCTGGTGCGCGACGCCGAGGCCCACTCGATCAACCCCTTCATGGTGCTCAACGAGCTGGAGAGCGGGCTGAACAACCACTCGCTCATCAACGACGAGGATCTGAAGAAGCGCTACCGCGACATGCTGGGCATCGTGAAGCGCGAGTACGAGAACATCGTCAAGAACGAGGTGCAGAAGGCCATCACCGCCGATGAGAACGCCATCTCCAGGCTGTGCGGCAACTACATCGACAACGTGAAGGCGTACACCCAGAAGGAGAAGGTGCGGAACCCCTTCACCGGCGCCTACGAGGAGCCGGACGAGCGCCTGATGCGCGGCATCGAGGAGAAGATCAACATCGCGGACACCCGGAAGGACGACTTCCGCCGCGAGATCATGAACTACATCGGCGCCCTGTCGCTCGACGGCAAGACCTTCGAGTACCACACCAATGAGCGCCTCTATAAGGCTCTGGAGCTGAAGCTGTTCGAGGACCAGAAGGACTCGATCAAGCTCACCAGCCTCGTCACCCAGGTGATCGACAAGGACACCCAGGAGAAGATCGACATCGTCAAGCAGCGGCTCATCGACCGCTTCGGCTACGACGAGCAGTCGGCCTCGGACGTCCTCAACTACGTGGCGTCCATCTTCGCCCGTGGTGACGCCAGCAGCCAGTAGGAACGCCAAGTGCCCCTCAACATTGAAAATGACCTGAACCGCTTCAAAGACATCGTCAAGGGCCGTCTTCGGAAGGACCTCAAGCGGTACATGGGCTCCGGCGAGATGCTCGGCAAGCAGGGGGACAAGGTCGTCTCCATCCCCCTGCCCCAGATCCAGATTCCACGCTTCCGTTACGGTAAGAACGAGGGCGGCGGCGTGGGCCAGGGCGAGGGCGAAGGCCAGGCGGGAGACGGCCAGGGTGAGGCCGGCGATCAAGCCGGGCAGCACGTCCTCGAGGTAGACATCAGCCTCGAGGAGCTGGCGGAGATTCTGGGTGATGAGCTGGAGCTTCCCAACATCCAGCCCCGCGGCCAGAAAGAGATCAAGACAGCCAAGGACAAGTACACCGGCATCGCCACCCAGGGGCCCGACAGCCTGCGCCACACCAAGCGCACCTACCGTCAGGCCCTGAAGCGGCAGATCGCCGCCGGCTCGTACAACCCGAAGATCCCGGTCGTGGTCCCCATCAAGGAGGACATGCGATACCGCACCTGGAAGGCCAAGACCCAGCCGCAGTCCGCGGCGGTGGTGGTCTACATGATGGACGTCTCGGGCTCCATGGGCCGCGAGCAGAAGGAGATCGTGCGCCTGGAGGCGTTCTGGATCGATACGTGGCTGCGCACTCAGTACAAGAACGTGGTCGCGCGGTTCATCATCCACGACGCGGTCGCCCGCGAGGTGGACCGGGACACCTTCTTCCGCACCCGCGAGTCCGGCGGCACGCTGATCTCCAGCGCCTACAACCTGTGCATGAAGATCATCAACGAGGACTACCCCGTCGATGAGTGGAACATCTACCCCTTCCACTTCTCCGACGGCGACAACTGGTCCGCCTCCGACACCCGCGCCTGCCTCGACCTCGTCGAGAAGCAGATGCTCCCGGTGGTCAACCAGTTCAGCTACGGCCAGGTCGAGAGTGAGTACGGCTCCGGTCAGTTCATCCGCGACCTGACCGAGCGCTTCAACGACAACGAGGTGGTGAGCCTCTCCCGCATCCCCGACCGCGAGGGGATCATGGACTCGATCAAGACCTTCCTCGGTAAAGGACACTAGGCATGGACATCAGCCATGGGTGAGTACGGCGTCGACGGCTTTGTCCGCACGGAGCGCAAGCTCCCTCCGCACCTGGAGGAGCACCGGATCCGAATCCAGGAGATCGCCCGGGGCTACGGGCTCGACTTCTTCGAGACCGTGTTCCTCATGTGCGACTACGAGGAGATCAACATGCTGGCCGCCTACGGCGGGTTCCCTACGCGGTACCCCCACTGGCGCTTCGGCATGGAGTACCTCGAGATGGACAAGGGGTACGAGTACGGTCTGCAGAAGATCTACGAGATGGTCATCAACACCAACCCCTCGTACGCGTACCTGCTCGATAACAACACCATCATGGATCAGAAGCTCGTGATGGCCCATGTCTTCGGGCACGTGGACTTCTTCAAGAACAACGCGTGGTTCAAGGGCACGAACCGCAAGATGCTCGATCAGATGGCGAACCACGCGACCCGCGTGCGTCAGTACATCGATCGCTACGGGCACAGCGATGTCGAGCAGTGGATCGACGTCTGCCTGTCGGTGGACAACCTGATCGATCCGCACTCGGTGCACATCAAGCGCGAGCGGGAGTGGAGCCCCGCCCAGCTGGAGGCGGTGGAGCTGGAGGACGGCGTGCACAAGCTGCCCGCCAAGAAGTACATGGACAAGTACATCAACCCGCCGGCGTTCCTGGAGGAGCAGCGGCAGAAGCGCGAGGATGAGCGCAAGAAGCTGCGGAAGTTCCCCGAGGAGCCCCAGCGCGACGTGCTGCTGTTCATGCTGCGCTACGCCAACCTGCCGGCGTGGAAGGCCGACATCCTCCACATCATCCGCGAGGAGGCCTACTACTTCGCGCCCCAGGGCCAGACCAAGGTGATGAACGAGGGCTGGGCCAGCTACTGGCACACCCGGATGATGACCCACGACATCCTGGAGCCCAGCGAGTTCATCGAGTACGCGGACCACCACTCCGGCACGGTGGCGACCCGCCCCGGGCAGTTCAACCCCTACAAGCTGGGGATGGAGCTGTTCCGCCACATCGAGCGGCGCTGGGACAGGGGCCAGTTCGGCAAGGCGTGGGTGGACTGCGAGGACTACCAGAAGCGGCGGAGCTGGGACACGGGCGCCATGATGGGCCGCAAGAAGCTCTTCGAGGTGCGCGCGGTCCACAACGACATCACCTTCATCGATGAGTTCGTCACCGAGGACTTCGTCCGCGAGCAGGGCCTCTTCACGTGGGAGTTCGACAAGAACACCAACGAGTACGTCATCTCCTCCCGCGACTTCTTCGAGGTGAAGCAGAAGCTCCTCTTCATGCTCTCCAACCGCGGCCAGCCCCGGATCACCGTGTCCAACGGCAACTTCGGCAACCGCGGCGAGCTGGTCCTCTCCCACACCTTCGAGGGGATGGACATGCAGCTCCAGTGGGCCGAGAAGACGCTGAAGAACATCGTGAAGATCTGGGGGCGCCCCGTTCACCTCGAGACCATCATCGACGGAAAGCCGGTGGTGCTGCACCACGACGGAAAAGCCTTCAACAAGGAGAAGGTGAAGTCCGTCGACTGACTTGAATACAAGGCACAATGAATGTGCCTGCGTCATAGGAAGAACCGAAATGAGTCTGGGAGACCTGCTGGAGAAGAAGCTCGACCTGCCCGGAGTGGGTCAGGGCTCTCTCCAGGTCGAAGCGGACAGCGGCGCGGTCGCTGAGATCGAGGTGGTGGACTCGGATCGCCTCGGGGCGACCGTGGACCGCGTCCGGGTGATCGTGCCCGAGTCCGCGCCCCTGCAGCAGCAGGCGGACGCCATCACGGGCCGCGTGCGGGAGCTCGGCGGCAAGCTGATCCCCGTCGAGGTCGATGAGCGCCTCGGCGGCGGCTCGCTGCGCACCCGGACGAAGGACATCCGCGGCGGGCGCTTCTTCGAGGTTGAGCTCGACGGCGCCGGGGCCACGGTCGATCGCTACAAGGTGGGCGAGGGCGGCCAGCGCGAGCGTCAGCCCTACACGCTGACCCGCGAGCAGCTCGGTCGGCTGGTGGATGACCTCGCCGAGGGCCTCGCCGGCAAGGGCGACGAGGACTGACTGCGCTGTGAAGCCTGAGCCTTACTCGTCCTCGTCCGCCGGGATGGAGACCTCGTAGCGCTCCTGGTAGAGCGAGAGGCGGACCTCCAGCATGTTGAGCGATGTGCTCGCGGCGTCGCTCAGGCGATCCTGGCGCTCCAGATCCTGCGCGGCGTAGAGCTTCATCTTGGTGTCGTCGCGGGTCATCGGGGGGGCGTATTCGTCGCCCAGCTCGTCGATGCCCTTGCGGCTGACCGCCAGGGCGTCCTCCGCGCGCTCCTCGGTCAGGAGCTGACGCCCGAGGGCGAGCCAGGCCTGAGCGGCGGCGGCGTGCTGATGGGGCGGGGCGTCGGCGTCGGGCACATTGGAGGCATCGGCGCTGAAGGCGATCGCGCCGCTCGCGCTGTAGTCGCCGAAGGTGCGCTCGGCCTCGACGAGCCAGCGCCCGTCGGCGTCAGCGGCGCTGAGGGTGCTCTGGGGGGCGTCGGCCGGATCGGCGGCGAAGGTCGGTGGGGTCATCGTCAACATGGCCAGGAGAGTCGTCAGCAGAGAGATGGACATCAGTTCCGCCGAATGAGGGGCCCGCTGGTGGGGCCGCTGTAGAAGATGAACTTGTGCTTGGTGCTGGTGACCAGGGCGGCCTCGTTGACGGCGTCCTTGAAGCCCTTGCCCGCCGCGAGGGCTTTGTTGAACGCGGCGTCGTAGGTTGCGTCGATGGTCGTAAAGAGCGCCGAGAGCTGGGCGTTAGTCAAGCCCTTGAGGCTGTCCGTAAATTCCTTCGAGGCCGCGACCGCGAACACCGTGTCTCCGGCGTGCACGATGGTGATGGGCTCCTGCTGAGTGACCATGGAGGCGATGTCCCCGCCGCTCGGTCCCGCGCCCACGAATCCGCCCTCAGCCTTGGAGTAGGGGTGGGTGTGCAGGCTCGCGATCATGGTCTCGCCCGCGCCGAGATCGCCGTAGTTCGGCGCCCAGGAGCCGGAGGTACCGGAGGGGCCGCGCTTCCACTTGTATTGACCCTTCGAGTCCCTCACGAGGATGCCGCCCTGCTCCTGGCTCGTGGTGCCGGGGAAGGAGTCCTTCCAGGACGCGTCCCCGCCTTTGACGAAGGCCGTCGGCAGGTTCACCGTCTTGGGCGCCTTCGCGAAGGGCGGAGAGTTCGCGGCGGTCGCGAGGTTGGCGAGGGGATCAGGCTTTGCCTTCAGGATCCCCGCGAGATCCGCCACGGCGGTGATTGTGCTTTTTGTGTCGCAGTCCTGGGCGTTCGCAGGCGCGGCTATGCCGAGCAGCGCGACCAGGCATAGGACGAGCCATTGACGAAACATTGTCGTCTCCGTAGTGCCTGCAAAGCAGGTATCTCGCGGTGGGGTCACGCGCGAGCGTGATAGCTCTGCCGACGTGCTGAATGGAAGGGACATCGTCGGACGCTGTGACGTCGTCCTGCTCACGCTGGACACGCTGCGCTACGACGTGGCGGTGAGCGCCCTGGAGCGCGGGCTGACGCCCAACCTCGCGTCAGTCCTGCCCGGCGGTCGCTGGGAGGAGCGCCACACCAACGGCAGCTTCACCTACGCCGCGCACCACGCCTTCTTCGCGGGCTTCCTGCCCACCCCGGCCTCGCCGGGGCCGCACCCGCGCCTCTTCGCCGTGCGCTTCCTGGGCAGCGAGACCATCACCGACGACACGGCGGTCTTCGACGCCCCCGACATCGTCCGGGGCTTCGCCGGTCGCGGCTACCACACGGCCTGCGTCGGCGGCGTGGGCTTCTTCAACAAGCAGAACCCGCTGGGCAACGTGCTGCCGGGCCTGTTCGCCGAGAGCCACTGGTCCCCGGCGCTGGGCGTTACCGACCCGGACTCGACCGCCAACCAGCTCGGCCTGGCCCGGGACATCGCCGCCCGCACCGAGGAGCGGCTGCTCCTGTTCGTGAACATCTCGGCCCTTCACCAGCCCAACCGCCACTACACGCCCGGCGCCACCGCTGACAGCCCGGCGACCATGGCCAACGCCCTGGCCTATGTGGACAGCCAGCTCCCCGCGCTCTTCGACGCCTTTCGTCGCCGCGGCCCCACCGCCTACATCCTCTGCGCGGACCACGGCACAGCCTACGGGGAGGACGGATACCGCGGCCATCGCCTGTCCCACCCGGTCGTCTGGACCGTGCCCTACGCGGAGCTCGTCATCGAGACCGAGACGTGAGCACGCCCCGGTTGTCTGAGCTGCTGCGAGGCCCCCCCGAGGCGGTGTGTGCGACGGATGGCAACCAGACCCTCACCTACCAGGGACTCAGTGACGCCGCGTCGCGGCTGGCTCGCGCTCTGGCGGGCGAGCGATCGGCCGTGGGGATCCGCTGCGCGCGGGGGCCGGGCTTGCTGGTCGCGCTGCTGGGCGTCCTGGGCGCGGAGAGGCCCGCGCTGCTGGTGCCCGCTTCGCTGCCCGCTCCCCGGCTCGCCGATCGTCTGGCGCGCTGCGGCGCCCGGCTTGTGCTCGCGGACGCCTCCTCGGACGCTGCGAACCCACAAGGCGTGGCGCGCTGGGATCCACTGGCGCCGCCGCGAAGCCGCGCCCCTTCGGTCTCCCCGGGCGACGGGCCGGCGCTCCTGGTCTACAGCTCCGGGTCCATGGGGACGCCCGTCGCTCACGCCCTCTCCTGGGACACCGTCGTCGGCCATCTGGATGGCATGCAGGCGCTGCTGGGGCTGGCGCCGGGCCATCGCATGCTCCAGCGCAGCCCGCTCGCCTTCATCGTCGCCATTCGGGAGCTGCTGCTGCCGCTTCGCTGCGGTGGCGCGGTCGTCTTTCCGCGCGACGGCGCGGAGCCCGTCGCGCTGCTGGAGCAGGCCGGCCAGCTGTCCGCGACGCATGTGCACCTGCTGCCTTCGCTCCTGGAGGCCGCGCTCGCCGCCGGCGCGCGGATCCCGGCCAGCCTGGAGGTGATCATGGTCGGCGGCGAGGCGCCATCACCCTCGCTGGCGGACCGCCTCAAGGAGGGCTCGGAGGTTCGCCTCCTCTCCCTCTACGGCTTGACCGAGTGCGGCGGCGCCGTGCTGGCCAGGGGGCTGCTGCCCGGCGACGACCCGCGGGCGCTGGGGACGCCGCTCGCGGGCATCTCCATCGAGTCCCCGCCCGTGGGGGAGCAGGGCGAGCTGGTGCTGCGCGGTCCCTTCGGCCGGGTCGAGACCGGCGACCGGGTGTCGCGCGCGGGCGGCCTGCGCTGGCTCGGTCGGCTGGACCGACAGATCAAGATCGGAGGCGTCCGGGCCGACCTCGACGCCATCGAGGCGTCCCTGGTTGCCCAGGAGGGCGTCGAGCGGGCGCTGGTGCTCCCCACGCGATCGGGGCGTGGGCTCGACGCCTGGGCGACCGGAGCGTTCTCTCCTTCGCGGGTCCACCGCGCGCTCGCGGGGGCGCTGCCGTCCGCGCTGGTGCCCCGCAGGGTGATCGCCGTGGACGCGCTGCCGCGCACGGTGACGAACAAGCCGAAGCTGACGGCGCCTCCGGGCAGCGCCCTCGCGGTGCGCCTCGTCGGCGTGTTCTCGGAGACGCTGGAGCGGCCGGTCGCTGGCGTCGACGTCGGCTTCTTCGAGCTGGGCGGGCACTCGCTGGACGCCGTGATGCTCGTCACGCGGGTGCGCGAGGTGATGGACCGCGAGGTGAGCGTCGAGGATCTGCTCGCCCACCCGACGCCGCGTCTGCTGGCGCGCCTGCTGGCGTCGCGGCCCTCCCCCGAACCCCCGGGGACGCCGGGGGAGGGCTGGTCAGCGCTGGGGCCGAGCGCGCTGTGTCACTGGCTGGTTCACACGCTGCCGGTGGCCCACCACACGGGCATCAGCCTGCTGGTGGAGGGCCCGCTGGATGTCCCGAAGCTGGAGCAGGTGTTGGATGGCCTCCGAGCGCGGCACCCGGCGCTCCGGACCGAGCTGGACCCGCTCCGTCCCCGTCAGCGGGTCGCGCCCTGGCGACCTGTCCCGCTGGTCGTGCGGGCGATCTCGGTGAGCGCTGAGGACGAGCCGCGGCAGCTCCGGCGACGCATGCACCGCCTCCTGAGGGGGCGGCCCACGCCGGACGCCGAGGGGCGGCTGGAGGCCCGCCTCTACCGCCTCGGGCCGGAGCGCTGGAGCCTGCAGCTGCGGGTGGCGCATGCCCTGGCGGACG
>Ga0316204_10009486_pt1 | contig 12970 bp, 13 predicted proteins | sample 6monrhotite_MG_2_FD_205661 | JGI IMG/M metagenome (GOLD analysis project Ga0316204, IMG submission 205661) | Microbial mat bacterial communities from mineral coupon in-situ incubated in ocean water Damariscotta River, Maine, United States -... | ecosystem: Environmental > Aquatic > Marine >... | reverse complement strand
AGTGAAGATCAGAGAAACAAATGCAGATCTTGCTGCTGAAGTAAGTGGACATATATTTTTTAATGACAGATACTTCGGATATGATGATGCGATCTACACGACATTTAGAGTCCTTGAGCTGATTCATAGAGGTATGGATATAGATGCTGAGGTAGACGCTCTTCCAGCCGTTTTCTCAACAGAAGAGATCAAGATCAAGACAAGTGAGGCTGAAAAGTTTAAGATCATCGATGCGCTGAAAATAAAACTTCAAACACCGCCTTCGGAATTTCCTGATATCAAAGAGATCATCGATGTGGATGGTGTGCGTGTCATCTTTGAAAATGGTTGGGGCTTGGTCCGTGCGAGTAATACGACACCTGTTCTTGTGACGCGGTTTGAGTCACAAGACCTTGAAGATGCCAAGTTATATGAAAAACATCTTAATGCTCTGATCGAATCAGCAAAACAAGCCGTGGCGGTTCAGCATGACTGAATGTTTCTCTAAAACAAGCTGTAGCGGTTTGATGCAGTCAAATATTTATATAAAAGAAGTTTATAAGGAAAAACAATGAAACAACATACACTACTAATGCCACTGGATATGCACCTACACTTACGTGACGGAGTCATGCTTGAAAATATTGGAGCACTCTCTGCTTATAGTTTTTCCGGGGCAATTGTTATGCCTAACCTTGTACCTCCTGTAACAACAAAAGAAGAACTAATCGCATATAAAGAACGTATTATGCATGCGGTTGGATTAGAAGCAGCAGATGAAGATGAATTTGATGAGCTAGAAGATTTTTCTGATAATGGTGGCTTTGAACCATATATGACACTTTTTTATCAAAACTATGATGAAGAGTTTTTAGAAGAAGTAGCAGAAGAATTAACAGCGATTAAACTCTATCCAGCAGGTATCACGACAAACTCTGAGGGCGGAGTGAAAAACTTTGACATCGAAGAGATGCGTCCGACCTTAGAAGCAATGGCACGTATGGATATTCCTCTTTGTGTGCATGGTGAGACAGACGGTTTTGTAATGGACAGAGAAGCTGAGTTTATGAATATTTATGACGAACTTGCTACAAACTTTCCAGATCTTAAAATCATTATGGAGCATATCACTACAAAAGAAGCTGTAGACATGTTAGATAAGCATGCTAATCTTTATGCAACCATTACAGTACATCACTTACTTATCTCTTTAGATGACGTAGCTGGTGGTATGTTAAAGCCTCACTTGTTTTGTAAACCAATTGCCAAGCGTCCTGAAGATAGAGATGCCCTTTTGAAAGTAGCACTTGAAGCCCATCCTAAGGTGATGTTTGGTTCAGACTCAGCCCCACACCCTAAACATAAAAAAGAAGCTTGTGGTTGTGCAGCAGGGGTTTTTACCGCGCCAATTGCACTTCAGCTTCTGTGTGAAATCTTTGATAAAAATGGTAAGCTAGATAATCTACAATCATTTGTCTCAGATAACGCCCAAAGTATTTATGGAATCTGTCCTGAGTTTAAAGAAGTAACTCTCGTAGATGAGCCATTTAAAGTACCTGAAGCATACAAGGGCGTTGTACCGATGTATGCAGGTGAAACTATAGGCTGGTCGATAGAGAATGTCGATTAAAATTCTTCTTCTTGAAGATGATCTTCTTTTTTGCGAGAGTCTTGAAGACTTTCTTGATGAAGAGGGTTTTGAAGTGATTTCTGCACACAACCCTCATCAAGCCTTAGAATACACCTACGATAATAAGTTTGACCTCTATCTGCTTGACATCAACCTTCCCATAATGAGTGGATTGGAGTTTTTAGACTCTTTGCGTCAAAGCGGCGATAATACACCAGCCATTTTCCTGACTTCTTACCAAGATAAAGAGGTGATGAAAGAGGGCTTTCTAAAAGGGTGTGATGATTATCTTAAAAAGCCGGTTGATCTGGAAGAGCTACACCTGCGTATTATCTCTTTGATGAAGCGGGTAAAAGGTGATAATGTACAGTGTATTGATGATATCTGCATTGATATTGAGCAGAAACGTGTGTTTAAAGATAATGTAGAACTTGAAGTCTCACTGCGTGAGTTTGAACTGCTGGCACTTTTTATAAAGAACAAGGGTTCGGTTGTCAGTAAAGAGGCCATAATGAACAGTTTATGGGCGCACTCTGAAGAGGGAAGTGAAGGGGCAATACGAGTCTATATCAATCGTTTGAAAAAGATCTTAGGCAGTGATCATTTTGTCAATGTACGCGGAGTAGGATATAAGTATGAGTCCTAATCAAAAACAGGTCCTTTTACTGATCTTCATCTCCATTGTCATTAGTTCTGCTCTCTTTGGGTACTTGATCAAAGAGAACATGAATGTTTTGGGCTTGCTGCTTATCGTTTTTACAGCAAGTTTTATCGTAGGAACAGGGTATGTCCGTTTTTTAGTTGAACCCTTAAGGGAAAGGTCTAAAGAACTGGAGCTCTTGAGCCGACAAACCCTGCATGAGCTTAACCTTCCTGTTGCAACGATATTGGCAAATACGCAGATGCTGCTGAAAAATGAAGAGAATGAGAAAAATATTAAGCGTCTAAAACGTATAGAACGCTCCTCAGAAGTTTTAAAATCGCTCTACACTGAGTTAGACTATACTATTAAGAAACAGATACATAAGATTGAACTCGATGTTTGTGATCTTAAAGATCTGATCTTAGAACAGAGTGAAGGTTATCAAGAGCTTTTTTCTCAGGTCAAGTTTATCTATGATTTAGAAAGTTCTAGTGTAAAAATAGATACAATTGGCTTCATAAAGGTTTTAGATAATCTTGTTCAAAATGCTGTGAAATATTCAAAGCCAAACTCTTTGGTAAAAATCACTCTTAAAGACTTTAACCTCAGTGTTGAGGATGAAGGACAGGGGATTGAAGAGGATTTCTTGTTGAATGTGTTTGAACACTATTATCAAGAAGATAAAAAGAGTAGTGGGCAAGGGCTTGGTCTTGGTATGGTCAAAGAGTATTGTGATACTTATAAGATCAAGGTTTATATTGATTCAAAAAAAGACCAAGGAACAACAGTGACATTAGATTTAAGTAAGAGGAATGTAAATGGTATCAAGTGAGTGGATAAAAATGGCAGAATCAGGTGTCGATTATGGAGTAATCGGTACCTTGATGGTTATGAGTGTGATTGCCTTATGGCTTTTTGTAGAACGTGTGATGTATTATCAAACAATTGATGTGAAGATGCATGATAATCGTGATAAACTAGAGCTGGAACTGGCAAATAATGTATCAACTATAGCGACTATCACAGTCAATGCCCCTTATATCGGCCTTTTAGGTACGGTATTGGGAATCATGTTGACATTTTATACCTTGGGTGAGACAGGGGCTGTAGATACTAAGCAGATCATGGGTGGTCTGGCATTGGCACTTAAAGCGACAGCTATGGGACTTATTGTGGCTATTCCCTCAGGTATTTTTTATAATGTTTTACTGCGTAAGATGGAACGTATCTTAGCGTATTGGGACATAGAACATAAAAACAGTGTTCAAAACTAGGTATAATTAAAAGGAGAAGATGATGAAGCATAAACCGATGGCATCTATGAACGTTATTCCTTTTATAGATATTATGTTGGTATTACTGGTTATGGTCTTGACTACAGCCACGTTTATTCGTCAAGGTATTATCCCTGTTGACCTGCCTGAAGCAAAAGCAGCGGATAAAAAGTCCGAGAATAAGGAAGTGACGATCTATGTCACTAAAAAAGGTGAGATATTTTTAGATAAAGACCGTATGAACTTAGAAGAGTTACGCTCACGGCTATCAGAACTATCTAAAAAAGATACGGTTGTCCTTAGAAGTGATAAAGAGTCAAGGTTTCAAGACTTTGTTCATGTGATGGATATCTTAAAAAAACTTAATCACGAGTCTTTGTATATTGTAACAAAAGAATAAAAAAAGGTGTCGTTGTGTCCATAGGTTCAATTTTTCTTTTTCCTTTTTTGCCTGCAATGAAGTTGATGGGGAAGACAACTTATGCCTATAAAATATTTTTAATATTACTTTTTTTGTTCATCCCTACTACCTATAGTATATATCTTATTAATGATGATTTACAGATACGTTCAGATAAGATCACTCAAGCGACTCAAGATTTGCAAAAGAACCATCTTCTTTATGAGATGATGATTGTTTTACAGACCTTAGAATATGATGGGATACTGTCCTTAAAACGTGCCAGCGGGCTTGATCTTATCCAGATTGAGCAAACTCAAAAAAATGCTCTAAAAACGCAGAATAGACTTCTTGAGTATTTAGATGGAAAAAGAAAAGATATATTTACCGGTTATTTTGAAAGAGTGAATTCTGCTCTTATGAATAAAGACGATAAAGTCTTTAGCCAGCAAGTGTATGTATATCAACATCGTTTGCTAATGGAATTGACAAACCTCAAACTTAACGAGATAACTACAGATGCCTTTTCTACAAGTGATATAGCTTACCTGCTTAGTGTTGAACTCCCGTTTAGCTCACTTCTGGCAACAGAGTTAAAGGTTCTTCGTTTTAAAAAATATGAAAAAAGAAAGCTTTTTATGAAGCTCGGAGAACTTAAGGCCTCGGTCAATAAGACAGATTTGGTTTTACAAAACTTTGATACTTACAAAGAGAAGTTTGAAGAGTTAAGTTTAAGGTATCAGCGTACACTACATCTATATAGCAAGTATCTATTGGATAAGAATATGATTCAGGTAGATGACAAAGAGAAGCTTCTGTTGGAGACTCAGTTTACCTTGTTTAATATACTTGAGGATATTTTAAGAAGTGAGTTAGATGAAGAAAAAAAGAATCTGGTTCAAAAACAAGAATCTTTTCTTCTATTTGTTTTTGGGATGTTGCTTTTTGGACTTTATTTTCTTGTGGGGACTTATCTGAATTTTAAATCTTCTTTGGCATCTTTTACTGAAGCAAGGGAACAGATCTTAGAAGGAAGGTTCAAGTCTCGTATCAAGACGAACAATAGTGATGAGATGGGTGTATTATCACGTGAGTTCAACGAGATGATAGACGAACTGGATTATAAGCAAGGCCTTTTTGATGAGTATAAAAAAGCAGTTGGCAATAGTGCACTTATCGTTAAGACAGATATTAATGGGGTCATTACAGATGCTAATAAAGCATTTGAAAATGTAAGTGGCTATTCAAAAGAAGAATTGATCGGTTCCACACATAATAAGATGCGTTCTAGAAGTACGACACACGAGCAGATGGAAGAGTTATGGGGAACTATTCTAAATAATAGAGTCTATAAGACTGTATTTGAGAATATTGCTAAAAATGGTAAAAGCTTTTATGTAGAGACAACGATCGTACCTGTTCTTAATCGGAAAGGCAAGATTAGTGAGTTTATTTCGATAATGCTTGATATAACATCTATGTACAAACAAAAGAGAACTTTGCATGCCCAAGTATATAAAGATGACTTGACCTCTTTGCCAAATCGTATGAAGCTGACAGAAGATATCGTAAGTATGCAGAGCCCAAAACTGATCATAATAAATATTGATGGTTTTAAAGAGATTAATACGATCTTTGGAGAAGCGATAGGGGATGAGACGCTACAAAAGATGTCAGTAGTAATCAAAGATGCCTTACACACACATTATCTTCAACTGTATAAGCTTTCAGGCGATGAGTTTGCTATTTTGGCCGGTAACGAGATGTCTGTAGAACGTTTTAAAGAGGATGTGGCTACGCTTGCGCACAACTTAACTCATACCAAACTGATGTGTGGTGAACATGAGATCAGTGTACGTTTGACTTTGGGTGCGGTGATGTCTGAACTTAATCTTTCAGAAAGACCGCTTATATCTATGGCAGACATGGCGATGAAAGAGGCTAAACGCAGATCACGGCCTTATATGTTCTATCAAGAGATATCTTCTGTGGAAGAAGATCTTGAGAAAAACTATAGGATGGTCCAGCTCATCGAAAAAGCAATCAAAGAGGACAAAGTTCGCTGTTGTTATCAAGGGATAATTGATGCGAAAACAGGCCAAATAGTAAAATATGAGACACTGATGCGTATTGATGGTGATGACGGTAAGATGATATCACCGAAAAACTTTATCAGTATTGCCAAGCGAGCGCGATATTATCCGAAACTCACGCAAAAGATATTTCAAGAGGCCGTGTTTACCTTTTTAAAAAGAGAAGAAGACTTTACCATCAACCTTTCTATTGATGATATTATGGATGATCGTACTTACGCTTTTATTTTGGATATTCTTGGCAACTGTGGATGTGCTGATCGTATCATCTTTGAGTTTTTAGAGAGTGAAGAGATTGAATTCAATGACAGGATCTTAGATTTTACTGCACAAGTTAAGAAACTTGGCTCAAAAATTGCGATAGATGATTTTGGAAGTGGCTATAGCAATTATGCTTATTTAATGAAACTAGGGGTAGATATCTTAAAAATAGATGCAACCTTGATCAAAGATCTAGATACAGATGAAAACTGTCGTTTGATTACGCAATCTATTATCGATATTGCACATGCTCTTGGTATGAAAACAGTAGCTGAACATGTACATACTAAAGAGATTTCTGAGTTGGTCACATCTATGGGTACAGACTATATTCAAGGTTTTTATCTGCATAAACCTAAATGTGATATTTAGCAGCTATTGTTGAGGTAGTAAGATGAACCCTGTCTTACTCTCTCGTCTGTTGGTCTCAGTTTGTGTCTTTTCGTCCTTACTAGTACGATTCTCAGAAGTTGTCCCTTTAGGCTCTTTGCTTGTATTAAAGCTTTTTAATGCAACTTCTTTATCTTCTGAAAATAACGTTTTAATGAGAAAATAAGTCAGTACCATCACTACAGCAAGAATATAGGCGAGTAGCAGTTTTTTAATAAAAGGTTTAATTGGATTCATCAGCGTGTCAAAAAGAAGGTAAAGCTCTCACCTTCAAAATCAAGATTTACTTGGACACCTTTTCGCTCATTAACGGTTGAAAGTAGCTCATCTACATTTTCATACGTGCGTGGCAGGGTGATATCAACACTTATATTGTGCTCTGCTAAGAGTGCTTTAACCCGTCCGGCAATTATGTTGACAAATTCGGCAAGTGTATCCAAGATGTCTTCCACATTGTCGGTTTCCTCTCCCAAAAGAAGTTCACATGATTTTTTAGCGATACTCAAAGGAAAGACCAAGATCACCATACCGTCAATATTTCCATAAAATCCTATAGAACTGGCAAGTCTGTCTTTGGTCTCACTAATCTGGAGGGTATCGATTTTTACATCTTGCTTCTGTGCTTTTGAATTGGTCATCATCTCCATAGTATTGACAGTTGCATTGATAAAGCGTGGAAGTTCATTGACAAGTACCTTGTTTAAGGCACGTTTGTTTGTCTTTGTGGCACCGCCACTTCCGCCAAGGTCTTTCAATAGCTCTTTATCACCTAATATATCATCCATGCTCTCAAAAAAGAGAAGACCGGCATCTTCAAGCTCATCTTTAAAGGCTGGTGGTGTCTTTTCAAAGGTCATCCCGACGATACATATATTTGCGCCAAATTCAGCCCCGGCAGTGGCAAGTTTAGAGAAGAAGTTTAAGGCGTGTATATTCATCGATATGACTTTATACGCATCAAAGATAAAGAGTGTGAACCCGACGTTAAGAGAGTTGTTATGATAGGTCACATCAAATTGGTTAGTGATTTCAGCATCAAGAAAACCAGAAAGAGTGTAGATGATAGCATTGCCTGTAACACGTGTAGCTATTTTAGAACCAAGCATACCTAAATAACTATTATAGACTATTGACTCATACAGGTCGGTTTGGTTCTTTTTATCATTGAACTCATCGTACGTTTGACAGACGATAGGATCATGTCCACGGTCAAAAAGCTCTATAGCTAAAGCAGAACGCTGGGACGGGTCTTCATGCCAGACAAGGACACTCTTTTTTTCTTTCTTCTCTTGCATACTCGATGAGAAAAGTGTGGCAACTTTATGTGTTCTGAATAGGGAAAAGTTAATAGCATTATGATAAAACTTTAAAATTGAGGCATATTTTTTGTCATCATAATCACAAAACCCGACAATAAGTCCTGTCTTTAGATGTAAGGACTCAAGAAGTTCAACAAAGACATTTAGGCCATTTTTATTAAAATAGACGACCTTTTCCAGTGAGACAAGCATCATGTTTACATTCAAAGCTTCGGTTGCATGAATGTCTTCTATAGTAAGCAGCGACGGAGCGGTTGTACCATCTAAGAAGCCTTGAGGATGAAAAACACCTATTTTATTTTTAACAACAGCTCTCATGCATTCTCTTCCATGATGATTGTCTGAAATTCTTCATAGATATCTGAGACATAGTCGATATTAAAATCTATAAAGTCGTTAAGGCCTGCTTCAACACAAACAGCTTGTGACAGTTGATAGAAAAATAGAAGGTGCATCCACTTTGAAAGTTCTATGATCTCTTTGTCTTTTTCATCACTGCATCCACTTGAAGCAAGAACGACTTTGGAGATAATCTCAGGCAGTTCCCAGGTTGAAGCGATAGTCTGACAGAGGTCAAAAAGGTCCATACCCGTCAGGCGTTTTAAAATTGTACTGTAATCAATATCTTTGACGGAACGTAATAAATCTACTTCATCCCGCTTTGATTTGAATAGAGCTTCACATACGATAATTGATGCCGGAAGTAAAGAGATAGCCGAATAAAGAGTCTTGTCTGTGATGTTTTTATACTCTAAAATACGTTTCCATTGCAGACCAAGTATGTCTTGTATATCAGCAAAATCTTTGTTTGTTAAGGAAAAGAGTTCCCATTGAGAAGGTGACAGAAGAGAGATCATATAGTTATAGACAAGTTGTTCGGCTTGGACAAGTCCCAAAACACCAAAAATCTGTCCAACGTCCTTGATATCATTTTTAAAACCATAGATAGGTTTGTTAACTATAGCTTGTAAGTAGACCTTGAGAGCAGGTTCTTGTGACGCTTCATTGGCAGCTTTGGAAAGTTCACCTTCTTGGATATGTTTTAAGACACTTTTTAAAATAGTTGGTGAAGGAGGGATGGAGCTAATATAAGTCTGAATCTCTTCTTGTGTTATCAAAAAAGCGTCTCCATTTAGTAAGTTGGTTTATTGTAACAAGATACAATTTAAAAGTAAATGTAACAGCTCTTTTAACAAAAAAAACCAGTAGATTGTGAAGACTCTTTTACCCGTTGTCTTAGCCCTTATAGAGAGGACTTGCATTGTCCTTAAGCGAGCCTTATGTTAAGAAGAGGTATTATTGCGCTATTAATTTAAGCAAGGAGCTTCAAATGGCAAGAAAATGTGCTATTAGCGGTAAAGGTCCAATGGCTGGGAATAATGTTTCTCACGCAAAGAACAGAACAAAAAGACGTTTTTTACCGAACCTACGTACTATCCGTGTAACTTTAGAAGACGGAACAACTCGTAAAATCAAGATCTCAGCATCTGAATTACGTACAATGAAGAAAAATTCGTAGTCGATTAAGATTATAAATTGAACCTGTTTCGTAAGATCCGGGCCGCACTTCACTGGGAGGCAGCTCCCAAACCAGATACTTCTCTTCTGCCTGACATATACGGGCATCTCAAAGCATTTCGTTTACCTCTAATTTTAACTGTAGTCACAATGGCAGTTGGCACCCTAGGTTATGTTGTCATTGATGACTTCACGCTTATGGACGCAATCTATCAAACAGGGATCACCTTTACGACAGTAGGGTTTGGTGAAATGGCTCCAATCTCAGATATGGGCCGTATTTTTACGATTACACTTATTATTTCAGGTTTTGCTGTTTTTTCTCTGGCAATTGGTACGATGGTTGCAGAAATAAACAAGGGAGAACTGGTACGAATATTAAAGGAGCGCAGTATGTTATATCAGATTGCACGTCTAAAAAATCATTTTGTGATTTGTTATCATAATGAGTACACGATTGAAGTGAGTAAGCAATTACTTAAAAACCATATACCTTTTGTTGTTATTGATCCAAGTGATGAGCTTGATAGTTGGGCAAAAGAGCATAAATACCCTTACTTCATCAAAGGTGAACCTCACACTGAGTTGGCCATGTTAAAAGCCCATTTGAGCTCAGCGAAGGGCTTGATTACACTTTCACATCATATTGCAGACAATATTGCACTTATTGCTTCAGTACGTCTGTTTGAGCAAGAACATGATATTCCGGTTCCTTATAATATTATCACCAGTTCAGAAAATATGTCAGACTTGGAAAAACTAAAAAAACTGGGTGCCAATACTGTTGTGACACCGACTAAACTCACAGCTCAACGTGTTACAGCTATGGCTGCTCACCCTGAGATGGAGAATCTGCTTGAAGAGTTTATGTACCGATCTGATACCCCTTTAGATATGGAAGAGGTCGAAATTCCAAAGTATTCATGGATTGTACTTAAGAAACTAAAAGAGACACACTTACGTAATATTGCCGATGTATCAGTGGTAGGTATTCGTAAAAAAGAGGGTAAGTTTAGCCCTATGCCAAAAGGTGATGTCTTAGTGACAAGTGAATCGAAACTTCTTTTGATCGGTACGCAAAAAGGTATCAATATCACTAAGAACCTAATTAAACAAAGAGTAAAACCAGAGGAACTGAAATATGTCTAAGATCACGCCAAATGACAATGGTGTTTGTGCGGCAGAAGGTTTTTATACTGATGGTATTGCCATCGGATTGAAAGCTGAAAATCAAAAAGATCTGGCTTTTATCTATTCAGATACTTTGTGTGAAGTCGCATCGATTTTTACGACCAATAAGATGACGGCAGCTCCTATAAGACATTTTCGCTCTCTTGGTGAGTTCAAGACAAACTTTGTTCTTATAAACGCTAAAAATGCGAATGCGATGACAGGTGAGGCTGGGGTCGATGACATTGTCGAGACCTTGGATACTCTTAAGAAGACGTTTACTCAGATTAAAAGCCCTGTGATGAGTTCAACGGGTGTCATTGGTGTCAGACTTCCTAAAGAGAAGATACTTGAGGGTGCTTTAAACTTTGATCTCAGTCAAAAGAATCCGGTTTCAGCTTCTGAAGCGATTATGACCACAGATACTTTTTCTAAGAGTATAGCCTTTGATGTTGAGTGTGAAAGTGGGACTTTTAGCATTGGGGCGATGGCCAAGGGTGCTGGAATGATCAATCCTGCTATGGCAACAATGCTCTGTTTTATTACAACAGATGCTGATGTTGATGCTAAGCAGATGCAAGAGGTTTTAGATGAGATGACGAAAACGACTTTTAACGCTGCAAGTGTGGATGGCGATACTTCTACCAATGACACAGTGATGTTACTCTCAAACCGTAAAAGCGGTGTCTTTGACAAAGAAGCATTTAGCGAAGCACTAAGACGTATTATGCACTTTTTAGCTCTTGAGATGGTTCGAGATGGTGAAGGTGCGACAAAGCTTGTAGAGTATATCGTAACAGGGGCAAAGGATAATGCTGAAGCTGAGACAGCAGCAAAGGCTTTAAGTAATTCTCTTTTGGTGAAAACAGCTCTCTTTGGAGAAGATCCGAATTGGGGACGTATCGCTTCAACCATCGGCGCAAGCGGTATTGAGTGTAATGAAAAAAGTTTAACTATCAGTTTTAATGAGCTTTGTGTTTATGAAAAAGGCACACTTCACTTTGATGAAAAGATGGAAGAAAATGCAGCCAAAGTCATGGAATCATCAGAATTTACCATTAGTTGTGATATTGGCATAGCACAGGGAGAATTTACAGCCTATGGTTGTGATCTTGGACATGAGTATGTCAAGATCAATGCTGATTATCGGACATAATGAGAGCACTCTTCTTCCTTTTTATATATATTAATCTCTTCGCGTTCCCTCAAGAACAACTTTCTCCTGGGGGAATTGCCAAACTCTACTTTAACGAAAGACCCGATATCTATATCAATGAAAAAAAAGTAGATGTATTTTCTCAAAAACGTGAAAATGATTGGATGGTTTTATTACCTTTATCTCTGTATAAAGGGCCAGAGATGCTTCGTGTTGTTGCACAGACTTCTAATATGCTTCAGGTGCATCTTATCTCCTTAAAACATCCACACTATAAAGAACAGCATCTACATGTAAAGAATAAAGAATTTGTCATTGCCTCAAAAAAAACGCTTGAACGTATTGAGCGTGAGAGTGCAATAAAAAAAGTGAACTTTACCCGATATACCCGTTTGTATGTAAAAGACTTAAAGATGATCAGACCTTTGGACTCAGCACTCCGACATGACTTTGGACGTAGACGTTTTTTTAATGGTATCGCAAAAAGCCCTCATGCGGGGATTGATCTTTCCGGAAAAACGGGTGATAAGATAAAAGCCCCACTATCGGGAACAATAATTGTTCTTGGGGAGCTTTTTTACAATGGAAATATGGTGTTGATTGATCATGGACAAGGTCTAATAACGGCATACTCACATCTTTCCAAGATATATAAGCCTCATGAGACATGGGTAAGGCAAGGGGAGTACATAGGAGAAGTCGGTATGACCGGAAGAACGACAGGACCACATCTACATTGGAGTGTTTATCTTAATGGTGAGCCGGTTAACCCTGATTTATTTTTGGAAGACGCCAGCCCTTAAAGTAAGCGACTAAACGCACAGATATTGCAAAGAATGCTATGACAAATATAGAGATCTCGTTTAAGAAGTTGAAATGGTGGCATAGCACAAGTAAAAGTGCTACAAGTAAGGCAATTGAGCCGTAAAAATCAGTGACTAAGACGGCTGGAACTTTGTTGATTAAGATATCGCGTGTCAAGCCTCCACCCATAGCTGTTAAAAAACTCAAGATGATGACACCAAATATATTAAGTCCTGCATCCAAGGCAAGCAAAGCCCCTGTTATACTAAAGGCAACCAGGCCGATAGTGTCTGATATCACAAAAAAGAGTTTACGTTCTATCTCTTCTTTTTT
>Ga0316204_10009484_pt1 | contig 12972 bp, 11 predicted proteins | sample 6monrhotite_MG_2_FD_205661 | JGI IMG/M metagenome (GOLD analysis project Ga0316204, IMG submission 205661) | Microbial mat bacterial communities from mineral coupon in-situ incubated in ocean water Damariscotta River, Maine, United States -... | ecosystem: Environmental > Aquatic > Marine >... | reverse complement strand
ACGCATTTCTCCTGACTGACGAAATGCAGAATCATATTTATTGCTTAGATTTTTTTGATTTGACTTAACGCTTTGTAATAAATCAAGAATGTCATTTTTAGAAAGTAAAGGCTCGGCTTTTTTATTGTCAGTTTTTAAAAATGACTTTTTTCTGATGTCTTTTATCTTCTGAATTAAATTATACACAGTTCAATTATTGTTTAAGGTATCGGTATTTCAGATAGTAGATGAAGAATAATATCATCTGCCGATATATTCGCAGCAAGTGCAGAATAGTCAAGTATGAGACGATGCCTTAATACATCAGTCGCAACTTCTATAATATCTTCTGGTATGACATGATCACGTCCAGATATATAGGCAAGTGCACTAGATGCACGTAGAAGAGCTATTGAAGCACGAGGTGATGCACCTGCAACTAATATATTTGACCAATCCTTATGCCATTCACCAAGATTTCGTGTTGCTGTAACAATAGAAACTATATATTTTTCAAGCATTTCATCAACATGAATGTCGGCAACTTCACGTCTTGCAGCTAGAACTGTCTCTGGGGTTATAGGTGAATCTAGTGGCTCTTTATCTTCACCATAGTGAAGTTTACGATCAAGTTTAAGTATTTCTAATTCTTCTTCTGGTGTTGGATAGTCGAGTTTAATATGTAATAAGAAACGATCTAATTGCGCTTCAGGTAGTGGATAGGTACCCGATTGTTCTAAAGGATTTTGTGTGGCCATAACAACAAATAAGTCTGGTAATCTACGTGTAACTCCGCCAACGGTAACTTGATGTTCAGCCATGGCTTCAAGTAATGCGGATTGTACTTTAGGAGGAGCACGATTGATTTCATCTGCTAATACAATTTCGTGAAAGATTGGACCTTTTACAAATGTAAACTTATGAGCCTCTGGATCAAAAATATCTATTCCAGTTAAATCACCAGGCATTAAGTCGGGTGTAAATTGTATACGTTGAAAACCTGCATGTACGCCACTAGCTAATGTATTTACAGCGGTTGTTTTCGCTAAGCCAGGTGCTCCTTCAAGGAGAATATGACCACCTGTTAATAAACTGATTAACAAACGATCGAGTAATTTCTTTTGACCGATAATAAGTCGTTCAAGATGAGTGCGAAGCGTTAAAAATTCAGTTTGAGTCTGCATAATTGATTTTATTTCAACAAATTACATAACATTTTCTCGTAAACTTCAGACAATATTTCTAAATCATCAACTGAAACACATTCGTTTACTTGATGAATAGTTGCATTCAGTGGACCTAGTTCTACAACTTGAGCGCCGGTTGGAGCAATGAAGCGACCATCAGATGTACCGCCAGCAGTTGATAGTTCAGAATCATATCCGCATACTTCTTTTATCGCATCTTGCGTTGCGCTTACTAAATCTCCACGTTCAGTTAAAAATGCCTGGCCGGATAATGCCCAGTCAATCTCATAATCAACATTATGATCATCGAGTAATTTTTCAACTTGTTGACGTATTTGCGTATCAGTAATCGCAGTTGAAAAGCGAAAATTAAATATGATTTCGCATTCACCTGGAATTACATTTGTAGCTCCTGTTCCTGAGTGTATGTTGCTTACCTGAAAGGTTGTGGGCGGAAAAAATTCATTACCTTGATCCCATTCCGTTTCTATGAGTGTTTTTAATACAGGTGCAAATTCATGGATAGGATTTTTAGCTAGGTGAGGGTAGGCAACATGACCTTGTTTGCCTTTAACTTTTAATGTGCAACCAATTGATCCTCGACGACCATTTTTAATAACGTCACAGACTTTATTGGTACTTGATGGTTCGCCTACTAAGCACCAATCAATTTTCTCATTTCGTGCCTCTAAGGTTTCAATAACTTTGACGGTTCCATCGTGAGCTGGACCTTCTTCATCACTGGTAATAAGAAATGCAATACTGCCTGTATGATTTGGATTATCTTTAATGAATCGCTCACAAGCTGTCACCATACATGCTATAGAGCTTTTCATGTCAGCTGTTCCTCTACCATAGAGCATACCGTCATCAATTGTCGGTTCAAAAGGAGGGTATTTCCAATTTTCTACTGGGCCTGTAGGCACTACATCAGTGTGTCCTGCAAAGGCAAATAAAGGACCTTCAGTTCCTCGACGGGCCCAAAGATTATCAGTTTCACCAAAGCGTAAATTTTCAATATTAAAGCCAATTTTGCTCAATCTTTCAGCAATGAGTGCTTGGCACCCCATGTCTTCTGGAGTTACAGAAGCTCGTGAAATGAGGTCTTTAGAGAGTATAAGAGTATCTGACATGTGTAAGCCGTTTAAATGTTCAAAAACAGTATCTTACCTTATATTTTATGATTTTGTGGAGTTATAAATTGTCAATTGTAATACGCAAAGTACAAAGTAGGTTTAGAACATAGCGTGGAACAATATCTTATAATTTACGAATCAGTATTCATTTTGTTGTAAAGACATGGCTCCCATCCCAATTTTGATCGGGTGGATTGATCATCATTTCATCACAACGGTTTACATAAAGTTGATAGAGTATTGATGACGGTTGATTTTCTAGCAATAGATTGAATTCTTTCTTAGCTAATTTCCACTCTCTTTTTTTGTAAAGATCCAATGCCTTATTGTATTTTTTAAGTAAGTCAGATGTATCTGCATTGATTTTCTCTATTTGCCCAATTGGTTCAAATATAAGGCAGGTATTATTTTTACCTTTTACTTTTACGGCATCGAGTTCACGATAGAAAAAATCGGGTGCTGCACGCATTGTAGATTCACTAACAATGACTGATACACCATAAGATTTTGTTAAGCCTTCCAGTCGAGATGCGAGATTTACGCCATCTCCAATAACAGTATAATTTAATCTATTTATTGACCCCATATTTCCAGCAACTACGATATCTGTGTTAATTCCAATTCCAATAGTAATTGGAGCAATTCCTCTTCGATTAAAACTGTCATTTAATAACGTTAGTGCATGACACATTTCAAAGGCTGTTTTAATAGAGCTACTTGCATCATTTTCTTTTAGTATTGGAGCACCAAAGATGGCCATCACTGCATCACCAATATATTTATCTACGACCCCTCCATTACTTTCAATTTTTCCACATATATTTGTAAAATATTCATTTAATAATGAAAGTATTTCTTCAGGATGACGCCCTTCGCATAATGAAGTGAAATTACGAATATCACAGAATAATGTTGTTACAAGTTTTTCTTCACCACCTAAAACAATATCATTAGCTAATAGCTCTTCAGCTATTTTTGGAGAGACGACTTTCCCAAGTAGATTGCGAACTTTTTCTTTTTCAGCTAATCCTTTCGCCATACTATTAAATGAGTGTGCTAAGAGGCCTATCTCATCATTTCTCTTAAAACTAATTTCATTATCGTATACGCCATTTTCAATTAGTTCTGCGCCTTTTGTTAGTAACTTTACGGGTAGAGTGATTTGTCTGGCGATTATAAATGCAAGAATGACAGAAATAATCATACTGAAAGTGAAGATAATAAATAAAATATCACGTAATTCGTTGTAGGCTCGTAGAGCATCATTTAGCGAGCGTTGTAATATTGCTGTTAGTTTTATCGTAGCTATAGTGTTTAATTTAATTGGTAAAGAGATGTAATCCTCATTTAGCATCTCGATTGTCAAATTATTACCAAAAACAACATTGTTATTTTCTAGATAGTGACGAAGTTTTTCTGCTTTTTCTATGTTAAGTGTCGAGCCTGAGATAAGAGTTTCTTGGCTTTTAGTGGTGTGTGTAATAGTAACTTCAGTGCGTGTAATTTTATTAATTCTTTTTACAAAATCATTATCAATTGGAAAGCCGATATATATCCATGCATCAAGATCAGGGATAAGTAAAGGTACAACCATCATTTGATATGGAAGTTTATCGACAAGAATAATTGAAGTTGATTCTCCATATTCATTTGTTTCGGCTGAAGTTTGTAACTCAGGCCATGGGTTTGTGTTTTTGTGTAATTCTTTTTTTAGAGTATGAGCAATAACATTTCCATCAAGAGAGACCAGCATCATAATATTTTGACCACTTACACGGGATAAATGATTTTCCATTGCAGATAATATTGTGTTGTGATCATTTGTCGAATACGCAGTTTTGAAGGCGTAATCACTTGACAGTAAACGCGCAATCTCAAAAAGCTTATCTTGGTTTTGAGTTAATTGATTGCTGAATACATCTGAACTAATTTGAAGTGAATGATTTATTTCATTGTTTGTATTTTTTATGCTTACTTTATTAACCGCTATAAGTGTAGCAGTAAGAGAGAAAACTAAAAGACTAATGATAAATAATGTAAGACGTGCCTGAAAGCTATTAAATATTAACATCAGTTTTTAGTATTTACGTCTTTTGGCTTTTGGTGCTCTACGTATTTTAAAAGCAGGTTTTAAAGCTACTGTTGCTTGATAAGGATGTGTCTGATTAGATGTGACTTTAATTTTGGTCGGTTTAAAATCAGACTGGTTTTTAAGCCTTGAATGCCAAACTCTAAGAGAATAGTCACCTTTTGGTATATTCTTAATCGTTACGCTGCCTGACTCACCACTTAATCCATAGTATGGGGTATCACTTATAAAAACATAAGCGCGCATCCAATCATGAATATTGCATCCTAAAACTGCGATACCAGATTTATTGAATGTTACAGGTTCTGTTGGGGTGCCCTCATAAAGTGGTAACTCAAATTTCTTAGTCTCAGAAAATGAATAAACATGATGGCGAATATTATCTTTGTTAGGGAAACTAATATTATTACCAGCAGGGATAATCGTAACGTGAGGAACATAGGTTTTGTTAATTTGATCTATCTTGTATGTCTTACCTGTTTGTAATTTTTTGTTGTCTTTTGAGGACAGTGTAACGACAGCATCTTTAATTGTTTTACCAGAAGGTGATTTGATAATTATAGAAAATTCTTCTGCATATGAAGAAATGGGTATAATGACTAATGATAGTAAAAATATTTTTTTAATAAGCATATTAAAAGATGTATATATAGTTTGCTCGTATTATATTGTTTTTATAATCTATTCCATATGCGAGAGATGAGTTTTGATGCTCATAACCAACGTTGAAAGATGAGTCATCATTCAGTGCGTAACTCAATGAAGTTTTCAAAATGAGAGTTGTAGCATTTACACGATATGCAGTTAAACCTGAACCAAACACTTTATCGCTTATATTGTTTGTTCCACTTGCAAGGCTGATGTACGTGTAGTTTGGGTTAGAGGTAGATGTAACAGAAATAATATCTCCTGATCTTTGGCTTACTCCAAAGTTTAATAATAATTTTTCACTAATTGTGTAATCAGATGAAAAATAGATGGATGTACCACTGGTGTCAAAAACTTTATTTGTAGCGTCGCTATTATCAAGGCTAACTCCAGCAGATAATTCCCACATATCATTTAGACGCTTATTCCAGCCAAGACTTAAATCTAATGTTTTATTATCGCGTTTTGAGTCGTTCACATTATTAGCAGTGATAGAGAGTATAGATTGCACTGAAGAGCTATAAGCGCCTAATCCTAATTTTTTCCTTAATGAACCTGATACACCAAAACCAAATGTTGAGAGCTTGTCATAGTCAAAATGACTAGTGTATTGAACAAATAAAGAAGAAGTGGCGCTCAAATTATTATTTAGATCATAAAACTTGCCATAGTCCGCGAATAATTCAAGTGCTGTGCCTGCTTTTTTATCTGAGTTATAGTCTGATCGTGTGAGGTTATCATCGTTGATTACACCTATATCGATATCACCAAATGTATTGGCTTGAGAAACTGATGAAATGATAGTTGTTGATAGTATGCTCAGGCTTAATATAAGATTTTTGTAATATGCTTGTGAGGTAATCATTTTAAATATCCTCGCTACTATGTTGTTTTAAATAAACTAACATAATCATATATAGTTTAATAGTGAGTGAAGGATTTTATAGCTTACTTTATTTACAGGTATGGTTTTGTTGTATTTGCAGGGATTTTTACAGTGAATGTAGTTCCTTTACCCTCAGTACTTTCTACTTCAATAGTTCCCTTCATAAGTGAAACAAAATGCTTACTTATAGTAAGCCCAAGGCCTGTGCCACCGTGTAAACGAGAAGTTGAAGCTGTCATTTGTGTAAAAGGTTGGTAGAGTTTTTCAAATTTCTCTTCGGGTATGCCTATCCCTGTATCTGCTACTGATATATATAGCCATTTTTTTGTAGACTCATTTACAAGGTGTACGGATAAAGTAATAGTTCCATTTTCTGTAAATTTGGTTGCGTTACTTAATAAATTAAAAAGAGTTTGTGTAACTTTAGTTTTATCGAGGTAGTAGCTACCAATGTCGTTAGAGCACTCGATATGTAATGTATTGTTTTGTTTTTTAACGAGAGGAATAATAGTTTCAGATATATCGTTGACTAAATCCTTAATAGCAATATTACTGTAGTCGAGTTCTGTCTTACCGGCTTCAACTTTAGAAAAATCGAGTATACTATTTATTAAGGCCAGTAAATAATGACCTGCATTTCTTATTTTTTTTAAATCTTTTGAATAAACATCGTAGCCAAGTGTATCTGCATCTTCTTTTAACATCTCACTATAGCCAATAATTGCATTTAATGGTGTTCGCAGCTCATGACTCATGTTGGCAAGAAACATACTTTTAGTTTTGTTAGCTGAATCGGCTTCCATTCTTGCTTGATGTAACAAACTTAATAATTTATTTAAGTGTAGAGGTACTACTATCAAACTAATCAACAAAAAAGATATTTCGATAGGATGGTCACCAAATTCATCAAAATACAAAACAATAAAGCTGTAACTTAAAAAAGATATGGTCTGTGCAATATAAAGAAGTTGTTTACCATAACGAAGTGCCTGACTAATGAGTACCCATAGGTAAAGTATAAAAAATGGAGAAGTCACATCTCCCGTAAAAACCAACCCCATAGAAATGAAAACAATATCTACAGTAACCGTTATATATAATCGCCATTTAATATTTGGCCATTGTTTAATACTAAGAGTTACAATGATGCTAAAAATAGCAAATAAGCCAAAGTAGAGAATAAAAATATTTGTCGATATTTCATAATAATCGTAGTGCCGACCGATTGTAAAAAATATGAGTCCCCACGTTAAAATCACAAGACGGATTAATGCTTGTTGCATTTCAGTATCAAGAGGTTTTCTGGATTTTTTAAGTGAGGTAAGGGTCATTGAGCAGCTAATACAAAATTTTTATTTCATTATAGTTTGTTACACTATACTGAATTTCAACTTGATTTGACATTAATTCATACATTATGTCTCAATATGCAACTATTTTTTGTTGTTCATTCTGGTGATGCTGTTTATATTAGTATTTTGGATTAACTTACTTATTTATTCTCTTATTTCGATGTTCACTAAAAGTAAAATTACTTACTATATTAATTAATTTGAAACTATTTTATGAAAAATTCTAAACACGTATCAGTTCTATTTGTTTGTATGGGTAATATTTGTCGGTCACCAACAGCAGAAGGTGTTTTTAGACACTTAGTACAGCAAGAAGGGCATGACAATTGGATCACAACGGATTCAGCAGGTACCCATGCATATCATATTGGGGAACAGCCAGACCTACGATCACAACAAACGGCACGCGGAAGAGGCATTGATTTAAGTGATTTACGTGCCAGAAAAGCCACTATTGTAGACTTTAATGAATTTGATTATATATTAGCAATGGATAACGATAATTATCTAATGCTTGAGGATTTATGCCCTCCAGGCCATGAAGAAAAATTGAGTTTATTTTTAGATTTCAGTAAAGATTATTCGGAAACTGAAGTACCCGATCCATATTATGGTGGTGATCAGGGATTTGAACATGTGTTTGATTTGGTTGAGTCAGCTAGCCGAGGTTTGCTCGACGATATTACAAAGCGTTTTCCCTAGATAATAAATCATGGCAGTATGTTGACCCATCTATCTACAAGCCGCATAATCACGCCCGTTTTATCCTCTATTAGGATGAAATAATTTTATATCAATGGTGACCTGGGTGGGTCCCCTCGCAACGATAAACCGTGAACCTGGTCAGGCCTGGAAGGGAGCAGCCACAGCGGTGGACTCGTGTGCCGGGGTGTGGCTTGTTCAGGTTGCCGCCTTAAAATCTCCTTTTTCAGACCAAAAAAACCAAATATTTTTACTTTTGTTGCTATTCTAGACAGCGAAAATTACTCTTTTTGCGGTACACTAGACCGCTAGTATGAATTGTTGTCAATTTTAGGGAATTACATGAGTTATCAAGTACTTGCGCGTAAATGGCGTCCTCGTGGCTTTGCTGAAATGGTGGGGCAGGAGCATGTTTTACGTGCCCTAAGCAATGCATTAGACAGTGGTCGACTGCATCATGCTTTTTTATTTACCGGAACGCGCGGTGTTGGTAAAACAACCATTGCACGTATCCTTGCAAAATCATTAAATTGTGAACGAGGAATCAGTGCCACACCTTGTGGAGAGTGTTCGACATGTCAGGAAATTGATGAAGGACGCTTTGTTGACTTGATTGAAGTTGATGCAGCTTCACGTACAAAAGTAGAAGATACACGAGAACTATTGGATAACGTTCAATACGCACCGACACGCGGTCGTTATAAAGTTTATCTAATCGATGAAGTTCACATGCTCTCCGGCCATAGTTTTAATGCATTATTAAAAACGCTTGAAGAACCACCCCCACATGTTAAGTTTTTACTCGCAACGACTGATCCTCAAAAATTACCAGTTACTATATTGTCTCGTTGTCTGCAGTTTAATTTAAGGCGCTTATCTATTGAACGCATTCAATCACATCTACAGTTAATTTTAGAAAAAGAAAGCCTCAACTTTGAAACTGCTGCATTATTACAAATTGCACGCTCAGCCGATGGCAGTATGCGTGATGCATTAAGTTTGCTTGATCAAGCTATTGCTTTTGGCAACGGTGTGGTTAATGACGCTGATGTTCGATTAATGCTTGGATCAATTGAACAACATTATGTTTATGATTTATTAGATGCATTAGCCTCAGCAGACGGAAATGTTCTTATTCAGCGCGTACAAGAATTAGCCCAACAAGCACCAGATTTTTCAGCTGTACTCGCTGAAATAATTACATGCTTGCATTATTTAGCTTTATTGAAACAAGTTCCAGATGCCTATGATCATAATATGGGCGACAAAGAAAGGTTGTTAAAACTATTAGAAATTTTAAGTGCTGAAGATATTCAACTTTATTATCAAATTGCATTAACAGGTCGACGTGATCTGCCATTAGCACCCGATCAACGTAATGGATTAGAAATGATTTTATTACGTATGCTGGCATTTCGACCTGATGACGGTAAAACAAAAACAGCACCTAAGCCAATAGACGCAAGTGCGAGCTATACTGAAAGTAAGCCTGTTGCGAAATCCAGAGTAGAAGAAAAAAATATTGTTGCTGAAGAAGTGAATATAAATGAAGTTAAAGCAGAGGTAGCCACATCATCTGCGCCAATAATACATTCAACAAATTTAGCAAAAATTAGCGAGACTGATTTATCTGCAACAAATTGGCATGAAGTTGTTTCTTCAATATCAACCTCTGGTATATTGAATCAATTAGTTGAGCATAGTGCTTTTGTAAGTATTGACAACTCTAATTTGAACTTAGCGATCGCACCTTCTCACTCTGCTATGTTAACGTCTGGTCGCGAACAACAGTTACAAGAAATGTTATCTAAATATTTTGAAATACCACTTCAATTGAATATTAAAAAAACAAAAATAGAAACTGAAACACCAGCAGCACGTTCAGGGCGTCAACAACAAGAACGTCAGGCCGAAGCTGAGAACTCAATTATTAATGATGATAATGTAAAAAATATTATGGATGCATTTGGTGCAAATGTTGATATTCAATCTGTTCAGCCAGTAGATGCATTAACAAAAGAATCTTAAATAAAATTTTATAAAACAACTAACAGAAAATGAATGAGGTAATACTATGAAAGGCGGAATCGGTAATTTGATGAAGCAAGCGCAAAAGATGCAAGAAGACATGCAAAAAGCGCAAGAAGAGATGGCAAATATTGAAGTTACAGGTAAGGCAGGCGGTGGTCTCGTTTCAATCGTTATGACATGCCGTCATGATGTAAAAAGAGTCACAATCGATGATAGTTTGTTTGAAGATGACAAAGATATGCTAGAAGATCTCATTGCAGCTGCTGTTAATGATGCAGTACGTCAGGTAGAAAAAACCTCATCAGATAAAATGTCGGGTATGACCGCAGGTTTAAATTTACCTGGCGGAATGAAACTCCCTTTCTAATCATACATATGTCTAGTAGCACACTTGTTAATCAATTGATTGAAGCTTTACGCTGCTTACCTGGCGTAGGGCCAAAATCTGCTCAGAGAATGGCATATTATGTACTTGAACGTGACCGTGCTGGGGCAGAAACTCTGAGTACTGTTTTAGCAAGAGCTGTGAAAGAAGTAGGGCATTGCATACAGTGCCGCAGTTTAAGTGAACAAGAAACATGTGACATTTGTATAAGTACAAACCGTGATCGTTCAACACTGTGTATAGTAGAGTCACCTTCAGATGTTCAAGTTATTGATCAGTCAACTGATTTTAAAGGTTTGTATTTTGTATTAATGGGACATTTATCTCCATTAGATGGAATTGGCCCTGAGGAAATTGGGCTTAATCTTTTGGCATCAAGACTTGATCAAGGTGAAGTGAAGGAAGTTGTACTTGCAACAAACTTTACGGTTGAAGGTGAAGCAACGGCCCACTATATAAGCGAAATGGTTAACTCTCGAAATATTATTGCGAGCCGTATAGCTCATGGTGTACCTGTTGGAGGTGAACTTGAATACGTTAATAGTAGTACTATTTCTCGAGCTTTCTCTAGCCGCCAAAATTTTTAGCTTGTTATAATAATTGTTCAAGAACCTTTGTAGTATGTGTGCAGAGCGTTTTAAAATAGCTATAGCTTCTATCTTCAATTTGACATGTTGCTGTATGCCTATCGGCATAAAAAAGTCCATAAGGTTTATTTTTTATAAAAATAGACATAGCAACAAATGAGTTTGTATCAATTAATTTTTGAAAGTCTATAGGTACCAATGGCCAAAACTTTTCTCTGGTTGTCGCATTCAATAAAACAGCTTGTGGTTTTGAAATTAGGTGTGAAAACAGATCTGATTGACCAATCTTAATTTTAAAACGGTTAAAGACAGGGTCATTTTCCGCACCTTTAAAGATATGTCCTTGTAATTCATTTTCTTCCTGATTATATAGATTGAAAACGACTCTATTTAATCCTACACCATCATGCATAGAATCAACGACATGCTGAATGAATTGTTCAACACTGACATCCTTTGGTGAAAGATGTGTGATTTGTTGTACAGCTTTACGTAATAAAGCTAACTGAGGTATTAAACAAATAGCGGCATGATTATCTTTATTAGTAGTATCTTCATCTTTTATTTCTGCTGGAGCCTCTTGAATGAGAGGAAGCAATAATGCTGCTGGTGGCGTATCGTATTGTGGTATCTCTCGAGCAACTTCAGCAGCAATAGTGTGACATCGAGAAATGACTTCATCTACTGTTATATCCATCCACTCAGCAATTTCTTTTTGGATTTCATATGTTTGTTTACTATACCAACCTTCATGAGTAATATTCCTAGAAAGTTGAACTCCGAGCATGATTCCATACGCTCGTGGAAATTTTGCGTTCTCAGCAGATAAAGCTTCTTTGACAAGCGATGGGAATTTTAATTTTTCCGAAATTTTTGATGTAAGTTCATTCAGTGTAAAACCTAAAACCATATACTGAGCTTCTTCTGAAGCAATATGATCATCTATACGTAATTGTGTGATTTTATCTAGTAACTCAGGTGCATGAATTGCAAGAATCATTTCACCGAGAAAATGAAGTTGTGCAGCTGCAAAAACTTCATCAGGTGTCATATCACGTCTTATAAAAGCCCAATCGGTTGCAAAACGAGCTGCATGATAAGCTCTGTTAAACGTTCCTAATAAACGGACCTTTGATTTTTCTTCAAGTACATCACCGACGGCCGGAAGGGCATCTGGTAATTTTGTCAGTTGGTCCGTACCCATTAAGCGGAATGCCTGATTTACATGAGTAATTTCTGTTGATAATCGTCCCTGTTTACGATTATTAGATGTGCGTAAAATATGTACAACTAAACCAGGATCACGTTCAACAACATGGGTGATTTCTTTTAATGGAATCTCTTCCTTAAGACATAAGCTACGAAGCTCCTTAATCGTATGTTTAAGGATAGGCACAGGTTGGTTAACAGCAAGGTCTACCCATTTTTGTATATTCTTATTGTCCATGCACTACTCAAAAGAGTCCTGATGTTATATAAAGTGAATTTACCCACTATATTATTATGTGTATTAATACAGGTATAACTGTTTGTAACAGATATCATTTAACTTGTACAAGTTCCAATGTATATATCGGTCAAGGTAATAAATTTCTAAAGTAATTATTAAGAGTGGTCGATATGATATTTAATGATTACCGTGATAAAGTGTAAAAAATTAGTTTTGAATTAGTTATATAGGATCCGTTTAGAAAAATGAAATTTATTATTGGGATTGTAATGGTTTGTGGCTGTGTTGTTTCAGGCTATATGCTTGCCGGTGGCTATCTTGCGGCACTTTGGCAACCCTTTGAAATTATAATCATATTAGGGGGCGCCATTGGCGCATTCATTGTTGCTTTTCCAGCAAAAGTTATTTTCGGCACTCTTAAGGGGCTTGTTGGTCTATTAAAGGGACAAAAATACAAAAAAGAAACCTACATGGATTTGCTTGGTTTAATGTTTAAACTCTTCTCCAAAGCTCGCAAAGAAGGCTTAATGGCTTTAGAGG
>Ga0316204_10009483_pt1 | contig 12973 bp, 10 predicted proteins | sample 6monrhotite_MG_2_FD_205661 | JGI IMG/M metagenome (GOLD analysis project Ga0316204, IMG submission 205661) | Microbial mat bacterial communities from mineral coupon in-situ incubated in ocean water Damariscotta River, Maine, United States -... | ecosystem: Environmental > Aquatic > Marine >... | reverse complement strand
ATGGATTGATGACCGATCAAAATATCTAAGTCGGAATGCCTGTTTGCGCATAACAGCCCAACAACAGCTTGCCCCTTGGCTCCAGCCATAAATCGGTCAATGTCTTCTAAGATTAGCAATCCGTTAGTGAACGTATTGACCATTTTTTCCACTGTTTCTCTTTTTTGAGTCAAGCTCATCATTTTACCTGCTTTTGTTAGCGGACGAATTCTTCTTGCCCTTACTTTTTTAAATGATCGAATGTGTGAAGGGTCAATGGTCAGGTATTGGGTATAATCATCATCGTTCACATCAAATATCAAAACCTTACGACCTGTCTTTCCAGTAGTAGGGTTGTCTTTTATGTATTGGTCAATCTCAAAAACCGTTCGATAAGTCTTGCCTACACCTGTTTCACCGCAAACGATCATTAACATCGGTTGGCGATCAGCTATAATTTTTCCATTATTTGTTCTCTTCATAATATCATCTATTAGGCTGCTTTCTTATCGAAATCCTCCACTTCAACTAGCTCAATTTCTTCTTCCTCTTTGGCTTCTTTTGCGCTTCTTATTTCTTCTCGGATTGTTGCACGGATTCCTTCTGTTATCTTGGAGACCATCATTTTGTTTTCCGATCTAATTTCAGCCATCATTTGCACCTTCTTTAGAAGAATGGAAATTGATGCAGCTATCAATTGTTGCTCTGGAGTAAGTTCTTCAGCTCGGTTTTTTAGAACTTGAATTAGTATTGGACGAAGTAGAGCTTGATCTTCCTTATCTAGTTTTATTCGTTGAATGTTCTTGCTGTTTTGATCTTCAACGATGCGAATTGCTTCATCAAATTCTAAGATTTCTTTTGTCTTTTTGATCTTGACAAAAAAGCCGCCACCGATCTCCAAGGCATTGTTAGCCATTCCTAAAAGACTATTCGCAGCAATCGCAGCATGTGTGTCTGGAACATGAAGTCCGTTCTCCTTGCTGACTTCTTTAGCTAGTTCCTCCTCATCCAAGTCAACCTCTTGCTCTGGTGCATCAAGCGGTTCTTCATTTTCAACTTGGTCGTGGCTAGCTTGCTCAGGAATTTCCTCAAAATGAATCTCTTCACTTGTAGGCGTATTTCCAGTTTCATTCTCATCCAATTCATCTTCCTGATTAGCTTGCGGTAATGATAAATTAATAGTTCCTGCTGAAACTTCTCCACTTTTAACAGGTTCATTAATCGGACTGCTTGCTGTCTCTGGTATCTCCTCAAATTGCATGTCTTCAATGTGTTCATTGAGCGCATTTTCAATTTCCTTTTCTTCTCGATTATCCATCCTTCTTAATTTTAGTTATGTAAGCGATTAAGCTCTTTTCTGCTGCTAGGTATCGTTCATTAAATTGCCTTTCAAATTTTGGAACCTCTAACATCTCCCTGCATTTTGTAACGGCATACATCACAGCCCTTCCAGTTATGCCAAATAATTTTCCAAGTTCAGCATAGGAGGCATTGGTGTAGAATTTTACTAAGTGCATTGCCTTCCATCTAGCTTCTGCATGTGAGCGGCTTGTCCCTTTTAAAACTTGTTCTTCTGATAATCCGCAGACCTTCGCGCACTCATTTATTGAAAAAGCGATCACAATCTCTCTCATTTTCTTTCCATCCACTTTTGCAGTTGATCGCTTAATTAATCGTCGCAATACAAAAGTTCCCTTATTGAAACCAAATTGCTTCACGAATGCATCGAGAGCAGCTTGAAAATCTCCTGTAACTTCTCCCATTACTTCTCCTCCTTATTGTCTTCTTGGTCTGTATTTTTTGATGTTCCTTTATATACATTCCATGTACTTGACATTAGCTGTCTGCTAAAAATGAAATGTCCTATTTCAAATAGTCGTTTGTTAAGCAATTCTTGTTCAACTCCGATTTCTGCTAGTACATCTGATTCCACTTTGCGAAATCCTTCGCTGTAATTATCTTCCAAAAAATCAATCTGCTCTTGCAGAGGGTTCGGTTCATCAACATCCACAATCTCTTCTTTTGATTCCTCTTCAGGTAAACCATGCTCTTGAACATGATCCCAAACTTCATCCATAATAAAGTCCGCAAATAATTGCACTTGGGAAGTATTTTCAAGACTGTAATTTGCAACACCCTTTTTTAGCTGTTCTGCAACATAATCTTCAAGAATGTTAATCATTTTTACCAGCCGTTTATCTAGCATTTCTTTTGTGAGATTGTACTCCACCATGAACTTTTGATAATCAAATTTTTTGATCTTCTTGTTCCTTTTTTTTCCTTTCTTCTTCATATCTCCATTTTTAAATTCCTATGATTTCTCAGCCTTTTCGAGCTTTTTAATTTGCTGTTGTTCAATTTTTTGAAGTAGTTTTTCAATTACATCAAATTGCTTCCAGCCATGCACTTCAAAAATTTTCTTTGCACTTTCAGCCACCGCTTTTTTGGTTTTCTGAATGTTCTCCTTTGATTGCCCAGGGATCGACTTTAGAATCCTCACAAACGCATTTTTCAATTTGGTATATCTCGTCTGTTTTACAGGAGCTTTGATTTCTCCACTTTTGATTTTTCGATTCCTTTCTTTCTTAATTAGTAAGCGACAGGCAGTTAAATCTGCTATTATCGTTTCGCTTTTTTCTTTGGCTTTTTCTACTGGTTTAGCCTTCTTTGGTTCTGCTTCTTTTTTAGCAGCAGGCTTGACAACTTTCTTCTCTTTCTTTTCAGGGAATTCTTTTTCAAATCTCTTAATGAAACTTGCTCCAATTTTTTCGGCTTGTCCCAAATGTTCTCCAGTTTCCTTTCTGCTCTCATGCAACTCTTTTACTTCTGAAAAGACCTTGTGCATATTCTTCAACACAGCTGGTAAATCCTCCACCTTCACTTCTTTGTTCTTCAAATAAACATCTACATCATTTTTCATAATTCTACACTTTTAGCCTTTTCACAATTCAAAGGCATTCAACATTATGCTGCCTTTGACAGCTTTTCCATTTCTTTCATTAGTTCTTCAACTCTCTTAACTTCTTCTAAGATTTCACGCATTTCAATCAGTTGAGGATCGTCAACATCTGTGCTTACTTTCAACTGCTTGACTGGGTCTTGCCCTGCATACACCATCATCTCTCCAAGTAAGTGGTCATTTAAAGTGGCAAACTCCTTAACTCGATCTTCAACCGATTTAGGTTTGTAACCATTGGCAAGTCGTTCTTTCAAGATTTCCTTTCCTAATTTTTGAACAGCTTCCTCTCCAGTTCTGCTGTCCATTTTTTCTCGAATGACCTCGATCTCTGCCTCAATTTGTCCAACTACATCTTCTTTGTTGAAATCAATGGTTAAACCTCTTGGTTCTAAAATTCTTTCCAAGGCGTTTTTCAACACTCGGTAGGCATCGCGCACTTCATCATAGCTCACTTCATCAGCATAAGAGGTGTGGACTTCGGTATCATCTACCAAGTCTCTAAAAACACGTAATACAGTTTCAGTTTTTCTTTTTTCTTGATCTTTCTTCAATGGTCTTTCTTGTTCCACTTTAAGTTCAATCTTTGGGAAATTTCTATCAAATGATGACTTAGCTGAACTAATTTCTTCTAGTTCCTCTTTTTGACTAAACAACCTTGCAATTTCATCTCGAAGAATTTCCCTTTCTTCCATCAAGGTAATTTCAGCTAGAACATTGGGGTTAGTTATCAATCCCATTTTAAGTTCCGCAGGGTTGAAGTTTTCTAATTTGAGTGAGTTTTCCGTACCGCTACGATGCCATATCTCATTAATTCTACTCGTCTTTTCTTCCAATTTTTGAAAGATGGCAGTATCAATGGAATCTTCCATTAAAGGAAGCACGATTCGAACATTGGCAAATTGATTTCCATATCTCCAAATTCTTCCTTCTAACTGCTTTAGGTCAGTTGGATTCCAATCTAGCCACAAGTTATATAGAACGGATGCCCTTGCTTGTAAATTGATGCCTTCTTTAATTGCTTTACTTCCCAGAAGTATCTTGACTCTACCATCGAGGAACTTGTCTTTTACCGCTTCTTTCTGCTTACTAGACATGCCACCTCTAATGATTCCGATTTCGCTGCTTTTAAAGCCTAATCTTTGAACCAAGTATTCAGCAATTAAAGGAAAGTAGCTGACTCCAGCATTGGCGTAAATCACTTGACCAGACATTTCTTCCTTTCGGTTCTCATGATGTGCTTTGATCGTTCTGATACATCCCATCACATATTGCAGTTTTGGTGAACTAGCAACAAAAGACTCATAGGTAATTTCCTTTTGATCTTGTCTATAACAAGAAAACAGATAAGGGCTAAAGGCAATTTGTCTTGCTAGTGATATTCCTCTAAGAATTCTAGCTCCTTCCAACTCTTCCTCATCCATGTTTGCCTCACTCAAAACCTCCCCCTTCGATCCTTCCTCTTCATCCTCCTCAATTCCTGAAGGGTTATTGCAAAAATCTTCGTAATTCGCTTCGCCCATAATGTAATCTTGGAGTTTTGCCATTAATTCCTTCTGCTTTGCAGTCTGAGGCAAATTGGTGCTGATTTGATCTTCGGTGGCTAAAGGAATCACTTCATCCCCATCCACCTTGTGAGTTAAAGGCAGCACCCATTTTTGTGGTCTTTGAATATCTGCCTCTTCTCCAGTCTTATAGTCAATAAACCTAAAAATGAGTTGTTGTAAAGCGATTAGATTGTTGAATCCAAGCACCACTTCTTTTCTTTCAGGTTTCATTTTCGCATTGATGGTTAACATCATGCTAGTTTTAATAAAATGATTGAAGAAACCCTGCAAATTGGACAAGTCTGAATCTACCTTTCTAAAAAATCCTAGTAAACCCAAAATTGAAAATATCTCCAATGGGCTGTTAGTAAAAGGGGTGGCTGTTAGTAAAACGACATTCCTATTCTGATTGCTTCTCAAAATGTATTGCGCCAGCATAAAACCCTTTAAGCCGATTGTAGATGGTTGTCCTGAAGAAATTTGATACCTAGATCGTAACCTTTTATCGCTTCCTGTTGTCATTGTTCCTTTGACAGCAGTAAAAATTTTCTTCATATTGTGAGCTTCATCTTGTAACAGAAAATCAAATCCTAAGTCCTCAATGTCAACCGTGCTACCTGCTATCCCTCGACCCATTAACTCATAGACCTTCTCATATAGTGCTGAACGGTCTCTGTTACTCCCATCATTTCCTTGGTTTAATATGTGGTAGAGTTCCATGCCCATTTTCTCCCAAGTTTCTTCATTGAAACCCAACCTTCGCATTCCTTCGTAAGTCATCACAGAAATTGAATATTCTGGCACAGCTTTTATGTTGCCATCTGCATCCCTCAGTTCATTTAGATAACTTTCTCCTAGATTATACAGATCATTGATCTTGTATTGAGGAAGAACTCCTGAAAGTGCCACCTTCCCATTTCGGTTAATGACTCCTCGTAGTTCAGCTAGCCAATTTTTATAGGTTTGATTTGGCACTACAATAAGCGGTCTTTTACACATCCCACTCTCTAAAGCTTGTGCAATTGACAATATACCAGTCATGGTTTTCCCGACACCTACATCATAAGCAATGCATCCGCTACCATTAATAGCTAAGAATCCTAACCCTTCCCTTTGCGCTGGACGGATAAAAAGTGGCTTATTTTTGAAAGTATTTGAGCATTCAAATGCAATAGGCACTTTAAAATAGTTCACAGGGACAAAACCATTAAATCGGCTATTCCACAATTGCTCAATTTTTTGCTGATCTTCTGCATTAATGGCTTCCGCCAAAAATTCAACGAATAAATTTTCTCCTTCCGATTTTGAGTTTTCCTTTATTCGAAGCTTTTCTGCCTTGTCATATCTTCTTGCGACACTCTGATTTTTTAAATAGTAGTATTCTATCTCGTATGGATTAGATCTCTTGAAGGTATCTTTAGGTAATGCTCTTAGCCAGATAATAAAAGCCCCAAATAATGACTTCTTAACACTCTCCTGAGTTCTTGTAGCTAAACTTCTCTCAGTAAACCTAGTGCCATCGCGCAACTCTTCAATGATGAACTCTTTTGCTAAATCAGAAATTGGTTTGATACTTAATCTATTGTCAACTATTTCATCTGTTAAGGTCAATCTTTTTGGCTTAACCTCTTCTAGCCGTTCCCATTGAAGGTCATAGTATTCTTTACCAAATCTCTCAATTATCGTTGTCCTATCTCGCAGTAAATAAGACTGTTTCTCGTAAATATTTCCAGAGTAATACAAAACACTTGGAACAAATTTGCCTTTAGAAAAACAGACAATGCCTTCTTTAAGCCATCTGTCTATCTCCTTATTCTCTGTACTTATTGGAATAACATACTTTGACCATCCGTTTGACTTCTTCAATATTGCTTCCTCATCAATGTAATGACTATTCATACGTTGATACCATATCCAAGCTGTTAACTCGTCTTCTGAAATTTCGGTGTTATAGCGTGTGAGTGTTTCTTCAAAGGTTTGAACATCATCGTTTGCGCTTAAATTTTCAGAAGATGCTTGTTCCAGAACTTTCCCAATATTGCTTTGCTCTTCTTCAGTAAAATCATAAGTTTCTGCTTCTATTGTATTGTCAAGCGCTTCCTCACTAGCATTTTCATCAATCTCTACTGCTTCAACTTTGATTTCCGCTAATGCACTTTCTAAATTTCCTTTGACTTTTGTGATTGGACGATTGAATGCGTTGACCGTTTCATATTCTTCGCCTAGAATTTTATTTGGAAACTTGCTAAAGAAATTATCTAAAAGCTCTGCTGCTTCATCTACTGACTGTATAGATGATGTTATTCCTCCAGCATTTGCATAAATTTCCATTAGGTCTATCCCCAACAAATGCTTCATTGAAATTGTATTGTCAAATTCTCGAATTGCATCTGGATGAGCTGTTTCATAAATGATTGCCGGGATGTATTCGAAACCCGCATGTTCGTAAGCCGATAAACGATGGATTCCATCCCTTAAAAAGAAACCAGACTTCTTCTTTCCTTCACTTACAATTTTTCCGTTCTCATCAATTTCTGACAATTGACTTTCTTCAACAACAATAGGAGGTATTGGCTTGCCATCCTTGATCTCTTGAACAAATGCAAGAAACTGCTCCGTTGGGTCTTTGGAGTATTCAACGAGAAGTTTAGTAGGATACCAATTTGTATCAGATATTTTTATTAAACCCATCTTAGCTACATCCGCCGTATCGACAAATGAATCTAGGTCATACATCTTTTCAAATTCCTCGAAAGAAGAAAACTTCTTGATCTCCTCCTTGAACAATTGTCCGTCTACACCTTCAAAAAATAACTTCTGCTCCTTATTCATAATATTAACCTTTTCCGTGTTGTAACTCCTGTTCAATCAAAGCAATTGCAGCACCAACTGGCATTGCTTCCTTAGAAACATACAGGATTATCATCTTCTCAATCTTTTCGTAACCTTCGTCATCTGCTCTCATTTTACATGTCATCGGCCAGAGCTTTGGATCACAATCTTGCAACTCCTTATTAATTTCAGTTTTCAACTTTTCTACTAGTGCATTTTCCATTTTATCTCTTTTTAAGTACAATTATGTCTGTTCCCACATCTGTGTATTTCAACGCACCATTTGGGAGCTTGTAGAAATCCACCAACTGTGCTTTCTCTGCTATTTTTCTTTTTACTTTCTTATATGCTTTTTTAGCTCCATAGAAATGTGATGATATGAGGTAGACCAACAACCCTTCAGGCTTTAATAAATCCAATCCCCGTAGTATAAAGTATTGGTCATACTCAGTTGCCTCGGTGTACTTCCGTTCTCCCATTCCTGCATATTTTCCAGAGAATTCCCCATAGGGAGGGTTGCCAATGGCAAGATCGAAAGGTTCAATTTGATAATTGTCCTTCAAATGGATGTTACCGTCAAAGAAGATGGTCTCAAATTGCTTGTTGACGATGGTTGTATATGGGTATAGCAGTTTGCAGATCGTTGCCGAATATAGGTTGGTTTCATATCCAACAATCCTACTGGTAATAGGAGCGTACTTGATAAATCGCCCTGTTCCACAGGAGGATTCTAATATTGCTCCCCTTCGATATCCATGTTCAAAGGCTAAACCATACATCTTTTGAATCAATGGTTCTGGAGTATAGTACTCATACAATGCACCTGCTCTGACACCCCCTGCGGCTAACCCTCCATAACCGGTATAACTTTCAATAAGAGCTAACTCTTCCTTTGTGTAATCATCTCTATTTTCTCCCTTCTCATCAATGAGTTTTTCAATCTTTTGATTTAGCTCTAGCCTTTCAATTCCTTTTTGCGCTTTCTTTTTAGGCTTCACCTTTTTTTGTTGAAGCGGCATATCAACGTAATTATCATCTTGATCGCTAATGTGATCTATCAGCCACTGGAAGGCTTCCGAACGTCTATGTATCGGTACCTCACGATTTAGAAATGTATCAGTCAGAAAAAGTTGAGATTGACGTTCAAATCGGTCAATTTCAGCATCAGTTGACAGAGTATTAGACAATAAGTTTCCTAACTGATTTTCTTTGTCAAATTTTTTGGAAAATAATTCCAATGTTTTAAACTGCTCCTCAAAGGGAATTGCTGAAAGTGTTGAAAGTAGATTCACAGCAAGTCTGCCAATGTGATAATTGGTACCTCTGACCATAATCTTGTCTGCAATTTTCGTGTCTGATTCTTTCCACATGGAATCAAACAATGAGCTACTAATCTCTCTTTCATTTACAGGTCTAATTTCATTTTCAAAAAGTAAGGCTTGGTCTTCCATCGTCTGATATTTCTTTACAAAATCTGTCCCTTCCTCTTCTTTCAACATTTCGTAGAAGAAGTGGTCAGGGATATCATTCGCAATGCCAAAAGGGTTCAATTCTATTGTGAAATCTTGACCGTCATCCCAATGAATATAAAGGCTAATGTTCTCTTGTATTCCAACCAAAGTGGAGGCAAATTCAAGCTCTCTGATAGCCAAATCCACTAATCCAAGCTTCTCATGCTGTATATTTAAAATTTCCGATCCTCCGGTATCAACAATTATAGAGGCAATAGGTACTTTCGGCTTCAAAATTTCCTTTACATTCTCTATGGAGGTTCCAAAATCAAGTTCGTAAAGGGCATTCTCCAATTTTTTTTGACTATTAACCATCGCTGGCACTTTGCTTTGGATTCTACCCTTACTGTAATGCAGTTGGTTGAGAATTCCTTTCGCAATTGAAAACGCAATTATGTTTTCTCCTTTGAACCATTCCAAATTTCTTTCGTTTAGAACAATCTTTGATTTATAGGTCATGCCGTTCTCCCACTTTGCAGTAAATTCAACTATGTTCCCATGTTCTCTTTTTGAATCAACTACTTTCTGAAAATAAGCTTCTGCGCTTTTCCAATCCTTGCTAAAATGTTGCACATTGATTAGCCCTTCTGCGGAATCTTTAATACTATAAGTAATGGAACTAACTTTAATTAATTCATCTGATATCTCTTCTTCTTCGGATTGTGCAATCTCTGCGTTTTCTTCATTGGATTCAGATTTGTTCCACTTTTGAGGTTGAACAACTAACACATTGTCCAATTCAGCAGCAATTTGAGAAATCTGACTTTTAGGAGAAACAACAACACTTTCAACATTTTCTGCTGGAGGCTTCGCTAAATCAAAGAAGTGTCCTTGATTTACCAAATTTCTTAACCACAGTTGCAAAAAGTCATTTTGACTCTTCTTCTGATGACGATCAACTTTTACATGCTTTTCAGATTTTTCATACACCTCTTGAAACACTATTGCATTGTAGAAATGTAATGCCTCAGCTGTCTGTAGTATAGGGTCTATCCGTATTTCCATTTCAGGATCAGCAACTAGATCGCCGTTTTGCTCATAGTAATGACTAAGTGAGATAACATATCTGCCTTCTTCATCCTGATCTAAGAACTCAAAATTTGCGTCCATCATTGCCCCTTGTTTATACTTCCCTTGCTCATTGATGCTGCCCATGCTCGATTTCAAGTATCTTGGTTTTCTTTCATTGGCGATCATTTCTTCTATCTCGGAAACAAGGTTGGGAATTAGCTCATGCAATTTCAAAAACAAATAGGTATAAGGAGCATTGATGGGAGCAATAATTTCAGGTCGATTGTTTTTTCTGTTCTCCTGATCGACAAGTAGTTTTTCTGAATTTTGCTCTACATCCGCCTGCGATAATTCTAACGAACTGCCGCCAACGGTTTCGTTTTTCTCTCCGTTGAAACCATCGTTGGAACTGTCGTTTGAACGGTCAGCCAAATCATCTTCCTTTCCATCGTTGGAAAGTTGTTGATCGCCTGTCAACACTACACTTTCCGAAGATTGCATACTAACTTCCTTTACATCTTCTGAACCGTTCAGGAGATCGTTGGAACGGTCGTTGGAACTATCGTTTTCCCCATCGCTTTTTTCAACGGTTTGCGCCTCATCGTGATTTTCAACGGTCTGCACGTTCGTGTTTTCATCCTCACCTTGCGAGGGTAAACAGTCACTTCCAAACGGCATTGGTAAGGTTGACACAAATCTGCCATTGTTGAATAGATTGATTCCTTCTTTAATCCCTTTTCTATAAGTTGTGAAGCTGTTTTTAAACCTATCCCCATAGTAAAGTTTGCCAATAACCCATGCGAGAGCTTTGCTTTTGGCTGGTCTTCTTTCAAAAAGCACCTCTTTTCTGCTACTCAATACTCCTTCGCTATCTACGAAATTTAAAGTAGCGATGGAAAAATTTTCAGCAGTTATGCTGCTTACAGTTTGCGGAAAAGAGGACTCATAAGGTACAATCTTTGGCAAACAGCCAGACCGTAAAGACTTCTGAAGTTGTTCCGCAAATATGATATGAGGGAAGTCATTCGTATGGTAAAACTCCTTACCATGCGATCTCATCTTGAACCCTACTGTAGTCAAAAGATGTTCAATCAATTCTTCTGGTTTTTCATTAAACCAGATTGAAAATTTATCTTTCATCGAATTGTGTACAATTTCAACTACATAACTATTTTCAGGATATACTATCATATCATTTTTATTTATTTTGAACTGCCTTTTAATTCAGTTTCTTCGTTGACACAATCAAGCTTCTAATATTGATCGTGATTTCTAACTCTGATCTTATGGCTAGAGGTTCTATATATATGTGTTCGCTAGAAGTTTCGCTTTGAAACTATTCCAGCTAAAGTTTTTCCAAATAAATTTTTGAGCGTAATGACCCACATCTGTTACCTTCGATCTGTTGTTTAAGACCTCTTCCAGGGCTGCCTTCCAGTCATTTTTTTCGTTCACAAGAAATCCAGTTTCACCATCTGATAAGAGCCTACCTACGTTAGATTTTCCATCTGTTATAACAGCGATTCCGAGAGCAGAAAGCTCAATCATCTTAATGGCGGATTTTCCAAAAGAATACCTCTTAGCAACGCTATGTGGTAATAAAACAGCATCAAGGTTCAGACTATGAACTTTTGAATAATATTTTTGAAATTGAACCGCTTTATGATGCTCAATTGCAACACCTTTGAAAAGATCAATTCCTTTTAATTTTCCATTCCATCCCATTAAAATCAGTTCTGCTCCTTCTGAATGTTCTTTGAAAAAAGAAGTAATTTCAGCGGACATGGCTTCAAAATCTTTTGCCATTGTTGGAGTACCAACTATGCCAATTCTCATTTTTTTACCTTGTTGCAGTTCTCTGTGCGGAAGCTTTATAAAAGCATCCTGTGAAATGAGATCAGGAACTATTGCAAATTCTAGTTTCTTTTCAGGATGTAGCACCTTTGCTATTTTCTCATAATAATCTGCTAAAGCAGCAGTTGAGCAGCTAACCATATCAGCGAATCTCAGATTGGCAAAACCGATCTGATTGGCAAGTTTTTGTTTGAGATTAATGCCACTCTTTACAGTTGGAGCAACAAAGGTCAGCCTATCAAAATCCAATATTATTTTGATTTTTGGATTTACCCCTTTTAGGGTTTTATAGACTGGCTCAAATCGGCTGGTCATAGCAGGTAAAACAACATAGTCAGCCCACTCAATGAGTTCGCGATTAATTGCATTGTCATAATCCTCAAAGGACTTGTTGAAATCCCACTTGTGAATTGAACCAATGATTGCCTTATGGCTTTCGCTGTTGTTCAAAGCAACGTAAGGCAGAACGACTCGATACATTCCTGAAGAATTTAATAAGCAGTTCAAAAACAATATGTGAACTTTTGATTTTTTATCCTTCAATTCAGGGTATTTTTTTAGCAGGTTTGAACCTCCTTTAACCCTTTGGTGTATTTTATCCATCTGATTCTCCATAACTATCCCATTAGAACTTTAACTAATTCGACCATCTCTATTCTTTTCACAAACTTTGTTGCATTGAATAGAAATGCTCCTAATACTCCTTTCTCAATCTTGATAACAATTCGGACATCTTGCTCGCTCGCTTTCATATCTGTTGCAAGTACCTTGACATATTCCTTCAGTCCGTTACTTAATATATTTGCATAGGTCTTTTCCATAATCATTTCACTTTTACTAGTTGGTTTGACTGACAGTATTCACAGATTACCTGATGATTTGTAAATGCTTCATCCATCAAGAAAGTGTAATCGTGCTGGTCAAATTGTTTTTTTAGACTAATCACATGAGCTAGAAAATCCTCAATCTTAGATCGGTCAATTTGTTTACTTGTGGCAATACTTTGAGCGATATATAAATGCAAGAGCATTGTGTCGTCTACATCTCCATTTTTGAGGTTTCCAATTAGATCAGATTGTAGTTTTTCAAAAAGCTCAACTGGACTAATTCCTAATGATCTGCAAATGCTTGCAGTACTCTCATCAATCTGTATTTCTATCGTCTTTTTCATTTCCTTCAATTTTCAAATTCAACTTCGTTTTCCCCGAAGGGAGGGTTCAACTGAATACTCTTTCAATTCTGGTTAAACCCTGCACCCCATCTTTCCGCATCTGATTGAGTCT
>Ga0316204_10009481_pt1 | contig 12977 bp, 14 predicted proteins | sample 6monrhotite_MG_2_FD_205661 | JGI IMG/M metagenome (GOLD analysis project Ga0316204, IMG submission 205661) | Microbial mat bacterial communities from mineral coupon in-situ incubated in ocean water Damariscotta River, Maine, United States -... | ecosystem: Environmental > Aquatic > Marine >... | reverse complement strand
GTGATCGTGCTTGGCTCCAATTGATGTTCCTCTGCTCATATCCTCCATGATTCTCTACAACATCTGTTGAATATTCTGGCCCACCTCCAGATCCCCATGAAATATCTTCTGGAAACCTAACCTCTACAAAACTCATAGATACTTCTCCCCTGTATAAAATTTCTATTTTATTTTAGATATCAGATAATAAAAAAGGCCCATGAATAAATCATGGGCCTGCTCTCCATACACCAATTGCATATTTCTTAATGTTATATGAACATCATATTCTCTATCTAGCCATCCAGAATGAATCCAATAATATCAATACACTACATGCCTGGACCACCTTTCCCCTGCCCTTGGTCTTTACCTTTAAAAGCAGCTTGGCTTAACTGCCCCATCAATCCTGTTTCAGCAGCAGATTTCACCTGGTCTGCAAAGCGTGAAAAAAGCTGAGGCACATCTGTTTCTTGCGTTGCTTCAGGCCGACCTTTATGCCTTCTTGTTTCAATCATAGACTGTTTTTGCGCTGAATCAGCCTGCTCTTGCACTCTTTCTTCTGGCGTTATTTCTTTTTGATTCTGCATTTCTGCTAATTTTGCAGCAGTTCCTTTTGATGCCTCTGCTACAGCTTCATATCCAGGGTTTGACTTCTTCTCTTCTTCAGAGAAAGACTCACCAACATCCCGCAGCACCTGTTGTGCTTGCTGTACTTTTTGTTCCGATTGAGTGCCGGCTTGAGCATTCACATTTTTTTCACGACTTTCAGAACGCTGACGACGACTATCTACTTCGTAACTGTCTTTATTAGCAGCGCCCTTATTTGCATCATTAGCAGCCTCGTTATTTGCTCCTTCTCCCTGTTTAGCTTCTTCAGATAGAGCATTAATAACTGCATTTGACATCTGACCTGTCACCTCTTTAGAAACATCCCCCCGCGAAAGAACTCCTGATTTTGCAAGGGCTGCACCCAAATCCATCGCCGCCTGTTTTAATGCTGTGTTATGTTGCTGCATATTGCCCTTTTATATGTAATTCCTGTTATATATAAGCGCTATTATACCGTAAATACTATTAAATTTCAGATTTTTTTATGATATTCTTATTACAAATATAATGAGTGCTATTAATTTTCTTGTATTATTAATCTAAATTGATGCCGCCCTTGCCTTGTTAGGCCGTCACGCAGACCAGTAATAACAGAAGAAATTTCGTGAATAGTTACAACGGAATACCCCACTAAAGAAATCGTTGCATCATCCAGTAATATGGCTTGCCTTTCCATGATGTCCGACAACTCCTTATTTCCTTTTTGTTGTGAATAAACATTTAAATCTATATTTACCTCGACCCTAAGATTACCGCTTGCTCCTAAATTTCTTGTCTGTATTTGGCTAAACACAACATATGGTGTAGAGGTATTTTGCGGGACATTGCTATACACTCCAGAAATCATTGTCATCAATGCTGTATCACCTGTTAGAAGCTCATATATTGCCTTTTGAACTATTGCCATCACCTGAGCACTCATGTTGCCACCCCTTCTTCTGCTAATATTTCAAGAAAACGCCCTGCTTCATCAAGATTAACTACACCCCTAATATTGAATATCCTTCCATCATAACTCATTCTCATAGCACCAGTAACACCTGGAAAATACCTAATTTTTACCCGATAACTCGACCGACTCTGCAATTTTTCATTCTGCACTAATTCTCGCCCTCGTGAGGACACATAAAATGATAATATCGGCTCCACTTGCGCCCAAACCGTTGTAACATCCTGCCATATTACATCTTGACCACCACTACCATTATCACTTTCTATAGCCTCTTGCAGGGTTATACGTTGCTTCATATTTCCTATAATATTTTTCAACTTATCTCTCCTTTTGCAACTTATAGCGACAAAATTTTATACGGGTCATATAGTCCTTGCGACCCTCCATTAAGTACTCCTGAATTAGCCCTATCATCATACATTGCAGAAATATGAAGCAGCATTCCCTGCTTAATTTCATCTGGTACAGATGCTGCCAAACCAAACCCTGCTGTATATAATATTTCAACTCTATGACTAATCAGGGTTGTTCTAACGTTAAGAATAGAGCTATCGGCGGCCTGAGAATATAACGCACCATCTACCACTGCTTGACTATCATCACTTGCAATCATTCTTATTACATCCACTGTTTGAACAGGTCCTCGTGGTAAGAATATTTGACATGGAGCATAATCATCATAAATTAGTGCCCATTGCTGAGTAATGATAGATCGACGCATATATGTTTCTGCGGCTTTTCGTGCAGTTGTAATTAATCGCGTAATGATGCTGTCATCATCAGTAATATCCACTCGTAAAAATAGCTTTGCTTCACTTAGTGTTAATGGCTCTTCTGCTGGCGCTGTCACCTGTGACAGAAACGGAACATGTTGTTTTACCACCCTCTTTCTCCCTATGATATTCTTATACGCATCACATTTCATTCCGGAACTTCGGCCCCAGAACTGGTAGTATAATTTTTACTTGATGCTATTGAGATTATGCTGAATCAAACAGTATTATGTGGCGCTTGCTCTTCTACTTCACAAAGCAAGCGCCACATAGAAAACAGACGTATTAAAGACCTAGTTTCAATAGTTTGATAGCCTCAAAATTAACTACATCACCACCAACCCGTTTAGTAGTATAGAACTTAACAAATGGCTTTTCTGTATAAGGATCACGTAAAATACGTATATCTGTACGATCAACAATTTGATATGCACGAGCAAAATCAGCCAAAGCTATTGATAAACTATCAGCAGCCGGAGTTGGCATATCTGCGGCTTGCATTACCGGAACACCTAGCAATGTATCCGGAGCACCTGCTACTAAGCCAGGGTTCCATAAATACTGACCTGTGGTTGCCTCTTTTAATAAACGTACTTGTTGTGCAGTAGAACGATTCATTAAAAACGTTGCATGGGTTGCATATTCTTCTTTCAAAGAATAATAGAGATCAATAATGCTATCTGCTGTTACATTACCTGAATCCCCACTTGCCACTTGTTCAACTTGCCCCCATGAAACACCAGCAGCATATGACAAAATACCGTTTGGCTTCCCTATACCATCACCACTGACAAATGCAGTATTCTCTTTTCTTACGAATACTTCTGTTAGCTTTTCTGCCAACCATTCTTCAATATCCACACTTGCGTCATCAATCAGTTTTTGCGTTGCTTTTGGCTGAGCAACTAATTCATGCGCTACAATGGTTTTTTTGCCAATAGTTGGGGTTGTGCTATCAACCACAGCAGCCGTCTCCGATGCACTCCATGCTGCACCGGCTTCCACAGTGTCTTCAATCAATTCCAATGAATCTGTAGAAACCGTCTGCACTGCTGCTAATTGCCGCATTGGAGAAGTTTCAAACACTGTTTTAGTTATCACATTAGACATCTTCGGCGTTACTAAAAAACCACCATCAGCATCAGTTCCAGCAGATAGCGCTTTCTTCTCTAAATGCACTAAGTCATCATCTACCCCTTTGCGTAAATAGGCACAAAATGCTTCCTTATGTTCATTTTGAATTGGGCTTCCAAAACCGCCGACAGCTCCACCAAATGAAGGGCGAGCCAATGCCGTTTCTACGCCAGAAAGTCGTTCTTTATAACCATCAAGTGCATGGTTTATTTTTCCAAGATGCTCTAGCGTTAAAGGGTCAGCAGATCCTTTACGCTCGATCTCATGCAGCCTACGATCATTAACTGATTTAAACTGCTCCCACGCTCCACCCAAAGCTTCAACTTGTTTTGTTAAACGATTGATACTCATTTCTTTTCTCCAACTTAATTATATTAATTTTGTTAAATAACCATCACTTAATTAAGCAACCTCTCTATTGCATCAAAGCATGGCAAGCATGTTCTAAAGCACGCTCTAACCGAATATAAGATTCATCAGATTCATTATTTCCATTAGATGATCTATAGATTTCATCCCCTGCCTCCCGCAGCGATTGCTTACCCAGCTCAAATCCGCAAGTACTAATTATCTTAGATTGCTTACGTGAGAATCCTGCCTCCCGCAGGAACTGCTCAAACTCCCGCACCGTTTGCGGCAACTTTGTCTTAATTCCGGTAATACCTGCTTGTGCATTTGCCGGAAATGTAACCAAACTTACTTCCCATAAGTCCAAGTCACGAAGCAATCGGCTACCCGATGTGGCATCAATATCGAATGCCTCTACTGTGTAGCCAATGCTTAACCCTCCAATAGCGCTAGATTTTAGCAAGCTATATGCTTCTTTGCCGCGCTGTACATCCAGTAATAATTTACCTTCCACATACAAACCGCGCTCATCTTCATATAAAGCGGTCAACACTCCTATAGGTTCATCCATATGGTGTTGCCATAATAATTTCACATCCCTCTTGCCTGATTTAATATCCATCAGCGTCCTAGAAAATGCCCCTTTTAATACAACGTCATTGTGACTATCCGTTATATCAAATACGCTTGCATAACCTGAGAAATCACCACTTTCTTCGATATCTTCAACAATCAATGCAACATCAAGATATTTCCGCTCTAATTCTTTTCCTTTATCTGCAACCATTCTATTTCCCCCCTCTTGCTTGTCGCATATCCCCCACAAGAACATCACCACCATTTATAGGAACTAAACCAACGGCTCGTCGTTTTTCATTTACAGTTAAGAAATCTGATTGTTCTAATCTAGACCATAGCGCTTCCCTTCTTGGCGCTAATGCACTAATTGCATCACGATCATAGGATAGAACCAACCTCTCTCCGCCACCAACCATAGGCAGTAACCATTGACTTATTGCACCCGATAACTGGTCTAACATTGGCAGTATAGTCTGTTCCCACAATGCCAAGCGGGCTTCAGCTAAATTGCTATAGGTGTTATCACCTGGAATACCTAACATTTGCGGCGGCACGCCAAACGCTAAAGCAATATCGCGCGCAGAACTATGTTTTGCATCTAGAAAATCCATATCTCGCGGCGACAAACTCATTTCTTTCCAGTCCAACCCTCCTTCTAGTAAGATTGGCCTCCCTGCATTTGCAGCTCCACTATATTGCTCATCAACTTGTTGACGAATACGAGTAAATTGTTCATCGCTTAACGTGCCACCACTGCCATCTTTTGCAGATTTCACTACCAGTGCTCCACTTGGTTTAGCTCCATTTTGCAGTAATGCTTGATTCCACTTTCCTGCCTGATTATGTTGATCAATGCTATAAGCTGCAGCCTCCATCGGAGACATGCCGTACCATTCATTAAGTGGATGAAAATTCTTCAGATGCAGTACATTACTTTTTCCTGACACGGGATCCACGGCAAAACGCTGCACTTGTTTTCCTACAGTATATTCATACCCTTGCGGCATCCCTCCCGCACCTGCAATTACCTTTACACAATCCGGACGCAAACAATAAAGCTCTGTGACGTTCTTGCCATCAGGCCTTACCGATAACATATAGGCATTGCCAGAAATCATGCGATATGCAATCACAGACTCTAGAAATGATGCGCCATCCTGACGAGGATTAGGCTGATTCAATAAGCGCAAAAATGGGTGATCTATACATTCTTTTTCATATCCAGAGACCCCAGCATGCAAGCACCATGACACACTAGCTACAGATTGCGCTACTAAACTAATAGCACGATAAGCAATCACGTTTTTACTGTATCCTTCATCTGCAAAAGGAGCATATTCTCTAGGCATCCAAACCGCTTTTCCTATAGGATGGACCCATGTTTGCACAGACGTTGCAGAACGTAACTCATCATAAAATCCGCTATTTTTTATGTTAGATGATTTTGCTTTATCCCGTTTATTTCGTCGAATAGGCCATCCAAATTTGGAGATCTTTTTCTCACCTGACTGGTAACTATTATTATTTGATTTTTGCGAAGAAGCATTACTCCCCCGCGCTTGTTTTTGCGCGTGTACCACCATACCATCCCTGCTTTATGTTATTAAATCACTTAATCCTTATAGTAAGGATATATTAACAGACATCTTTCCCCTGCTTTAAGCACAACACTTGTAGTGTATATTTACAAACTACCTTGCCTTTTTCAGACCTGGAAGTAGCTTTTTATTGTTTTTTGTAATCTGTTGATTTTTGTGTGTATTCAGCGTAAACCTGTGCATACATATATATAATTAAGGACACTGCACGGAGCACTGGTTTATTTATGAGTTACGGCCTAGTACATTTAGCATCTATTATCCTGTTCCTGCTTATTGGCATTGCAGCTCCTATTTTAAGCAGTTTTTATGTTTATGACTCACCTTATCGCTCAAAAGCTAATAAAAGAGCATGGGTAGTTGCAATTTTTCTTTTATGGCCTGTTGGCGCTATATTATATGCCCTAGGCCAAGTTCGCCGCCCATGGTATAGACTATATATCATAGCTACCACCGCGATAACTGTTCCCTTGCTTATTACGCAGCTTCCTCATTACTATGAAGAAATCACAAATGATTTCCCCAATATAGCCATGGTTAGCCAGTTACAAGACCAACTGAACACCCCAGACCTTACCGTAGCCTTAGGCGAGGCAAACACTGACCAGCTAAAAATATCTCTTAATGAATTATGGTTAGAAATCCGTAACAACAAAAACGATCGTATTATTAGTGCAGCACTTGTTTTCCGCTTAGAAGATTTATTTACGAGTAACCGCTTACATAACATAGAAGAATATGAGCGATGGATGCGTTTATATCGTAATCGCTTTGCAATTCGAGAAGAAGAGTTAAAAACATTACTAAATGACTAATAGCACAGCCACATCAAAATCTTCTTTATCCTATGTCCGTAGTGGCCCATTACTGCTAGTCTATATATTACCACTTATTGCTGGGATTGTTGCACTATATGACTTCACCATTAGCAACGAATTATTACGCTATAATAGCCTAACTCCAGAAGTTCAGATCTTATTTTTATCTGTTGCTTTATTAATTGATTACCCTCACTTGCTTGCTAGCTTATTTCCATTTGTTGATCGAGAATATTTTATTTCATACAAAAAGCCCCTTCTTATCACCCTTTTTCTTGCTATCACTGCCAGCATCATCACCCCATTAACACTTGGATACGGCGCAACATTTGTGTTGTTAATTAGCGTTCAAATGCACCACCACTTGGCTCAACAGTCTGGCATTTGCATGATTTTTCTTCGCCAGCCTCCTTCTAAACTTCTTAAGTCATGGAAGTGGATTAATTCTATTTTAGTTATGACTGCATATTGCTGGTTCTTTGGTGAAAATGAAATGGCCGATTGGTGGTTAAATATTTGCTATTATACAGGTCTAATTTTAGTAATACCGGCTTTAGTTAGTACATTATTAATGCTCCGCCAACCTTACCTACAAACTATACGTCTAAACAACCCAGTTCTTTATATTTATATTGTTATAACCTTGTGGCTTCCATTGTTCTGGTTTGGTTTAGCTGCCATAGGTTATGCTCCACTAGCTTTACTTTCTGCTTTAGCAACACACGGCCTTACTGCTCTTATTATATATGCAGTACATGACCAGAACCGTAACAAAGAATCTATAAAAAACCCTCTTTATCACCTCAGTATATTAACCCGCATATCACCATTATATCTATGCCCTTTAATGGCAATCATCATCATTGCTCTAACTGTTGAAGTTGGCAACCAGCATATGCTTTATTACCCACCCATCTTGTTTTTAGCATTTTTTCACTATTTTATTGAAGGCTATATATGGAAACGCTCCACCCTTCACCGTCAACACACCTTATTCAAAACAGTGTAGCCTCCCCTTAAGTAGTTAACACACTACCCTCAGCATTCTCCTTGCTTTTTCTTAGAAAATACATACAATGCGCGCTCTTTAATCATTAATAATTTAGGTTTTTGGAGTTCATCATGGCTGATATGTATGATGTCGCTGTTGTAGGTGCTACCGGCAATGTCGGAAAAGAAATGTTAGGAATACTTGCAGAGCGAGACTTCCCTGTTGGAAAAGTTTATGCTCTTGCATCAGAACGTTCTGTTGGCAAAGAAGTTAGTTTTGGCGATGACAAAATACTAAAAGTAGAAGACTTAGCTACGTTTGATTTCAGCAAAGTACAAATCGGTCTTTTTTCTCCTGGCAGCAGCGTCTCTAAAAAGTACGCACCTAAAGCTGCAGCGGCTGGCTGTGTAGTAATCGACAACACATCATACTTCCGTATGCATGATGATATTCCTCTTGTTGTTCCCGAAGTCAACTCGCACGCTCTAAAAGATTTTCGTACCCGTAACATCATTGCTAACCCTAATTGCTCTACCATACAAATGGTTGTTGCACTTAAGCCTTTGCATGATATTGCCAAAATCAAACGCGTAGTAGTTTCTACTTACCAGTCTGTTTCTGGCGCAGGAAAAAGCGCAATGGACGAACTATATGACCAAACAAAAGCCATGTATGTTCATGAAGCAAAAGAGTCTGAGTGCTTTCCAAAGCGCATTGCGTTTAACGTTATTCCACAAATCGATGTCTTTATGGAAGACGGTTACACCAAAGAAGAGTGGAAAATGATTGTCGAAACAAAGAAAATTTTAGGAGCTGATATACCGGTTACTGCTACTTGTGTCCGGGTTCCTGTGTTTGTTGGACATGCGGAAGCCGTAACTGTTGAGTTTGAAAAGCCTATTTCAGTTGAAGAAGCATATGAAGAGTTCGAAAATGCCCCAGGCGTAGTTGTTTTAGACCGTCGTGAAGATGGTGGATATGTAACACCAATGGAAAGTGTTGGCGATGATGCAACTTATATATCACGTCTTCGTAAAGACCCTTCTGTAACCAATGGACTAACCATGTGGGTAGTAGCAGATAATATGCGTAAAGGTGCCGCACTAAACTCAGTGCAAATCGCTGAAGAGCTTATCGCAAAACATGGCCTATAAGTTACCGCACTTCATGTACTATCTAACTATTAGCGCATGACACCTGATAAAAAGGGAGCCAATTGGCTCCCTTTTTATGTCATATAGCATCTAATACCACACATCACCCATTGAGCATCATTCAAACGTGTTAAAGAAGAAACGCTTTAGCTTTCGACATAAAAAACCTGTTTCTTATGCTGCATCCAGAAGAAAAGCCCTTGTTTTTTTATGATTGCCAGCTATTGTGCGCAGACAAATTAAACAAATAATACAAGAGGCAACCATGACCGGGCAACATTCTGCTGGCACGCCTGTCCGCAGGGAGCGTCCACTCTCCCCGCATTTGACAATATACAAACCACAGATAACATCTGTGCTGTCTATTACACATCGTGCAACCGGCGTATTCTTATTAATAGGCGCTTTTGTTTTTAGCGCTTGGCTGCTTGCTATGGCCGCAGGAACACCTATTTGCGACTGTATGACCGACTTTTTTAAAGGCATCATCGGTAAAGGGTTCTTGTTCCTGTGGAGTGCGGCTTTATATTACCATTTATTTAATGGCATCCGTCACCTTTTTTGGGACATGGGAAAAGGCTTTGAACTGAAAGAAGCCCAATATTCTGGCTTTTTAGTTGTAACACTTGCCATAGTTTTCACTGTTTTCACATGGGTTATGGTTACGGGAGGATCTTGGTAATGACAGGATTTCGTTCACATTTAGGTCGTGCTCGTGGCGCAGGATCTTCTGGCGGGGCTACTCACCACTGGGTTATGCAGCGCCTCACCGCTGTTTCTTTGATCCCTCTTGCAGTATGGTTTATCTATTCTGCCGTTGCCCTTACCGCTGGCGACCTCACCAGAGACGTAATTGTTGCTTGGTTTGGCGATCCATTCAATGCCATTGTAATGATTTTATTGCTTACAGCTATGTTTTGGCATGGTTCACTAGGCATCCAAGTAGTTATTGAAGATTACATCCATGTAAAACGCCAAAAATTGGTTTTACTTATTGTCAGCAAACTAGCTTGCTTTGGCATGGGCGTTGCTGGAATTTTCGCTATTATAAGCATGCACATCAAAGGTTTAATGTAAGAGTACCCTCATGACAGCAAATACATATAAAATTATTGACCATGAATATGATGTTGTTGTTGTTGGCGCTGGCGGCGCTGGCTTACGCGCAACATTGGGCATGGTAGAAAAAGGCCTTTCAACGGCCTGTATTTCCAAAGTATTCCCTACCAGAAGTCATACAGTTGCGGCACAAGGCGGCATTAGTGCAGCTCTTGGCAACATGTCTGAAGATGACTGGCGGTGGCATATGTACGACACCATCAAGGGTGCTGACTGGCTTGGTGACCAAGACGCTATTGAGTATATGTGCAAAAATGCTCCTCAATCCATCATGGAATTAGAGCATTACGGCGTACCTTTTTCGCGCACGCCTGATGGAAAAATATACCAGCGCCCCTTTGGCGGAATGACAACTCACTACGGCGAAGGCCCCGCTGCGGTTCGCACTTGTGCTGCGGCAGACCGTACTGGGCATTCTATTTTACACACACTATATCAGCAATGCCTTAAGCAACAGGCTAAATTCTTTATTGAATATTTTGCCATTGACCTCATTATGGATGAAGAAGACGGCTCTTGTCGAGGCGTAATGGCATGGAACTTGGATGATGGAACACTACACCGATTCCGCGCCCATACAGTAGTCTTAGCAACTGGTGGATATGGACGAGCTTATTTTTCATGCACCTCTGCGCACACATGCACCGGCGATGGCGGCGGCATGGTAGCCCGCGCCGGATTACCTTTGCAAGATATGGAGTTTGTACAATTCCATCCCACTGGCGTATATGGTGCAGGTTGCTTAATTACTGAAGGCGTACGTGGAGAAGGAGGATTCCTTAAAAATTCTGAAGGCGAACGCTTTATGGAGCGCTATGCCCCAAATGCAAAAGATCTCGCCTCAAGGGATGTAGTTAGTCGCGCCATGACTATTGAAATAAATGAAGGACGAGGTGTTGGCCCCAATAAGGACCATGTATTTTTGCACCTAGACCATTTAGACCCAGATGTTATTCACAAACGCCTACCCGGCATTGCCGAAACAGCACGCGTTTTTGCTGGGGTGGACGTAACCAAAGACCCTATACCAGTTTTACCAACCGTACATTATAATATGGGAGGAATCCCCACTAATTATCATGGCGAAGTAGTTATAAAGAAAGGCCGCAATGCCGATGTTGTTATACCAGGATTGATGGCTATTGGTGAAGCAGCCTGCGTATCAGTACATGGCGCAAACCGCTTAGGGTCTAACTCTTTGCTTGACCTAGTTGTGTTTGGTCGCGCAGCAGCAATTCGCGCATCCGAAGTCATCACCCCTGGCGAACGTCACAAACGCCTTGAAGGAGCTGATGACCATATAATTGCAAGGTTTGATTCTATAAGAAACTCCTCTGGGCCAAAATCCACAGCAGAAATTCGTAAGGATATGCAAAGCACCATGCAAACACATGCTGCAGTATTTAGAACCTCTGACACCCTTGCTGATGGTGTTAAAAAGATTGATGATGTTTACGCAAGTCGAGACGAACTAGGTATTAAAGACCGAGGACTCATTTGGAATAGCGATTTAGTTGAAGCATTGGAACTGGATAATCTACTTCCGCAAGCTGTAGTTACTATGCATGGCGCATACAATCGCCAAGAAAGTCGTGGCGCTCATGCCCGTGAGGATTACCCTGATAGGGATGATGAACACTGGATGAAACATAGCACGGCGACCATCAATGCAAATGGAAAAGTTACCCTCGGCGATAGACCAGTACATATGAAAACACTAACAGATGAAGTAGAAACAGTTCCACCTAAAAAACGTGTATACTAGAATACTTTAGACTGGAACCAAGTAACAACTCACAGCAACAGAGAAATATTATGGCTGAGTTTACATTACCTAAAAATTCAAAAATAGGCAAAGGCAAGCATTATAAAGCTGCAAACAACGCAAAAAATGTTGCCAAATTTGATGTTTATCGCTGGAACCCTGAAGGGGATAGCAACCCAGTGATGGATACGTTTGAGATTGACCGCGATAATTGCGGCCCAATGGTATTAGACGCCCTATTACAAATTAAGGATGATGTTGACAGCACATTAACTTTCCGCCGCTCCTGCCGTGAAGGAATATGCGGAAGTTGCGCAATGAACATTAATGGCACAAATACACTGGCCTGCACATGCGAAATTACTGGAGACACAAAAGTAACCCCTCTTCCGCATATGGAAGTAGTTAAAGATTTAGTTCCAGACCTTAGCAATTTTTATGCTCAGTATGAATCCATCAAACCTTGGCTACAAACATACTCTGCAGCACCAACAAAAGAACGTTTACAATCACCTGAAGAACGTGAAGAACTAACTGGCCTTGATGAATGTATTTTATGCGCTTGTTGCTCAACTAGCTGCCCGAGCTACTGGTGGAATAGCGATAAGTACCTTGGACCAGCGGTGCTTTTACAAGCTTATAGATGGATTGCAGATAGTAGAGATGAAGCAACAAGCGAGCGTTTGAATGAGCTAGAAGACCCGTTCAAACTCTATCGTTGCCATACTATTATGAACTGCACCAAAACCTGCCCTAAAGGCCTTAACCCTGCTAAAGCTATTGGCAAAATTAAAGAATTGCTGGCAGAACGCCTCCTATAACCTCGCCCCAAGCATCGACCTAGCGCCCTGAAGTCTTGTATTTTTAAAATGCAAATACCAACTTCTTATGCGTACATCTTTACAAAATAAGTTACTAACAGATAAGTTAGTAACTTATCTGTTGAGAGTTGCGGAAAAATCATCTAGAAATAGTAGTTTAATGCCGTATATGTAGTTTTATATAACTAGTTACACGCCTTACTACAATCTATCAAAATATTTTTTCTCTACTGTCAACATATAACTATTATCCACTTCTTTTTTATTGCATTATTAAATCACCATGATATACACCCCACATGAAAATCAAGAGCTACAGCGGATTACAGAAAAA
>Ga0316204_10009480_pt1 | contig 12980 bp, 12 predicted proteins | sample 6monrhotite_MG_2_FD_205661 | JGI IMG/M metagenome (GOLD analysis project Ga0316204, IMG submission 205661) | Microbial mat bacterial communities from mineral coupon in-situ incubated in ocean water Damariscotta River, Maine, United States -... | ecosystem: Environmental > Aquatic > Marine >... | reverse complement strand
TTTCTAGAATAGCGCTGTAAGTTTCGTCGTCAAAACCTGTCAAAATACCTGTATGTTTTAAATTGGTAGTGGTTTCAATAATGATGGTTGAGCCAATGTACTTTTTAATTTCAGTTTTTTTAATGGTAGGAAAAATTCTTGGCTTTTTAGCTTGTGGTTTATTTTCTACCGCTGTTCGTTGGCTCAGTCTGCTTTCAAGATTTTTTCTAGACTCTTCACGTTTACGTTGTGCTTCAATATTTTCCAGATCCTGCTGGTAATCCGCATTGGTCTCTCTTTTGTAATAATCAGGATCTTCAGCTAAATTTTGTTCAACTTGATTGATTATGTTTTTAGCCGTGCGCATGGATAGTTTTTGTTGTTCTGAGAGTGCCGAACTATCTTCAATTTTTTGTATAAGTGCTCGCATACGTTTTGCAGTTTCTTCTTCGCTTAGTTGGCCTTTTTGAGCTTGGCTAATTAATGCTTCCAATGTGTCGTCACCCAGACTTGCAAGCATCGATGCACTAAAAATTAGAAATAGTGCGGATGATATGATGTAGGTTAAGAAAGGTTTTTGTTCTTGCTCCCAACATTTATAGCCAAAATGAATCGTTGGAGCAAGGGATAAAAGAGAAGCTGCGATTATGCCAATTAAGTTATTTTGCGGAATGATTAAGATTGCTAAAACAGCGATTACCAGAGAACCCAATAAAAGCCAGAGCCCCCAAAAGATACTTTTTTTAAATGCTCTTATAAGTAGCCATATAAAGCTACCAAGAACAATGGGTGCGAGTAGAAGGCCAATAATTTCCATCTTGAGGTTTCCTGAACTATTTCAATATTATTATTCTAATTATATTTTATGGGTATAGATTCAATCTTTACCTTACAGCTTATTTTATGAAGGCTAGTAATTAATGTCAAAGTTAAGACTAGCGAAGTGTTTATACTACACTATTTTGCATAAACAAGGTTAGGAAGCCAGGTGGCCAGATTAGGCCAATAGGCTAATACGCTTAAACCTATTAGTTGGATAATTATGAATGGTATTACGCCTTTATAGATTTGGCTGGTCGCGATGGAGTCTGGTGCGACACCTCTTAGATAAAACAAAGCAAAGCCAAAGGGAGGTGTTAAGAATGAAGTTTGCAGATTTATCGCAATCATAATACCTAGCCAGATAGGGTTAATGTCCATTGTAAGTAAAATTGGGGCTACGATAGGGACCACGACAAAGGTAATCTCGATAAAATCGAGAATAAATCCGAGCAGAAACATTACCAACATAACAATAAAGATTGCACCAAAGGCTCCTCCAGGTAAGTCGGTTAAAAGTTCTCGTACTAAATCGTCTCCGCCAAAACCACGAAAGACCAAGGAAAATAATGAGGCGCCAAGAAAAATAATAAAGACCATACTGGTGATGCGTAGGGTATTTAGCATTACCTCTTTAAGCATAGCAATATTAAATTGGCGTTGGCTAATGGCTAAGATAATAGAGCCCATGGCACCAACAGATGCAGCTTCGGTTGGGGTTGCAGCGCCTATGAGTATGGAGCCAAGTACTGCAATAATAAGAGCAATGGGTGGTATTAAAACGAAAAGAACTTCTTTTAATAAAGCGCTAAAATCTTGATCGCGTTCATCGCTAGGAATTGCTGGTACGGCATGCGGCTTTAATATTGTTAGCGCTATTATATAAAGAGCGTATAAGGCTACAAGAATGAGGCCGGGAATTAATGCGCCAATAAATAAGTCACTAACAGATACTGTATCGGGCGAGAAGATCCCCATATCGAGTTGCGCTTGTTGATAGGCGGTTGATAGTACATCACCCAATAGTACTAAAATAATAGAGGGTGGAATGATTTGCCCTAAGGTGCCTGAAGCACAGATTAAACCGGTAGCAACTTGCGGATGATAGCCGCGTTTTAACATTGTTGGTAGTGAGAGTAAGCCCATCGTTACGACGGTTGCGCCTACAATACCAGTACTTGCGGCGAGTAGCATGCCAACAATAATCACGGAGAAAGCGAGCCCACCGCGTAATGAGCCAAAAAGTTTTGCCATTGTATCGAGTAATTGATCGGCAACTTTCGAGCGTTCTAACATACAACCCATAAAAACAAATAAGGGAACTGCTATAAGGGTGTAATTCGTCATGATGCCGAAGATGCGGCTGGGTAATGTGATTAAAAAACTACTATCGAAGGTTTGCGTGAGTGAACCGATGCCGGCAAATAATAATGCAGTACCGCCGAGTGTAAATGCAACGGGGTAGCCTGTAAGCAATACCAAACAGACTACAGCAAACATTAAAAGTGGAATCCATTCAGTCATTATGGCCTTGATCTGTAGAGTTCGTCTGTATGGTTGTTTGCTGAATATTCAATAAGGTTTTAAGACTTCTTAAGATAAGAGCCAATCCTTGTAGAACTACAAGGGCGGGCATAACCACTAAGCTGGTTTTTAATAGATAAACAAAAGCAAGACCGCCCGCTTCGCGGGATGATTCGCTTGTGCGCCAGGAAACAACTACATAGTCAAAACTGATCCAGGCAATGAAGATAAACATCGGAAATAGTAAAAAGAGGGTGCCTATCAAGTTGACCCAAGCTTTTTGTTTAACATTGAATTGCTGATAAAAAATATCAACACGTACATGGCCATCATGCTTTAAGGTATAGCTCGCACCAAACATGAATATCCAAGCATACATATAGGCAACGGATTCCTGCATCCAAATCCAACCAATATCAAATCCGTAACGTAGAATGACAACAAAAAAGGTAAGTACTACCATCGCAACGGTGAGCCAGCTTATGGCTTTGCCAATGTGCTCGCTCAGAGTGTCGATAGGTTTGATAAAAGTGCTCAAATTCATGAAAGTGGTCACTCACTACTTGTGTTTTTCTAGCTCTGGTATTAATGGACGTTACTTAGAATAATGTTCGTAAGCCACTGCCTCTACGATAGTTATTCACAGTGCTGAGAAATCAATATGTTAGCGTCATAAAAATGCCAAAAAATAGAAAAGTGCTTTAAATACAATGTAACATATTGTTTTTATTGGTATTGCTTGCAACATTTTCCTGACGTTGCTTATAATAAAGTATTGACATTTTGCCGTAATTTAAGAGTGGCCTATTTAATCCACAACGTTATCCACAGGCTAGAGAGTTAACCCAATTGCTTATTTAATCGTCAATTTGCGCCAAATTTAGGCGACGATCGCGTAAAACACTCTCAAAAACACTAGGGTCTTTAATATGGGTCATTTCACCTTCTCGAGGGAAATGCTTGTCTTGTAGGCGAGACAACCAAAATCGTAACGCCGCTGCTCGAAGCATTAGTGGCCAGTCCACTCTTTCTTCATCAGTGATGGCACGTTCCTTTTGGTAAGCTTGTAAAAAGCTCTGGCAACGTTCCTCATTTAAACTACCGTCATTATTTACACACCAGTCATTTACAGTAACGGCAACATCGTAAAGCAATACGTCATTACAGGCGTAATAGAAATCGATAATGCCTGTTAAAGTATCACCATCAAATAAAGCATTGTCACGAAATAAGTCAGCATGAATGACTCCACGTGGTAAATTGTCATTTCTGTGTTCAGTTTGAAAGGCAAGCTCATCTTCAAGTAATTGCTTTTGAGAGTCGGATAAATAAGATAATACTTTGAGCCCGGTTTTTTGCCACCAATGTGGGCCACGTAAGTTTTCACGCGTACTTGTAAAATCTTGAGTAACGATATGGGCATGACCAAGGGCTTGTCCAAGTGCAGCACATTGTTTTGCACTGGGCTTCATGTTGCTTTTACCTGTGAGGCGTTGCACAAGCGCAGCGGGTTTTCCACACAGCGTTTTTAAGTAGTGTGAATTATTATCGGCAATAGGATGAGCGCTTGGAACTTGGTGTTCGTTCAAGTGCGCCATTAAATCAAGAAAGTAAGGAAGTTCTTGAGCACTGAGGGCTTCAAATAAAGTAAGTACGTACTTACCATGTGTCGTTTCTACAAAATAATTAGTATTTTCTATGCCGTCACTGATGCCCGTCAAGCTGACTAATTCGCCGATAGAATAATCGGTTAAGAATTCAGCTAATACTTGCTCGCTAACTGTGGTGTAAACAGACATGCCTAGTATTTTCCTTGGTATTCATAGTGGTTCTAAAATAAAAAAAGCATTGTACCTGATTTGTGTATGGGTAGAGTATAACTTGGTACAGGACGTTGAAAAAATTTGAATATTAAAACGCCGCATTATATGCTGAATTGAATGTAAAGATGGGTTGGCTGAAAAATAAGCGTGTCTTGCAAGGGCATTTGAATAGACTAGGCTTAAGTAAAGTAAGACTCACTTATTTTGTTAAAATAGAGGTATTGAATGTTAGATCTGCGTAAGGTTTTCCCTTTTCTAAGTTGGATTCATGAGATTAAAGATCCAGCTGTACTTAGGGCCGATCTTATCGCTGGTATTACAGTGTCGCTCGTTTTAATTCCTCAATCGATGGCTTATGCTCAGCTAGCTGGTTTACCTCCCTATTTTGGCTTATATATTTCTTTTATGCCTGTGTTGATTGCCGCACTTTGGGGCTCTTCGCGTCAGCTTGCGACCGGGCCGGTTGCAGTTGTATCGCTTATGACAGCAACAGCATTAGCAACTGTTGTTGGTGGCACTGCAATATCAAATCCGGAGTTGGCCGCAAAATATATTCCGCTTGCGATGTTTTTGTCATTGTTGGTGGGTGGTTTTCAGTTCTTACTTGGTATCTTTAGATTAGGTGTGGTTGTTAATTTTTTATCGCACCCCGTTATTGTCGGTTTTACCAATGCCGCAGCGATTGTTATTGGTTTGTCACAACTTTCAAAAATTTTTGGTGTTTCAATGCCTGGTGCAGCAAGCGATCCATTTTTGTCAGTGCGCATTTGGGGTGTCGTTCAGCAACTAGGTGAAACGCATATTGCAACATTATTAATGGGGATTGCAGCTTTTGCAATCATGGTTGGATTGAAAAAGTTTTATCCACGATCACCTTGTGTATTAGTTGCCGTTGTTTTTACAACGGTGACAAGTTGGTTGATTGGCTTCAAAGAAATGGGCGGTTCAGTTGTTGGCGCAATCCCTGAAGGCTTACCCGATATTATTGTGCCGGTAGTTGATTTGGATTTATTTATAACTTTATTACCTAGTGCAATTATTATTGCGTTGGTTGGTTTTATGGAAGCAATATCCATTGCTAAAGCAATGGCAGCGAAAACTAAAGATCGTATTGACCCGAATAAAGAATTGATTGGTCAGGGTCTTGGAAATATTGTTGGAAGCTTTACACAAGCTTATCCATCCAGTGGTTCATTTTCACGTTCAGCGGTTAATTTAAATGCGGGTGCACGAACAGGCTTTTCGTCAGTGGTAACTGCTGCCGTTGTTGTAATTACATTATTGTTTTTAACACCCTTGCTTTATCACTTACCAACGGCAGCATTAGCCGCTGTTATTATGATGGCAGTGTTTGGTTTAATTAGCATTAGCGCAGTGAAACATGCATGGCGTGCGAATACCCATGATGGTGTTGCCGCTGTGGTTACCTTTGTTGCAACATTGGGTTTTGCGCCACATCTGGACAAGGGAATAATGATTGGAGCAGGCTTGTCGATTATTTTATATTTATATAGAACAATGCAGCCAAGGGTTGCCGTGTTGGGGCGTTATAAAGATGGTACTTTACGTGATTTAGCCGTTCACCCTGATTTAAAATCGGATGATAAAATTGCGGCAATTCGTTTTGATGGAACACTCTATTTTGCAAATGTTTCATTTTTTGAAGATGCGGTTCTTAAAGCAGTTGCTAAAAAACCAGATGCTAAATTTATTTTAATAGTCGGTGATGCAATAAACCAAATAGATGCATCAGGCGAAGATGTTTTACATCATGTCGTGCAACGTTTAAAAGATAGCGGTATTACAATTGTCTTTAGTGGTTTAAAGAAACAGATTTTAGATGTGTTAAAGCGAACAGGGTTGCATGAGCAAATTGGCGATCAAAATATTCATGCAACATCCGACATTGCTTTAAATGCTATATATCAGAAGTTAGCCTTGATAAAAAATTCAGATGAAGATTTATTTTGTCCTTTGTATCCAGACTTTATTGCGGAAGGTTATAAACGAGTGGAATAATACAGTAATAGTTTACTTATTAAAGGGTGCAATTAATTTTCGTACGACATCGTACTCAGCATCATTCGTTTCTGCAAAGCCATTATACTTTTTATCAACTGCTTTAATAATCTGTAAGTGTTTGGGGTTTTTACTATCCAGGCTTAAAAATGCTTTTCGAAGTTTAGCGACTAACTCGGGGCTAACATTTTTGCTCGCGGTAATATTGTAAGGTGGTAAGTTAGGCGAGCTATATAAAATGCGTAGGCCTTTGCCTTGCCACTTAAAAGCTTTAGTATCTTTTAGAATACCTGCATCAAAATCACCATTAATAACAGCTCGGGCAATATTGTCATAATGTCCTAAAAACTTTATTTCCTTAAATTGCTCTAGTTTAAAGCCCGCTCCAACTACTGTTGCGCGTTGTAAAAGAGCCCGTTTATCGCCAAAGGCAAATGTTGTACCAACCAAATCATCAATGGTTTTAATTTTGCTATTTTGTTTAACTACAATCATTAATTGAAAACTGGCTTTACCATTCGTAACAGTTTTAGCTAAAAGTTGAGCATTGCTTTTTTTCTTTGCTTTAAGATAAGCGACGGGTGTGAGGTAGGATATATCGACATTACCCTGAATAGTATCTTGAATTGCCACCCCCATATTATGAGATAGCCTTAGGCTAACCTTACGATTTAAGGCTTTACTTAAATATTGTGTCAGCGGTTTAAGGCGTTTATGCATTTCAGCAGGTATATCCATTGCCACTGAGCCTAATACTAACTCTTTGTTTTCATTGGCATTAACGGGGTTTAGAGTGGTAAATCCCAAAACCATGGATATGAGTAACGTTGAAAGTCGCATTGATATAGCCATAGAGTTAAGAAGAGTGTTGCGTTGATATAATGTCATCATAGTGTGTAACGGCATTGCGACCGTTTTCTTTACTAAAGTAGAGTGCATTATCAACATAACGATATAGGTGCTCGGCGTGAGTGCTGAAATTTTCTTGATTTAGTGTAACCACACCGGCACTTATTGAGATATGGACACTATAAGTATCGATAGGAATAACCAAATCCTGAAAGGATTGCCTCAGATCTTCAGCGAGTGTTATTGCAGTTTTTTTATCAGCACGTTTACAAATAATAATGAATTCCTCTCCACCAATTCGACAAGCGATATCTGTTTTTCGGGTACGGTTCATAATAACATTAGCTACTTCGACTAATACCTCGTCACCATGTACATGGCCATAGGTATCATTAATATTTTTGAAGTGATCAATATCGATTAAGATTAGGCTGACGGTATCGCCGTGGCGTTGAGATAAATTGATTTCCTTTTCTAGTTGCTCTTCGAAATAACGTCGGTTAAACAAATGCGTTAGCGAATCGGTAATGGATAGTTTTAGAAACTGTTCATTAACTTTTGTTAGCTCCGCTTTTTGATTCTTTAATTCATGTATATTGCGGCGTAATTGTTTGTCTGCAAAATCAACGCGATTTTGTAATTCAAAATTAACCTTGCCTAGTTGAGAATTTAACTCATTAAATTGTTCTGCGAGATGGCCGAATTCATCATTCGCATTGATTGGAATCGCTATGGCGGTATTGTTCTTTTTATTTGTAATGAGGGATTGTGAAATAGTCGTAACGGGTCGAATAATTAAATACGATAGTGCAAAAAATTCGCCCAGCACAATTATAATTGTAATTAATAACTCACGCTTAAAAAAACGAAACTGTTGGTTCCTAATATGCTGGTGAGCTTGGGAGGTATTAATTCCTATTGTTAGTTCGCCAAGCTTATCGTTGTCAAGTTTGATGTTTTCAATAAATAACTGCATAAAAATTGGATCATCTATGAGCCTGCCAGACTGCGATAAAACTTTCCCTTTTATATTGGTAACCTTTGCAAACCCAACCTCTTTTGATAATGTAATTTCTTTTAATAACAAATCGATGGTGTGGTAGTCGTAACCAACGACACTATACGTGAGAGATTTAGAAACAAACCGACTAATATCACTACCACGTGTATTAAGCTCGGTCATTAATCGTTGCTTTTCTTCATTCAGCGTCAACCAGCTGCTAATGGTTAATGTGCTAAGTAAGACGAGTACAAGCACCAACATGAGCTTCTGCCGGATCCCAAAATGGAAAAAAGAATTGGGGGAAAATTTCAAAGTAACGAGTTTCAACCTGTTTGTACGAGTATGGCTATACCTAGGTTAGCTACCTATATTAAACCGGTGGCTAATTTATGGTTGATTATCGGCCGAGTTTTACATTACTTGAGGTAATTATCTTAAGTAAACCATTGATTTTACTACCACTGCATTAAAATCCATTGATTCACGTTTGCTTTTTTCACATCTGTTTCCGTAGCATCTAATATACCATCGCCGTTACTGTCATAAAGATAGTAAGGTTTACCCTTTTTTGGAGTAATTTTTGCGTAGCGCAATTTTCCATTTACTCGTACTTCTTCGACAACAGCATCTTTTTTCTGAATAATCGTTACTTCATTACTTTCATCAAGAGAAGGGACCGAGCTTGCTGGTTTGTCATTTTTTTGCGGTTTAGCCTCATCTTTTAAATCAATCGTTGGCGGAGGAATTTCATCTGCCGTGCATGGCGAAGCAACTGTTACAAATAAAAAAAGAGTAAATACTAGTTTAAAAAACGCTTTCATAATTCATTCTGCTCGCATATTTATAATAAGGAAATTTTTTCTGCATCTTCATGTGAAGGTTCGAAGCCACATTCATCATAGTGAGCAAAGATGGCTTCAAGGATTTCTTCTGGAGTATCAATAATTTGCATTAAATCTAAATCTTCCGGGTTTACGGTACCCTCGCTAACCATTACGTCCTTTATCCAAGAAATTAAACCTTCCCAGAAGGGGCGATTAACTAAAATAATTGGAATCTTACGGGTCTTGCCAGTTTGCACTAAGGTTAAGATTTCGGCAAGTTCATCCAAGGTGCCAAAACCACCGGGCATCACCACATAAGCCGAGGCGTATTTAACAAACATAACTTTGCGTGAAAAGAAATGACGAAAGGTTAGGGAGATATCTTGAAAGCTATTGCCAGTTTGTTCATGTGGCAGTTGAATATTTAAACCCACACTCGGCGATTTACCTTCAAAAGCACCTTTGTTGGCTGCTTCCATGATTCCAGGTCCACCACCACTAACGACAGAAAATCCAGCATCGGAGAGAGTCCTTGCGATATCCACTGCTAATTTATAATGAGGATTTTTGGAATCGGTGCGAGCTGATCCAAATATACTCACTGAAGGGCTTATTTTAACGAGTCGTTCAAATCCTTCGACAAACTCAGCCATAATCTGGAAGATTTTCCATGACTCACGTGTGAGTTGAGTATCATTAACAGGGCTTAATCCCGGGTGGAGGTTTTTATGTTTCATTGGCATTTATAGGCTTCTTTTTTTATAAGTTTCTTATTGAAAGTATAGTGTGTATTTAGACATATGGTTTGCGTGAGTTCGAAAATAAATAACGATTAAATTGATTAATATTTAAGATAGACAGGTAGAATAGAGTTTTCAAAAAACATTAAAATAGACATTATGGCCTCAAAAAAATCAAAAGCTACTAACAAAAAACCTGCTCCTTTTCTGCTCGTTGATGGATCATCTTATTTATTCCGAGCATACCATGCAATGCCTGGTCTAACGAATGCCAAAGGTGAAGCGACCGGTACGATTTACGGTGTAATAAATATGTTACGTAAATTAGTTGCTCAATATCAACCAAGTCATATTGCTGTTGTGTTTGATGCAAAGGGCAAAACCTTTCGTCATAAAATGTATAAAGAATATAAAGCGAATCGCCCACCTATGCCAGATGATTTACGTGAACAAATTGAACCAGTACATAAAATTGTAGAAGCGATGGGCTTGCCACTTGTATGTGTAAGCGGTGTTGAAGCTGATGACGTGATTGGAACCTTATCGGAACAAGCCAGTGAGCTAGGAATGGAAACTTTAATTTCTACTGGCGATAAAGATATGGCGCAATTGGTGAATAAACATGTGTCACTTATTAATACCATGACGGATCTTTACAGTGATGTTAAAGGTGTTAAAGAAAAATTTGGTGTTACCCCTGAACAGATAATTGATTACCTTGCACTTATGGGGGACAAGGCTGATAACATTCCTGGCATTCCAAAAGTTGGGCCTAAAACGGCGGTTAAATGGTTGGATGAATATGGAACCATTGAAGGTATTGTTGAACACGCTGATGAAATTAAAGGTAAGGTGGGAGAAAGCTTAAGAGAAAACTTAGACCAATTACCTTTATCTCAAGAGTTAACAACGATTAAATGTGATGTTGAGTTAGATGTAAGCCCTCAAACACTAGTACATGCTGAGCCGGAAATAGAAACATTACGCGAACTCTTTAGTCGTTATGAATTTAAAACATGGCGTGCGCAACTTGATGAAGCAGGAAATGAAAAAAGTAGTATTGCTGCCAGTGTTGAAGCAAAAGAAGCTGTTGCTGTTGATTATGATAAAATTCTAACCGAGAAACAATTAAACACGTGGCTTAAAAAATTAAAAGCAGCAGATCTTTTTTCCTTTGATTTAGAAACAACCAGTTTAGAATATATGCAAGCTGAAATTGTTGGTTTATCATTTTCAGTAGAAGCAAATAAAGCTGCCTATATACCCGTAGCTCATTGTTATGAAGATGCGCCAACTCAATTAGATCGAGGCATGGTGTTAGCACAATTTAAACCGCTATTGGAAGATGCGAGTATTGCCAAGGTTGGACAAAATTTAAAATACGATATGAGCGTACTTGCGAATTATGATATTGCAATGCAAGGGATTCAATATGACACAATGTTAGAATCCTACGTATTAGATAGTGTTGGCAGCCGACATAATATGGATGCTTTAGCATTACGTTTTTTAGATAAACAAACAATTCACTTTGAAGATATTGCCGGCAAAGGTGCAAAACAGGTCACCTTTGATTTTATTGATATCGATAAAGCTACCGAGTATGCCGCTGAAGATGCAGATATAACATTACAATTGCATCAAACTATTTGGCCGTTATTAAATGAATCGGAATCACTCGTAAAAGTATTTGAAGATATTGAAATGCCTTTATTGCCTGTTTTATCGCGCATGGAACGAAGAGGCGTATTGCTCGATACAAAAGCTTTAGAAAAACAAAGCAAGCAACTAACAAAACGTATTGCAGAATTAGAAAGCGAAGTTCACACCTTAGCGGGCGAAGAATTTAATTTAGGCTCTCCAAAACAATTACAACATGTTTTGTTTGAAAAATTAGAATTACCAATCATTTCTAAAACACCCAAAGGTCAGCCATCTACCGCTGAATCAGTATTGGTTGAGTTGGCGCATGATTATAAGCTACCCAAATTGCTTTTAGAATATCGATCATTAGCAAAATTAAAATCTACCTATACCGATAAACTACCAAAGATGATTGATAGTAATACTGGTCGTATTCATACTTCCTATCATCAGGCGGTTGCAGCAACGGGTCGACTTTCTTCTACTGATCCTAATTTACAAAACATTCCTGTACGTTCAGAAGAGGGACGTCGCATCCGTAAAGCTTTTATAGCCAATAAAGGCAATAAAATTTTAGCGGCAGATTATTCTCAAATTGAGTTACGTATTATGGCGCACTTGTCTGAAGATAAAGGTTTAGTAAGCGCTTTTGAAAAAGGTGTTGATGTTCATAGTGCCACCGCCGCTGAAGTTTTTAATGTTGCTGTAAGTGACGTTACTAAAGAGCAACGCCGCCGTGCAAAAGCAATTAACTTTGGATTAATTTATGGTATGTCAGCATTTGGTCTAGCCAAGCAACTTGATATCGAACGTTATGAAGCACAGCAATATGTGGAGCTCTATTTTGAACGTTATCCCGGCGTTAAAGAATATATGGAACGTACGCGCAAAATTGCAAGTGAACAAGGTTATGTTGAAACCGTTCTAGGTCGTAGACTTTACTTACCAGATATTAATGCGCGCAATGGTATGCGTCGGCAGTATGCTGAGCGCACCGCGATCAATGCACCCATGCAAGGTACCGCTGCCGATATAATTAAATTGGCAATGATCAATCTTGATCGTGAGTTACAAAAAGCTAATTTTAATTGTGAGATGTTAATGCAAGTACATGATGAACTTGTTTTTGAAATTAATGAAAAAGATTTAGATGCTGCGTCGAAACTTATTAACGATGCAATGGTAAATGCTATTTCATTAAGTGTCCCCCTAATTGTAGACATTGGGATCGGTAATAATTGGGATGAAGCTCATTAGTAATGAAAGTATTTTTTATGAATCTACTTCGAAACTCAATTATGAGTAAATATGGGGATATGCATAAAATCTTTTGAACTTACTTATTAGAGTTGAGTCATACCTTCATATGTTAAGGCATATTATCTCGCCAATCTCCCTCATATTTTTGGCGGGTTTGACTAGTCGGTTCCCCAAGCCGGCGAGTTTGGCCTCGGTCTAGTACCGAGGTTTTTTTTATTCTGCTGCGGATGCTGAGAGCATGGATTACGGCGTTGAAAGCCGCTCTCCAAATGCTCATTTACTGACGTAAAGTCCGCTTTGTCGAGCGACTTCCGCCTTGTACTCCATGCTCTCAGCATCTGCAGAGCGAAAGCGAAAGAGATAAATTAAGGCGTTGAAAGCCGCTCTCCAAATGCTCATTTACTGACGTAAAGTCCGCTTTGTCGAGCGACTTCCGCCTTGTACTCCATGCTCTCAGCATCTGCAGAGCGAAAGCGAAAGAGATAAATTAAGGCGT
>Ga0316204_10009479_pt1 | contig 12981 bp, 12 predicted proteins | sample 6monrhotite_MG_2_FD_205661 | JGI IMG/M metagenome (GOLD analysis project Ga0316204, IMG submission 205661) | Microbial mat bacterial communities from mineral coupon in-situ incubated in ocean water Damariscotta River, Maine, United States -... | ecosystem: Environmental > Aquatic > Marine >... | reverse complement strand
CAGGTAACGGTCGTTATTGTATGTCGTGCCAGGGTGTGGTTGGTGATGAGCGCGAAGGTTTAGATGCGCGAGTACCGGGGCAAATGTTTTTAAATTGTTGTCGACATGAATCGTGTTGCGATTTATGTGATCTGCCTAACAGAATTTCCAGTGTCTCACTGCTATGCTGGTAATATAGGAGGCGTTTATCGAAAAAGATGGTATGTTAACAAGATACGTTATAAATAAAGCGACTTATGTTGCTGCTACGACCGGTTAATTCAGGTCAGAAATAAACTTGATTGAATGTCTGTAATTAGTAAATTGGCTGGAGGTTTTTATCGCGTAGCTCCAAATCAAATTGGTAATGTTAAATTGAAAAATCATTGATAAGCAGATATATGCTTAATGAAACAGTAATTCGATACAATCAGTAAGTTCATTCTTCATAAATGTCGATATTAATCGATATTGAGTAAGTGAATCAATTTACCCGCAGGCAACATCCCTGCGGGTGAATTTTCGTGTTTATATACCCGTGGCGTTTTGGATTTAAGGTTAAGTGTGTTTCATCTTTATTCCATGGCACCAAAAGTAGGTTTCTTAAGAAGGTGCATTCACACCCTTCATGTCTAAATAATCCTGTCAGGAACGTGCACGTAATAACTTCCGTATTTTGCATCTCATCTTCAGCCCGTCTTCGCCCGTTCTTCAATCACAAAAGCTCAAAATAGAACAACTATTCCTCCGCTTTTGCTCAATCAGAACGAACAAATACGGACTAAATATGAGCGCTAAATCCGGATGTTATTACGTGCACGTTCCTTAATTGTCGAAATGGCGTTCTGTTCCTCTTTAGTATAAATAGCTTTAACGTCCTCAAACGCCAGTGCGTGGTGTGGCAAGAACAGCAGTTCTTTCATATCTTTGTGGTGTTGGTTGATTGCATCCAGGGGAATGTCAGCCAGCGCAAGTAATGTGGCTGAATAGTTGTACCCCGCATCCTGAAAGACCTGCTCCACAAATTTTCGTCTAACGCTGGGCTTGAGCTTTGCTGGCCCGGTGGGCAACCCGTTAAGCGCGGCATTGTATGCTTTTTCCAGGGCCTGTAATGCCGTTATTTCACCCAGTGGTGCCGCTGCGTGGTGTTGGGCCGAATTATTGCAGCCATGCAGAAACAATAACACCGCTAACAATACCGGCATAATGGTTAATTTTGTTTTTTCCAATTGGTTCGGCATCGTGTATTACCTTGTTTTTGATTCAGCTTGTGTTAGATTACACAACAACCCCCCTGTTGAGCAACATGTTGAGCAACTTTAGTTACTAAAGTTGGTGTTAAATTAGGACGTTAATCAATACAATAATCCAGTTGACGCGGTATTAAATGCAACGATACCAGGGTTTCCTGCGGCGGTTTCTGTTATTTTTTGATTGCAGTGTAACGCTAATGTTGGAAGGAACATGCTGGAAAGTAAATTTAGAAAAAAATATGGAAAAAATTCTGCATTGGCAACACTCGGCTCTGGTGACGTGTAAGTGAAATTTCCAGTATGGTGTCTGGCAGTATAACCTCAGTGTCTTCATTATTCCCCCAACCATGATGAGCTTTAAATCCGTTTATGATTTGTCAATTGCGCAGCAAGGACTTCAGTCTGATTCCTCGCAGCTGGCCGCTGTTGAGCAAATGTCTGAGCTCTACTCGCAGTTAAGCGGGCCTGCTGAAGCGACGTCATTTATCTCCGTCGTCGGGCGATGGTTAACCAATGCAAGGCAAAACCAAACAATCCAGGGTTGTTATGTGTGGGGGGGCGTTGGTCGAGGTAAAACCTGGTTAATGGATATGTTTTATGATGCACTACCTTGCGGTAATAAAGCCCGTTTTCATTATCAGCATTTTATGCAGCAGGTGCATGCCGAGCTATCGCAGTTGAAGGGCCAGCAGAATCCATTGGTTTTGGTGGCGCAACGTATGATAAAGCAGACAAGGTTGATTTGTCTTGATGAGTTTCATGTGTTGGATATCACTGATGCCATGCTATTGGATGGTTTATTAAATGCGTTGTACAAAATGGGCGTGGTGTTTGTGATGACCTCCAATTTACCCCCCGATGAGCTGTATAAAAACGGGCTGCAGCGTGAGCGGTTTATGCCGGCAATAGACCTGATTAAGGGTAACAATAAAATCATAGAGTGTAATGGTGAATGGGATTACCGGCTGAGTGAAATAAATAATGCGGGCAATTATTTCACGCCATTAACCGATGAGGCACAAAAACTGATGGAATCAAAATTTCATCAGCTTGTTGCTGTAACGCTAGAGTCCGATAAATTAATCATGGTAAATAACCGCTCAATCGTAACGAGGTTTCATACCACTGCTGCGGTCTGGTTTGAATTCAATGATCTCTGTGCAGGCCCCAGAGCGGCGAGTGACTATATTGAAATTGCGGACAGGTACCCGGTTGTTTTTGTTTCAGGTGTTTATCAAATGGATGATTCGTATGATGATGTGGCCCGTCGTTTCATACATTTAATCGACGAATTTTATGATCGCAATACACAATTGGTGATTAGCGCCAATCATTTGCCACGTTATTTGTATACCGGTAAACGGCTTGCCTTTGAATTTGAACGCACCATTAGTCGCCTGGAAGAAATGCGTTCGTCGTGTGATTAGCCGGCATTTTCTGGCAGCGATTTATTCGTGTCATTTTTTATTTCCTGCAATATCGATGTAGCGTTCGTAGCCTGGATGGTATTTGTGCACTAAGGCGAAAAACGTGGATTGATTATCGTCGAATGGCGTCTCAGTCAATTGTTTATTGAGCAAACCCCATAAATAATACGTTAATGCTAATAATATTACTTGAAACTGCCGCCATAAATAGCTCTAATAAGGATAAGATAATCACTCCGTCATTCATTGACGAAAATTCACTTTCACAAATGTTAAGCAGATTATGGCAAAAGATATCGATACTATGATTAGTCAGCTGTTAATACAGCTCAATTCGGACCCGAATGATATTACAACGGCAGTTCAGTTAGGTAACTTGCACTTCGATAAAGGCGATGCACCCCGGGCTGTTTTGTATTATCAGCATGCGTTAAGCCTTGATGAGGGGCAGCCCGATGTTCGAACTGATATGGGGACAATGTACTGGGAAAACGGAAATGTTTCCCTGGCTGAACTGGCATTCCGTAAAGTGATCGATAATTTTCCGGAGTTTGGAAACGCATATCTAAATTTGGGATTGTTACTGGTTCGTGCAAAAAATCAGATTCAGGAAGGTAGGGATTTATGGCAGGAGCTGATAAATAAATTTCCGACGCATTCGGCCGTTCCCCGCGCCAGACAATTGTTAATGGAAAGCTATCAGTAATAACTGCTTGCTTGTCACGACCCCGGTCGTTTATCACTGGCATCATGCCTTCCATTAATCAAGTGATGAATGATGAATCTTGCTGTGTATTTGGGACACGTGCTGCCGTTTGTTGCCATATTGGTATAAATAACCTGTCAGTTTAATGTGTTTAAGGGGCGCCCTGCGTGGCGCTCTCTTGAGCATTGCTGTGATCCCGTCCCGCCCTGTCTGCAATTAAATACCATGAGCACTCCTGGCTTTATGTAGGGAATTTAGACTGTTACCAAGGTGGAAGCAGTTCCCCGCGGGTTTGATGGCCTCGTCTTATTATAATAAATATTTATATCATCCAAAGTGAAGCGCCTGCGAGCGAAAATTGTCTGTAATTATTTCCAAGTTTACCTGTCGAATTGTAGAAGGGTGCCGATAGAATAGGTATGTGACAATGGGGCCAGTTCGTTGGTATACCGGCTGTCTATCGTAGAGTTCTCTTAGGTGCGTCTAACGTAAGTTGAACCCCCTGGCAATATTTAGGAGGGACATCATGAAACGTATTGGTTGTATTGTACTAACTAATATTTTGTTAATGTTACCGGCTTATTCAGCGGCCTATGAAGTAAGCGGTTTTGGGGATGGCCAGCAAGACTGTTTTGCAAAAGCAATGATTGGAATGGATTCCGTGATTAACTCTCGTTTAGGTGTTCCGCCTGAACATGCCCTTGACTTAACCGTTAAGTCACATCGAACCAGTACTTCGGATGCCATTTATGATAGTAAAACCCTGAATGTCATACTTGCGGCATACCTGTGGGAGGATACACCACATGATTATGCAGTAAGGGTGTTTTATAATTGTGCCACCCAAAAAGCGTATCCAAAACAAGCCAGTCTGGAATAATGCCGTAGCGTTAAGTCACTACTCTTTATTGCCTTGATGAGTGTGTATCGTGCTTTCCGTTTTTTCATGAATCGCGCGTTAATCGTCAGTTGCTCATGTTAAAGGCTCCTTCCATCAATTACCCCTCAACTAATTTTCAATGAATCAATGGTCACTTTATTTGTTATCTGAGACAGATCAGTTGAATATCAAATAGGCATAAAAGATACTGATGAGTATGGCGCTACTAAACGTAGTGCGTGTACCAGTACTTGCCTGGCCTGCTGAGTTCCAACTGATTAATCTGGAATTATAGTAAAGACTAATCAAAGTTCGCCGATAGATAGTTAAATAGCTTATTGTAAATAACGATTTATATTAGGGTTGAAGAGTCAGCCATGCATATTCATGAAGTTGCTACTATATTGGTAGAACCGTCGGTAGCGCAAAGGCGGATAATTGAAGGTTTCCTGAAAGAAGTAGGAATTGCTGATGTTGTCTGGGTTAAAACAGGTAGCGAGGCATTAGCATTCATACATAAAAATTCACCAGATCTGGTGATTAGTGCCATGCACCTCGAAGATATGACGGGCACTGACCTTGTACAAAAAATGCGAGGTAATTCAGTCATGTCTGATATACCTTTCATGCTGATTTCCAGTGAAACTCATTACCGTTATCTTGAGCCAATTCGCCAGGCAGGGGTTATTGCGCTTTTGCCAAAACCCTTTGAACTTCGGCAATTAAAGAAAGCCATTGAGTCCACGGTCAATTATCTTGATCCGGGTGAGTTGGATATGCGGCATTTTTCCAGCGAGGATATCAAAGTGCTGGTGGTAGATGACAGCCTGACTGCGAGAAAGCATATAAAGCGCGTATTGATCAATATGGGGATTGAAAATCTCACCGAGGCGGAAAACGGATGCCATGCGCTGGAGCTTATTGAGAACAATTTTTTTGATCTGATTGTTACTGATTACAATATGCCGCAAATGGATGGTCAGGAACTAATCGAACATGTCAGGAACGCAAGTGCCCAGGCCAGTGTGCCGATACTGATGGTGTCAAGCGAGCATGATGATAGCCGGCTCGCGGCCGTACAGCAGGCCGGTGTCTCCGCGATATGCGACAAACCCTTTGAATCTGATGTGGTGAAAAAGCTAATTGAGCGCATCTTGTGAATGATTAATTATTTCAGGACTTGACTTAAATGTCCCATAATTCCTTGAGCAATTTGCTTGTGTTGTTAGTGGAGCCATCATCCGCGCAACAAAAAATTATCAGTGGCTACTTGGGCGAGCTGGGGGTTCATAATCTACTGTTTGCTAAAAAAGGCAATGAAGCGATGGAAAAGCTTGCCTCTAGTGACCCCGATTTACTGATTAGTGCAATGCATCTTGAAGATATGACGGGCACTGATCTGGTGTTAAAAATCCGTACAGGTACTAATTGTCGTCAAGTGCCGTTTATGCTCATTTCCAGTGAAACCCATTACCGCTATTTGGAACCGATTCGGCAGGCGGGTGTTATTGCCACTCTGCCCAAGCCTTTTAAAAAGGAACAGTTAAAGAGGGCATTGTACGCAACGCTGGATTACATCGACCCGCAGGAACTGGAGTTAGATGAAATCGCAAAAGAAGACTTTAAGGTCTTACTGGTTGATGATAGCCATATGTCGCGACGTCACATTCGGCATATTTTTGAATCAATGGGGCTGGAGCAAATTACCGAAGTGGAGAATGGTGTTGAAGCGTTAGCAATGATTAATGACAGTTTTTACGATTTGATTGTGACGGATTTTTACATGCCGGAGATGGATGGTAAGGAATTGGTTGAGCACATCCGAACCGACAGCCCGCAGTCCAGTGTCCCTATATTAATGGTATCCAGTGAGAATGATGAAAGCAGGCTGGCTGGTGTACGGCAGGCAGGCGTTTCCGCAATATTAGATAAGCCGTTTGATATAAACTCAATTAAACAATTAGTCGAACGTATTATTCATCAGTCAGTGTGACGCCACGATGGCAGGTCAGGTGAAACCATTGCTGTGGCTTAACGTTTCGTTGCTTATTTATGGTTGTCTTCCCAGAATTTTAAACGTACAGGGGTAGGGGTTCTTCTCATCTGCCGGATGATTCCGACTTTCATGTTCGAGCCATTGCGCCATGTCTATCGGGGGAAACCAGGTATCGCCGCTAATACTTGCATGTACCAGCGTCATGTATAATTTTTGCGCCTCTGGTAGTGTTTGTTCATACAGTGAGGCGCCGCCAATGACCATTACCTCATCAGCGCTGCCTGCCGCATCGATCGCGGCGTTGAGCGAGTGTGTGACGATGGCGTCCGTTGCTGTAAATGCGGGCGATTGGGTTACGATAATGTTGGTTCTATCCGGTAGCGCTTTGGCGCCGAACGATTCGTAGGTTTTACGTCCCATTATAATGGGCTTGCCCAACGTATGTTGCCGAAACCAGCGCATGTCAGCTGGAAGTTTCCACGGCAGTTGGTTATTTATGCCGATGACGCGTTCATCGGTCATTGCCCAGATTAGCGAAACAATCATACCGCCACCTTTGCTTTAATGTGTGGATGGGATTCATAGCCTTTCAGGTTGAAGTCTTCATATCTGAAGTCAAAGATTGAGGTGATGTCGGGGTTGAGTTCCATAACGGGCAGGGGAAAAGGTTTGCGTGCCAGCTGCTCTTTGGTTTGTTGCAGGTGATTATTGTAAAGATGCGCGTCACCCAGCGTGTGAACAAAATCGCCGGGTTTCAGTCCGGTCACTTGTGCAATCATCATGGTTAATAGCGCATAAGAGGCAATGTTAAAAGGTACACCTAAAAAGATATCAGCGCTGCGCTGGTAAAGCTGGCAGGATAACTTGCCGTCGGCAACGTAGAACTGAAAAAAAGCGTGACAGGGTGGGAGCGCCATTTTTTCCAGTTCACCGACATTCCACGCACTAACGATGATGCGTCGTGAATCAGGGTTGGTTTTTATTTGCTGAATTACGTCGCTGATTTGATCAATGTGGCGACCATCGGTGGTGGGCCAGGAGCGCCATTGATATCCATAGACCGGACCCAGGTCACCGTTGTCATCGGCCCATTCATCCCAGATGCTCACATTGTTTTCATGTAAATATTGTATGTTGGTCTCTCCTTTGAGGAACCACAATAGTTCATGGATAATGGAGCGCAAATGCAGTTTTTTCGTGGTGATTACCGGAAACCCGTCTGAAAGGTCAAAACGCATTTGGTAACCAAAGGTGCTTAGTGTGCCGGTGCCGGTGCGGTCGTCTTTGTTTGCGCCCTTTTCAATGACGTGTTTCATTAGGTCTAAATACGGCTTCATATTAACCTCGTTGTCTGGGTTTTTTTCTTTTTTTAACGGTTGATTTGCCTGGGCGGTTATGGTCATCGTTACCATGGGCGGTCGGGTCGTTGGGCGTATCGGTAGCGGTTACTGGCGTATTATTATGTTTGTAAGCCCACCACAGTAAACCAATCCCAAGAATTATCATCGGGGAAGAGAGTAGTTGCCCCATGGTGAGCCACTGGAACGCGATAAATTCCAGGTGCGCATCCGGTTGACGGAAAAATTCCACGATGAAACGGAATGCGCCGTAACCTAACGCAAACACACCGGATATAGCCATACGCGGCCGTGGTTTGGATGAATACAGCCAGACGATGACAAACAACACCACGCCTTCCAATGCGAATTCATAGAGCTGAGAGGGGTGGCGGGGCTCAGGGCCGGCTTGAGGGAACACAATCCCCCAAGGCACATCCGTAATGCGGCCCCATAATTCACCATTAATAAAATTGCCGAATCGTCCGGCAGCCAGGCCGATGGGTGCCAGGGGGGCAACAAAATCCATGACATCAAAGAATTTACGTTTTTGTCTGTATGCCAGTATGTACATGGCAAACAAGACGCCCAGAAAACCGCCATGGAAAGACATGCCGCCCTCCCACACACGAAATATCATTAAGGGATCGCCTAGAAATTTTTCACCCGCGTAAAAGAGGGTGTAACCTATGCGCCCGCCCAGTACGGCCCCTAAGGCGCCATAAAAGATCAGGTCTGAGATTTGCTCCGTATTCCATAATGAGCCGGACTGTTTGGCGCGCCGGGTCCCTAGCCACCAGGCACCGGCAAAACCAACCAAATACATAATGCCATACCAGTGGACTTTAAGGGGCCCCAGTTCGATAGCGACAGGGTCAATTAAGGGAAACGTTACCATAAGATTTTTATGTCAGGGTTGAATATTGAATGTGTAAAGTAAGGGCGGTCAGTGAATTTTTCACATGGGTCTAAATCGGTTACTACAGTTGCTTACCCAAATACACGCCATTGGCTTTAAGGTAATCATGATACAGTGGCTCAAATTCGTCCACGACGGATGCCTGGACGGATTTTCGCTGCAATAAATTGCTTTTCCAGTGGTCAATGTTGGGTAATGCGGCATACAGATTGAGTGGCTCAATAGCGTCCAAAATCGACAAGTGTTTAAACGCCGGTGCAAAAGCAGTGTCCACCAGGCTGAAGGCGTCACCATTAAAATAAGGCCCATCGCCCATCATTTTTTCCAGTGGCTGCATTTCGTTTTTCAAGCTTTCTATCCCTTGATTGAACGCTTGCTTTTCTTTGGTGAAAACCGCTTTGTATATGACTGACAGTAAATGGGATGCAAATTCTATCCAGGCGCGATTATGGGCTTTTTTTAACGGGTCATTTGGCAGTAAGGAAGGGGGGTGTATTTCATCCAGGTACTCATTAATAACAGCGGATTCGAACAGTACGGAATCACTAACCCTCAATACCGGCACTTTTCCCATTGGGGAGATTTCCAGGAACCACGGCGGTGGATTGCTGAGGTCGATATAGTTAATGTCAAATGGCACTGCCTTTTCCAGCAGGGTGATGATAGAGCGTTGTACATACGGGCAAAGTTTAAAGCTAATGAGTTCAAATTTCATGGGCTCGATAACGCTTTTCTGGTGTTGGATTATTCGGCGATGAATCTGTCGTGATAAATTATGTCAACAGCCTGGCAGTGTACGCGCTGATGTAGTTGGTTTCAGGGATAGCCGGGTGTATTGGGTGATCCGGACCTGCGCAACCTTGTTCAATCACCTGTATGTCTTTGTTTACTTGTTTGGCGGCAGTGCGTAAAACTTTCAAGTGTTGTTCCCGGCTTAGGTGATAAGAGCAGGAGGCTGATACTAAAATACCATTTTCAGTTAACAGTCGCATGGCGGCTTTGTTGATTCGCTGGTACGCGATTATACCTTGTTCGAAGTCTTTTTTGCGTTTAATAAATGCGGGAGGATCGATGATTATGACGCCATAATGGCTATTGGCCTCACGCAATTGGGCTAATGTGTCGAATGCATCGCCATTGATGACGCTGACGCGATCCTGCACCCCATTAAGTGCTGCGTTCTGTTGCAATTGTTCACAAGCCTGACTGGAGGATTCCACGCATTGCACACTGGTAGCACCTGCCGTTGCGGCTTGTATGCCCCAGCCACCGGTATAACTGAATACGTCCAGAACATCCACACCATTGACATATTGCTGCATGCGACTACGATTTAATCGATGGTCATAAAACCAGCCGGTTTTCTGACCATTTAAGGCTGAGACCTCGAAATTGACATTGTTCTCAACAATCCGCAGGGTTTCCAGTGGCGGGCCTTTTACGGTTTCGATATAAGTGTCAAGTCCTTCCATCTTGCGAGCACTTGTTTTGTTGTTCAATATAATGTGGACAGGATTAACAACGGTATTCACAGCATCCAGGATTTCCGCCAGTTTTTGATCCATGCCAGCCGTGCTAATTTGCAGCACAACGGTATCGCCAAACCGGTCAATAACAAGGCCGGGCAAAAAATCGCTTTCGCCATAGACTAATCGATAGTAAGGCTGTGAAAACAAGCGCGATCGTAAGTATAAGGCTTGTTCCAGGCGGCGTTTGAAAAACGCTTCATCAAATAATTGCTTGATATTATGGCTAAATATACGAGCGCAAATAAGGGATGCAGGATTCACGTAAGCAAGGCCGATAGGGTTGCCGACATGGTTGGTGATGAGGGCACATTGCCCTGGGGTGAAGGACTTCAGTGGTGTCGCATGGATATCCACTTCATTGCTGAATATCCAAAGATGCCCCGCACGAAGCCGTCTATCTTCATTTTTTTTTAGTTTTAATACTGGATAATGTGTTGCCATAAAAGTTTACCATAGTCGAACAGTTGGCTATTATGCGACAGCAATAAGCAAAGAACAATGTAAAAAAATGCATATAATCCAGTGTTAACGCATTATATGAATCCATCCCGGACTGTTTTCCCGCGGCAGCTCCGGATCGACGCATAATACAGGCTAAAAATCAACTGAATGATGTGCTATCGGTATAGTACAATGTAAGTCATTCCCGCTACAGGTTATAAGGTTACCAATTCAATGCAAAATGATTCAGGTCCGGCAAATCGCTTAATATCGGAAACCAGCCCCTATTTACTACAACATGCCTACAATCCGGTGGACTGGTTTCCCTGGTGTGACGAAGCGCTGACATTGGCGCAGGAACTCAATAAGCCAATCTTATTGTCAATCGGCTACTCTGCCTGCCATTGGTGTCACGTTATGGCGCATGAATCCTTTGAAGACGCGGCGACAGCGCAAGTAATGAACGCGTTGTTTATCAACATAAAGGTTGATCGAGAAGAACGGCCGGATCTTGATAAAATATACCAATTTGCTCATCAGGTCTTGACGCAGCGTGGTGGTGGCTGGCCGTTAAGCATGATACTAATGCCGGATACCCGGACCCCGTTTTTTGCGGGTACCTATTTTCCAAAAGAACCGCGTCACGGAATGCCATCATTTGTTGATGTCATCAAGCGGGTCGAAGGTTTTTACCGCCACCACAAAGAAGATGTTGACCACCACAACGAAGCATTACTGGATGTGTTGCGTCAGGTTGATGCCAGTCATGTGCCGGGTGACGAGGCGATTACACCAACCCCCATTGATGAAGCCAGGTTTCAGCTTGAAAAAAACTATGATGGCCTGTTTGCGGGATTCGGCGAGGCACCTAAATTTCCACATCCCACCAACATAACACGCTTATTACGGCATTGGGCATCCACTGCCATAGCGGGTAATGCGGACAAAACCGCCCTGGATATGGCGGTAACGACGCTAAAGGCAATGGCGATGGGGGGCGTTTTTGACCAGTTAGGGGGTGGTTTTTATCGCTATTCGGTGGACCAGGAGTGGATGATTCCCCATTTTGAGAAAATGCTATATGACAATGGCCCTTTGCTAACGTTGTATTGTCATGCATGGAAAGCAACAGCAGATCCATTGTTTGAGCGTACCGCCATGGAAACTGCTGAGTGGGTGATGCGGGAGATGCAATCACCGGAAGGCGGCTATTATTCCTCCCTGGATGCTGATTCTGAGGGTGAAGAAGGCCGGTATTATGTATGGACCCCCGAGGCGGTAAAATTATTGTTGCCTGAAGTGGAATATAAGGTATTTGCGCCGTATTTTGGTTTGGATCGCGCCGCTAATTTTGAAGGTCAGTGGCACTTGCACATTTATGAATCGCTCGAAAAAGTAGCCAAAAGTCATCATATGGAGGCTGGAGAGGCCAGGGATCTTATCAATTCCGCGAGACAAGCATTATTTCGTGTTCGTGATGAGCGTGTAAGGCCAGGGCTCGATGATAAGGTGCTCACTTCATGGAATGGGCTGATGATAAAGGGCATGGCGATGGCTGGGCATTGTTTTGCACGCCAGGATATCATTCGTTCCGCGGAGAGCGCACTGGATTTTATAAAAACCAGGCTCTGGATCAATGATCGTTTATTGGCAACCTACAAAGGTGGTAAAGCGCATACAATGGCTTACCTTGATGATTATGTTTATTTGATTGACGCCATACTGGAACTGTTGCAAATACGCTGGCGTGATGGCGATTTGGCATTTGCGTTATCACTGGCTGAGGTGGTGCTGTCGCAATTTGAAGATAAACAAAATGGTGCTTTTTATTTTACTGCCAATGACCATGAAAAATTAATGTATCGCCCCAAGTCACTGCCGGATGAAGCGATGCCGTCAGGTAATGGCGTTGCTGCTCAGGTGTTAATTCGTCTGGGGCATTTGGTGGGTGAAACCCGATACCTGGAGGCGGCGGAAAAAACCCTGAAAGCGGCATGGGGAAATATTTGCCGAACGCCCTATGCTCATAATGCTTTGTTAGATGCAGTCGAAGAATATTTATACCCCACCGAAACGATTATTCTGCGAGGGGAGCCCAAAGCGCTTGCTGAATGGCAGGTGCGTTGTCAGCAACACTATGCCCCACGGCGCATGGTTATTGCCATACCGAACCACGTTGGGACATTGCCCGGTTTATTGTCTCAGTACGTTCCTGGCAAAACCGTCATTGCCTATATTTGCAGTGGTCATCAATGTTCTGCGCCCATTGATGACCTGGCGTTATTAGACGCGCGGTTAGTCACAAACCAGGTGTGATACTAAACCTTAAGCGCCTCTGTTTAGCCACAGAAATGCTGAAACGGTCAAAATAGCCTAAGTGGTGTGTTAGGAGCGTGCACGTAATAACTTCCCGATTTTGCATCTCATCTTCAGCCCGTCTTGGCCCGTTCTTCAATCACAAAAGCTTGAAATAGAATGGCTATTCCTGCGCCTTTATTCAATCAGAACGAACCA
>Ga0316204_10009476_pt1 | contig 12983 bp, 12 predicted proteins | sample 6monrhotite_MG_2_FD_205661 | JGI IMG/M metagenome (GOLD analysis project Ga0316204, IMG submission 205661) | Microbial mat bacterial communities from mineral coupon in-situ incubated in ocean water Damariscotta River, Maine, United States -... | ecosystem: Environmental > Aquatic > Marine >... | reverse complement strand
CGGACAAGATTCAGTCGTTCAAGGAAGCCCGCCGATTACTCAAACCCGGTGGCCGGTATATTTTCAATACATGGGGAGACATATCGGAAAACCCGTTCGCATCGATTGCCAATGATTGTGCCGTCGTTTTTTTTCCGGAAGACCCGCCCGGCTTTTATAAAGCCCCATTCAGCTATCCCGATCCCGCACGCGTCGTCAAAGACCTCAAGACCGCAGGGTGGGAGGATGTGGGCCATGAAAAGTTGAAAATTCAGAAAGTCGTCCACGACTGGGAAGGTTTTGCGCGAGGTCTGGTTTTCGGAAATCCGCTGAAGGCCGAAATCGAACTTCGTGGTGGCGTTGATCCCGAAACTTTCGTCTCGGCGCTCACGGATGCCCTTCGCTCGAATTTTTCCGGTGGCGGCAACAGTATGGAATTGTCGGCTGGCATCTATACCGCTCGAAAAGCCTGAGTCAGTCGACCAGTGTCACCAGCGGTAAGACGACATCCACGGAGTCCCCATCGCGCAGGCGGGTCATCACGACACTGTCCGGCGTTTCATCCTCAATGCCACATCCGCGGTTGCGCATCGGCAGTCCGTCGAGATGGGTGATGATATCGCCGACTTGCAGACCGGCGTCTTCCGCATGGCTGCCATCAAGAATGTGTTCAATCTGGACATGATCGCCGACCGGTCGCAGCGCCAGTCCGTGCGTGATTTCAGCGTCCATGGGAATGGAGCCATCGCCCTCGATGCGTTGAATTCGCACCCGCTCATTGTCCTGATCAAACGTCCAGACGAAATGGCGCATCAGCATCCCGCCGAATAATTCGGTGCCCGGTACTTCCTCGACAAGCGGTTGATCAAAGACGAAATCGCCCAGCCGTGCGTCGCCATCCAGCCGCCCGCCCTGCCGGTATTCGATATGACGAAACCGCACTGATGCCCCGATGGCGCGCGCATCGTCCGTCAGCGGATAGCGATCCAGCCGGTTGAGCGCCAATGGCGTTGCAGCCGCGCCGCTATCGATCAATATCCGCTGGGAGCGACCCGGCAGGCGCAGGCGTATCCAGGGGCGGGCATCCGGGCCTGAAGCGTTGAAAATCGTTTCATTGTCCGGTCGCGGCAATGTCCCGCTTTCTATCCGCATTTCCTCAGAGCCATAATCCAGCGTCAGCAGGAAATCCTCAAAAGCGGTAAAGCCGAGAATGCCATCAATCTCGCGCCCCAGAGCGACCGATAAATGATCGAGCTCGCTCACCCGTGCGGGCAGGCGATTGAAGGCCACCGGCCCCGCATGCGCATCCGTGATCGCAACCCGGCGCTGGTCACTGACATCGCGCCCGGTAATGCGTTCAATCGCACCAGGATCGACATGGGTGACGGCCGCTCCGGTATCAAACAGGAACCAGAGTGTGCGACCGGCTTGGTCGGCGGCGCGATCCTCGCGCGCAGCCATCACCACCGGCACAAAGAAATAATCCCGGCACATTTCGGTCGGAACCACATGCGCGTCCTGTGCGGTGGCTGCAGCGGGCAGGAAAAACAGGATGAGGGCGGATCTCAGATGTTTCAGCATCCGGTCAGTATTGCTGTCCATTTCCCGCCAGGGAAGGGGGATAAATGGCGTGGCACTTTCCTATCTGCGCAGAATCCCCTCAAATACCGGCATGACAGATATCAAATCCATCTGTGTCTATTGCGGCTCGAACGCCGGGGCGAAGCCTGAATATACCGCCACGGCAAAGGCATTGGGACATGCGCTCGCGGCGCGCGGCCTCACCCTCGTTTACGGGGGCGGCAAGGTCGGCTTGATGGGCATTGTAGCGGACGCCGTACTGGCAGCAGGCGGCAAGGTGATCGGTGTGATCCCCGAATTTCTGGCACTTAAAGAAGTTGCCCATGCCGACCTGACCGAGCTGATCATCGTTTCCTCCATGCATGAACGAAAAGCCGAGATGGAGCGCTTGTCCGACGGATTTATCGCGCTGCCCGGCGGTATCGGCACGATGGAGGAATTGTTCGAGATCTGGACCTGGAGCCAGCTCGGCCAGCATAAAAAACCCTGCGGCCTTCTGGATGCCGCAGATTATTATGCCGATCTCAACGCCTTTCTCGATCGCATGGCGGCGGATGGATTCGTCAATCCTGATCATCGCGCCATGCTGCATTACAGCGAAGCGGCGGATGAATTGCTGGATGCCTTTGCCGCCTATGAAGCGCCGGCGGCGGATATTCGTATAAAGGTCATTCAAACCTGACGACTTCACACCGCCGGGTTTTCGCGCCTAGTCTGGAACCAAAGGGAGACTTCCATGACTGATTCCATTTTGACGCCGGTTCTGGTCCTGATTTGCTGGTCGCTTGTCATGTGGATCTGGATGTATGCCACCCGCATTCCCGCCATGCAGAAGGCAAAAATCAATGCCGCGAAAATGCAGGAAAAATCCGAAATGGATGTCCTGCCGAAAGAAGTCCGGCGAATTGCGGACAATTACAATCATCTGCACGAACAACCGGTCATTTTCTACGCGCTGATTTTCTATGCCCAGCTGGCCGGGTCCGCGACGACGCTGATGATCTATGCCGCCTGGCTCTATGTCGCCTTGCGCATCGCCCACAGCCTCATTCAGGCTTTGTGGAATTTTATTCCGGCGCGCTTCTTCGTGTTCAGCGCATCCTCACTCGTTCTCTTCGTTATCGCCGGCATCAATGTCGGGGCTTTGCTGGCGAGCTAACAGCACGAAGACGTTTTCAGTTTTCGCGGTCAGTGATAACCACGCTTCATGCACGCACCAGAAGCCCGTCTGGAACAGGTCATTGACCGGTTCGAACATGTAGAAGCCCGCCTCGGTTCCGCCAGCGATGGTGACGAGATTGTGCGTCTGTCCAAGGAACATTCCGAGCTGCGGCCCGTCGCCGAGAAGGCGCGCGAGCTGAAAGCGGCCCGCGCCGAACTTGCCGATCTCGAAGAGATGATGGAAGGCGGCGACAAGGACATGGCCGAGATGGCGCGCGAGGAATTCTACGCCCTCAAGGAGCGCCTGCCGGACATGGAACGCGAAGTCTCCTTGCTGCTTTTGCCCAAGGACAAGGACGATGCGGCCAACGCAATGCTGGAGATTCGCGCTGGAACCGGCGGCGATGAAGCGGCGCTGTTTGCCGGCGATCTTTACGAGATGTATCGCCGCTATTCCGAGACTCAAGGCTGGAAATTCGAGCTGGAATCCGCCAGCGACGGCGATGCCGGCGGCTTCAAGGAAGTGATCGCCTCGATCTCCGGCAATGGCGTTTTCGGGCGGTTGAAATTTGAATCCGGTGTTCACCGCGTCCAGCGTGTTCCCGCTACGGAAAGCCAGGGCCGCGTGCATACATCGGCAGCGACCGTCGCCATTCTACCGGAACCGGAAGAGATCGATATCGAGTTGAAGGATGATGAAATCCGCGTCGATACGATGCGTGCTTCGGGCGCTGGCGGACAGCACGTCAACAAGACCGATTCCGCCGTGCGCATGACCCATATTCCCACCGGCATTGTTGTGCTTTGCCAGGAAAAATCCCAGCACCAGAACCGCGCCCGCGCCATCCAGCTCCTCAAGACCCGCCTTTATGACATGGAACGCGCCGCTGCCGACGCCGAACGCGCCGATGCGCGTAAATCACAGGTTGGTTCCGGCGACCGGTCGGAAAAGATCCGCACCTATAATTTCCCGGAAAACCGGGTCTCCGATCACCGGATCAAGCTGACCCTCTACAAGCTGCAGGACATTCTGGCCGGCAATTCGCTCGATGAAGTCATTTCCGCATTGATTGCCGAGGACGAGGCCGCACGTCTCGCAGCCATGGCCGACGCATGACGGGCCGCGTTGCTGCACTTGCCCGCCACCCGATAAAGGGTTTCACGCCGGAATTCCTTGATCAGGTTCATCTGAGCGCTGGTGCGCATTTTCCCGGCGACCGGCTCTATGCGGTCGAGGACGGACCGTGCGGCTTTGATCCCGACGCGCCCACTCACATTATGAAAATGGCCTTCACAGTGCTGGCGAAACTCCCGGCGGTTGCCGCGGTACGCACAAAATGGGTGGAGGATGAGGGCGTTCTGAAAGCCTGGCATCCGGATTTCGGCGAGATCAGTGTTGATCTGGACGATGAGAGCGGGCGGACGATGTTCGCCACCTGGCTGTCGGGCGTTCTTGCCGGACAGGTGCGCGGGCCGCTGAACGTGCTGGCCGCGCCCGAGACCTTCCGCTTCATGGATAGCCGTACCGGTTATGCCTCGATCATCAATCTGGACAGTCTGCGCGATTTCGAAGCGAAGATCGGTCGCGAGATCGACCCCGCCCGTTTCCGCGGCAATATCATGGTTGGGGGTTGGCCGGCCTGGTCGGAGCTGGATATGGCGGGGCAGGAGATTGTCATCGGCGATACCCGCCTTCGCGGTATCAAGCCGATCGAGCGATGCCGCGCGCCCGATGTGAACCCGGACACCGCCGCGCGCGATCTCGATGTCGTGCCGCTCCTGCGCGAACATTATGGCCACTTCAATTGCGGACTTTATGTGGAAGTGCTGGACGGTGGAGACGTCGCCATCGGTGATGCGGCCCGTCTGGTTGAATGACGGATGCGTCCCGAAAAGCGGCATGGATGGACCGCCTGAAAGCCGCCGGTATTGACGAAGCGGCGCTCGATCTTCGGCATATCTTGCTGGCGGCACAAGACGTGGGCGAAGCCGAAGCGATGGTCGCACGGCGCATCAATCGAGAGCCTTTATCCCACATCCTTGGCGACAAACCCTTCTGGACGCTGGATCTGAAAATCACGCCGGATGTACTGACGCCGCGCAGCGACACCGAAACACTCGTCGAAACGGTGTTGAAACAAATACCGGACACGGCCGCAAAGATGGAAATCGCCGATTTCGGCACCGGGTCCGGCGCCATCCTGCTCGCTTTATTGTCGGAAATGCCAAATACGAGGGGGCTCGGCGTCGATATCAGCGAATCAGCTCTGGCGGTCGCGCGCGAAAACGCTGCCCGCAATGCATTGGCTGACCGCGCGAATTTCCGTCTCGGTAACTGGGCCGACGGCATTGCCGATGACAGTATTGACCTGGCGGTCTCCAATCCGCCCTATATCGCCAGCGCCGTTATCGACACGCTGGAGCCGGAAGTGCGTGACCACGAACCCCGCATTGCGCTCGATGGTGGTGAAGACGGGCTCAACATCTATCATACGCTAATGCCAGAGCTTTTTCGTATCCTGAAGCCCGGCGGTCTAATGGCGGTCGAAATCGGCTACGATCAGGGCGAGGCGGTCATGGCCCTCGCCGAGCGGGCAAATTTCGGCGATGTTCGGCTGAGCAATGATCTGGCGGGCCAGCCGCGCGGCGTCTCTGGCCGCAAGCGGAACAGTTGAACCGACAAACCTGCTTGGAAAATGCACAAAGCCGCGCTAGCTTGCGCTCCAAGTTGAGGGACGGCGCTTCGGGCAAGGCTGTCGGGCGCGACATTATCCCCTCCAGCTTATCGTCCGTTTTTGTTATCAATTTTGATCTATAACGGATGGTGTGCGCCGCAAGTCCATGGGGGAAAGTGGCAGTTTTCAGCCTGACAACAACGAGGTTTTGACGACGATGAAGCGTCAGCGCGGACGAGGCCGGGGGAAACCCAGCGGCAATCAGGGTAATCGTTCATTTGAAAGCAATGGACCGGACGTCAAAATCCGGGGCAATGCCGCAACGATCCATGAAAAATACATGCAGCTTGCGCGTGATGCGTCGTCGTCCGGCGACCGCGTCATGGCGGAAAACTACTACCAGCATGCCGATCACTTCTTCCGCGTTGTGGCCGAACAGCAAGCCGCTCTGATCGAACAGCAGCAGCGCCGCGAGCGTCAACAGGGCCAGAATAATGGTCAGAACAATGCGGATGGCGGCAATAATGACCGCCGCCGCAATTACAATAATCGCAATCGCAACGACGCCGACGACTCGTCAGGGGATCAACCGCAATCCCAGTCACAGGCTCAGCCGCAGGGCGATGCAGCAGGCGATCAGCCCGAGGGCGAAACGCCGCGTCGCGGACGCCGCCCGCGTCGTCAGCCGGTTGAAAACAAGCGCGATCCACTTGAAGTCGTGGACCCGGAAGCCGGTGAAAAAACCGACCTTGCCAAATCCGACGATGCGGATGAGCAACCCAAACCGCGTCGCGGCCGCCGACCTCGCAAGGCACCCGAAGCAGATGGCGGTGACGATAAATCCGGTGATGGCTCCGAGACTGAAGCCGCCTGATTTCGCGTCCTGATTTGTAATTTGAAAGCCCCGGCCCCTGTGCCGGGGTTTTTTGTTTGCGGCCACACTTGTGTGCTGAATAGGCAACACCTATCTCAAGGTCAGACAATTGTCCGGGCTTTACCCAAGACGGACCCAATCTTGCAGTCTCGCCTTATCGGGAGATGGAACGAAAATGAACTTTGAAATTTATACAGACCGCGCGCGGTCCATTATCCAGAACGCCCAGCAATCCGCGCTGGCGGCACGACACCAGCAATTCACGCCGGAGCACGTGCTCAAGGCACTGCTCGATGATGAGGGCGGGTTGGCGCTCAATCTTATCAAGGCTGCCGGCGGCAACCCTGCGCAGGTCCAGGAACAGACCGATCTGGCGCTGAATCGTTTGCCGAAAGTGGAAGGTGCCGGCGCCGGTCAGATCTATATGGCACCGCAAACCGCAGATGTGTTCAAGACCGCCGAGGAAGCGGCCAAAAAAGCCGACGACCAATATGTGTCCGCCGAGCGCCTCTTGCAGGCATTGTCCATCATAAAGGGCGCGCATTCGGTCGATATCCTGAAAGCGGCGGGGCTGACCCCGCAATCGCTGAACACGGCGATCAATGACATGCGCGCGGGTCGTACGGCGGACAGCCAGTCGGCCGAAGACAGCTATGATGCGCTGAAGAAATATGCCCGCGACCTCACCGAGGCCGCGCGTGAAGGCAAACTTGATCCGGTCATTGGCCGCGATGAGGAAATCCGCCGGGCCATTCAGGTCCTGTCGCGCCGGACCAAGAATAATCCGGTGCTGATTGGCGAGCCGGGCGTTGGTAAAACCGCCATCGCTGAAGGTCTGGCATTGCGCATCGTCAATAGGGATGTTCCGGAAAGTCTCACCGGCAAGAAGCTCCTTTCGCTCGATATGGGATCGCTGATTGCCGGCGCGAAATATCGCGGCGAATTCGAGGAACGCCTGAAAGCTGTCCTTGGCGAAATTGAAGCTGCTGGTGGCAATATCATCCTCTTCATCGATGAAATGCACACCCTGGTCGGCGCAGGTAAAGCCGATGGCGCCATGGATGCGTCCAACCTGCTGAAGCCTGCACTGGCGCGCGGTGAACTGCATTGCGTAGGCGCGACCACGCTGGATGAATATCGCAAGCACGTGGAAAAAGACGCCGCTCTCGCACGTCGGTTTCAGCCGGTCTTCGTCGGCGAACCCAGTGTCGAGGACACGATTTCAATCCTCCGCGGCCTGAAAGACAAATACGAAGTCCACCACGGCGTCCGTATCTCTGATGGCGCCATCGTCTCGGCGGCAACGCTCTCCAATCGCTACATCACGGACCGCTTCCTGCCGGACAAGGCAATTGATTTGATGGATGAGGCTTCCGCGCGCTTGCGGATGCAGATCGATTCCAAGCCCGAAGAGCTGGACGAGATTGATCGCCGCATCATGCAGCTGAAAATCGAAGCTGAGGCCCTGAAGAAGGAAAAAGACGACGCCTCCCTGGCGCGACTGGAAAAGCTCGGCAAGGACATTGCGGAGTTGCAATCGAAATCGGATGAAATCACCGCCGCCTGGCGCGCCGAGAAAGACAAGCTGGCCTCCTCGACCGACGTCAAGGAGCGGCTTGATCGCGCCCGTGCAGAGCTCGCCGATGCTGAGCGCCGTGGCGATCTCGGCAAGGCGTCCGAATTGAAATACGGTGTCATTCCCGAACTGGAAGCCAAGGTGTTGGCCTCGGACAATGCCGCCGATGGCGCGCTCGTGAAAGAAGTCGTGGACGAAGAACAGATCGCCGGCGTGGTCTCGCGCTGGACCGGTGTTCCGGTGGATAAAATGCTCGAAGGCGAACGCGAGAAACTCCTTCAGATGGAGGAGGCGCTTCGCGGCCGGGTGGTTGGTCAGGATGAGGCACTGGCCGCTGTGTCAGATGCGGTGCGCCGTGCCCGTGCCGGTTTGCAGGACCCGGGTCGACCTATCGGATCTTTCCTTTTCCTGGGGCCGACCGGCGTCGGCAAGACCGAATTGACCAAGACGCTCGCCCATTTCCTTTTTGACGATGAACACGCGGTCACCCGCATGGATATGTCCGAATATATGGAGAAGCATTCTGTTTCGCGCATGATCGGCGCGCCGCCGGGCTATGTCGGCTATGATGAAGGGGGTGCCCTGACAGAAGCCGTCCGTCGGCGTCCCTATCAGGTGATCCTGCTGGACGAGATCGAGAAAGCCCACCCGGACGTCTTCAACATACTTCTGCAGGTGCTGGATGATGGCCGTCTGACAGACGGGCAGGGGCGCACGGTCGATTTCCGTAATACGCTGATCATCATGACATCAAACCTCGGCGCTGAATTCCTGATGCAGGCCGAGGACGTCGAAGATGCGCGCGATGCGGTCATGGGCGCCGTGCGGGCCCATTTCCGACCCGAATTTCTCAACCGCGTGGACGAAATCATCCTGTTCCGCCGTCTGGCCGAGGAACATATGGGCGCGATTGTCGACATCCAGATGAAACGCCTGGCGAAATTGCTGCACGATCGGCGCATGACGATTGAACTGGACGACAGCGCCCGGTCCTGGATCGCCACAAAGGGCTTTGACCCGGCCTATGGCGCACGCCCGCTCAAACGCGTCATTCAAAAAGAGTTGCAAGATCCGCTCGCCCGGTTCTTGTTGGAAGGAAAACTGAAAGACGGGGACACCATCAAGGTCTCGACCGATGGCGGGCATCTGACCGTCAACGGTCAGGTCGTCTCGCGCGAGGCCGCCGTGCCGCCCGATGTCATGGTGAACTAGACCGGCAAAAAGACCCCTCTCCAATCGCGGAGAGGGGTTTTTCTTATGCGGCGCTAGCCAACGCCAATCGCAAATGCGGCTCGCCATCCGAGGTTCGTGTCACCGTGCTGCCATCCGGCCCGATCGTCGCTGTGATGCGTTTGCGATAGGCCGAGAAACTGTCGAATTTCACGACATCAACCGCTTCGTCGAGATCGAGCGAGATTCGCAGATAGCCATCGTCAGCCAAAGTTTGCAGGCTGAGGATGCGGGCCTTGAACGGCTGGCCCAGATACAGGCCGGAGACATCATTGCCGACCGCCACTGGAAGCGGCTGACGATTGCCGGCTGCAGCATGAAGCGTGTTCCAGTCGCGATAGCCGAATTGTCGGGCGACCAGTTCCAGCGCTTCACCATGTTTGATGAAATCGCCTTCTTCAGCCAAGGCATCGCGCAAGCGTTTTGCCTGGGCCTTCAAGGTCTCAAGCGACGGAAGCATCAGGGAATAGGACATCATTTCGATCCTTGTCAGGATCCCGTTGACATGGAAGGGGCTCGCATTGCCTTCATTCCGGGATCTTTCAGGAAACCGAAAATTATCATCACGAGGCTTTCACCACGGACCTTGCGGTCTTGCGAGCGGCGGGCAGCCTTGGCCGGGCGCGGTGAATAGGCCCGGCCCGGTGAAACGTCAAGTGAACATTCAAGTGTTTATTGCGCGCCGGGCGAGCCTTCGGTGGAGACGATACGTGACGCGGCGGCACCGCCGCTTTCAGCGGCATTGCGGGCATTGTCGCGAATGGCAAGGATGCGATCGCGCTCGGCTTCGAACAGCTCGACTTCCCCGTCTTCCAGCGTGCGGCCTGTTGGCAGGTCCAGTGACATCGGGTTCACCGACTGGCCGTTATGATGCACTTCATAATGCAGGTGAGGTCCGGTCGAACGTCCGGTTGTGCCGACATAACCGATAATCTGACCCTGCTGGACACGAGAACCAGCCGTCACGCCGCGCGCAAAACCCTGCATGTGGGCATAGGCGGTCTGGAAGCCATTGGAGTGGCGCAGGCGCACATAATTTCCAAAGGAACCAAACCGGTCCGCGCGCTCGACGACGCCATATCCGGCGGCAAAGATCGGTGTGCCGCGCGGGGCCGCAAAATCGGTTCCGCGGTGAAGGCGATTATAGCCCAGTACCGGGTGGCGCCGCATGCCGTAATGCGAGGACAGGCGCGCACCATTGATCGGCGTCATCATCAACAGACGCTGGGCGCTTTCGCCTTCGGCGTTGAAATAGGCGACTTCGCCATCTTCCGCTTCATAGCGGAAATATTCCAGCGGCTCGCCGCGTCCGGCATACATGACATACAGCACATTACCGGTCCGCATGACATTGCCATCGGAATCGAGGAAGCGTTCAAAAACCACGTCAAAGCGGTCGCCTTCACGAATGGAACGTTGGAAATCGACGGCATAGGCCAGAACGCCCGCCAGTTCGACGACGATGCGGTCTGTTGATCCGGCTGCCAGCGCATCGACATAAAGGCTGGTGGTGATGGATCCGGCAGAGCGGACCAGTTCCCGCTCAAATTCAGCCGTCATTTCCCGGGCGCGATAGCTGCCATCGCTCAGCCGCGACACCGTGATGGAATGTTCGATATTCGGGCGGAAGGAGAAACCGGCAAGCCGGGGGCCAGCATCTTCGGTTTCGGCCTGGCGCGGGGTTTCAAGATAGACGGTTATGTCCTGACCGGCCCGCAAACGGCGAACCTCGAATATCGGGTTCAGAGAATTGACAGCGCGGGCGACATCGCCGCGATTTGCACCGAATTCATTCAACACACCGGCCAGCGTCCCGCCGCTCGGCACGGTGGCGATGATGGTTTGTGTATCCAGCGGGCAGGCGACGCAGTCCGTATAGAATGCCGCATGTTCCAGAGCGCGCAGATCGACCACGGGTGAAATCGCGGGGGCGCTGACTTCAGCATCAAAGCCGGTGTCGGCCTCGCGCGCCTCCGAGGCCATCGCCACCAGCTCGTTAGGCATGTGTGTATCGGCCGTCGCATCGTCGCCGAACTGGCTGACAATCAACGCAATCAATACGAAGACCGCCAGCATAATGCTCGCGATTATCGCCGCCGAACGGCGGCGAACTTCATCAAGGGAACGTACATCAAAACCGGACATCACTGGCCTTTAATGGATGGCTAACCTGCTTGCTGCAACGATTAGCAAGAACCGCGCCCGCAGCGGTCCAGACGATCGGTAACCTAAGCGGGCGGGACAATGACGTGACGTAAAGAAATTGCCAAGAGCTTACTGACAGTGCGTTTTCGCAATTTCAGGACATCGCGGCAGAATCATGTATCAGGATAAGACATGACCGATTTAAGACCTGCCGAACTGGCGCCCGAACAAATGGCCGCACTTCTGTGCGCCCGTCTCTGCCACGATCTTGTCAGCCCGGTTTCGGCCATGGGCATGGCGTTCAGTGTGCTCGATGATGAAGATTCAGAATCCATGCGCGATGATGCCATTGAACTGGTTCGCGAAAACGCCCGTCAGGCGGAAGCCAAGCTTGAATTTGCGCGCATCGCCTTTGGCGCCGCCGGATCGGCACCGGGCGTGATGGAATCGGATGAGCTGAAGCGACTGGCCGAGAAATATTTCGACACGCTGCGCCCCGATCTTGTCTGGAAAGTCAGCGCTCCGAACATCGAGAAAACCGCCGCCCGTTTGCTGTTGAATCTGTGCATGACGGCGGCAACATCGGCCGCGCGGGGCGGCACTGTCACCGTCGAAGCCAATGATGATGGCGCCGGCGGTGTTCGCCTGCATCTGGTGGCCGAAGGCCCCAAGGCAGATCTCAAGCCGGACTTTGAAGGCGCGCTGGAAGGCCAGGAGCCGGAAGACGGTTTCAATGGTCGTTCAATCCAGCCTTATTACACCGGATTGATTGCGCGTTCGGCAGGTGGACGCGTCTCCGCGCAGAAAAGCGAAGACCGTGTGGAGTTCGTTGCGCTTATTGCACCGAAAGCGTCGCTCGCAGCCTGATCTCTCAAACCCCTGTTAACCAAAACGGGCGACGATTCTTTTTCAGACGCTGATGAATGCGCCAGGAAGAGACAATCGCCATGAAGACCTGCCTTGTCGTTGACGATAGCCGAGTAATCCGAAAAGTGGCCCGTCGCATTATCGAGGGGTTCAAATTGCAGTGCGAGGAAGCCGCCGACGGCGCGGCCGCGCTCGATTTCTGCCGCAAGACCATGCCGGATGCCATTCTCCTGGATCGCAACATGCCGATCATGAACGGGATTGATTTCGTAAAAGCGCTGCGCCAGGAGCCGGATGGTGATCAACCGGTTGTCGTCTTCTGCACCACCGAGAATGACGTCCCCTCGATTACCGAAGCGCTGCGCGCCGGTGTCGACGAATACATCATGAAGCCGTTCGACACGGACATCGTTCAGTCGAAATTCCAGCAAGTCGGTTTGATCGGAGCGCAATGATGCTGGACAGCACTGCCATAAAGCTCATTTCCAGCGAGGCCCGTCGCCGCGCCGGAATCGCCATCCCGCAAGCCCAGACCTATCTGGTCGAAGCCCGTCTCGCCCCGGTGGCGCGATCCGAGGGCTTTGAAAGCCAGGCGGATCTGGTCAGGGCACTGGAAAAATCACCTGAAGACCGGCTCTGGCGCCGCGTCGTCGAAAGTCTCGCCGATCATGAAACCTGGTTTTTCCGTGATCCGGCCCCGCTGGATCATTTCATGTCCGACATCTTGCCGGTGCTGGCGCGGGTTAAGGCCCGCAAGGCCCCGATCCGCATCTGGAGTGCAGGTTGCGGCACAGGCCAGGAAGCCTGGTCGCTGGCCATGTTGCTGGAAGAACAGAAATCGCGTCTCGGCGCGATGGATATTGAAATTATCGGCAGTGATATTTCACGGCGCGCC
>Ga0316204_10009475_pt1 | contig 12985 bp, 10 predicted proteins | sample 6monrhotite_MG_2_FD_205661 | JGI IMG/M metagenome (GOLD analysis project Ga0316204, IMG submission 205661) | Microbial mat bacterial communities from mineral coupon in-situ incubated in ocean water Damariscotta River, Maine, United States -... | ecosystem: Environmental > Aquatic > Marine >... | reverse complement strand
GCCGGGCTCCCGATGTCTTGGCACTCCTCGTGGAACTCGCAGGCGACGCAGGTGTTGGCTTCGGCGTCGCACAGCGGCGTGATGCCATCGCATGCATCGGTGTCGTCGGCGGTGCATTGGACGCACGCATCCTCGATGCACAGCGGCGTGGCTTCGTCGAGTTCGGCGCAGGCAGCATCGGGTTCAGTGGCGGACGAGCAGGCGACGCACGCCTCGTCAACGCAGAACGGCAAAGCGGCGTCGGAACAGTCGGCTGGACCTTCGCAGCCCGTGGGGCCTGTCGTGTCCGTCTCGGACGTTGGGCCCGTGGTGTCCGTTTCCGTTTCCGTCGTCGGCTCGGTGTCCGTCGTCGGGCCCGTGCTTGAAGAACTCTCCGTCACCGTTGGATCCGTGGGGTCGACGCAGTTCGCTTCGTCCATTCCGCACTCGTTCCGGCATTCGGGACTGGGCGTCGCGGCGACGCAGCCGGTTGGGTGGGCGGCTTCGTCATAGCAGGGGTCGTCGTTGGCGAGGCAGAACGACTTTTCGCCGCCGAAGGTGCGTTCGCAGTGCGCGTCTCCGTCGTTGTTGCCGCAATAGTCGGGGTTGAGCTTCGTACCCAGGTCGAGACAAGCGGTGAGCGAGAGACAGAGAAATGGGAGGCACAGGGCTGCAGACTTCATCGCTAGAACCGTCCTTGGAGGGTGAGGCCGACGTGGGAGGGAGACGCGCTGGGAACGAGCAGGGCGCGCTTTTTGGACTGCTTGCCCTTCTTTACGCCGACAACGATGAGAGCCACGCCCGCGCCGAGTGCAACACCGCCCAGGCCCATCAGACCTGCGGTCAGGGGAAGTGGATGACGACGTCCGGTCTTCGTCGACTCGAAGTTGTTGCGATCCTCGTCGGTCTGCATGTGCAAGACGACGCCCGTCGGCACCAGAGCCGCGCCGAGGATAGAAAGCCCGACGCCCGTCCACAGCAGGGCTCGTCCCTCGGGCTTCGGAGTCGTTTCCGGAGGTGTCTTGGGCCCGGAAGGGGTCGGAGGTAGCGGGTCCGCATCCTCGTGTTCCGGGGGACGCTCGAGCAGAGCGATGACGGCGGGAATCTCACCTTTCAAGTGCTCGAGCAGGTCGTGTCCATCGCCCTGAAACACGAGAGAGTGCTCGTGTTGATCGCCGTCAGGGGTCGTGACTTCGAACGTGACCCCGTAGCGAAACTCGTCGAAGTCGTCCCACCGAAAGAGCACCCGGACTTCGGCTGTGTCCTTGGCTCGCGCGTCCGCGAGACCGACTTCGAGGAACAACGACGGGAGGTCTCGTTCGAAAATGTCTTGCTGTCTCTCGACGTCTTCGAGACCGAAGTCGTCATGGAGGAGCCCCGTCGTGTCGATCGTGACAAAAGCAGAATAGTGGTCGACTTCAGGAACGACGGTCCTATCCGCTTCGGGCTGAAACGTGAGTTGCGCGGGGCCGGCCAACGTCGCGGCGAGAATGGTGTTGAGGAGGGGGTTCATTCAGGCGTCTCCGTCGGATGTCCGGTGGAACAAATCGTGACCCAGCGTCGTGTTGCCGGGTGGCTGCTCTTTTGGGCGAGTTTGCGGCAGGCGGCATCGGCTCCTGTCTGGTGCAGGGCTTCGACCCGCAGCTGCTCCCAACGTCGTCGCGAGTCCCAGCATCTTGGATGCTTGGTGTTTCGCACGACCTTCTTCCAGTCTCGCCAGTCGAAGGCTTTTTGAGCTGCCGCGCGCTCGGCCTCGCAGTCGACCTGCGGACGCGGTGGGTTGGCGCTGGGCTCTGGCTCGGGTTCTGGCTCTGGCTCGGGCTCAGGCTCGGGCTCAGGCTCAGGCTCAGGCTCAGGCTCAGGCTCAGGCTCAGGCTCAGGCTCAGGCTCAGGCTCAGGCGTTGTGTCCTCCACCTGTGGCGGATCCACAACAGCCGACGGCGCCTGCACCACCGCCCCCGCAACCAACGGAATCTCAAACCCGATCGGCGAGAGCGTATGAGGCTGGCTCAGCGCGACCCACGAGATCAAAACTCCGAAGAGGGCCGCCACTGCAACGGCGAGGAGCGTCCGCGGCAGCAGCGAACTCGCAACGCCCTGCGGCGCACCAGGCTCCACCGCACTCTCTTCGGGCGCCGCAGCCACAACACCCACCCCGTCCCGGATCGCCCGAATCCTCGCAACAAACGCCTCCGTGTCCGCAATCCGCTCCGCCGGATCCGGTTCCAACGCATCCATCACCAGCGCTGCGATCCCCGCGGAGAGTTCCTTGCGCTTCGCCGAAATCTCCGGAACCCGATTCCCCGCCGTCGCCTTCCGAATCGCCGCATCCGCCGGCTCCAGCTCCGCGAACGGAGGCTCCCCCGTGAGCACCTCATACAGCGACACCCCCAGCGAGTAGATGTCGCTCGTCCGAGACGCGGGAAACCCAAGCACCTGCTCGGGCGCCATATAATGCTTCGTCCCCGGAAGCTCCCCCGCCTGTGTCAGCCGAGCCTGCGACGGAAGCTCCCGAATGTCCCGCTCCGCGATCGCGTACCCAAAATCAAACAGCCGCGCGCGCTCCGAAGCCCCGCCTTCGCCCCTCTCCACGATGACATTGCTCGGCTTCACATCCCGATGCAGCACCCCCGCGCGATGCATGTGCCCAAGCCCCGTCGCAATCTCCTCGAACAGATCCAGCGCCCGCGATTCCTCCAGCGGCGCAAAGATGATCAAGCTCTCGAGCGTCGGCCCCTTCCCGCGCTCCGAGAGCAGAAACGGCCGCCCGTCCTCATCGATCGTCCCCGTCTCGAACGGTTGCAACAGATTCGGATGCGCGCCAATCCCCTCGTTGATCGCAATCTCATTGCGAAACCGCTGAAGCTCTCGCGCGTCCTCAGCCCGTGCCTGATGCAGCACCTTCAGCGCCACCGTGCAGCTGCGCGTCGCATCCTTCGCCCGGTACACCGTCGCAACCCCGCCTGCGCCGAGCCGAGCCTCGATCTCGAATCGTCCCGCGCACACGGACTCGCCGGGCTGCAGGTCGTCGGGACTCTGCGGCCTCTTCGGCAGGTTTTCCAGCGCCGCTATTTTTGACCGGGACATTTGGTGGAGAGCCGAGGCTTCTTGGTATCGAAAAAGGCGACGTGACGGCAACCGTCCTGGAGTTTCCAGCTTTGGCGGCCCCAGCTCCCATCCGAGCGCAGCCAGCGGAGGGTGCGTTTGCCCGTCGGGACCCGAACGGTTGCCTCGGGGGTGGATTTGCTCAGGTTGACCGTGCGCCCGCCGAGCTTGGCCTTGGCCGTGTCCGCGAATCCCAGGCGCAGGATTACCTCCACCTTGGGAGCCTTGGGTTGGGCCTTGGGCTTGGGGGCCGGTTCGGGCTCGGGCTCAGGGGATGGTTCAGGTTCCGGTTCCGGGGGCGTTGGTTCAGCAACGGGTTCGGGCTGGGGCGTAGGTTCGGGCTCTGGCGTCGCTTCGAGCTCAGGCGCGGGCTCGGGCTGCGACGGAATCTCCAGAGGCTGCAGCGGCTCGGGTGACGCCTCCGCGGAGGGCACACGACGAGCTGCGACTGCAACCCCGGGGCCAGGCTCGGCAACCGCGGCCTCCTGGGGATCCGAGCCGTTCATTCCGTAGCCAAGCGCAATCGCTCCAGCCAAGACAGTGCCAGCTCCGAGCCCAGCGAGCAGCACCTTCCAGAGCCTGCGCGGTCGGGTGCGCGGCGGAAACGTGGGCGGGGCCAGCTGAACCTCGACCTCTGGAGTTGTCTGCGGTGTGGACGGCGCAGAGGCGGGCTCAGTAGCGTGAGCGGCGGAACTCTCGCTCGAGGTACGACGACGCTTGTGTGACGGCCCAGACGGAGCATCTTCGTCGCGAGGCATCGCGGGGTTGAAGTCTTCCCCAAAGTCGAGCGTCGCGTCGATCGGCGCTCCTGCGGCCGGAGGTGCGTCCAAGGCTGCGGGCACCACAACGTCTGCAGTGGGGAGGTCGGCGGCTTGCGGATTCGGAGGCGAGTCGGCCTGTTCCTGAGCCCGCGCGAACTCCTTGCTCGCGAGCAACGCCTTGGGAACTTCGAACTCCACGCGGGTGTGCCCCGAGCGGGTCGCGGCAGCCCCGAACACCTGGCGCACCAAGCTCGACAGCGTGCTGCGTTGGCTCGGACAGCGCTCCAGCACCGTAAGGGCGTCGCTCAGCCCCATGCGTTGGTCTTCCTCGGGGTGCAGCAGCCCCTCGAGGACGCCGCGGATATCGCTTGGCAGCGCGCGTTGCATCGGGCTGATGTGCCCCTGCACCGCGGCCCGCAGCATGTCGTCGTTTGTGATGTCGTGTCGGAACCGCTTGCCCGCGAGTAGGGCCCACAGGATCGTGCCGAGTCCGAAGCAGTCCGAAGCCTGTGTTGCTTTGCCGACCGCGTGCTCCGGGGCCATGTACGCCGCCGTGCCCTTGAGCACGTTTGCACTGCTCTGGATCGAAAGTGCCGAGGCGACGCCGAAGTCGGTGAGCAGGACCGCGCCCGCCCCGGATACCAGGACGTTTTTCGCGGCGACGTCCCGGTGGATGATGCGCTCTGAGACGTTGTCGATCTTGAACGTGTGGGCGTACTGAAGGCCGTAGGCCACCTGCTGGGTGATGTATGCCGCGAGCTCGACCGTGAACTCGATCTCCTTGTTCGTGGCCGCCGAGATGAGCGACGACAGATCGCCGCCCGCAACGAACTCCATTGCGATGTAGGGCAGCCCGTGATCGACGCCCCAGTCGATCGCCTTGACCACGTTGGGGTGGGTCATCTTGCTGGCGACCCCGATCTCGTCGAAGAACAGCTTGCGACGGCGCGGGTCCACGAGGAACTCGGCCTTCGGCGTCTTGACCACCGCGACCTGTTGGTTTTCGTCGCCTTCGATGTTGGTGCGCTTGGCAAACGAAACGCGCGCCATGCCGCCCTCCCCGAGTTCGTGGAGGATGGTCCACGGTCCAACCTTGACCTGGCCTTCGAGTTCCTTCGTCGACATGCAGCTGCGCCTCCTGTGCGAGCGGTAGATCTTCCGAAGCGTACGCGCACGTGCCCGGATTCGCATCTCTCGCGTTGAGGTGAACAGCAAGAGTGGCTCCGGGCGCCATGGAACGTGATTCCGCGGGGGTAGAGCGCAGAGCCATCGGGCGCCGTAGACGCGTACCGGAACGGGGTTTCCTCGTTCGTGCCATCGTTGTGCTCGTGGCTGTGTCTCCGGAGTTCTCTGCGACGCTTCTCGTTCCCCGCGCTCACGAGGAAATGCGCGCGCAGTCCGTGGGGGTCTTGCTCGAGGTTCTCAGTGGCGAAGATGAAGGCAAGGTCTTTCGGTTTGCCGTTGAAGGAGAGTCTGGACGCGTAGATTGTCTGGTTGGGGGGCGGAAGGCCTGCGACATCGTGTTGTCCGACCCCTCGGTGAGCACCCGCCACTTCGAGCTGGCATTCGAGGGGAAGGGGGTGCGGCTTCGCGACCTTCGTAGTCGCAATGGTGTTTGGATCGGTCGGGCTCGCATCGATGAAGCCTGGCTCGCCCCGGGATGTGAGTTCTTTGCAGGACAATGCCGGATTCGCGTTTCGGAGATCGACATGCAGCACATGCCGGTCTCCACGCAGAAGGCGCTGGGGACCATGGCGGGTGCAAGCGAGCCCTCTCGGGCACTGTTTTCCCTTCTCGAACGCGTCGCTCCCACGCCAATGACGGTACTGGTCATGGGGGAGAGCGGCGTGGGCAAGGGGGAGGTCGCCCGAACGATTCACGCCGTGTCGGGGCGCAAGGGTCCGTTTCACCTGCTCGACTGCAGCGCGCTGCCCCGCGAGCTTTCGGCCGCGTTGGTTCTTGGTCACGCCAAGGGCGCATATACGGGGGCGAGCTCGGACCGGCCTGGCCCCTTTGAGCTCGCCGACGGGGGCACGTTGTTCCTCGATGAGGTCGGTGAGCTGCCGCCCGACGTCCAGCAGAACCTGCTCACCGTCGTCGACAGGCGGGAGGTGCAGCGGGTTGGCGAGAGCAGGGTTCGAAAGGTCGACGTGCGGCTTGTGGCGGCGACCAACCGAAATCTTGCGGAAGAAGTGGCCGCGGGTCGCTTTCGGCAGGACCTCTATTTCAGGTTGAGGCAGTTCGTCGTCACTGTGCCCCCGCTGCGCGATCGGCCCGAGGACATTGATCATCTCGCCGAGGCTTTCTTGCTCGAGTTCGCCGAGCAGGCGGGCCGGACACTCCGGCTGAGTCCCGAAGCTCGGACCGAGCTGCGGAGGCCGCGTTGGGATGGCAACGTTCGGCAGCTTCGCGACGTGATGCGGCGAGCGGCCTACCTGTCGAGCGGCGAAGTCGTTGCAGTGGCCGACCTGAACATGTTCGATGACGAGGTCTGGGTTGATACCGACGAAGACTCCATCGGCGAGGATGAAGTGTTCGTTGTAGGGGGGCTCAAGACAGCCACGGAGGCTTTTCAGCGGCGGTACTGTGAACGTTTGCTGGCGTCCGTCGATGGGGATGCAACGAAGGCTGCGAGCGTGGCCAAGTACACACCGCGCGGGTTCTCGATCCTGCTGGAGCGCCTCGGTCTCGCAGGCCGTTGAAAGCGCGTTCGGAAAAACGAAACCGCGTTCGGAGGCTGTCCGGCCCGCTACGCGGTAAGCCCTTGAAAACACGTCGGAGAGGAAGCGGACCGCGGGGTGCAGTCATTCTGAGTCATGTCGCGAACTCATGCTGCTGTGCGGAGTGTTCTTCCCGCGTTCATGCGCCAACGGAACACAAGCCGGCTCTTGGGCACGGTTGATCGCTCGTTTCGATTGCTCCCGCCAACTCCGGTGATCGACCCCCACAGTGCCTGCGGCGTCTCGTTGGTCCAGCTGGCCCGCATGACGCAGGGGGTCGCCTCGTGAAGCGCCCACGGATGTGGATGCAGGTCGGGCTCTGGCCACCGCCGACTCCTGCCCAAGAGTGTCCGCAAAGCAGGACACTGATCTCGCACCGACGGTGGATCGTCGCTGGTGTGTTGGCAGCCGCGATGCTCGGCGTCGCAATGGGAAGCGCGATGACACTGATGCTCGTAGGGTGTCTGGGTGGGGGGTACGCATGAGTCTGGAACCTGTGAGCGTGACCGTGCGCCTGCGAACGACGGACGGGGATGAGCTGGAGCTGCCCACCCGGCGCTTCGAGCTGATCGAGCGCATCGACCATCCGTACGAGGCGACCGTCGAGCTGGTCAGTGAAGACCTCGACCTCGACGTGCGGTCTCTGCTCGGCGCAGGAGCACGGCTCGAACTCGATAGGCCTGGAGTGACTATGCGGGCGCTGAGCGGCGTGGCGACACTCTCGGAGTACGTCACCACGCGCAACAAGCAGCTCATGGTGCGGCTGGTTGTCGAGCCGTCGCTGGCGCTGCTGCGGTACTCGGTTCGACGCCGCATCTTTGCTGACCTGACGTTGTCTGAGGTGCTCGAGGCGGTGGCCGGCCCTGTTTTCGCGACGCACGGCGGAGCATGGGATGCCTCCAAGCTCTCAGCCCTACTCGGGCCAAGGGACTACTGCGTGCAATGGGGTGAGAGCGACCTCGACTTTGTGTTGCGGTTGCTGTCCGAGTCGGGGTTGTGTCTGCTGCACGGTCAGCGCGAAGACGAACCGCTGTACGTGCTCAGCGACATCAACGCCGCACTGCCAGGCGTCGGGGCGGACCCCGCACAACCGGGCAGCTCGGAGCCGCTGGTCATCCCGTTCGAGCCCGAGGCCGAAGAAGAAGCCGACGAGCCCGGCGTGCAATACCTCGGGCGCACAGACAGCGTTCATGCGCAGGGAGTGAGGGTCGCCGCCCGAGACTGGAAGACACCCGGAGCCACCCGCTACGAGACCCGCGTCAAGCTCGGCGACGACCGTGGCCGAGCCGGGCTCGTGTGGAGCTACCACCCCGGCCGCCTCGATGAGGGCAAGGGCAGCGAAGGCCCCCACGACAACGAAACCGACGCCTGGGCGACACGGCTGCTCGAGGAGCAGCGTGCCCGCGGCATCGAAGTCACAGGCGCCAGCAACATCGCGGACCTGACCGCGGGCGCGACCTTCGAGCTGCAAGGGCATCCCCACATCGACCTCGATCAGCGCTACGCCGTCCTGAGTGTTGTGCACCAAGCCGACTTCCCCGAGGTTGACCTCGGGGCTCATGGACAAGGCCAGGTGCAGGCGCCGACGTACACGAACCGTCTCGTCGCGACCCCGCTGGACGCCGGACCCGTTCGGCCTCCGTTGCTCTCCAAGCCACGCGCGACCGGAATCGAATCGGCAACGGTCGTCGGCCCCGAGGGCGAAGAGGTGCACACCAATGCGCTTGGCCGAGTGCAGGTGCGCTTTCACTGGGACGATGCTCCGAGCCAGACATGCTGGCTGCGGGTGATGTCGCCGTGGGCTGGCCCCGGCTATGGCGCGAGCTTCATCCCTCGGGTGGGGATGGAAGTCGTCGTGGGGTTCCTCGGCGGCGACCCCGACCGGCCCGTGGTGACCGGGTGTCTGTACACGGGGACCAACATGCCGCCGGGTGCTCTACCCGAGACCAAGACCTGCACCACGTTGCGAACGCAGAGCAGCCCAGGCGGGGAGGGATTCAACGAGTTGCGCTTCGAGGACGCCGCAGGCAGCGAGGAGGTCTTTTTGCATGCGCAGCGCAACCAGCGAACGGTGGTCAAGGCGGCCCAGTCCACGCAGGTTGGGGCCACGCGTTCGCTGAGTGTGAGCAAGGACTCGACGCGGACCATTGGCGGCAGTGAGACCGTTCAGGTGGGGACGCCGAACGCCGAGGAGAAGGGCGAACTCGAGGTGTTCGTGACGGGGGGAGAGTTCCGCAAGATCGGGGAGATTCACGCCCTGGAGACCACGTCGGCCTTCTGGCTCGCCGATGAGGCGATCGTCGCCAATGCTGAAGCACGAGTGTGCTGGTCGTGTACGCCGGGGGGCCGGAGACTGGAAGACGTGCCTTCGGGAGGTTCGGTGCTCACGATGACCCCCAACGCCATCACCCTCGAGGCTCTGGAGAGAATCAAGCTGCGCGTCGGGTCGGCCGAACTGGAGTTGACCCCTCGTGGGGTGTTCATCAACGGCCCGGTCTTCATGGCCACGCCCACCGAGCACGCGGAGGTGAGTGCACCCGGAGGGAGCCTGACGCTCCGTGAAGAGGACGCAAAGCTGCAAGGCGGGGTCAACCAGGAATCTTCGGTGCTGCTCTGTGCGGAGCGGCTTCATTGCAACGCCCAGGGGGAACTTCGCAACGAGGGGAAGAGGGTGACGGTGCACGGGATGGACAAGGCGCGGTTCGTGTCGAAAGTGACCGAAGTGGAAGGGACCGCCCAGGTTTCCGTGACCAGTGGCGGCGAGGTCTCGGTGACCGGCGAAGGCGAGACCGTCATCCGCGGGTCGAAGGTGAGAATCAACTGATGCCCCGCGATCGAGACCCACGCAAAGAGAAGCCTGAGCTCTCCGACGACTTCATCTTCAGTCGCTTGATCGGGCCCAAGTGGCACGGATACAAGTCGGAGGGGACACGCGCAGGTGACCAGAACAACGCTCCAAGCAACGGGAATGCGGTGGAATCCGGGCTCTCGCTCGGCCGACTCGAGGGGCACCACGGCTCCACCCAAGAGGGCAAAGACGATGGGGCTTGGGTCGCCTACTTCAAGGCCGCGGGAAAGTTGGACCTGTTGAAGTTTGAGGGCGACCCCGACAAAGGAACCGTTGACGTATATCTCATCGACGGAGAACTGGATGTCTCGGGCATCTACTCGAAGGCCGACCTGCTCGAAGGCTACGGACTGAAGGCCCCTCAGGGCTTGCAAGAAGACGTCACGTTTGTGACCGCGGAGGCTTACGCGGTGCGTGAAGGCGATCCTACGCTGCACGGCGACTCTCTTCCCGAAGGCCTGTGGGGGAGCCACAACGTGATGATCGGCGGCAAAGCTGCCTGGCGCATGCTGGCCGACCTCCACATCTGCTCGATGCACACCGCGGGGGTGCCCCACACGGGCGGGCTCGTGACGACGGTGTCCGATTCCTCTGTGTTGATCAACGGCTTGCCAGCGGTGCGGGTGGGTGACGTCATCGTCGAAAGTGGCCCGCCCAACACCGTGATCAAAGGCGAGCCGACGGTGACCCTCGGAAAGCCTGGACCGGCAGTGGTGTCAGTCGAGCCTGTGGAGACTCCCGACCCCACGGGGCTGGCGAAGTATCTTGACGCCGATGTGGCCGTGATGCTCGGTCGAACGAAGCTGCATGCTCGAGTCGGAGGGGGCCGGAAGGAAGACGGTAGCTTCGTGGCTGGGGCTCAGGCAGGTGGCAAAGTGTCGGTGATCGAGGGCGAAGCGACAGGGTCCTGGAAGATCCCCATTGGGGACGACTGGGCGATCACGCTTGGCGTTACCGGAGAGGGCTCCTTGCTCACCGCAGGGGCGTCAGCCGGCGGGGGCGTGTCGTGGGGAGAGAAGGGGGCCGACGGAGAACGGCGTTGGGGCGTCGACGAATGGGGGGCTAGCGTAGGTGCGGTCCTGTTCGGTGGAGGGGCGAAGGTCTCGATCGGAGTGCAGGAAACCTCATGAGTGTTCGCGATTGCATGGCCGACGCAGCCGCGACCCATGACGCGGTGCGGATCGTGCCCAGCCGAGACCCCATGGGGGCTTATCGCATGTTGGTGCCTCGGTCGTGGGGAGCGGCAAGCCGTTTGGGCATGGTGGAGCTTGAGCGCGGCCGCCCCGAGCCTATTGGGTTCTTCGTGGAGTCCGACCGCGACGGCGCCGCCGCAATCGCGGTGACCCAAGCTCGGCTCCCGGTACAGCTGCGGCTCGAAGACTACGTTTGCGGCCAGTGTGCCCACGAGGGGTGGGCCGTGCAGTCGGCCCGATGGCTCGAGCTCGGCGACGACGTTCGCCTGACGGTGCTGGCGAGGAAGAAAGGGGCGGTGCGCCGGGTCGTCGCGTTCGTCGACCATGCTCGCGTATTCCAGCATTCCGCGACCTCCTCTGCGACCGACTGGGTACGCCTGGATCATGCCCTGTGGTGCAGCGCTGTGAGCTTCGAGCTGTTGCTTCCCACGGGTAGACGGCTGTTCGAGCCTGCCCGAGAACACTCTTTGTTGGAGGGGCCCGTTTCGCTACCCCGGACCTGGACATGTGATGTCCGGTTGGAATCGCCGGATGTCGTCGCTTTGGACGCCAACCTCGACGTCGATGGCTGGAGGGGGTTCGTGCGAGTGGAAGCCCGACGGAAGCTTGCGCCGTTGTCTGAACATGACCTTCTCAGATTGGCTGACAGAGAGATCGCAGACGCGGGCATCGTACCCGCGCTGCGCAAGCCTCCGGTGCAATGGCGGCCTGATATTGAGGTGCAAGGAGTCTTCTCGTCCTCGGTCAACCTCTTCGGTCAGCTCGGCGAGGGTTGGTACGGCTTCGCCTACGCCGATGGGATTCAGTGGTCGGTTATCGGTATTTCGCGGTCCATAGAGACTGACCGCCAAGGCTGCATGCGGATGCGTGGCGCGTTTGAACTTGCCTTGATGTCGTTTTAGAAAAAACGAACGAGAGGGGCCGGAGGCCTCGATCTCAAACCGGTGGGGCAAGCCCTGCCAACCCTACGCGCAGCCCGTGCTGCGACGTGAACAGGAGACGTGTGCCCAAGTCATGAAGACGAAACAACCAGATCGTTTGGAACGCTACGCTCGGTGCCTTTGGAAACGGTGGCTTCGTGCCGCTCGCTACGCCCAGCAGACGAGCGTCGTCGATGCCTTGCTGCGCTACCGATTCAAGGACCACCAAGAGGTCCGCAAGGCGGTGCGCGACGTCGTCGCCGGCCCTGAAGGGCTGGTCTACATGCTGCATCGGGCGAGAAAGGCCGCGCGCTACCGGCTCAGAAGCGAGGTCGAGGACGTTGCGATCCGCATCGCATTCGCGATGCCCGCGGGGGGCGGAAGTGCCATCGCACAGAGGGTGCGGAAGGCAGGCTACGTCGTGAGCCGGTCGACGATTCAGCGGATCCTGGTACGGCGCGGAGTGCGGGGGAAGGAGGGTGCGGACCGTGCCTGCTGACCACAACGACGCTGAAGTCGAATGGGCGGAACTCGAGGAGGCTGTCGGTCGCCGAGATTGGGTGACCGCGTTGGAGCTGTCGCTGAATTTGGAGAGGGAGTGGAAGACAGTTCGGGGCTTTGTCGAAATCTTCGCGGGACCTGGCGGAGAAAGGTGGGGGCGGCTGATCGACAAAGCCATCGCGGGCCTGTTGGAGGCTCTCGGGAATCTTCCCGTTGACCCCGCCGCCGTGGACGCGGCGATGTCACGGTTTCGGATGTTCATGCGGTGATGTCGAACACAAGAGACAACGGGAGGAGCGGGGATGTGCCGGGTGATTCCCCGAAGGGGACGGTGATCTGTGGACCTCTGCGTCGCGAGCCGGACGGGTCGTGGTTCCACGGGGCGTCGTTTCTGGGTCGGGACGACGACCCACAGCGGGCGGTGTTCGAGCTGGACGAGTTGGTGGGATGGGCCGCGGTCAAGCTCGCGGAGGCGCTTGACCAAGCTTGTACCGACCTACGGAAAGTGGGGCAGGAGGCAGCGATGCGTGACGCGCTCTTGGTGCTCCGTCGCTTTCATCGTTGGCAAGCCACAGGGCGATGGTGATGGGGGCGGTGCCGGTGCGACACGGGGGGCGAAGGACGAACGAAGTGATGCGGAAAATGCGTGAGATTCTGGACGAAGACGGTCGGAAGTCATGAGCGTGACGCCCAGGCTCGAGGAATACGAAGCCGCGAAGCGAAGTCGAGGAGTTGCCGATGTTCTCTGAGAAAAAAGTAGGAGGTCCCACGGGTCTTGAGCAAGCGTCCCGATCCGCATCTCGCTGGATGTCCGAAGGCGGCCCCAGTTGTCAGGGCAAACGCATCAAGAGTTAAGCAATTCAGATCGGTTACGGCGTGATTTGCCTCGAGCCCGAAAATCGTGATCTCTTTGTCGGATGGCGACGGCGAAGAAGCGGGCTAAGAAGCAGGCGAAGCG
>Ga0316204_10009473_pt1 | contig 12987 bp, 11 predicted proteins | sample 6monrhotite_MG_2_FD_205661 | JGI IMG/M metagenome (GOLD analysis project Ga0316204, IMG submission 205661) | Microbial mat bacterial communities from mineral coupon in-situ incubated in ocean water Damariscotta River, Maine, United States -... | ecosystem: Environmental > Aquatic > Marine >... | reverse complement strand
CATCCAAAAGATAAGAGATGAAAAATATGCTAGTTGGGACTGGAATTATGGGCATTCTCCAAAATATAACTTCCAACAAGGTATAAGAACTGAAGGTGGAACACTAGAAGTAAATTTAAAGGTTGAGAAAGGAATTATTACTGCTGCAAAATTCTTTGGTGACTTCTTTGGCACTAAAGAAGTCAAAGAAATTGAGGAGGCTTTAGTAGGTTTAAAGCACGATCAAGAAATTATTATGCATTGTTTTTCAAAAGTTGAAATCGGCGATTATTTTCACAAAATGACTCAAGAAGATCTCATGAGTACACTATTTTAATCCCACTCTTTTTTCTTTACCAAGGCAAACCAATCATTATCTAATTCTAGGTAACCGTAATCGTAACAATAATAATAAGTGCGTTTGTCTTTGGTTGTGTATGTACTGGTATGGTAATTAAAACTAAAGCCTTTTTCAATTAACTTCTCTCTCTTTGTTTTTGATTTTTCATTAGGAGTCAATTGTTCTAAGATTCTTCTGTTTTTTCGTAAAATGTTATTGATATTTCTAATGTAATTAGTAGAATCGCTATTCAACTTATTGTTATAGGTATTCCTGCATTGATCTGAACAAAATTTCTTATCAACTCTACCAAATAGTGTTTCACCGCACTCTAAACATTCTTTGCTCATAAGCATCAATTATAGGATAAATGTACTTAACTATCAGCAATTTAAGAATAAAGTTCATAAATATTATGCCCTATTTAATTCATGACGAAATGCATATACTTCCTGAAGAATTTAAATGAGTTTAAGGAATATAGTTATTTCATCAGTATCTTTATATAATTAAGTACCCTTTTAAAGTTTAAATTACTACCAATGTTAAAAAACAATACCCTCTGTTTGCTGTTTTCTTTTTTTTCTATAGCTTGTTTTTCTCAATCACTTCAAGATAGTTTAAAAGCTTATTTTAAATTTGATGGAACAGTATTAGATGCTACCTCAAACAATGAAGATTTAAAAAATCCTACAAGTCCAGATTATAGGGTAGTCAATGGAACAGACTCTGCTTTTTATTTCAACGGCAATGAAAGGTTAGAAGGTGTTAGTAGTTATGATAATTCATCTTACAACGAAATAGCTATTAGTCTGTGGTTTAAGACAGGAACCATAAATAATACCAGACAATTAATACTGCAAGGAGCTAACATGGGATTTGCTGTTTTAATAGAACCAACAACTGGCAAAGTAAGTGCCTTTTTTGACTCCAATTCCTCAGGCAGGATAATAGGAAATAATAATTTAGCGGATAATGTATGGCACCATCTAGTTGCTCAAAACAATGGTAACATAACTTATTTATATGTAGATGGATCTTTGGTAGCAAGCAAAACTGACCAATTATATACTGGAAATGGCAGTTCAAATAATAAGTTATATTTTGGTAAGACAAACTTGAATCTTGACTCTTTCACTGGTTCAATAAACAATGTTAGAATCTACAATAGAATACTATCCAAGTGTGAGATCAATGAATTATCTGGAAATCACTCTTTAGACAAAAACTTAAAAGCACACTTTACTTTTGATGGAAATGTATTGGATGAAACGTCCAATAACGAAGATTTAAAAGCACCAACTAATCCTGATTATAGAGTTGTTAATGCTACTGACTCTGCCTACTATTTTGATGGAAATACGAGATTAGAGAGTAATTCCAGTTTTGATAATTCTACTTATTCAGAAACAGCTTTAAGTTTATGGATTAAAACAGCTTCTGATAGTAAAGCGCTGACTGTAATTAGTGGTGCTTATATTGGATTTGCAATTTTTACAGATACTGCTGGACATGTTTTTGCTAGTTTTGATGGATCATCAGCTGGTTCCATTAAATCTAACAATGATTTAACTGATGATGTATGGCATCATATTTTTGCACAAAATGATGGAAATACTACAGAGCTATATATTGATGGTATTTATGAAAGTTCGTTAAGTGAATCTCTATATAACGGAACTGGAGGTAGTAATAATATTATTTATTTTGGAGATAATAGATTAAATACCTTCCCTTACAATGGTTTATTAAATGAAGTCAGAATATATGACAGAGTACTTGGAGACTGCGAAATAGATAGTCTTTACCAACTAAATAACAATACTACTCTGGACTGTGATGCATTATACTCTCATCAAGTTGACAGTACAAATACAGTGCATTTTATTGCTAACAGTAATTCTATAAACAACACTTATTCATGGAATTTTGGTGATAACAACTCTGATACAGTTGCAAATCCATCACACAGCTATGCTTCTTCAGGAAGCTATATTGTTACTTTAACAGTTATAAATGCTAATGGTGATACTTGCTCTACTTCAGACTCAATTTTTGTGAATACTTGTTCTTCAGACTTTACTTACTCAATTGGCAGTGGAGGACTTGTTTCATTTATTAATAACTCTATAAGTGCTAACCTTGGAACCTCTTTCTCTTGGGACTTTGGAGATAGTTCTACTTCGAGCATAAAAGATCCAACTCATATTTATGACTCGTCAGGGACTTATACAGTTACTCTAACAATAAATGATTCATTAAATAATTGCTCTAGTAGCTGGTCAGCAAATGTAATTATCGTATTAAGTAGCAGTAATTGTAATGCAAGTTTCACTATCGCAAAAGACTCTTCAATACAATACAATATAATTTTATACAATACTTCTACTAATGCTACTACTCATACTTATACTTGGGATTTTGGTGATGGCACAACGGGTTCAGGAAGAACACCTATTCATACCTATCAAAATTTTGGATTATTTGAGGTTTGTTTAACCATTACTGATAGCATACTTAACTGTGATACTATTACATTTTGTGATACCGTAGGTATGGACTCTTTAGGCAACCTAAAAGCTGGATTTGGAATTGAAGTTAGAGATCCAATTATAGTAGGGGTTGAGGAAAATGACGATCCTTTTAGTTCGCTAAGAATCTTTCCTAACCCAACTAATGGCATTGTAAGATTCCAAATTGACAATTCTGAATCCATAACAAGTGTGAGAGTAATGAATACTTCTGGCCAAATAATTTTTATAGAAGAGAACATTCAAGGTAGAGAAAACACTCTATATATTAATGGTCCTAACGGACTGTATTTTATAGAAATAACAGATATTCAAGGAAATATTTCAATTTCAAAAATCATCAAAAATTAGGTCATAAATAAAGTCTGCCCTGACATAATCTGACAGCATTCCTCTTATCTTTGAAGAATGAAGTTTCAATTGGTATCAGATTATCAACCTACCGGTGACCAGCCACAAGCTATTAAAGAATTAGTTGAAGGAATTGAGGGTGGAGAAAAAGCTCAAACACTTTTAGGGGTTACTGGCTCAGGCAAGACATTTTCTATTGCCAATGTGATTCAACAAACTGGACGCCCTACATTGGTTTTAAGCCACAATAAGACCCTAGCTGCTCAGCTTTATGGTGAGTTCAAGCAGTTCTTTCCAAATAATGCTGTAGAGTATTTTGTTTCTTATTATGACTATTACCAACCTGAAGCCTATATGCCTGGCTCAGATACTTTCATAGAAAAAGACATGTCTATCAATGAAGAAATTGAGAAACTTCGCTTGAGTGCCACTTCCTCACTCCTTTCTGGCCGCAGGGATGTAATTGTAGTTTCCTCCGTTTCATGTATTTATGGTATTTCCAACCCTTCAGATTTCAAACAAAACATCACCAGCATAAAAAAGGGGCAGTTAATCAGTAGAAATAAGCTATTACATCAGTTTGTTGGAGCACTCTATTCTCGAACGATGGCCGATTTTAAAAGAGGAAACTTTCGGGTAAAAGGAGATACTGTAGACATTTTTCCTGCTTATGCTGATATTGCATATCGCATTAGCTTTTTTGGGGATGAGATCGAAGACATTCGCTCATTTGATCCTTCCAATAGTACTACCTTAGAAACCTTCGAGTCTCTGAATATATATCCAGCTAACATCTTTGTAACTACTCAAGAGAGGATGAATGATTCCATCTGGCAGATTCAGCAGGATATGGTGAAGCAGGTAGAGTATTTTAAAGAAATTGGAAAACCATTAGAAGCAAAAAGATTAGAAGAAAGAACGCTCTACGATTTGGAGATGATGAAGGAATTAGGTTACTGTTCTGGAATTGAAAACTACTCCCGATACTTCGATGCAAGAGAAGCAGGCACCCGCCCCTTTTGTTTGATGGATTATTTTCCTGATGATTACCTATTAGTTGTTGATGAAAGTCATGTTACAGTTTCTCAAGTAAATGCCATGTATGGTGGAGATAGAGCACGAAAGACCAATTTAGTTGAATATGGCTTTAGATTACCAGCTGCAATGGACAACAGACCTTTAAAATTTGAAGAATGGGAATCACTAAGAAACCAAGCCATCTATGTTAGTGCTACTCCAGCAGATTATGAATTAAGGGAATCTGAAGGAGTTTTAGTTGAACAATTAATACGCCCTACTGGACTTTTAGATCCAATTATTGAAATACGCCCTACTCTGAATCAGGTGGACGATTTAATGGAAGAGATTGCATTGAGGAATGAGCGTGACGAAAGGGTTTTAGTAACAACCCTTACAAAAAGAATGGCGGAAGAGTTGACGAAGTATTTTAGCAGCAATGGTATAAAAACTCGATACATTCATTCTGATGTGGAAACTTTAGAGCGAGTTGAAATTCTCAGAGATCTTCGCCTTGGAATATTTGATGTGCTAGTAGGAGTAAATCTTTTGAGAGAGGGCCTAGATCTACCAGAAGTTTCGCTTGTTGCTATTATGGATGCTGACAAAGAAGGTTTTTTAAGATCTGGGAGATCTTTAACCCAAACTGTTGGTAGAGCAGCAAGAAATGTAAATGGTCTGGCTATTTTTTATGCAGATTCCATTACAGGCTCCATGCAAAGAACAATGGATGAAACTGATAGAAGAAGAGAAAAGCAAATGGCTTATAATACTAAACATGGCATAGTTCCGCAATCCTTAATTAAGAAAAAACACAACATCCTCAGTCAAACCAAGGTTGCAGATGGCTCTAAAGCTCCAGCCACTTATGTTGAACAAGAAAGTATTTCTATTGCAGCTGAAGCTAAAGTGAAATATGCTAGCAAAGCACAACTCCAAAAAGCAGTTGAACAAACCAAGAAAGCTATGGAAAAAGCTGCCAAAGAGATGGACTTTATTGAGGCTGCTAGATTAAGAGATGAAATGTTTGAACTGGAAGTGTTGCTTAAGAAAAAGTAAATCCTATCCCATCATAAGAAAGGCTCTTCTTACCTTTGTCGCATGCAAAGTTTAATCTCAAAGTACAATGTTCCTGGCCCAAGGTATACCTCCTATCCAACTGTTCCTTACTGGGATAAAGAAGGTATTGAGTACAAAATTTGGGTGGATACTGTAAAACAGTCTATTCAAGAGAGTAATAAGGCTGAGGGAATCAGTTTATATATTCACCTTCCCTTCTGTGAAAGCTTATGTACTTTCTGTGGTTGTAACAAAAGAATCACCAAAAACCATGGGGTTGAAGAACCTTATATCAATGCTCTATTAAAAGAGTGGGACCTTTATCTAGAACTCTTTGACGAAAAGCCCATTATAAGAGAACTTCATCTTGGGGGTGGAACACCAACCTTTTTTGCTCCAGAAGCTCTTGACATGCTTTTAAAAGGAATACTATCTAAAGGAATTGTACCTGAAGAAAAGGCATACAGCTTTGAAGGGCACCCTAATAACACTCGCATTGAGCATTTAGAAGTTTTATACAATAATGGATTTAGAAGGGCGAGTTATGGGGTGCAAGATTTAGACTTAAAAGTCCAGCAAACAATCAATAGAGTGCAACCTTTTGAAAACGTTAAAGCTGCAACTGATAATAGTAGAGCAGTTGGATTCAATTCTGTTAGTTTCGATTTAGTCTACGGATTACCTCACCAAACCCTAGAGAATGTTAGTTCTACTATCGAACAGGTAAAAGAGCTTATGCCTGAAAGGATTGCTTTTTACAGTTATGCTCATGTGCCATGGATAAAGGGGAATGGACAAAGGGGTTTTGATGAGAATGATTTGCCTAAAAGTGATGAGAAAAGAGCCTTGTATGAAACTGGATATAAGCTATTGTTAGATGCTGGGTATAAAGAAATTGGCATGGATCATTTCGCCCTTGAGCAAGATAGTATGTATCAATCTATGGAGAAAAAGAACCTACATAGAAATTTCATGGGATATACTGCCTCAAAAACTCAATTAATGGTTGGTTTAGGTGTTTCAAGTATTAGTGATAGCTGGTATGCTTTTGCTCAAAATGAAAAAAGCATTGAGGACTACTATAAAAGATTGGAAGAAGGTAGAATCCCAATTTTTAGAGGACATCATTTAAATCAGGAAGACCTTATACTTAGACAACACATTTTGAATATCATGTGCCATTTTGAAACTGAATGGAAGTCTGAAGAACTATTTCATCCTTTTGTTCTAGATGCAATCGGAACTCTTGATGAAATTGAAGCGGATGGATTTATTGAACTATCAGAAAATCGCTTAACGGTAACTGAAAAAGGGAAACCATTTGTACGTAATATTTGCATGGCATTTGATGCCCGCTTGATACGCAACAAGCCCTCTACTCAACTATTTTCTATGACCATATGATTGCAATATTAGGAGGTGGTATAACAGGTCTATCAGCAGCATATCAACTAAAAAAAAGTGGAATTGACTTTATTCTTTTAGAACAAGAGGATAATGTTGGTGGTAAAATAAAAACGATTCAAAAAGAAGGATACACTTGTGAGTTAGGCCCGAATACAGTTCTAATTAACAACCTAGAGATTAAAACACTCTTGGAAGAGCTAGGATTATACAATCAAATCATATCACCAGATGTAAAGGCAGTCAAAAATAGGTATGTGTTAAAAAATGGACATATAGAACCTATTCCCACTAGTTTGCCCTCCGCTATAAGCAGTGATTTAATTCATTTAAGCACTGTATTTAATGTTTTAAAAGAACGGTTTAAAAAGGCCCAAAAGCCCAATAATGACGAAAGCTTAGCCAGTTTTATTAAAAGGAGGTTTGGAAATCAAATTTATGAAGACCTTCTTACCCCTTTTGTTACGGGAATTTATGCTGGAGATCCTGAAAGGATGAGTATCAATTATGTTTTAAATATCTTAAAAGAAGCTGAAGAAAAACATGGTAGTGTACTCAAAGGAATGATCAAAATCATGAAAGAGAAGAAGGCCAAAAGTGCACAATGGAATTTACCAAAACAGAAAATTTTTACTTTTAAAAATGGCTTACAAACGTTAATAAATAGTTTAAAAACAGAAGTTGAAAGTCAGTTACAGTTGAGCGCTCAGGTGCTTCAGATTGTTAAAAAAGAGCAGCAATACATTGTCAAGTATTCTCAAAACAACGAAACACATACCATAACAGTTGATGGAATCATTTCTACACTTCCTTCTCATGTTTTAGCTAAAGTACATGCTGATTCGGCACCCTCACTTTCGGAACAGCTAAACAAAATCAATAATGTTCCTGCTTTAGTTGTACACCTAGGTTATAAGAAAGAGCAACTCTCTATGCAAAATCCTGCTTTTGGAATTTTGAGCAGAGCCAAAGAAAATGTTCCATTTTTAGGGGTATTGTTCAACTCTCGTTTCTTCCCACACACTTCAACTAAAGAAAATGAGCTATTAACTGTTATTTGTGGCGGGTATCGATATCCAGAGATCCTTCAAAAGGAGGATGAGCAAATTATTAATGAGCTTACCCACTCTCTTAAGTCTTTGCTTCAAATTGATGGTGAACCAAATTTTGTTCATATAAAAAGGTGGGACAAAGGAATCCCTCAGTATGAATTAGGCTATTCTATTATTGAAGAAGAAATTAAAGAATTTGAAATCAATAATACTAATTTTAAGGTGGGAGGCAATTTCTATAATGGTATCTCTGTAAGCGACTGTGTAAAAAATGGAATTAATTTAGCGAATCAATTCAGCTGATGTTTTTTATTGTTTCAAAAGTTCTCTCTTTTATCATACACCCTTTAATTTGGGTTGTCATACTATTATTACTCTCACTTTTTTCAAAAAGAGATAAAACCAAAAAGAGACTCCTTTATGCTTCCATCATTGTCCTATTTATCTTTTCTAATACTTTCTTATTTAATGTAGTTAGTCATCAATGGGAAACAGATATTACTGATCCAACTAAAATAAACGAGAGTTATGATTTAGCAGTTGTATTAGGCGGAATGATATCATACAACGAAGAAAAAAGTCTCACTCAATTTGCTTCTAATTCTGACCGCATTCTAAACATACTCCCTCTATATTTTGATGGAAGGGTGAAGAAAATCCTGATAGCTGGAGGCTCTGGACATTTAAGTCAAGATGAAGTTGAAGCGAATGTTCTAGCAAACTATCTAATTCAAATTGGCGTGAAAGCTGACGACTTATTATTAGAAACTAGATCTAGAAACACTTATGAAAATGCACTGCATTCTGCTGAAATAATCAAACATAAATTCCAAGATAAAAAGGTCTTACTCTCCACATCCTCAACTCATATGAGAAGAGCTTTGGCTTGCTTTGACAAACAACAAATTAACTGTATCCCCTTCTCAGTTGATAAAGTTAATTCCTATTCCGATTTTGAAATAACTGATTTAGTTCTTCCTAAACCATCAATTCTAGATAAATGGTATTGGTTACTTCATGAATTTATTGGCTTTGCTTCTTATAAGTTCAAAGGGTATTGTTAATCCAACTTAAAAAATTACTTTTAGACTATCAACACTTAAAATAATCCTATGAAAGCATTAAAATGGACCCTCATTATTCTTGGAATATTAGCATTGACTGCCTATTTTGGATTTGGCTACTTAAAGACTCAAACTAAAAAGGCCAGCCCAGAAGAAACCGTAAACTTTCAAGATGGTGATCTAAAAATGTCCGTTTTCTACTGCCGACCTTTTAAAAAGGAAAGAGAAATATTTGGTGGCTTAGTTCCTTATGGAGAAGTATGGAGAACGGGAGCAAATGAAGCTTCTACCTTTACTACTTCACAAGAAATCAATTTTGGAGGTGAATTTTTAAAAGCTGGAACCTACACACTTTGGACCATCCCAGGAGAAGATGAATGGTCTGTAATTTTAAATAGCAAGATGTATGATTGGGGTGTTGATTTCAGTTCAAAGGCTCTTAGAGAAGCTGAATTTGATGTTGTAAAAGTTAATGTTCCTACTTGGCCTGTGCCAACAGGAGTTATTGAACAATTTACAATACGTTTTGGTGATAATGGCTTTTTAATCCTTGAATGGGATGAGACTAGAGTCGAGGTACCAATAGGTTAGTCTTCCTCTACGATAACAAAGAGTTCCTCATCTTCCTTTTTCATAAGGTATTTCTCTCTCGCAAATTTCTCTAAAGTTTTAGGGTTAGTTTGCAACTCTTTTAAGTCTGCCTGAATAATCTCGATTTCTCCTTGATAGAATTTTTTCTCTTCTTCTAGTTTACTCAACTGAGATCGATACTGAAACTGGGTGATCAACTTATTTTGATCAAAAAAAGTAATCCAAACCAAGAAAATAATCGCTGTTAAAGCATATTTATTTTTCAAAAAAGCTGGAACCTTATTTTTCCATTTCATACCCCAAATTTCTAGTTTATCTTAAAACATAGAACTCCATTTTAGGAAATAAATTAACAAGCTAGTGTTAGTTGAACAAGGGGTAGAAACTAAAAGATCCATCTTTAGCAAGATGGATCTCTAGTTCAATATAATCAAACAAATATTTTACCCTAAGAATGGGTATCTGTAATCTGTAGCAGGAACAAAAGTTTCTTTCATTGTTCTTGCTGAAACCCATCTCAACAAGTTTTGCATTGCACCAGCCTTGTCGTTTGTACCTGATTTTCTAGCTCCTCCGAAAGGTTGTTGTCCAACTACAGCTCCAGTAGGCTTATCGTTAATGTAAAAGTTTCCAGCCGCATTTTCTAATGCTTTGGTCATGTGATTCAATACATGTCTGTCTTTAGCAAAGATTGCCCCTGTTAAAGCATAACTGTTTTCATCTGCCAACTTCAAGGTTGCATCAAAATCTTTCTCTTCGTATACGTAAATACTAATTACAGGACCAAAGATCTCTTCGCACATGGTAGTATACTTTGGATCAGAAGCTAAAATCACAGTTGGTTCAATAAAATAACCTTCCGACTTATCATAGTTTCCTCCAGCAATTACTTCAGCATCTGGAGCTTTTTTAGCATTGTCAATAAAGGTTGCAATCTTATCAAAAGCTCTCTCATCAATAACTGCATTTACAAAATTGCTAAAGTTTTCAGGCGTTCCTACTTTAATGCTTTTAATATCATCTAAAACATATTCCTTCACATCTCCCCACATAGAACGTGGTATGTAAGCTCTACTTGCAGCTGAACATTTTTGCCCTTGAAATTCAAATGATCCCCTGGTAATTGCAGTCGCTACTTCTTTTGCATTTGCTGATTCATGAGCAACAATAAAATCTTTACCGCCGGTTTCCCCTACTATTCTTGGGTATGATTTATATTTCTCGATGTTATTTCCAATCGTTTTCCAAAGGTGTTGAAATACACCTGTAGAACCTGTAAAGTGCAGTGCAGCAAAATCAGCATGATTAAAAACTACATCTCCAGCTTCAGGGCCATCAGTATAAACCAAATTAATTACACCATCAGGCAATCCCGCTTCTCTAAAAATTTCCATAATTACCCAAGCAGAATAAATTTGAGAATCTGCTGGTTTCCATACTACAGTATTTCCCATCATAGCCGGGCTAGCTGGCAAATTAGCTGCAATTGCAGTAAAGTTGAATGGAGTAATCGCGAAAACAAAACCTTCTAACGGTCTATATTCTAAACGGTTCCAAACCCCTTCAGATGATTCAGGTTGCTCAGTATAAACCTGACGCATAAACTCTACATTAAATCTGAAAAAATCGATCAACTCGCAAGAAGCATCAATCTCTGCCTGGAAAGCATTTTTAGATTGAGCCAACATAGTAGCTGCATTTATTCTTTGACGATATGGTCCAGCAATTAACTCTGCTGCTTTTAAAAATACAGATGCTCTTTGTTCCCATGGTAAATCAGCCCATTCTTGTCTAGCAGCTAAAGCTGCATCAATTGCATCTTTTACATGAGAGGAATCTCCTCTATGGTAATGCCCTAACAAATGTTTATGCTCATAAGGAGGGTGCATACTAACTGTATTGCCAGTTCTCACCTCTTTCCCATTTATAAACATTGGGATATCTCTTTCTTCAGCTTTAAAGGCTGCTACGGTTTTCTGTAATTCTTCTCTTTCAGCACTACCAGGTGCATAGTTCAATATTGGCTCATTTACAGCAGCCGGGGGATTAAATATAGCATTTGACATGATCTATCTTTTTAATTTTTGGACTGCGAAGTTAAACTTTAGCCATTCTAATTGCAAGCTATAATGGGGTAGATTAAAAGACTATTAAACAATTATTCATTTTCGTCTAACCAAAAAATTTCTTCAACTGGAGTTTCAAAAATTTTCGCAAGCCTTAATGCTAAAAGTGCTGAAGGAACATACTTTCCCAATTCAATTGCATTAATCGTTTGACGGCTCACTTTAGCAAGCTCTGACAACTGTGCCTGAGTATAGTTCTTTTTCGCACGTTCAACCTTTATACTATTCTTCATTCGACAAGCCTTTTCTGTACTTTCTTATTTTTAATGCAAAAATTATACTGAAGATCAAAGAAAAACTAAATAACTGCGTGATCATCACAAAAAAGAACATCCCATCATAAAACAAGAAGTTAAACAATAAAAGTAAGGCTGAATTCCATACTAATGCAGATGACATGGACTGCAAACGCAATTGTTGACTAAACTCATCTTCTCCTTTTATTCTTGCAAAAGCAAGCATCCAACTTCCCAATAGCATGATTGCTAACCCAAATTCATTGATCAAATTATTTTTTATCTCCTTAAAAAAGACAATTTCTCCATGTTGAAATGCAACAAGATTATATACTGTTCTGGTAAAAAAGTCACTTGAAGAGTCAAAAAATGAGCCGCCAACTGTAATCCCTGTTTCAAAATAAATAGAGTCTATCAAGAAAATAAAAAAAGTAGGCACTGTTAATATTAAGCCAAAATACCTATACCCTCTTGGCAATAGTTTCAATACATCCATGTCATTAATTTTTTACCAAATGTAAACTATTTTTTACATTTAATCAAATATTCTGTCACGTATGAGCAAAAAAATAGAGACAGTACAGTCTCTATTAATTAACAATTCCAATAAATATTAGAAATTCAAGAGCTCATTAATCTTTTCACTAACCTTATCTGCATTAGGAATTATAGTTTGTTCCAAAACTGAGTTCAGAGGAATGGCTGGCATGCTTTCAGAACCCATTGTCATTACTGGTGCTTCTAAATATTCAAAACATTGTTCTTGAATCAAACCACTTAAGTTTCGAGCAAATGAGTTTTGTACAGCATCTTCTGTTAATACTAAACATCGGTTGTGCCTTTTAACAGCCTCAAAAATTCCAGTCTCATCCAGCGGATTAAGTGTTCTTAGATCGAGGATTTCAATTTTTCCTTCAAAGTTTTTGGAAGCATTTAATGCCCAATGGACTCCCATCCCATAAGTAACTATACACATTGAATTTCCAGTAGAAATACATTCTTCACTGGCTTCTTGTACAATATTTGCTTTTCCAAAAGGCAAGATATAGTCTTCAGCAGGCTCAATAGTTTTAGCTGCTAAGGTTCCAGGAACTTTACTCCAGTATAAGCCTTTGTGCTCAAAGATTACAACTGGATTTAGATCGTGATAGGCTGCTTTTAATAATCCTTTTAAATCTGCTCCATTACTAGGATAAGCTATCTTGACTCCCTTAATATTGGCAACAATGGTTTCCAC
>Ga0316204_10009472_pt1 | contig 12988 bp, 14 predicted proteins | sample 6monrhotite_MG_2_FD_205661 | JGI IMG/M metagenome (GOLD analysis project Ga0316204, IMG submission 205661) | Microbial mat bacterial communities from mineral coupon in-situ incubated in ocean water Damariscotta River, Maine, United States -... | ecosystem: Environmental > Aquatic > Marine >... | reverse complement strand
ATCCGTGCGTTGGTTATGGTGCTGGGACAGGAAGTGAAAGGGGATCGTGCCATCATGCCCGGAATAGACCACGACAATGTCGAACCCTGCTCGTTTGGACCTGAGCGCGGCATTTCGGTGCCACCGCCGATAGTCGCGGATGTCCTGTTTGTCCATGGCGCGAGCCTGAAGAGGGTGATTATGCCACGTTACCGGCAGGTCCATGGGGCCGATGGGCACCTCGCGACTGTAAAGGTTGCCTGAATCGTGACCGTTGTGGACGAGTTCAATTCCCGCAAGACTGCCGTGCTTGTGGACGGCTTCCGTCATGCCAGCCAGATAGGGCACGTCGTGATCGCTCCACATCCGGGTTTCGGTGAAAGGTTGAGTGTCGCCCGTCGGGTGGAAATCGCATTGTTCCGTGGTGACGATTCCCCAGCCGCCTGCGGCCTTCATCTCCCGCATGGCAATCATGGAATCGGGGAACAGGCGGCCCATGCCATTGCAGTGAGGAACCTGATAGAACCGGTTTGGCGCGGTCACAGGGCCGATCTGTATTGGCTCGAACAGGATGTCGTAGCGGGGATCACGCGTCATGATATGGCTTCTCCTGATTGGAAGACTGAACGTGATACCGTGACCTGTCGGCGGGCTGGCGTCTATGTGAAATCAGGGATACTTCCAGCGCGCTGTTGTTGACTGTATTACTGTCCGGGCAGCCTCTCATTTGGGGTGTGGATTCGAATGAACAGAATACAATGTGCTTTGAGAACGGTTCTGCTATATTATGATGTTCTTATAGTGGGATTGAGAACCTGTAGCTGGCGATGTGGAGATTTAGGTGTGGCGGATAAGGTAATTCGGGTTCTGATATGTGACGATGACCCCTTGATGCGGAAGCTTTTGGGAAAGCTGCTCGCCATGATGGGATGCGAGATCGTCGGTGAGGGCCATGACGGCAATGAAGGTATCCAGCTATTTAAGGAACATAAACCGGACCTCACGTTGATGGACATTAACATGCCGGGCAAGAACGGCGTTGATGCGCTGAACGAGATTATCAAGGCGGACTCTTACGCCTCCGTCGTTATGCTCAGCGCCATGGATGACACAACCGTGGCGGAGAGCTGCCTGCATAGCGGTGCCGTCGGTTACATCAAAAAAGGGACGGACATGGGTGCCCTGCAAGCAGCACTGCTGGAATACGTCGAATAGTAGACTTCCGTCGGCCAGCTCTTGCTGTAAGACCCTGCTCAATCCCTCCCCATCATCTGACCTCCCGTTACGCGGTTGTGCCGCCATCGATGGATAGCGCCGCACCGTTGATCTGACGCGCCGCGTCGGATGCCAGGTAAAGGGCCAGCGACGCGACTTCGCCCGGCAGGGTCATGCGGCCGGTGGGGCTGTCGGCATTGTACTGTTGGCGCGCCTGTACCGGGTCCAGTCCGCGCTCCGCGATTTCCATATCAATCATCGGTGTATCAACATCGCCGGGACAAATGGCATTGATACGGATGCCCTCGCGCGCGTGATCCAAGGCCATGGCGCGGGTCAATTGCACGACCGCCCCTTTGCTGGCGCAATAGGCTACGGCGGCTTCCCCCCCGGCAATACCCCAGTCAGAGGCGATATTGATGATCGCTCCCTTGGTCTCACGCAGCAACGGAACGGCAGCGCGCGACGCCCTGAATACGGCGGTCGTGTTGATGGCAAGGGTTTCGTCCCACTGGTTGTCAGTGGTCTGTTCCGCCGTGCCGCGGTAGATGATCCCCGCCGAATTGACCAAGGCATCCAGTTGGCCGAATTCCCGGGCGGCACAGGCAACCAGTTCATTTGCGGCGTTCCGTTGGCACAGGTCACCGGTCCAGACCATGCATCCCGACAGGCCCGCCGTGGCTTTGTTCAGGCGGTCTTCGTCGCGCCCGGCGGCACAAACGCGGTATCCGGCCGCATAAAAGCTCCGGACAGCGGCTTCTCCGATGCCGGAACTTGCGCCCGTAATAATGACGGTGGGGGAACTCATGATGGCTGCCTTCCTGTTGTCTTGAGTTTTGTTGCCTAAGCATACAAACAGAATCTGTTTCCGCATCTATTTCTTCTGTGCTACGGCAACAGGGAGCAATTTCGTGTTTGGGAGATCAGCGATGGAAAATGTCAGCTTTATCCGAATGGAAGACGGCACCAAGGAAGAGTACGAGTTTCTTGAGGAGTTAGAGGCGCGGGCCACCGAAGGACTGGCGGACCGGGTGTTGGAGCAGTTGAAGGGCATCAAGGACATTTTGGGTGGCTATGCGCTGGATCGCTTCGGCCATTCCCTGCAGTCGGCAACACGGGCTTTTCGCGACGGCCGTGACGAAGAGTACGTCGTCGTGGCGCTGTTGCATGATATGGGAGACGGGCTGGCCCCATACAATCATGGCGAATATGCCGCCGCCGTCATGCGCCCGTACGTTTCCGAGAAATCTTACTGGATGTTGAAGTACCACGGGATCTTTCAGTCGTATTATTACGCCCACCATCTGGGCCAAGACCGGAATGCGCGGGATCGCTTTAAGGATAATCCACACTATGACGATACGGTGGAGTTCTGCGAAAAGTATGACCAGAACTGCTTCGACCCGGATTATGACAACCTGCCGCTGGAATTTTTCGTGCCCATGGTCGAGCGCATCTTCGCGCGCGAAGCGTTCGCCTTCGACCGTCGCTGAGGACCTCTTTTCGTTGGAAGCTTGCCAGCGTCCTATGATATACGAAGCCCCTTAGTGCGCCCGTAGCTCAGCCGGATAGAGCACCAGATTCCTAATCTGGGGGTCGTGAGTTCGAATCTCGCCGGGCGCACCACTCTTTTTAGCGATTTCCGGTGTTTCAGCTTAAAGGGGCCTTGTATGAGGCATCTCTTCCTGAAATCGTTCCAAGTCAGTTGGTGTTCCTAAACCGTACATGGATGATTTCGCAATTTCATAAATTCCTACTTTTTCGCCTCGTTCAATAAGATAATTATAGACGGGACAGGTGTAGAACTCTCCATTTACCCGGTCATTCGCGTCAATCATCGCGTTGAGACCACTAATAAACTTCCCAGCCGATGCGAAGAAGTACAGTCCCACTGTCGCTAACTTGCTTATGGGGTTTTTCTCGGCCACCTCCACAACAAATCCATTCTTATCGATTTTTGCGAAGCTCCATTTAGGGTCTCCTTCGTCTTCGAATACCATTATCGACCCATCAATGTTCTGGGCGAGAGCACGGTCGACCATGTCGCTGATTCCATGTTCGATCCATTGGTCGCAATTGGCAATTAGGATTGGGTCATCTGTTCCGACGCGTTTTATTGCCTCAAGAACTGTGCAGGCGGGGCCTTCAGTCAGCGTATCAACGAAATCTACGTCTACGCCGGGATGGTTTTGAAGCTCTGCCATCGCGTCGGGATCCAACATCGCATGATCCCGCCGCGCGACCAGCAAGAACCTGGCGCCAGGATAAGTCAGGTTTTCAAGGACCAGAGATGTTATCGTCCTGCCATCGATACGAATGAATGGCTTTGGCGTCGTATAGCCAGCCTCTTTGAATCGTCGCCCGTCGCCCGCCATCGGTATAATTATCGTGACGTTTTTTGTCATGTTTCCTGTTTACTTACTGTCAATCGAGATTGGTGAGCTTGTAAATTTTTTTGTAAACCTTTCAACGTCTTCCGGCGTGCCGAGTGGATAAAACATATCCCCGTCCAGTTTAAATGCACCGACACGGCCGCCTACAAGAATGACCTCATTGATAGAGGGGCAGATATAGTATTGATCACTATATACGCTGTGCTTTCTTATGCTCGCCTCTGCACTCTTGATGAAAACTGACGCCGTCTTGTAATAATAAATACCGACTGTGGCATGTCGGCTAATCGGATCTTTTTCAGCCGTCTCTTCTACGAAGCCATCCTGATTCAAGAGCACATAGGACCAACGCGGATGGATCGATTCAAAAGTAAGTATTCCAACATCCAAATCCCGACGGCGGAAATCCGCCAAAGCTTTGTCTGCGGTGTCGTCGACAATAAACTGATCGCCATTACACACAATTAACGGCTCATCCGGATTTAAGTCATCTATAGCCAAGAGGGCAGAACATAGCGCACCACCGGTTTTTCCGCGCGTCGCGACAATGGAGCATTCAGGTGCCATAAGGCGTAAGACGTTGTCGAGGTGGAAGCGGGCTCTTTCCTCCTCTGATATTACAAATAGGAACCTCATATCTTCATTGAGGCGAATGCTCTCAACTGCATAGGAGACCAAGGGTATGCCATGGACTTCAGCCAAGGATTTTGGGAAGACCTGCCCATTCACGCTAAACGGCATGCCTGACCCAGCCATGGGGACAAGAACTTGCATCATGTGTTTGAATCCCTCAATTCAAGAATTCGCGAAGATATGCTCCCATACTGCACACCCGACGGGTTTTCTACTTGTAACACATGGGCGCCGGCCGACTGGGCGGCCTGAATACCATGTTGATTATCTTCCACGACCACGCACTCCTCCGCTGTTCGACCAAGTTCAGCCATCGCCTTCTCGTAAATTTCCGGATCCGGTTTCGAATTTTTCACATCTTCGTTCGACAGCGTAAGTTCAAAGTAATCTGTCAGATTACTCCGAGAAAGCATCAGGTCGAGTGAGTCGCGGATTGAGTTCGTGCACGCAGCCAATTGGTATCCATCGCGTCGGAGGCGGGCAAGGGTGTTCTCGATGTGAAATACCGGGAAGCATTTTGTCGAGATAATTTCTCGTGTGTAGTCTTGCTTAAGCACGTCAACGATCCGGCAAAGTTTTTCCGGTAGGCCATCTGTAACTTGAAGCCGCGCCAGCTTCTCCCGTGTCGGAAGTCCATCGAAGGTTGTGAGATGGTCGTAGCGCTGGATGTTGAATCCGAATAAATTCAAGGCCCGATTTAACGCTTCGTAATGCCACTCACGTGCATCAACGAGCACACCGTCGAGGTCAAATATAACAGCTTTTATAGGGTTCGTGGCATTTGGCATTTTTCGACCTCACAAATACTAGCAGAAATAAGAAACGGCCTCTTCAACCAAATCGGTACACAATGAGACATTGTCGCAATTACGAAATTTGTACAGGAGCTCCCATTGATCATCACGGGACCGATTGTGAATTTCTTCTGATACAACAGCAACAATCTTGTCCGCGTTAAGGTGTTGATCAATAGTTTTCGATGTCGCCCAGGGGTGCACAAGGGCGTCTAACCAAACGCCCTTGGCAGACTCGTAATATGCGGGTGTGGGCTCTACGTCACTATGTCTGGTTAACACGGGCAGTCCGTGCTCAAGGTAACCCCTCATGTCAGGTACCGACATATCGAAGAACACAATATTTTTTCCAGAATAAGAGAGGTTCCGGGAAGCAAGAATTGGTGCCAGGCCGTCAGACTTGATGTTAAGGGCAAGCAATGACGTGTTTTGACCCACCATATCCAGTAGCTCAGAGAAAACTGTAGCGTCGCTGTCGGGGGGGTCGTGGGAAATAACCAGCTCACCCAATCTATCTCGAATGTCTGTCTCGATTCCGTGGCCAGCAGCCAATGCGCGGCCTAAACACTGGAGCGTGTTTTGATCCTGCGGGCGTTCCCACCAACCCCTGTGTGCAAGTATCTCCATACGGTCTTTCTGCCTAATCATCACTCAGAGTATTCAAAATTTTTATGCTTGGAGCATGTGTGGGTGTCGAGATTTCCTTGTGCGATCACTTCTATCCAGATGCTGATCGTATGGCATCGTCGATGTCCTCTAGGCTGACGCGATAGTCAGCCTCTTCCCGATCCTTCCAGCTGTCGGACTGTGGGTCTAACCCGACAGTCTCGCCGCTTAAACTGGAAAACCGCTGGCCGAGCGCGGCGGCGATTAGCTCATAGCAACTGGACGTGAGGCCCATCGGTTTCAGTTCAATCACCGGAATGGCGGTTGGGGCGAACATCATCATGCGAAGGCCGGCGCCGAAGCTGCCGATCACGATGCTGGCTTCCGACATGATTTCGGCCTGCTCGGCAAGGCTGAGCGTCACTGGATTCAGAACCGTATAGCCCAAGTGCTCGACGATTTCCTCCTGATTGAGGAGCTCCCGCTTACCCTCCGGACTCCGCCATATGAAGACGGGCTTGTTCGGTTTTTTCTTTTTGATCCCAACATGGTCGAGAATACGGGCCCTTATGTTCTGGATGATTTGCGGGTCCCATTGGTAGGCCCTCCCCGTCTCTGAAGCATCTCGGTAGTACGCGTACGTTCCGCACGGGTATTGCGTCACGTTGTCGAAATGGACCGTTTCGTCGACGTCGAACTCTACCAGACGCTCTGCCGGAACGCCCATGCTGACAATCAATTCCCGGTGGTGATCTCGCATTTTTCCAAAGCCGGTAAAGATGTCGTAGGACAGCAGTTGTTCTTTATTCAGGTAGGCCAGTCGGCTCAACGAATTGATCGAAAAATGCCACATGTTCGGGGAAATGTGCCCCATGTTGAAGGCGACACGGGTCTCGTTTTCCAGCGGCCGGTCATGCGCTGACCTGAACTTACGGAGCGCCGTAAACATCTTCTCGGCGTTCGGGGAGTGTTCGCTGCCGTGCATGTAGACGTTTTTCCCGGCGAGCAGGAATTGTCCACTCACGACGGTGGCGGCCGCATTGCGAACGTGCAGTTGGTCGACCGTCGAAAAATCATCGTTGAATTGGGTCATGGAACAAATCGTCGGCGATTCCACGATGTCCGCGCGGCGCGCGACGACCTGTTCTGCGCTCGCCGTATCACCGAGCGATGTTAATAACGATTCAATCGCGTTGAGAACATCAAGGTCCTTCGTCTCAACGAGTACGTCCGTGCCATTGAACAAAACATCGAGCGCGGCCTGTCTCGCTTCGTTCGGATGCCCTTCATTTAATAAGTGAATGGCGTTGTTGACCCGAGAGCGTATATCCAGATCCAGCGTCCGGTTCTTTGTTGGATACATCACGAGTGTCCACTGCTTTGTTAAAGGCATCCTCGGCTATGATAGATAGCCTATATCTGGTTTAAAATTCGTTTAATGGCGGCGCGACCCCTGAGAGGAAGAGGTCCGCAAGGGGCATAATTTGGAAGCCAGATGAATTGCATTCGGGAATGGTCACTATTATAAACCTGCTACCCGCGCAGTAGGGTGTTCTTAAGGGTTGGTTGTTAGTATTCGCATGAGTAGTAGCTTTGGCGGCGTCGCAAACGGGTTAGGGTCCTTTGAAAAACAGGAATAACAACAAACGCTTGGGTTTGATGATTGCTGTCACAATGCTTTTGACGGCGCTCGTCGTTCCCATAGCCCATGCTTCGATACAGATCACTGAAACCTTCTCTGAGCATACCGCCCATGCCTTGGGAGCTAGCCAACACGGTCATTCACACGACGATGATCTGGCAGATGAATTGCCTGAGTCTCACCTTCTCAGCCACAATCCGGTCGATCATTCTCATGAAACCCAAGGTATTGTTTTCCCCCTGAACAATACCGCCTTCCACACTAAACCCACCGAATTTCATCACGTCCATCCTGATCGAACGAACGGTCTGGTCTATGGCATGGAGCGTCCTCCTCGCTCGCTATTCTCATAATCCAATCCTAGGGGCCTCTCGACAGGCCGTTATGAGAACCATTTAATCAGGACAATAAAATGAACCGCTTTCCCATCGGCGCGGCCACGCATGTTTTGCGTGCGCTTTGTCCAACCATGGCTGTGGTCGTTCTCGCATCGTTAGCGATCACACTTCTGCCCGACCCTGCTGCAGCCCACGCTATCGCACAAGGCGACAAGGGCTACATCCAGGAAATATACGGCATCCACCTCGTCCCGTTCACCTATCTGGGCGCCAAGCACATGATGACAGGATATGATCACATCCTGTTCCTGTTGGGCGTGATCTTCTTCCTGTATCGGATGAAGCATATTGCGATCTATGTCAGCCTGTTTGCGCTTGGCCATTCCAGCACAATGTTGCTGGGCGTCATCTTTGACTATGGCATCAACAGCTACATCATTGATGCGGTCATAGGCTTTTCGATTGTCTACAAGGCTCTCGATAATCTGGGCGCTTACCAACGGTGGTTTGGCTTCCAGCCAAATATCAAGGCTGCAACGCTGATCTTCGGATTTCTACACGGCTTCGGGCTGGCATCCAAGATCATTGAATATGATATCGCAGCAGACGGACTGATCCCTAACTTACTGGCCTTCAACGTTGGTGTTGAACTTGGTCAGTTGTTCGCCCTCGGCGCCATTCTCGTCTTGATGGGGTGGTGGCGTAAGCATGAGAGTTTCCTCAATCATGCCTACACCTCAAACGTCATCATCATGACGGCCGGGTTCATTTTGATTGGTTACCAAATCACCGGCTATGTGGTCTCCTGATCCAGAAGGAAAAATGAAAATGTACAATACCGATCTTCCTACACGTGCCGAGTTGCCGTCATCGCGCAAACTCGTCCGTTCCACGATCGTTTCACTCTTCACAGCGTGCGCGATCCTTGTTTCAATTGTTCTGCCTGCCGAATACGGGATTGATCCCCTCGGCATCGGTAAGGGCCTCGGCTTGACGGAAATGGGTGAAATCAAAGAACAGCTTGCCAAGGAAGCAGAAGCTGATCGCATGTTAGATCAGCCAATTTCTGAGGGTGAGGAGCTTGGAAAGCAATCCAGCCTGATTAACTCACTACTCTCCGGCTTGTTCATCAAACAGGCCGCCGCCCAGACCTCCGATACGGACTGGACTGAGGAGATTTCTGTAACGCTGGCACCGGGACAAGGCACCGAGGTCAAACTTGTGATGGCCAAGGGGGGCGTCGTTGACTTCAACTGGACAGCCGAAGGCGGCGTTGCAAATTATGACCTTCATGGTGATGGCGGGGGAAATTCCATTAGCTATAAAAAGGGTCGTGGCGTTGCTGGAGAGACCGGCGTGCTCGAAGCCGCATTTGATGGCAATCATGGCTGGTTTTGGCGCAACCGTGATAAGCAAAGCATAACCGTCACCCTGCGCGTGAAGGGGGCTTATACAGAAATAAAACGCGACCTTTAATAACCGATACCAAATTAAGGGGCGGCCCGTTTATTCGGGACGTCTCTTTTTTTGACGAAGCGCACGACACCACATTCCATGGCGCTCGCCACGGTTCACCAAATTTGTTCAGCCACCTTGTGGTTGATGTCGTCGCTGATGCCGAACAGGGCGCGGGTTCGGGCTTCCAGACTTTGGGCAAGAACCTCCGCCAGATCCAGCGCGGCCCGTAGTTCGGTGTGGCTGACGTAGGTCAGGTGCCGCGCGGCCAGTTCGGCTTCTCCGGCGGTCAGTAAAATCTCTGCTGTTTTCAAGGTGCCCGTGACCTGTTGTGTCAGGCGGTCTTCAATGGCTTCCCATACCTCGGTGGCTTCGGGCAGGAACTTGTCCTCGTGCTGTAATATCAGATACAGCAATCGCTTGAAAACTTGGCTTGCTGAGCGCGTTGACTCAATCCCCTGCGGAATGGTTGAGATGGAATCCGGGGCATCATCCAGTTTCCGGGGGTCCATGAACCGGGATGATTCACCGGTCGTCAGGTAGCGATGCTGGCGGAATTCTTCCGGCACGCTTTCCATGCCCATAAACACCGGCACGAAGGGCGCCGCGATTGCGCCGATCTGGGTATGCCACATGAACCGCAAGGCATCTTGGGCGGGATGGAATAGCGGGACCACTTGGCCGTATCCGGCGGTATCACCGGTCAGGCGACTGGTGCGTACGGCCCACATGACGTCCTTGGTCGACAGTTTTTCCGGGCGGTTGGCCCGGCGCGTCATCTCGCCTTCGATCCACTGCACGCCCGGCCATTGCATCTTGCCATCGCCATAAACCGCGTTGAGGTTGAAGGGCGCGTCACCGGCCGCATCATACCAGCCCTGGGTCTGGGCGAAGGAAACCAGATTGGGTGCGTACAGAAAGTCGGGGTGGTTCGGATGTTGCACCGGGATGTCACCGATATAGCCGGGCCGTGACGCGCGGATGCTGTCCGGCCCAAGGCGCTCGGCCGCCCACAGGCCTTGCCCGCCGGCGAACTCGATGATGACCCAAGCTTCATCCGGATCAGCGATAATGTGAGAGTTCCCGCCGTAGGTCGAGTAGCCGTGTCGGGCGATCAATTCACCAATCAGAACCACGCCATCGTGCGCGGTTCGGGCCTGCTCAATCACCATCCGCGCCAGATCACTGTAATTGGGGCCGGACTGGTCAGTCGGTGTCATGGCGAGAAGTTCCGACCGTGAAGGCGACCAGATATCGCGCACCGCGACACCGTATTCATTCAGTCCACCGTTGGTCAGTGGTGCGGGCACACCTTTGTAAAAGCTGTAACTGACACGGAGGTTCCGTGCCGTTTCCGGTGCTTGCGGGATGTCTTTTCGAACACCCGGCATATCCGCATCCGCCATCACGCCGACGGTGATGGTTTCTTCCGGGCCATGGCTCGTGCGGGGGTTCAGTTCAAGCCAGTGGCTTGACGGTTCATCACCGTACCCGGCCAGATACGAAAGGCCGTCCGACGTCAGGTTCTTCCCGATGTAGATTCCGTAGCTCATAATGGCGCTTGCCCGTTGTAATGGGGCGGAGGGTTAGTCCAGCCAGTTGGTAATGCTGGTGGTGGGGATGCTGTAGTTGACCATCACGCTTTCTGTTCCGGGGTTTTTGTCGCCGATGCTGGCATTGGAATAGTGCGAGATGGAAAGCCCCAGACGAGAGCGATCGTCGAAACGATAGGCAAACTCCAGCTGGGAGCGGAACTCGAGCTCATAGCCCAGATCCTTGTCCGAACTTCCCTGAGAATAGTAGTGAGGCGCGAAGCTTGGCGTCACCACAAAGCGGCGTCCGAAATAAATATCCATCAGAACACCCGCGCCAACGAAGAAGCTTCCGGTGCTTGTCCCGGCAATGACACCAAAGGGTTTCAGTTCCCAGAGTTTCTGGTCGGAGCGATATTCCACCCGGAATTCCGCGCCCTCATCATCCTGTTTATTGAAGTCCCATGCGCCAGCGGCAATGGTCAGGTATGCAGGATCCTCGGCTGCTGCGGTGTTTATCGTGCCTGCCGACAACATGACTGTCATCGCAACGGCAAGTGTTCCCGCCAGTTTCCCAATCGTCTGCATTGTTCTTTCCTCGCCCCTGGCTGATTTTATTTCGTCTGGTCCTGTCGTGACCATTATCAAGCTCCTGCGGACGCATCATCCGTGAAAAAGGCGGTTGATGCAAGGGGTTGGGTGCCCGGTCCGGTGCGTTAATCAGCCTGACGTGTAAAAGGTTTCATCTGGTCAGTGGCATCGACAAGCGCCGCCTTGATGCCCGGCTCGAACGCCGAGTGACCGGCATCGTTTATCATCACTAAGTCGGCGCCGGGCCACGCGTCGGCCAGCGCCTGTGCGGTCCACGGTGGACAGATAATATCGTACCGTCCCTGAACCATGATGCATGGCAGGTGGTTGATTTTCTGGATGTTGTCGAGCACATGGTTCTCGGGCAGGAACATCCGGTTGACGAAGTAGTGTGCCTCAATGCGGGCCAGGGGCAGGGATGCTCCGACATCGCTGGTGTTCGACGGAACCAGCCGCGCACAGGCGGATTCGTAGTTGCTCCACGCTTGCGCCGCAGGTTGGTGCACATTGGGGTCCGGGTCCATGAGCCTGCGGTAATAGTTTGCCATCGGGTCGTCGCGCTCTTCCGGGGGCAGCGCTTCGCGGAATGCACGACCGGCATTGGGGAAAAATCGCCCCATATCCTCCATGAACCAACGCAATTCTTCTGCGGCGCTAAGGAACACGCCCCGGACGACAAAACCCGAGCACCGGGTCGGATGGGCGATACCGTAAGCCAGTGCCAGCAAAGACCCCCAAGAGCCCCCGAAACACATCCATGTTTCAATGCCCCGGTCCTCGCGGATCGCTTCCATGTCGCGAATAATGTGCTGGGTAGTATTGGCGTTGATATCCGCCGTCGGGCGAGAACGCCCGCAACCGCGTTGATCGAACAGGATTACCCGCCAGTATGCAGGATCAAAAAATCGTCGGTGAACGGTCGCACACCCGGCCCCCGGACCGCCGTGAAGGAAAACCACCGCCGGTCCGTCCGCATTGCCGCATTCTTCCCAGTACAGCGAATGACCGTCCCCGACATCAAGAAAACCGGACGCGTGGGGTTCCACCGACGGATACAGCATGTCGCTGGATTGCCTATGAGCTGCCATGTGGGCTTCCTTGTTGCTGCGCGCGTGTTCTGGCTTCCGCCAGTCTTCGGGACTGTGTTGGTGACGGCTGCCGCAGGCCGAGAACCAGAGCACTGTATTCAGGATGATCGGCACCGATGAGCCCGTGGCGGATCAGGAAATCAATGATAACGAGGGCGGAATCGAACATGAAGGCGTTGGAGTTCTGGATGGTTTCCATCACCTCGCGCACCGGCCACAGGTAAAAATCGTCGACCTCACCGTCGACATTTTGCGGTGTGAAGGTGTCGGGGACTTCCAGATCATAGATAAACTGAAACTGGTCGATGACTTCGCCACATAGTTCGCTGCAAAAAGAAATCCCGCCGACGGGAACAGCGGTTTCCGCCAACGCCCTGTCGACGCCCGCTTCTTCGTGGCATTCCTTGATGAGGTTCTCATGCAGCTCGATGCCGGCCGGGTGTCCGCCGCCGACCATCAGGTCCATCTCGCCGGGATAAGTAGCTTTGGTCATCGCCCGTCGGGCAATCCAGAGATGCAGCCCATCGTCGCGCCGGACAAAACCATTCAGGCTGATGGCGTGGGACTGGATGCCGAAGTGTCCTGCCGCGGCGCGTTCCATGTCGAACAGGCTCGGTGTGTGAAGTGCTGTGCTCACGGGATACAATTCATCCCGCCATCCGGCAATGACACCCCGGTCACGCAATTGGGCCAACACATCGGCGACCGCACGGGTTTTCGTG
>Ga0316204_10009471_pt1 | contig 12991 bp, 11 predicted proteins | sample 6monrhotite_MG_2_FD_205661 | JGI IMG/M metagenome (GOLD analysis project Ga0316204, IMG submission 205661) | Microbial mat bacterial communities from mineral coupon in-situ incubated in ocean water Damariscotta River, Maine, United States -... | ecosystem: Environmental > Aquatic > Marine >... | reverse complement strand
CATTTTTATAAATATATATTGCACTAGTATCAAAATCTTTACTTAGATGTTTAAGTCTATAAGGCTCTTTATTTGCATCTATAAACACTTCAGAGTTAGTTAGCTTTAATACAGTTTCAATGAATAATTTATTTCTAGTATGAGCTCGTTTCATCTTATTATTAAAATATGGAATCAGCATTAACGCAGCATCTCTGAATTCTTCTAAATAAGAAGAATTCAAAAGAGGTAGTTTACGGCTTAAATAGCGATTAAGTCTTTCATTTTCAGCCAAGTTAAACATTAACTGCATATCATCCAATTGAAATTCCATTCCTTTGTTTTCTAGCTCATTTTTTAAAGATGCAAAAAAACCACATTGCCTTAATCTTTCACCACATGAACATAAGTAATCAGAATTTTTTCTAATTTGATCCATAACATCAAATTCGCTTATTGTACCTATTTTAGGGTGCGCATTTAAAATAAAGGTCAGCAAAGTTGAACCTGAATATGATGACGATGTTATGTAACCTACTTTCATAAAAAACTCTTATTATTAGCTAATATCATTTAAAGATTTGAAATTGTTTTGAACTTAAAACCTATAGACTTCCAGTGCTCAATTAGCTTACCTAGTATTTCTGATGTACGCTCATAATCATCATGAAATAAACAAATTGATCCACCTAAAGGTGGCTTACTTTTAATGTGAAGCAACAAATCATCCGTAGCGCTTATAAAAGAATCCTCAGAATCATAGTCCCACATAACATACTTATAACCACAATATAATAGGGAGAGGAAAGTTGGTAATGTTATATCGCCATACGGCGGGCGAAATATCTTTGTAGTTTTAGCTTCGATTATAGTTTCTATAATATTGTTAGCTTTAGTAACACCGTCTACATATTCTTTTGTTGAAACAGTACCCGCTCTTGCATGATTATAACCATGAATCCCTATCTCATGCCCTTCATCATGCATTCTTTTAATAATTTCTGGATGTTTTTCTGCATGTTTTCCAAGTACAAAAAAACATGCCTTCGTATTATATATTTTCAAAGTATCTAAAATTAATTCAGTTGCACCTGCGCAAGGTCCATCATCAAATGTAATTATTATCTCATTATTATTGTTAGGCAAACTATAAACAATATATTTTTTGAAAAATCTATTGAGCATGGCTTTTATTAAATCTTTTATATATTTCATGGCTTGAATTCAATAGCTTTTTGAAGTAGCTATCATTTACCTTTTAGCCTTTCGCCATGAAGTAGATTGGTTATTAGATAAGTATTTGATAAAACCATGAAATGCTGCAGCATTCATATAACAAAAATAATATGGCACATACAATAAAGTTGGTAATTTTGACTTATCTTTATACATTACGCCTATTGACGCTAACAGATAAAACAAGATTTGTAACAACATTAACGTAAAATAAACATGCCCAGACATTAAAAAGGCATTACTAATAAATGCAATTAGCATAAAGTGTGGAACCAACCATCTTATCAACTTATGAGATATAAACATGAATGAAAACATATCAAATGGCTTAACAAGTTCTTTCCAATGATACGCAATTGTCTGATATGCTCCAGCCACCATTCTTACTTTGACAAAATAATCATCTTGAATATTAATTGATGCTTTTTCAGATGAAATTGCCGACATATCATATTTAATATAGTAACCATTTCGACGTAACGAAAATGTAAGCTCTGCATCATCATTAATGATGTATTCTGGGATCGGCTCATAAAGAGATTTTCTGATAGCAAAAATCTCCCCATCAGCATTAGTAATTGTTTTTACATCACTCTCTGCTTGCTTTATTCTAGATTCATATTTCCAATATAAGCTATCGCCTTCACTAGACTCTCTGCTAGTATCATCAATTATATTTTTTAAGCCTGTCACGCCACCAATAAGGTTATTATCAAAATGCTTAACCAGTTCTAAACATGCACCTGAATTAAATAAATTATTTGCGTCTGATAATATGAGGATTTCACCCTGGGATTTTTCTACTGCTCTATTTAGTGCAGAGGACTTCCCTCTTCTGGCGCTATCATGAACTGATATAACTTCATCAGATGAAAAGCTTTTTACTATTTCTTCCGTACTATCATCAGAACCATCTGAAGCAACAATAATCTCAATTTTATCTTTTGGATAATTAAGATTTATAGCATTAACTAACTTCTCACGAATTACTTTTTCTTCGTTATAAGCAGCGATAATAAACGATATTGAAGGTAGTTCTGCTAAATCATCAATTGTAGGTTTCGGTCCGCTGTTATACACCTTTGATAATAGAATAATGATAACTGGATATATAAAATAATTATAGGAAATTATTCCTACAGAAAACCAAAATATAATTTCTAGCAGTAAATTCACAGTAGTCCCTGATTTATTAAAACTTCTTCCATCGTAGAAAATTTAAAATCTGACAACAGGTTAGATAGTCTTGATGTGCATTTATCTATATTATTGTAATGTCTAAATTTAGTAAATTTGCTGATATTCTCTATCCTTGGTTGACCAGTATCAACTTCCCAGGGATGAATATAAAAAACAAAAGGCGAGTTACTCTTATTAATTCTACTTAAGCCCCACTTTGTGAGCATATAAGGAAATAAACGAAAATAACCGCCACCAGCAATAGGTAATGTAAAGAATTTATTTTTAACTGTCGAAATTGGAAACTCTACAAGGCTATTACCATTTGGAGTTTTAAGCACGTTTGGAACTGCACAAGCATCTGAAATTCCATATCGATCATGTCGCATAGGAAAAATACTGGAGTCATACTTAAATCCAGCCTCAACCAGAATATCAAGTGCCCATAGTGACTTATTAGTAATTGAATAAGTTGCAGCTCTATAACCATTTACTGGCTTCTGAGACAAGTCTTCTAGTAATGACTTGGAATCAATCGTTTCTTGCTTAAACACCTTACGGTCCTGATTATAGATAAGCTGATGAGACATTCCATGTGATGCTACTTCATGACCCAATTCCGCAATTTTTTTAACCACTTGCGGATATCTTTTGGCAATCCATCCCAGGGTGAAAAATGTACCCTTAACGTTTTTACTGTCCAGCAATTCTAAGATTGCGTCGGTGTTAGCTTCTACTCTACAAGTATAGTTATCCCATTTTTTTACATCAATAACCTGACTAAATGCTTCAACTTGAAAGAAATCTTCTACATCAACAGTAAAGGCATTAGTAATTTTTTGTCTCATAAAAATTCCAGTTAATATAACTAAGAAAATTACTTATCATCAAGATGATCTGCGATTCTTTTTAGCTGCCTTGATATTTCGACCAGTGCTCTTGAAGCAATTGGTATATATGCTTCATTTAAAACATTTGTTGAACCGGTACGTTCAGATGGATCGTGATTCGAATCATCCATTTGATATAATGATTCGCTTTCGTAATCCATCCTAGCTTCACAATCAGCACTATCAGAATCGGATTTTTTATCCCACTGTAATTCATTTGTTGCTGCGTTGAATATTTGCAATGAAACTTTTTTATGATCGTCAGCAAATGAACACGTCAAACATGTATCACATAATGTATTTATTAATCTGGGTATACCACCGGTATATTCAAAGATTTCAGGAAATATATCATCAGAAAAAATATGTTCTGTTATGCCTGCAATTTTTAAACGATGCTCTATATATTCTTTAGTTTCAACGAGTGTCAACGCCCTTACATGATAACGTAGACTTACTCTTTGAAGGAGCTGCTCCATATCAGGTGATTCAATTTTATAATTAAGCTCCGGTTGACCGACAAGAATCACATGCAATATTTTCTCTTTTTGAGTTTCAACGCTTGAAAGCATTGTAATCTCTTCTAATACACGTTTACTTAAGTTTTGAGCATCGTCAATAATAAGCAATATTTGCTTTCCATCAAGGTAACTATTTACTAAAAACTGATTGAGCATACTAAGTAATTCAACTTTTTTAGCACTAAACGGATTCAATCCAAACTCAACCAGAATTGCCTGTAACAATTCTACTTCGTCTAATTGCGTTTGGAATATTTTTGCAACTAATACGTTTTCATCTAGCTCAGTTAATAGCTTCTTAATAAGAGTTGTTTTACCAGAACCTATTTCTCCCGTAATTACAACAAAACCCTCTCGGTTGAATATTGCATATTCCATATAAGCTTTAGCTCTTGAGTGAGCAGAACTCATATATAAATAATCGGTATCTGGTGTTATACGGAACGGGTAATCTTTCAACCCAAAATATTCCATATACATACTATCTTCCTTATAAAGTTGTGTAATTAAGTGATAATATAAATCTCAAGTCTTCATAAGCTTCATTTTCAATCGTACTTATTCTTTCTCTAGAAATTACTTCAATATTAAAATTTATATTCCTCATAAATTCATGTAAATAACTTAGTGAGTATTCGTAATCTTTATCTACACGATTAATTGCTGGGTCTTGATACATCGTATTTACATAACTAACATCATATTTTATTTTATTTGTTCTTTTCAAATTCCATATACCATTTATTGAAGCTACTTCTTCTTTCTCATCAAGATTAGACTGCAGTTTATAATCTCTATCAGTAACACCTAATTCAAGTGAAACGGCACCATCAGATAAATCTTTCATATATCTAACTCTAAATAAATTCTCAACAAATATGTCATTTTCAGATGTATTATTAATAATGTTATTAACAGTGTTGTCAGCAATACCCTCCAACAAACGTGTACCAGTATCAGTCAGTATATTTTCGTATATAAACCGAATAGAAGAAGTCTTTGTTCTAGCATTAGTAATGGAAATTAAGTATCTAGCTCCATTGAAGTCCGTAGTATCTTTATTATCTATGCGCGTATAACCATATTCAGCATTGAAAGTATTTAGCCCGCGTAAATAATCAATACCTATATACACATCATTTCGATTATAGTCAGAAAATTCGTTACCTTCGAATCTAGTTGTAATCGCTTCATCATTTGCAGTTATTTTTGTTGAAGAATTAAGATCATAGATCCAGCGTGCCGCTAATAATAGCCTATTACTATCAGCAGCTTCCTCATAACTGAAATCTTCTACACGTGATTCAAGACGTAAATTATTTGTAGAATTAATTCTAATTATATAATTAGGTCCGGTTGAAAATATATTTACATTCTGTCTATTTGTGGGTGCATCATTTGATAATGAATCGATTGCAGTCTGCGTAAAAGTATCACCAACATACCATTCAAATACATTTGGTTTAATTCTCCACAAATTATCTGAGATGATGTCAGCATTACTCTCGTCATTTACTATGTTATTTCGATAATTTAATACTCTTATCTGAGCATCTAATCTTGAAGTAAAACTGGCATTATCCTCAGTTAATTTAATACCTCCGAATACACTAGTTAATACTTCATCACTATCAGGGGAAACTTCCAGATTTACGTTATTGTAATGTGATATTGCTGAACCCACATTAAATCGCATATCCGCAGAATATAAGTAAGAAGAATAACTAAAAAATAGAAAAATAATTATTTTCTGTGGAAATTTAAGCATCACAATAAATATCTTCTATCTAAAAATATTTGAAAACCTAAATTTTGGCAATTTAGGTTTATCATTAAAAACAATGCCCAACAGCTTATCTTTACCGATAGCTTCAACTGCAGCTGAAACTTTCCCTTTTGTAGCCATTCCATATGGCACTAAAAGTATTACAAAGTCACATAGTTCAACAAGTATTCTAGTATCAGCTGATTCATTAATAGGTGCAGTATCAAGAAAAATATATCTATCCGAATATCTTGTTAGCAAATCACTCATTAATTGCCTCATCCTTAATGAAGTGAAATATTCTGTTGCTGTTTCTCTTGCTGTCCCTGCAGGTATAGTTTTTAAGCGTTTTATACCTGTTTTATGCATTATTGAGTCAACAGGAATAGAATTATCTTCTAAGTAATCAGTTAAACCTTGATCCGTTTCCATATTCAATAATGCATCAAGCTTAGGATTATTTAAATTACAATCAATTAATAATGAAGTTTTACTTTCATCAAATGAAAATGCTGTTGCTAAATTCAATGTGGTAGGACTAGAGTCTTGATCTGGTACACACGATGTAATCATCGCTATAAAATTCTTACCTGGATTTTTTTGAATTAATTTAGTACGTAAATCTCGATATGTATTTGCTATTTTATTATCAGACATTTCTGAATGAATAATTTTCAGTTCCGCCAGTTCCTTTTTATCGAGAATTTCACCATTATCCATTAATGATATTTCTTTCGTTGATGATTCTCTCTGAACTCCGCTATCATCAGTTGATAGCGGAATCATAGACCTTAATGATGAAGGGGAAGTTTCGTGCGAATTTACGGCTTTAATTGATGTCAGGCCGTTGTCTCTAGATTTCTTTGCCTTATTTAAAGCGTCTTCGATTTTACTCATTACAACTGCCCCGTAATCTTAAGCCAGCTTACATAGCCATATATTATAAATACGATAATTACACCTACACCCAAGAAGAGAAAATTATTTTTTATTTTTCTCTCATCGCTCTGACTTGAAAGGACACTTATTTCAGCTAGTAGAGGCAGATCTAAATCTTTGCTGATAATCTGCGAAAATCTAATTTTTGGGTCGACTTGAATCATGAAATAAATAAGACCGATAGGAATCATAACTCCTAAGATTAGGCCAGCAATCATAAAATGTAAAAATCTTATTCCTGTTGGTATTAATGGAATTTTTGCAGGTTCCTGAATTTTAAATGTTAATCCCTGATTTTCTCTGTCCAGATTCTTTGATACACGAGCTCGTTCCATACGATGTAGTAAATCTTGGTAAATCTCCTGATTGACCTGATAATTTCTTGTTAGTTTAGCTAATGATGCTTCTCCGCCATGTATACGCTTCGCTCTCTCATACTCATTCTCAAGCATTTTATTCATTTCATTCATACGCGCATGTAAGGTAGCAATTTGTGTTTCTGATTTAGATGCATCACTACGTAACTTTTGATATAAAGGATTTAAAACTATTGACTCATCCATGTAGACACCGCCCGAAGACGCGGCTTTACTTTTAGCTTCATTGAGAACTTCAATTTCAGCATTCATTGATAATTTCAAGTCTTCTATACGGTGCTTTAAACGAATGATATCAGGGTATGTATCCTGATAATCCAATCTCAATGTTTCTAGTTGTTCCTGTAAATCTGCAATTTTTAATCGATATTGCCCTTCTTTGGATTGACTAATTGTAATTGCAGCTTCACCAGATAATTGCTTTTTTAATGACTCAGAACGAATCATTGCTTCACGTAGCTCTAAATGAGTTTTTTCGATATCTCCAGTTAAACGAGTAATTCTATTAGCCACTTCTGTTTCTAGACCTGGTCTTGCATCAGGATTATTAGATCTAAACTCTCTAAGCTGTTCCTCAACTTTAGTTAATTTTTCTAAGTATTCATTTACCTGTTTTTCAATAAAATCATAAGCAGCCTGACTCTCATTAATTTTTGAATTCTCACCTTCTTCAATAAATAATTCGGCTATCCGCTTTGTCGTTATATAGGCTCTCATAGGGTCGCTATCACGATAAGAAATTTTAATGAGGCCTTTACCTCCATCAATAGTTATATTGTTTTCAATACGTTCTTTTAATTGAGCCTTTTCAATCTCACTTGGGTTATCTTCTAACCAACCAGCTTCTTCAAGAATCTGGCTCATTATTTTTTCACCAAATATGATCTCTTGTGCGTTCCCCTTTTGATCATTTATACGCGTAGCTTCTGCGGTCCCCTCCATTAATGGCTGTAAAATATCACTTGCATCAGCAAGAATTGAACTGGTTGATGTATAACGTTTTGGCCAAACAGAACCAACAGATAACAGGGATATACTGATAATGAAAAATAAAGCAAAAACAGTATTTCTACGTGAAAAAACTTCACCAGCTAGAACTTTTATAATATCTTCAAATGCGAAGTTCATATTATTACCTCTTTGGTGAAATTAAAATAAACGTTCTGGTACAGTCAAAATATCACCTGGTCTCAACTCTATATTTGTCTCAAGTTCACCCTTATATAATATATCGCCTAAGTAAATATCAATTATTCGTACCTTGCCCATAATTTTTCTATAGAGTTTAGTGTTATTAGGTGACGCAAAGTCATTAATGCTTCCAGACGCTAAGATAGCATCCAAAACAGTCATACCTTGCCTGTAGTTAAGCGATGAAGGATTTGCAACAGCACCGGTGATACGTAATCGGGTTAAATATTCATTACTCACTAAGCCGGTTACCATCAAGGTTACATTTGGATCACGAACAAAGTTTTTTAATTTAGCCTGTATTGCTTTTGCCACATCTTGAGGTGTACGGCCAGCAGCATGAACATCACCTATTAATGGCATTGATATCTTACCATCAGGGCGGACAGGTACTGTTACGCTTAATTCTGGATTACGCCAAACATTAATATTTATAGTGTCATCAACACCTATATTGTATTCACCTATCGTTTCAGAGCTGTTCCTCTCGGTTAGTACATTAGAGGTAGCTGATATATGCGAATCCGATACACACCCAGTAAACAGGATTGGTAAAAAGATGGCCAACATAGTGCCCTGCATGGCTCTAAACATTTTATTCTCCGACAATTATCCATTAATTTAGTAAATTACAATCATGCAAAAATCATAGCGATATTTAACTTTATCTGTATTGCTCGTGCAACCGACCAACTATGCTATATTACGAATTCTTTGAGCACAAAGCCATCATAAGTTACGTTAAATCAGAGACTTCTGAGATATATTGAACATATATCTACTCACTTAAGGATATTGTAGATTGGCCCATAAGGCTAACTCTAAGATTAAATAGTATTGATGCTTGATATATGGCGTACAATAATTTCTATTCATCATTTATTAGGGCTAGTTGCTACCTAAATACAGCATCTAAATATACATGAAAAAATCATATTCTTATCATGACTGCTATAAGGTATTGGGTATAAAACCCGAATCTAACTGGTCCGAACTACGAAATGCCTATAAAAAATCAATACAAAAATGGCATCCAGATCGATTTAAGGATGAAACACCTGAAAAACTAGCTGCTGAGCATAAGATCAAGGTTATAAATATAGCTTATAACCAGATACACCAGTACTATCGCGATAATTCTAGCCTACCGCCTTTAGATGAAATCAATAAAGAAGATACGATAGTAGATGCTACAAAAAAAACTACCAGCCGAAAAGCATCGGTCACAGATACCCAAATAAAAACGCATTCAGAACGAAAAAGCATAATAAAAGATAAGCGTAAAAATTCATCAAAGCGCTTTATTACTTTCATTGTGCTGATATCACTATTCCCTTCATATTATTTTTATATGGATATCTCCAATGTAGAAAATCAATTTGACACTAATAACAGATCAAAAGAAATTAATACTCAAAATAACACCCTACCTCAAATGACTAAAGAAACAATCAGTAAGCCTAACTATCTACCCGATAACATTTCTCAAAAGTCACAAAAAAATATCGACTCTACAGACAATATATCGACTCATGAATCCCTAATAATTCGGGGTGGGTATTTTACTAATGGCTCAACTTTCTCAGATGTAATTGACACTCAGGGTGCTCCAACTAGTACCGTAGGCGACATCTGGTTTTATGGTCAGTCAGAAGTTCATTTTAAAGACGGTAAAGTAAGCCATTGGGTTCGAACCACAAAAACACCTTTGAGGGCTCATATGACTATTGATAGATAGATACATCTTAATAAACAGTGTTTATGAATTATAAATCATCATAGATTAAATAAGTAAAGTAGATTTTATTACTCTCAACTTTTAATTTCTAACGACCTTTTCCAAACAAAACAACTTGCACTGTTTGAAACATTATAGTCATATCTAAAAACAAACTGTAGTTTTTGATATAGTAGAGGTCATATTGCAATTTTTTACGCGTATCCTCTTCTGTCTCACCATATGGATAGCAGATTTGCGCCCAACCAGTAATCCCAGGTTTAACGGTATGGCGCAATGAATAATGAGGAATACTTTTTTCAAAACCCAATACAAACTGAGGTCTTTCAGGCCTTGGTCCTATAAAACTCATGTCGCCTTTAAGAACATTGATGATCTGTGGTAACTCATCTATACGTGTTTTACGTATAAATGCACCTATGCGTGTAACACGAGCATCATTTTTTTGAGCAAATTGAGCTCCATTTTTTTCCGCATCCGTCGTCATGCTTCGAAACTTCAAAACATTAAAAGGAGCATCACAAAGCCCTAAACGAACCTGGCGATATAAAATCGGGTCCCGCCCAAAGCTACTAAGCCAGATAAATAATGCCGTCACCAGCATAATAGGACTAGCGACTATTAGTATTAGAAGGCTGGCTATTATATCAAACAGACGCTTTGCGTAACTTATAGAAACGGCATTTGTAAAACCATCTGAGAAAATAACAGTGCTTGGATGTAATGCTTCGAGCTCAATATGCCCTGTTATACGTTCAAGAGAATCAATAGCATCTAAGACTACAATACCTTTCATCTTACATTCTAGTAAACTAGACAATGGAAAGCCCTTTCGACGATCATCCATTGCCAATACAATTTCATCTATATCGTAATCAAGACATAAATCATACAATGTAGATTCAATATGGCGAATATGTTCATTGGAGACTAGTGTCTCATTTTCGTCAATATCTACGAAGCCAACAATTTCATATCCTTGCTTATTAGCAAAGGCAATTCTGTCTTCAAGTAATTTACCAATCGTACCTGCTCCAATAACTAGTAACTTCCTTTTAAAGATACTGTGATTATCGAGATTCTGGTGAAACGTTCTAGTGAACAATATACCAATGAAAGATAATGCAAATGTAAACCCAACAACACCTCGACCTAAAAAGATTAGTGGGTAAATATAATAGACTAGTGAGATAACAAGAAAACCGGCGCCAAAGCTAAGGAATATTCTTATCATCATGCCTGAAAAATCATCTACAACATTGCGTGTATGCAAGCCCATAGCTGTCATAGAGACAAGCATCACTAATGTGTAAATTAAAGCCTTAAAGGAAATTGGCTCTAAGAATTCAATAGCTTTTAGTTTGTAAGGATCATTAAAAAAACGCAGTTCAATACCCGCATAAACAGAAAAGTATAGTACAAAAGCTTCAACCAGTATAAGTACTACTAGTGACGCAGGTATATAATGACTAAAAAGTCTTAGCATTTTAAAGAAGGCCGCCCTATTAAGTTATCCATAACACTAAATACCATATCAAAATACGCTATTCGTACGTAAAAACTATTATGTGGATTATAAACAAATTCTTATACTTAAGCTAAACAATCATTTTAAAACACCTGATTTCTTACCTAAAAATTGATGCTCAACAGCCTTGCATCAGTTATTATGGTGGAAAATAAACTAATAATATGGTGTAACGGGAATGTTTAATTTAGAAAGTGCACGGATAGGCGTGGTTGGGCTCGGATATGTTGGTTTACCCCTTGCGGTAGAGTTTGGTAAAAAATACACAACTATTGGTTATGATATAAATCAACCTCGTATTGATGAGCTTCTATCAGGCAGAGATAGTACATTAGAGGTATCAGAAGAAGAGCTCAAGGTCCCAAAACATCTTGACTATACTGCCAATTTAGAAAACATCGCTGACTGTAATATATATATAGTTACTGTACCCACACCTGTAGATAAAAATAAAAAACCAGATTTATCGCCACTTATACAGTCAAGCCTTGCTCTTAGCAAGATACTAAAGCCTAATGATATCGTTATTTACGAATCAACCGTTTACCCTGGAGCTACCGAAGAAGTCTGTGTACCTGCTCTAGAAAAAATTTCAGGATTACAATTTAACAAGGACTTTTACGTCGGATACAGCCCTGAACGAATAAATCCAGGCGACAAAGAACACCATGTTACTAAAATTCTAAAAATAACCTCTGGCTCTACACCCGAAGTTGCTGATTTTGTCGATTCTCTCTATCTTTCAGTAATAACCGCCGGCACCTATAAGGCCAGTACTCTTAAGGTGGCTGAAGCGGCTAAAGTAATTGAGAATGTACAACGTGATGTGAATATCGCTCTAATAAATGAACTCTCGTTAATTTTCTCCAGGCTTGAAATAGATACTTTAGATGTACTAGAAGCTGCAGGAACAAAATGGAACTTTCTTCCTTTCAGACCAGGTTTAGTTGGTGGTCACTGTATCGGAGTCGATCCCTACTACCTTGTACACAAAGCTCAGGAAACGGGTTTTGAACCTAAAATAATACCAGCTAGTAGAAACACAAATGAACATATGGCAAGCCATGTCATTGAACGTGTCACTAAGTTGATGGCTAAAAAGAGAATTAATATAGTCGATTCAAATATTTTAGTTATGGGCTTAACATTTAAAGAAAATTGTCCTGATTTACGAAATACAAAGGTTGTTGATGTTCTTGCAGAATTAGCACCATATAATGCCAATGTGGATATTTATGATCCCTGGGTAGATCATTCTGACGCCAAGAAAGAATACGGTCTTAACTTAGTTAATAATCTCAACAAAGACTATTACGATGCTGTCATTTTGACAGTATCTCATAAAGAGTTTATTGATTTAGGCATCAAAGGAATTAAAGACAGTTGTAAAGAACAACACGTCATTTTTGATGTAAAGCATATCCTACCCGTGGAAGATATTGATGGCAGGTTATAATGAATGCTTATAGGATAGCTAGTTCGTCATACATATGATGCTTAGAATTAAAGCACAAATAAATCATTGATTTTTATTGACAAAACATATGCACTTCTCCATAATTCACGCCCTCGAAAGAGCAAGCGCCTGTAGCTCAGCTGGATAGAGTACTCGGCTACGAACCGAGCGGTCGGAGGTTCGAATCCTTCC
>Ga0316204_10009470_pt1 | contig 12992 bp, 10 predicted proteins | sample 6monrhotite_MG_2_FD_205661 | JGI IMG/M metagenome (GOLD analysis project Ga0316204, IMG submission 205661) | Microbial mat bacterial communities from mineral coupon in-situ incubated in ocean water Damariscotta River, Maine, United States -... | ecosystem: Environmental > Aquatic > Marine >... | reverse complement strand
CCGGTTTTGGCGGGTGAGGTAATTGATGCGTCGGTAATGAGTCGCAAAGCCTTACGTGCTTTCTTTGAAGAGCAGGCTCAGGATGCAAAAGCTCAGGGTTTATTGTTGTCATTGCATCTTAAAGCCACCATGATGAAAGTATCTGACCCGATTATGTTTGGTCACGCAGTGAGTGTGTATTACAAAGATGTGTTTGAAAAGCATGCTGAAATTTTTAAAAAACTGGGTGTGGATACACGTAACGGCCTGGGTGATGTTTATGCAAAAATTGCCAGCTTGCCAGAAGCTCAGCGAGCAGAGATAGAGGCAGATATCCAGGCGGTTTATGCTTCACGCCCTGAGCTTGCTATGGTGGACTCAGATAAAGGCATTACGAATTTACATGTGCCAAGTGATGTGATTGTTGATGCATCCATGCCAGCAGCCTTGCGTTCGTCAGGAAAAATGTGGGGACCTGATGGCAAGCTAAAAGATACCAAGGCGATGATTCCTGATCGTTGTTATGCGGGTATCTATGAAGAAGTATTTGTTTTCTGTAAGCAGAATGGTGCGTTTGATGTTACCACCATGGGTAATGTCAGCAATGTTGGTCTGATGGCTCAAAAAGCAGAAGAGTATGGCTCTCACGATAAGACTTTCCAGATTCCTGCTAACGGTAGCGTGCGTGTAAGTGATGCTGCGGGTAATACCTTGCTTGAACACAAAGTGGAAGAAGGTGATATCTGGCGTATGTGCCAGACCAAAGACCTGCCAATAAAGGATTGGGTAAAGCTAGCGGTTAACCGTGCTAAAGCCACAGGTCAGCCGGCAATTTTCTGGCTTGATAAAAACCGTGCACATGATGCTAATATTATTGCCAAAACAGAAACCTACCTTAAAGAGCATGATATCAGTGGCCTGGAAATTAAAATTATGTCGCCGGTTGAAGCTATTCGCTATACATTAAAACGTGTTAAAGCCGGTGAAAATACAATCTCGGTTACCGGTAATGTATTACGTGATTACCTCACCGACCTGTTTCCGATTTTAGAGTTAGGTACAAGTGCAAAAATGTTATCTATTGTGCCATTGCTAGCGGGTGGTGGTTTGTTTGAAACCGGAGCAGGTGGATCTGCACCAAAGCATGTACAGCAACTGGTTGAACAAAACCACTTACGCTGGGATTCACTGGGAGAGTTTCTGGCGCTTGCAGTATCTCTGGAAGATCTTGCACACAAGACTGGCAACAACAAAGCACAGGTGCTGGCGGAAACACTGGATAAGGCAAATTCAAAATTCCTCAGCAGTAATAAATCACCTTTACGCAAAGTCGGAGAGCTTGACACCAGAGGTAGTCATTTTTATCTTGCTCTGTACTGGGCACAGGCATTGGCTGAGCAACCGGATGATAAAGAATTACAGGAAAAGTTTGCCCCGATTGCCAAACAGTTAACCGACAATGAATCAAAAATTGTTGAAGAACTGAATAGTGCGCAGGGAAATGCAGTAGATATAGGTGGATACTTCCATTCAGATAAAGACAAAGCAGCAAAGATCATGCGGCCAAGTGCAAGTTTTAATGCGGTGATAGATAGTCTTTAAATCTTGTAAAGCAAGTTTAAAGAATAACTTCGTTAGCTTGTCATACTCGGGGACAGGCCTCGGCTTTTTGAACTCTGTCCCCGGTGGTAATACCATCTAAAGCGATCCGGAGTCGTACACGGGCAGCACCAATCTCTGTGGTATCACCACCGGGGTCAGAGCCGCAAAAAAGCTGCGGTTCTGACCCCGATTCTGTCTAGCATTCGTGACTTCACAACAGCTCGCACTACCCGCCCATAAAACGATCAAGTGAACGATAAGAAATAGCTTCGCTTAAGTGTTGGGCCTGAATTTTTTCAGAATTATCTAAATCCGCAATCGTGCGACTCATGCGCAAAATTCTATGGTAGGCACGTGCGGATAGTTTCAATTTTTCCATGGCCTGTTCAAGTAAGTTTGTTTCGGCGGCGTCTAGCTTGCAGTGTATTTCAGTTTCCCTGCTGCTAAGTTCTGCATTACTTTTTCCACTACGTTTAATTTGTATTTGATAAGCATGGTTGATGCGTTGCTTTACTTCAAGGTTAGTTTCCGGGTTCTCAGAAGTTTGGGATAACGCATGCCTATCGACACTGGGGACCTCAATATGAATATCAATTCTATCGAGTAAAGGTGCTGAAATGCGTGAACGATGTTTTCTTTGTTGTTCCGGTGTGCACTGGCAAAGTGATTTACCGTCACAGGAATAACCCTGAGGGCATGGATTCATAGCCGCAATTAATTGAAAGTTTGCGGGGAATTCTGCCTGTCGTGCAGCTCTTGAAATAGATATTTTGCCGGTTTCTAAAGGCTCGCGAAGCACATCGAGTGTGTGGCGATCAAACTCTGTTAGTTCATCTAAAAATAAAACGCCATTATGGGCAAGTGAAATTTCACCTGGTCTTGGGTTAGGGCCACCGCCAACCAGAGCAACACCGGACGCGGTATGGTGAGGTGCTCTAAAAGGACGTTGTTTCCAGTTTTTGATATCAAATCCGTGATTGCTTATCGAGCAAATGGCCGCACTCTGAATGGCCTGTTGCTCTGAAAGCGCGGGTAATAATGCCGGTAGGCGAGAAGCCAGCATAGTTTTCCCGGTGCCCGGTGGGCCCACCATAATAATATTGTGGCGTCCGGCAGCCGCAATTTCCAGAGCACGTTTGGCACGGTGTTGCCCCTTTACATCACTAATATCAAGTGTGTGATGGTTTGTTATTGGGAGAGTGTTTTTAGGACGTTGCAAATCACATTGTTGATGCAGGTAAGAACAAACCTCGAGCAGGCTAGTTGCCTGAAAAATATCCGCTTCATTTATCAGTGCGGCTAATTTAGCTGAGGCAACCGGGAGCACCAGTGTGTGTTGTAATTGTTTGGCGCCTAATGCAATGGGTAATGAGCCGTTGACGGGGCGAAGATCACCGCTGAGGGCAAGCTCACCATGAAATTCAAGCTGTGATAATGCTTTGTCAGGAATTTGTTTTGATGCTGCAAGAATACCTATGGCAATGGGCAGATCATAACGCCCACCATCTTTAGGTAAATCGGCAGGTGCAAGATTTACGGTAATCCTTCGTGCAGGAAATTCAAAACCAGAGTTAATAATGGCAGCACGCACGCGATCTTTGCTTTCTCTTACAGCAGCTTCAGGTAAGCCAACAATCGCAAGAGCAGGTAAACCGTTTGAAATATGAACTTCAACCGTAACCGGAATGGGGGTAACACCGTTTAATGTTTGAGTGTTAATAGTAGCTAGCGACATGGACTCCGTTCCTTTGTACTAATGCTTAAAAGTATATTGGTTTATCTATTCTGTGTAGAATAAACAGGCTTATATAATAGTTACTCTGTGCCTCTGTGCCTCTGTGTCAAATCTATTTACTCTTGCTCAACTCTTCTAGCTGTTTCTCAAGTTCATTAAGCTTATTGAGTGTACGCTCCAGCAACGCACTTTGCACATCAAACTCTTCACGGCTTACCAGATTCATCTTGCGTAAGCTGGACTCTAATATAGCCTTGATATTGTTATCCACATCAGCTTTCAGTGTTTTAACACTATCGGGTATTACAGAAGATAGTTTATTAGCAAGATCATTCAGGTTCTGGTTATCAATCATGGTTTCTCTCTCTTTCAGTAGATTCCAAGTTTACCTTAAATAAAGCGCACCTGCTTTGTGCAAACATTCGCACCAATTGAGTGCGAATGTTTACACTGTGGTTCTTTATAGTGCGTAACGCTCAGGAAAAATGACTAATCAGAAAATTATAATACACGGTAAATTATTGATATATATATGTAAAATCTAGTTGGCACGTCTGCTGCTTTATTGTCTGCACTTTTTGAATAATTAACTAAAATCCTGAGGTTTGTACATGAAAAAATTAAACGTATTAGCAATTAGTGCGGCTGTAGCAGCAAGCGGTTTAGTGTCAGGCACAGCACATGCTGGCTTAAGCGCTAACGTTGGCTTTATGTCTGATTACTATTTCCGCGGTGTTCAGCAAGCAGATGCAACAGGTTCTGCAGGTCTGGATTATGAGCATGATAGTGGTCTATATGTCGGCACCTGGGCTGCTGATGTAGGCGGACATGGAGATCCAAGTCTATCTGGGGGTATCGAAATTGACCTATATGGTGGTTATAACGGTACAGCAGGTGATTTCTCATACGGTCTTGGCTTTGCTAACTATCAGTACACAGGTGATTTTGATACTAGTTACCTCGAAGTTAGCTTAACAGCTGGGTATGGTCCAGTAAGTTTTGAGTTTACATCAGGAACTCGTGAAGAAAACCCAACTGATGAAGATTACACATTTATGGCAGTAACTTATGAGTATGACATTGTAACAGCGACATATGGTGTCTGGGGTGATGACTTTGAGGGAGCTTACCTGGAAGTTGGCATTGCTAAAGAGTTTAGCGGTATAGATTTTGGTGTATCAATCATCAATGGTGACGCTGAAGAAAACCCAAGTGCAGGTTCACAAAACTTTGCATCAGACGGTACAGCAATGGTATTCACAATCGGTAAAACTTTCGATCTTTAATATCTTATATAAAGCGAAGAAACATTAAATATCTGAAGAGCTGTAATAGCTCTTCAGACCAAGGAGTTTTAGTTTATGAAACTAATATCTGCAATTATTAAACCTTTCAAGCTGGATGATGTGCGTGAAGCATTATCAGAAATCGGCGTGCAGGGTATTACAGTGACTGAAGTGAAAGGCTTTGGTCGTCAAAAAGGTCACACTGAGTTATATCGTGGCGCTGAATATGTAGTCGACTTTCTGCCTAAGGTAAAACTTGAGGTTGCAGTTGATGATGGCATTGTTGAACAGGTGATTGAATCTGTTCGTAACGCTGCAAACACAGGCAAAATTGGCGATGGCAAAATATTTGTTTATCCAGTTGAGCAGGTTATTCGAATTCGTACCGGTGAAAGCGGTCCAGAAGCGCTTTAATAGCGGGGGTAGTTTTAAGTGGAAAATCAAATTTTCGAACTTCAGTATGCATTGGACACCTTTTACTTTTTGGTGAGTGGTGCATTAGTTATGTGGATGGCCGCTGGCTTCTCAATGTTAGAAGCGGGTCTGGTTCGTTCTAAAAATACGACAGAAATTTTAACCAAGAACGTTGCACTGTTTGCGATCTCCTGCATTATGTACATGGTTTCAGGCTACGCAATTATGTATGACGGTGTTTACTTTCTGTCTGGAATAGTTGGTGGTGAAACATTAGTTGCGGATGCATTAACTGCATCTAAAGAAAATGGTTTTGGTGGTGATTCAGTTTACGCAGATGCTTCTGACTTTTTCTTCCAGGTAGTATTCGTTGCAACTGCAATGTCGATTGTTTCGGGTGCAGTAGCTGAGCGAATGAAGCTTTGGGCCTTTCTTGCATTTGCCGTTGTGATGACGGGTTTCATCTATCCAATGGAAGGTGCCTGGACATGGAATGGAGCAGACGTATTTGGTATGTATAACCTGGGAGATCTTGGGTTCTCTGACTTTGCGGGATCAGGTATCGTACATATGGCTGGTGCTGCAGCAGCATTATCAGGTGTGCTTTTATTAGGGGCTCGTAAAGGTAAATATGGTGCAAATGGCCAGATAAACCCTATTCCAGGTGCAAACCTGCCTTTAGCAACACTAGGTACATTCATTCTGTGGATGGGCTGGTTCGGTTTTAATGGTGGTTCTGTGCTCAAGCTTGGCGATATTGCCAGTGCAAACTCAGTAGCGATGGTATTTCTGAATACGAATGCGGCGGCTGCGGGTGGTGCAATGGCTGCTCTAATTACAGCGCGTTTACTGTTTGGTAAAGCGGATTTAACCATGCTGTTAAATGGCGCGCTTGCTGGCCTGGTGGCTATTACAGCTGAGCCTTCAACTCCATCTGCATTAGAGGCAACCGTATTTGGTGCAATTGGTGGTGTATTAGTTGTATTTAGTATTATCGCTCTGGACAAGATGAAGATTGATGATCCGGTTGGTGCTATCTCGGTTCACGGTACCTGTGGTCTATTAGGTCTGTTACTGGTGCCTGTTACAAACGGTGACGTATCATTTTCAGGTCAGTTAATTGGTGCTGCAACTATCTTTATCTGGGTATTTGGTGTGAGCTTCGCTGTTTGGGCGGCTCTCAAGGCAATCATGGGCATTCGTGTTAGTGAAGAAGATGAGTACGAAGGTATGGATCTTGTTGACTGCGGCATGGAAGCTTATCCAGAATTTACAATCAAGTAATGTCTTGTTGTAAATACCAGTAGATTAGACTCCTGCTGGATTGTGGTCGAAGCCGGTACATTGTACCGGCTTCTTTTTATCTGAAATAAAATAAGTTAAGCTTGGTCTACCTAAAAGGCCTAACTAAATGCATAAATATATTCTCACATTATTTCTTTTTCTAAGCACATCTGCTTCTCAGGCTGAAATCTACAAATGGGTGGATGATGAGGGCAAAATACACTACGGTGATAAGCCATCAATAAATTCAGACTCAGAAGCACTTGATGTAAATATCGATAAAAGTGGTAATCAGGACTCTACGAAACATCGAAAAGACAGGCAGGAAAAATTGCTTGAATCACTAGAGGAAAGTAGAAAAAGAAAAGAGGAGGCGGCAGAAAAAAAGAAAAAAGATATAGAGTCACAAAAGCGTAAATGTGCCTTAGCGAAACGAACACTTAAAGGATATGAGAGAGCCGGTTATCTTTATGGTCTTGATAAAGAAGGCAATAAAGTCATCAGGACAAATGAAGAACGTGAAAAAGCAACAGAGGCTCAACGCAAGAAAGTTAAGAAACTCTGCAAATAAATTGAAGCTGTATTAGCTCACTTACTGGTGAGATTACGCAACAGTTTTGAGCGCACTAATTATTTATAGTTTATATTTAATTAGTCAGCCATTCTTTAATATTGCCACAGAGGCGCAGAGAACACAGAGTGTCCATTTAAAATTCAGTGACGAAATTTGAGTAAGATAATATTGATATAAAAAACAGGAGCTTGTTCACGCTCCTGTGCTTTTCTCTGAGTACTCCGCGTCTCTGTGGCAAGGCGGCGTGTCATTGTTGAGTGAACGCTGCTGAATCTGTGCTTTAAGAACAGGTCAGATCCGCGAATCAACCGATTTTTTTATAGCTTTGTTTTTGCACTTCTTTACTAAATAGATTCTCATGAATGTATACTTTTGAAAGCCCTTTTTTAAGTTCCTGAGAAAACTCGTATGCATCTTTGATAAGTTTTTTAATGCCTTTGCGATTTACAAAAATAAGCATGCCGGTTTCAATGTGTATAAAAGATAATTTGAGACGTCTGGCTGGTGTTACATCATCAATAAAAATCTCACACCAGACCCCAGGTTTGATGTCTTTTGGCAGGCTAGATATTTTTTCTAAAACTGTGCGCGTGTTTTCCGACGGCGCATCTGCGTTTTGTTGTGTATTACCAAGAAGTTGGCTGTAACGGTTTATCAGGCTTTTCATTGCCGGCTGGACTTTGTTTTCCTGATGATACAACAATAGCGTGTTATTGTTTTTTCTAACAATAGATGTGAAATTGTCATTTAATTCACGGTATTGTTCTATGCTTAAAACGGGTTGCACAGAGGATAAAAGTTCACAATACATGTCTATTGCATTAACCCAGTGTGGGCTGTTTTCGCCGTGAGACTTAAGCAGGTAAAGCAGTGCGTTCGGCCATAGCTTTAAGAAAAGAGTTTTACATTCGTTTGGTACCTGGTGACCTCTCAGGCACAGTTTGATTTTTTGATTAAGGTGTTGTTTGAGTTCATTAATTGATTTTTGTTCGATTGTGCATTGATCGTTGTCGGATGATTCAAGGGTTTGAGCCAATAGTTGCAAGCGTTGATTGATGTTTGCAAAACTTGTCGAATTTGGTGTGGCTTTTATAAGATCAGAGATAATATTGTTTATTGTGGTAATTAAAGATAAATCGGTCTTGGCATAATGTGACAGGCGTTTAGCAATAAAAAGAGTTTGTCGAGCGGGATGCTTTTCATTAGAAATAAAGTGTGTGTCTACCTGGCTGAGTTTATGGATAGGAAGCTGTAATCGCATTAAAGATATTTTTAACTCGGCAGGCATTGTCGGGTCATTGGTAATGGCCTCGAAAAGTTTCTCTATAAAATCAGTTTGTCTGTCGGTCATGCTCTATTATTCCGTCTAAATATCGTTTAAAGAGTGAAGTCCTTATCAGTCTTACTATAAGTAATTAACCTGTGTGTTTTTACAGGCATTATATCTGTGTGAATGCTTGTAAAGGCGTTCTCTCAGTAAAAGCCAGGTTAATTTATCAGTTCGTTTGCTCCGGAAAGTGAGTTAATTACCAGGCCAAGTGCATGATCGAATGCTGAATGGTCTGAAATAACCTGGGATTTATTTTCAGCAATTTCTTTGCTGAACTCTTCTGCATCTTTTTCTAATACCTTTACGCCGACTCTATCAACAAAAACCAGTTTGGCTTCATCCATAATAATTACGGAGAGTTTGGTGCGACGCACAGCCCTTTCTTCGCCATTATAAACTTCAAACCAAACGCCAGGCCTTACTTCAGTAGGGAGTTTTGCAATTTTTTGTCTGGCTGCTTCTGACTGCTCCTGAAGTGGGTCTACGCTAACTTCATCAAGCTCAATTACAGGTTCTGTCATGGTTTCATATGGTTGTGTATCAAGCTGCGACTCTGAGTCGTCATCTACAGAAATAAAATAAGTCTGTTCATTAAGTGCGTTGGCGGGGTTGAACTCGCTATTGTCTAGCATTTCGTCAAGCAGTAAATAGACTTCATTTATCTGCGCTTCAATCTCTACCGGATTTTGTTTTGTATTGAGCAGAGGAGTATGAATGTTGCCGATTACCTGGTCACGCTCTGTAGATAACTTGTGATAAGACTGTGATGACTCTATGGGCTGTAATAATGAAATAAACTCTTTTACAGAAAAAACGGCTTCTTTCCAATCATCGCTGTTTTTTCCGAACTTAATGTAACGATGAAACATTAGTGTCGACCAATGTTTTAAAATTAATTTATGTGCCTGTTTTGGAAGTTTTTTGTTGCGTAAATAATATTGTAATTCGCTTAATACAATATCTCTTGCGTGTGTCTGTAAAATTGTTTTTTGAGTTCGTTTCTCAATTTCAGCAGCTTTTCTGATCTCTTCCTGTTCTATTTTTTCAAGATGCTGAGTGGCTTTTTCAAAGCTGATTATGTCGACTTCAAAATCGTTTAGCAGTTGGTCAACAGCATGGTCAAGGGCGATGAATAAATCATCTTCACGAGAAATTATGCCTCTACCTAAATGCGCCACAAGATTAAGGGTGGTACGACAGGGGTGTTCACCATTGGCAAAAAAGTTAGCGTCAAGCATGGCGATTTTAATGACGGGTATTTGCAAGCGTAGTAATAGATTTGTTACAGTTTCTGAAATGCTGTCATCATCAACGATGGCATCAAATAGCATTTCTATAAAATCAATGGTTTTTTCATCAACCTGATTAACCTGCTTGGTAACCGCGCCGCCGCTGCGACTGCCCATATCGGCCAGTAGCGCCCGTTTGAAGTCTGCCACGTCGAGCTGATCAATGGGCGCAGAAGCTTGAGCAACATTACTTTGTAAGTTTGTGAGTGCCTGCATCACATCTCGACGATCATAAAATTGAGTGCCGGGTGACGGGTTTGAATTATTGGCTGTTGTAAAAGATGCAGGTATGCCGGGGCCAGATGCAGTCATATTGCCATGAATGAACTGGCTAACAACGTGATCAATTGTTTGGTGCATGCCTGATGGCGCGTTGCCGGGCATTGTGCCTGATACAAAGCCCGTGTTATTGCCTGAGCTCTGTTGAAGTGAATTATATGTGGGGGTTTGTGATGCGTCGTAGCTGGGGTTTTCCGTGTACATGGCTTCAGACGAAGTAATCGTTGGTGCGACAGGGTTTTGAGGGGCGGGTTTGTCTGTCTGGCCTTTATTAAGTTTTATCTGGGGAAGTATTCCCTGATCAATGAATAGCTGGTTCAAATTTTGATAGAGTGTGGCCAGGTTTAAAATGACTTCCTGATCGAATAGTTTATATAAAACCAGCTTGTTGTTAGTTGAGAGTTCTACATCCTGCAATGCATCTTTAAATGACTCACAAATATTTTTTGGAGCAAGTGCGTCTTTATCGAAAATGCTGGTGGACTTCATTGACAGAAATTCAATGCGGGCTTCAAGGTGATTAACACCATCACCATAGAGATTCATGGCCTTAGAGTGCATGGCAGAAACCGCAACCATTTCTTCCATTTCTTCCTGGTCAACCAGACTAAGTTCGTCTTCATCAAATTCATTAGCAGTGGAAGAATTCACGCTGCTGGGTTGTAAATAGGCTTTCAGGTTTGTTGCAAAGTGCTGGGTAATGTTGCTGCGCTCGGTGCGTAACATTCGCATGGCATCGAAGTACTGGTTCTGGTCTTCATTTGAATCAGCATTTTCTGCTAACTGGAATAACATATCGTCAGCACCATCAAACATGCGGCCCAACAACTCTGATAACTCTTCGTTCAGGCAGCTGGCGATTTGTTTTATTAGCAGTTTATTTTGTTCACTGGCATCACGTGATGCCTGACTGCTGAACTTATGAATGCTTGCGCTCATGTAATTTATCCAGAAAAAGGAAAGTTTTCTACATGATGTGCACTTGAGGTTTGTTGTTTCTGTCCTGAATACGTAAGCCTTACGGCCAGTCTTTCAGTGCGCATCTACGTGTGAAGACGAGTCTTCAGATGCTTTTAACATTTTGAGGATAAACATATGCGAGCAGAGCGCTCTTATTTAAGTAATATATTAGACATATTATTATGCGCTTATAGTGAACTGGTTCACATTTGATTCTTTAAGGTCATTCGAACGAGTTAAAAGCAGTACCTAACTGTAACTGTATTTGGGTTATAAGTCAGATAAGGTCTTAAAAAATATACGCTTATAATGTAAATAAGGAAAAAGCCCCATAAAAAAACTATATCAGTTATTGCTAAATTAAATTATATGCTTCATATATGGTGTTTTTGGCTGTATTGAGTGGTCAGAAAAATTAGACTCTTGGGCAGATTATGTCGAGCACTTCAGCTGCCTGTTCCCATGCCTGGTCCATAATTTCGGGTAATAATTTCAAATTAAGCCCGGTTATGTTCAGGGTTTCAGGTTCAAAGGCCGGATAATCGTCTAATAAGTGCTCATCCATTTCAACATCAGGGCTAATCGCTTCAACGATACAGTTGGCAATATGCACGATAGCGGTTTCAATTTTATAGTTTTTGGCTTTTAGCGGCGTGTGGTGGTTCGCTACGACTTCTTTTAAGGTGTCGGACAGTTTCCATGCGTCAATTAATGCTGCCCCAACATCACTATGTGTAAAGCCAATAATCTCTTTTTCGGCATTAAATAACATACCGTCTGAATCAGCCGCCTGTAAAAGTACTTTCTGAGAAAGCTCGGGTTCCTTGAAATAAAGAACCAGTTTGCCTATGTCATGTAACATGCCGGCTACAAAGAGGCGTTCGCCGTGCAAAATATTGCACTGCCTGGAAAGCAGTCGTGCAACAATGCCGGTGTGTACACTATGGCGCCAGAACAAATCGATATCTATGAGTTGATTGGGGATTCGGCTGAAGGTATCTATGGCAGAAGTCGCTAGCACCAGGTTGCGCAAATCATCTTCACCAATGACAGAGACTGCCCGGCTTACCAGCTCTATTTTTACCGCTAAGGAATAGTATGCGCTATTAACAATGCGCAGGATTCGCGCAGTGAGTGCCGGGTCATGACTGATAATGTCCCCAAGCTGTCTGGCATTATGGTGTTCGTCTTCTAATAATTGAGTTACGCGTATATAAATCTCAGGTAATGAGATGAGTTTGACCACGCCTTTAACGAGGTCTTCAGGAGTGTTAGCCATTGTAGTCCCTGTTGCCGAAAACAAAATTAACCCAAACGGGTAGTTATACAATAGATAATGGCTCAGATATGCTGAGTTTGCCAGAGCAGAAGAAAAATAGTTGTATCGTGATGTAAAAAGTCTGAATTAGTTGGCAAGTTCGGCCCTGGCGACAAGTTCTCGTACAGTGCAGATGTGTTGCCCAAATGAGAGCGTTTGATCCAGGCTGATATAACCCTTTGTGAAGGGTTTGCGTTTTCCGTGATCCATAATGAAAGTGCCGTTGGTGGAGTCGAGGTCGGTCAGATACATTTGATTATCTAGAATAACAAGTTCGGCGTGTCGAGCACTGGTGGTTTTATCAAATAGCTGTATATTTCCATGGCGGCCAATAACATAAGTTCGGTTATTCATTTTAAGCCTCTGGGTAAATCGCCGAAAGATCCGGGATTAAATTCATTTATCATTTTTGATGCTGGGATTGTTGCTCGTAATGCTTGTTACCATAATATGCTTTATAGACCGAATTCAATGACCTGGGTGATAATTTGTACAATAATCGATAAAAGGGGCAAGTTAAAAGCCTTGTCAGCAAACAGGGTGTTTAAGCCCAGGTGTTGATGGGCATAATAAATGATGCTCGTATTAATCAGAAGATGCGGGTAATACGAGCAAATATTTTACTGGTTACGCAAAAAGTCAGCGGTTTTATAGAGAGCCAGGTATAACTCATCTTTTAGGTCTTGCTCAATTTGCATATCTAGCATTGCCTGATTTATGCAGCTCATCCACTGATCTCTTTCCAGTTCACCGATTTTGAAATGCATATGCCGATGACGTAAACGTGGGTGCCCGTATTTTTCTATATACAGAGAGGGGCCCCCCAGCCAGCCGGATAAAAACATAAATAATTTATCCCTGGCATCTGTTAGATCTGCTGCATGTAGCTGTCTTAACTCGGTAACATCTGTGCGATTTTCCATTAAATCATAGAAGCGATCG
>Ga0316204_10009468_pt1 | contig 12994 bp, 11 predicted proteins | sample 6monrhotite_MG_2_FD_205661 | JGI IMG/M metagenome (GOLD analysis project Ga0316204, IMG submission 205661) | Microbial mat bacterial communities from mineral coupon in-situ incubated in ocean water Damariscotta River, Maine, United States -... | ecosystem: Environmental > Aquatic > Marine >... | reverse complement strand
CCGCATTCCGGCGCAAGGCGGCCAGCGGGGCACAGGCCCGTTCCAATGCGAACCGCGCCTCGCAAGCGGTTTCAAAGCTGACGTCATTCATGGATAGCAAAAGCGTGGAGGTTGTGATCTGTTGTTGCTGTGCTTCGCGAAATGTTATGCGATTGACAAAGGCACCGCCGGTTGCGCCGCGTTGCGTGCGGATCAGCGATTGTGCAGCAAGCCGTTTTAACGCTTCACGCACTGTGGGGCGGGAGACGCCGAAACTGTCAGCCAGTTCTGCCTCGGTGGGCAGCCGTTGATCTACGATCAAGCGCCCTTCGACGATCGCGTTGCGAATGGCAGCAGCGATCTGGATCGGCAAATCTGCCGGGTTTTCTGGATCAATTTTCATATGTCATACATTTAATGTTTGCCCGATATTTAATTGTCTGACATTAAAGGAATTGGTCGAAAATGAAAAGGGGGTCACACTTCCAAAGCTCATTTCCGGCCAGGGACGATGCGCTCGTTAGATGGGTGAACGCCTAACACTTATGCGATGCATTAGAGTTGGCGGGCAATATACTGAAAAACAATGATTAAGTGGGGATCTTAATGTGATAACACCAGAGTACGTGAAGGTCATGTCGCGATATAATATATGGCAAAACAACCAATTATACGACATTCTTAAACTAATGAATGAAGTTGAGTACGAAAGGGAGCGCGGAGCGTTTTTCGGCTCTATTAAGGCAACTTTGAATCATCTGCTCTGGGGTGACCTGCTGTGGTTGTCACGATTTGCAGGTGGAGATGTCCCCAAGATTGAAAGTGCATCCCAATTCTTTGATTTATATGAAACATTATCAGTCTGGTCTGCTGAACGGTTTCGATGTGACAACCGCATTATTGCTTGGGCCAGCGGCCTCAAACAGATGGACCTAACAGGACAATTAACGTGGAAATCCACATCGATGCAGGAGGAAGTTAACACTCCGCTTTCACTGTGTATCACCCATTACTTCAACCACCAGACCCACCATCGGGGTCAGGTGCATGCCATGCTTACCGCCGCTGGTCAAAAGGCACCGGTGACAGACTTCATATTCATGCCGGAGGATCTTTGATGGCTCTTATCTCACCTTCAGGCCGTTTGCGGCGTACACCCTTTTCGGATGGTGTCGAAGCTGCGGGCGTTAAGGCCTATACCGTTTATAACCGGATGCTGTTGCCCACCGTATTTGACAGCGTCGAGGCCGACTATCATCATCTTAAGAAAGCTGTTCAAATCTGGGACGTGTCCTGTGAACGTCAGGTGGAATTGCGTGGGCCGGATGCGGCGCAGCTGATGCAACTGCTGACCCCGCGACCATTGAGCAAGATGCAAGTTGGACAATGTTACTACGTGCCGATTGTCGATGAAGCGGGCGGTATGTTGAATGATCCGGTTGCAGTGAAGTTGGCAGAGGACCATTGGTGGATTTCGATTGCGGACAGTGATCTATTGCTTTGGGTCAAGGGCGTTGCTTTTAGCCGAGACCTTGATGTGACCATCGAAGAACCTGACGTCAGTCCGCTTGGCGTGCAAGGGCCGTTGGCGGACGATCTGATGGCGCGTGTCTTTGGCGAGGCGGTGCGCGATGTGCGGTTCTTCCGGTTTGGCCGCTTTGATTTTCAAGGGCGGGATCTGGTCGTGGCGCGGTCTGGTTATTCCAAACAGGGTGGATTTGAAGTCTACCTAGAGGGGAGTGATCTGGGAATGCCGCTGTGGAATGCTTTGATGGATGCGGGGCAGGATCTGGATGTGCGGGCCGGTTGTCCGAACCTGATTGAGCGGATTGAAGGTGGGCTGCTGAGCTATGGCAATGACATGACCCGCGCCAATACGCCGTTTGAATGCGGTTTGGACCGGTTCTGCAAAGTGGGTGCTGAGGCCAATTGTATCGGGCACTCGGCCTTGCAAGCCTGCGCTGACGAAGGGCCGGTGCAGCAGATCCGCGCGATGGAGATTGCGGGGGATGCGGTGCCAGGATGTGACCGGCTTTGGCCGCTGTTTGACGATGGCCGGCAGGTCGGGCATGTCAGTTCCGCAGTGTGGTCACCGGACTACCAGACCAATGTTGCCGTTGCGATGGTGCGCAAGGACCATTGGGAGCCGGGCACGCGGTTGCAGGTGCAAACGCCGGATGGCAAGCGCGGTGCGGTGGTGCGTGAGGGCTTTTGGGCCTGAGACAAGATCAGAGGGCAGGAGCGGGGGCCAGCCCCCGCACCCCCGGAATATTTAGAGCCAAAAAGGCATAAGGGGGTGATCCCCGGAATGGAGAATGTGATGTTTAAAGCACTGGTTGTGAACAAGGATGAGGATGGCAAAACCTCGGCTGCGGTTGAGGAGATGACATTGGATCAGCTGCCGCAGGCAGAGGTCACGGTGGCGGTCGAGTATTCGACAGTGAATTACAAGGATGGTTTGTGCATCGGGCCGGGGGGCGGGTTGGTGCGCAATTATCCGCATGTGCCGGGGATTGATTTTGCCGGGACGGTCGAGGCCTCGGATGATGACCGGTACAAGCCCGGTGACAAGGTGGTGTTGACGGGCTGGCGCGTCGGCGAGGCCCATTGGGGCGGCTATTCCCAGAAGGCACGGGTCAGGGCCGATTGGCTGGTGCCGCTGCCTGCGGGTCTGGACACGCGGCAGGCGATGGCAGTCGGCACCGCCGGGTTCACGGCGATGGTGTCGGTCATGGCGCTGGAGGATCACGGGATCAAGGCGGGACCGGTGTTGGTGACCGGGGCTGCGGGCGGCGTTGGCTCTGTGGCAACCGCAATTCTGGCGCATCTGGGGTACAAGGTGGCAGCGGTCACCGGGCGGCCCGAGACCGAAGGCTATCTGCGTGATCTGGGGGCCAGTCAGATCGTAGCCCGCGAAGAGTTGAACGAAACGGTCAAGCGCCCCCTTGAGGGCGAAACCTGGGGCGGCTGTGTGGATGCGGTGGGCGGCGCGATGTTGGCGCGGGTTCTGGGCCAGATGGAATATGGCGCGAGTGTTGCGGCGGTGGGCCTTGCGGGCGGTGCGGGCCTGCCTGCGACCGTGATCCCGTTTCTGTTGCGCGGTGTGAACCTGTTGGGCATCGACAGCGTGATGCAGCCCTATGACAACCGGTTGCGGGCGTGGGAGCGGATTGCGACAGATCTGCCGATGGAGAAGTTGGAAGCGATGGTGCGCCCGGCCACTTTGGCCGATCTGCCGAAGCTTGGGGCGGATATCCTCAAGGGGCAGGTTCAGGGCCGTGTGGTTGTGGATGTGAACGCGGGATGATCGCCGCCTGCATCCTGCCGGCGGATGCGTTGTTGCAGCGTTATGCCGTGCGGGCAGGGTGCTACACCGATTGTTTTGAGACAGCGCTGCCGCAGGCGGTGGCGCTGCCTGCGTTTCTGGATGCGTTTTACGGCAGTTGGCTCTTTGGGTTGGAAAAACTGGTGTTGCGGGCGCATCTCCGGGGCAAACCCGTCAATTGGGACATTGCGCCGGTGGCCGCTGGCACAGCGGAGGCCTATGCCGCATGGACGGTGGAAGGGCGCGGGGACGGCCAGATCCTGATGTGTGATCTGGGCGGGCATACGCGATCTTACCTGGCGGTGGATGAGATTGCAGGGGGCGGCACGCGGTTGCTGTTTGGATCCGCGGTGGTGCCGCGGGATGGACATGATTTGCCTCGGCTGGTGCGGGCCACTGTGCCGCTGCACCGCTTTTACGCGCGGTCCTTGCTGCGAGCGGCGCGGGTGCGGTTGGTCTAGGGGTGTCTCGACGGCGGGTCACCTTCGCTTTAGACAGGGGCAAAGAGATCAGGAGACCATGATGACCGCCTATGACGACGACAATATCTTTGCCAAGATCCTGCGCGGGGAAATCCCCAGTTTCAAGGTGTATGAGGACGATGCGACCTATTGTTTTATGGACATCATGCCGCGCAGCGACGGGCATTGTTTGGTGATCCCCAAAACCCCGTGCCGCAACATTCTGGATGCCACGCCAGAGCAGTTGGCCGCTTGTATGGCGACGGTCAAGAAGGTGGCGAATGCGGCCAAGGCGGCTTTTGACGCCGATGGCATCACTCTGCAACAGTTCAGCGAAGCGGCAGGCGGGCAGGAGGTGTTTCACCTGCATTTCCACATCCATCCGCGCCATGAGGGGGTGCGCATGCGACCTGCGGGCACGATGGGGGATATGGACCTGATCAAAGGCCACGCAGAGGCAATCGCAGCGGCCCTCAACTGAGGAATGAACTATCTGAATGCAAAGGCGGCGCCCGATTTCCCGGACGCCGCCTTTTTTTGTTTGTTTGGGTAGGTCTAGCGCTTATTCAGCGGGCTGACCTGCGGTATCTGCAACACCGCCAACGCTGTCACGGCGACCATCGTTGTAAAGCGCCTTGATCAGGGCCAGCACCATGCCAACCATAACCATCGTGAAGGGCAGCGCCCCGATGATCATGGCGTTTTGCAGGGCAGACAGGCCGCCACCACCGGCCAGCAGCAGCGTGCCGATCACCAGTGTCAGGATTGCGCCCCAGATGATGCGGTGCTTGACGCCGGTTTCCTCTGCGCCGCCGGACATGATGGTGTTCATCACCAGAATGCCGGAGTCTGCGGACGTCACCAGGAAGGTCATGATCAGTACAACACACATGATGATCAGCGCCTGAAGCACACCGCCCGACAGCATCTGTTCAAGTGTGACGAACAGTTTGGCCGAGTTGGATGCCGCGATGATGGCGCCATCTGCGGTGCCTGACAGTTCCAGATCGATGGCTGTGCCGCCGAGGATGGTCATCCAGGCAAAACAAACCAGCGAAGGTGCAATCACAGCGCCCAGTACAAACTCACGTACCGAACGGCCTTTGGAAATGCGTGCCAGGAACAGGCCCACAAATGGTGAGAACGCAATCCACCAAGCCCAGTAGAAGGTTGTCCACCCGGCCTGCCAGTTGAAGAGACGCCCGTCTGTGCCAGCGGCGTATGCGGCGGCAAGGTCAGCCTCAGAGAGGGTGATGCCCGCATCTGAAACGCTGGTGGTGAAGCCGCCAAAGCTGCCCCATGCGTTTGTCGCGCCGCCATAGACGGTTGCCATTTGATCGGCCTCAAGTGCCTGAACCGCAGCCGGAGCTGTGGAGGCGAACATGTCAGCCGAGACCGGGCCATGTGCGGCAAAGCTCAGAGAGATGAAGTTGAGGATGTAATCCACAAATGCCGATGCATAGGTTGTCATCGCAAACATGAACGAGCCAAAGATGACAAAGGTCATCAACAGGATCAGCGAGAGCACGAGGTTGATGTTCGATAGCCACTTAACCCCGCGGCCAACGCCGGAAACCGCCGACAGGATCGACAGCGCCATGATCATCACAAGTGCGGTGATCAGGCCGGCTTTGGTTGCTGCAGGAGTGTCTCCGGACGTGTCCATCAACCAGCCCGCGCCGGTGATTGCATAGGCGCCATCGACAAGCTGGCTTACGCCGAAGCCGATGGTGACAGATACACCAAGGATCGTCGCGACAACGCCCAGAACGTCAATCACGTGACCAAAGAACCCGTTGGCGTATTTGCCGATCAAGGGTGTCAGCGCCGAACGGATCGTCAGCGGCATGCCGCGTGTGTAGGCGTAATAGGCAAGGCTGAGGCCGGTCACCACATAGATCGCCCAGGCGTGAAAGCCGTAGTGCGCAAAGGTGTAGCGATAGCCGGATTCCAGCGCTTCAGGGGAGTTGGGTGCGATATCGCTGGACAGCAGCACCGGGTTGGAACCCCAGAGGCCCAGAGGCTCTGCCGTGGCAAAGGTCATCAGGCCGACGCCCAGACCGGCACCGAACATCATCGAGAACCAGGAGAAGTTGCTGAACTCCGGTTTTTGTCCCGGCGCACCGAGGATGCGCTTGCCCGTGGAGGGGATCAGCGCAATGGCAAAAAGGAAAAATGCAAACACGCCAACGGCAAGAATGTAGAAGGTGTTGAAGCTTTGCAGCAGTGTTGAATTGATGCTCGACAGCATGCTGCCGGCATTGAGCGGAAAGATAAGTGCCCAAAGCACCAGCAGAACCATGCTGATCTTTGATATCAAGGCAATCGGAAGGCTATAGCCTTCGTAGAATCCGCCATCCTGCGTCTGGATGTCTAGATCCGTAAAAGGAGGTTTGACTGACATGAGAAGTGTCCCTGTTTTCGATCGCTGCACGCGATCTGTTTTGCGTGGGGCATCTGCCGCGCCGGGAACTGGCATGGCATGAACACCCACTTTGAGGGGCGCGGTAAACAGATTTGGGTCCGCACCTTGACCCGAAGGTGTTACAAATTCGAAACATGCACATTTGCTGTGCCGCGACAGTATGCCGCAAAATGCGACAATTTGGCAGGTATTTTTGTCGGCCCCGAAACCTGAGCTGCTCTGCCAGCCCCCCGATTTTGGGTTTTTGATAACTTAGTTTTGGGTTTGACGCGGGCGGGCGGCTGTAGAAATGTGCCGATATGACATTAGATACCGCATGGGTCCGGGCCCAATTTCCCGCCTTCGCCGAGCCGTCCCTTCAGGGGCAGGCTTTTTTCGAGAATGCTGGCGGGTCTTACACCTGCCAACCGGTGATTGACCGACTGACGCGGTTTTACACCCAGCGCAAGGTCCAGCCCTACGCCCCTTATGAGGCCAGCCAGCTTGGCGGACAGGAGATGGACGAGGCCCGCCGCCGCATGGCCGCCATCCTTGGGGTGGAAACCGACGAGCTGAGCTTTGGGCCATCGACCACGCAGAACACCTATGTGCTGGCGCAGGCCTTTGGGCAGTTGCTGGCGCCGGGCGAAGCGATCATCGTGACCAATCAGGATCACGAGGCCAACACCGGCCCATGGCGGCGACTGGCGGATCGGGGCATTGAGGTGCGCGAATGGTGCGTTGACCCCGAAACCGGTGCGTTGAACACCGATGATCTGGAAAACTTGCTGGATGAACATGTGCGGTTGGTGTGTTTCCCCCATTGTTCAAACGTGGTGGGGCAGATCAATCCGGTGGTGGAGATCACTGCGCTGGCCCATGCTGCGGGGGCCTTTGTCTGTGTGGACGGTGTGTCCTATGCCCCGCATGGGTTTGCCGATGTGGGCAATCTGGGGCCGGATATCTATCTGTTTTCTGCCTACAAGACCTTCGGCCCGCATCAGGGGTTGATGGTGATCCGGCGGGCCTTGGGCAATCTGCTGCCCAATCAGGCGCATGTCTTTAACGGTGATACGCTTTATACACGTCTGACGCCCGCTGGCCCTGATCATGCGCAGATCGCCGCCTCTGCGGGGATGGCGGACTACGTGGATGCCTTTTATGCCCATCACATTGGTGGGGATGCCGATGCTGCGGCGCGCGGTGCGGCGGTGCATGACATGATGCGCGACCATGAGACCGGGTTGTTGCAACCGTTGCTTGACGCGGTGAAGGACCGCAATTCCGTGCGCCTGATTGGTCCGGCAGAGGCAGTGGGCCGTGCGCCGACAGTTGCCATGGCGTTGAACCGTCCCGGCTTGGAGGCGGCAACAGAGCTGGCCAAACACGGGATCATGGCGGGCGGTGGTGACTTTTATGCAGGCCGTGCGTTGACCGCGATGGGGGTGGACGAAGGCAAAGGTGTGCTGCGCCTCAGCTTTACCCACTACACCACAAAAGATGAGATCGACCAGCTTTTGAACGCATTGGACGATGTTTTGTGATTTTGCGCCTTGAAGGTTCCTGCCGCGCCCTAGTTTAGGAAAAGGCAGGAACCAGAAGGGCATAGCATGAACGATACATCACCGATCTTGGTCTGGTTTCGCCGTGATCTGCGGTTGAGCGATCACGCGGCGCTGTCGGCCGCTTGCGCCTCGGGGCGGCCTGTTATTCCTGTGTTTGTGCATGACGGCCTGAGCGAAAAGCTGGGCGCGGCGCCGAAATGGCGGCTTGGGCTTGGGGTTGGTGCGCTTGCCGATGCATTGGAACAGAAGGGCAGCCGTCTGATCTTGCGCCGGGCGGATCAGGCGCTGGATGCACTCAATGAGCTGATAGAGGAAACTGGCGCGAGGGCGGTGTATTGGTCGCGCCTTTATGATCCTGAAACGGTGACGCGCGACAGCGCCATCAAGGAACATCTCAAGGGTCAAGGCATCGACGCTCGGTCTTTTGGCGGCCATTTGATGTTTGAGCCATGGACCGTGGAGACCAAGACAGGCGGTTTTTACAAGGTCTATTCCCCGTTCTGGAAGTACGTCAAAACCCGCGATGTTGAGGCGCCGCGTCCGGCCCCTTCGGATCTGCATCCCCCTGAAAGCTGGCCAAAAAGTGACGATCTGGCAGATTGGCAAATGGATGCGCAGATGAACCGCGGTGCCGCGGTTGTGCGCCCTTTTGTGCAATTGGGCGAGACGGCAGCGCAGGCGCGGCTGGGGCATTTCATTGCCCATCTAATTGATGGCTACAAAGACAACCGCAACACGCCCGCCACCGATGGCACGTCCAACATGTCCGAGAACCTCAGCCTTGGCGAGATCAGCCCGCATCAATGCTGGCACGCCGGTCAACGTGCTTTGCAAGAAGGCAAACGCGGCGCGGAGACATTCCTCAAAGAGCTGGTCTGGCGCGAGTTTGCCTATCATCTGATGCACCATACGCCGCGCATTCTGGATCAGAACTGGCGCGAGGAATGGGACGATTTTCCCTGGCAAGACGATGGCCGCGCCGCAGAAGTCTGGGCGTGGAAGAAGGGCCGCACGGGTGTGCCCTTTGTCGATGCCGCCATGCGTGAGCTTTATGTCACAGGCCGCATGCACAATCGCGCCCGCATGATCGTGGCCAGTTACCTGACCAAACATCTGATGACCCATTGGCGGATCGGGCAGGCGTGGTTCGAGGAGTGCCTGATTGATTGGGATCCGGCCAGCAATGCGATGGGCTGGCAATGGACCGCCGGGTCCGGCCCCGATGCCGCGCCGTACTTTCGGGTGTTCAACCCCGTCACCCAACGCGAGAAGTTTGACCCCGATGCCGCCTATGTGGATCGTTGGATAGCCGAGGGGCAGGAGCAGCCCTACGACGATGCGTTGGCCTTCTTTGAGGCGTGCCCGCGCCATTGGGGCATGGATCCGCAAGACAGTTATCCGATGCCGATTTTCTCGCTTGACGGGGGGCGCAAGCGGGCTTTGACGGCTTATGAGGCCCGCAAAGATTAAGAAAACAGACTGCAAACATTAAAGAATTGTTAATTTTGCAGAGCGCGATAAGCTGAATGCGCCTGAGGACCACGAAGGGGAGCGTGATATGACCTTGAACTCGACAGAGGGGCAAAATGATCTGCCGCGTTACTTTGCGCGGGTTTTTGCGATGGCACAGGTGATGCAACGCGGGCGGCTCGATTTCGTTTTGCCAGACGGGCGGCGGTTTCGGGCTGAAGGAAAACTGCCCGGCCCGGTTGCGGAATTGCACATTCATAACAATGACTTGTTCTCAAGGTTGATCCGCGAAGGGGATCTTGGGTTTAGTGATGCCTATCTCGATGAATGGTGGTCCACGCCTGATTTGCAGGCCTTCATGGACCTCGTACATGCAGACAATGACGAACTTTATGACGGGTTTCCGGGCCTGAGCATGGTGCGTCTGTTTGAGAAGATGCGGTTCTGGCTGCAAAGCAATTCCAAGACGCAGGCCCGCAAGAACATCAGTTATCACTATGATCTGGGTAATGATTTTTACGGGCTGTGGCTTGATGACACGATGACCTATTCCTCGGCCCTGTTTGATGAAAATGCGCAACTGTCACTGGAGGCGGCCCAGACCGAAAAATACAAATCCATGGTTGATCAGATGGGCGTCAAGCCCGGCGATCATGTGCTGGAAATCGGCTGTGGTTGGGGCGGGTTTGCCGAATATGCGGCCAAGGAACGCGGGCTGAAGGTCACGGGCCTGACCATCAGCGAAGAGCAGTTTAAGTTTGCTAAGGAACGCATTGAGAAAGCAGGACTTTCCGATCAAGTTAATCTAAAGCTTCAAGATTACCGTGACGAGACCGGCCATTATGACGGCATCGCCAGCATCGAGATGTTTGAGGCCGTTGGCGAGAAATATTGGCCTACCTATTTCAACGCTTTGCGCGATTGTCTTAAACCCGGCGGCGCGGCGACCTTGCAGATCATCACCGTCGATCACGCCCGCTGGGACGTTTACAAGCGCGGTGTCGATTTCATCCAGAAATACATCTTTCCGGGCGGTATGCTGCCCAGTCCGGTGATCTTGCGGGAACAGGTCGAAAAGGCCGGGCTGATTGTCGACAAGTCTATCGAATTTGGCAAAAGCTACGACATCACCCTGCGCCGTTGGCACGAGACATTTAACGACAAGTGGGACCAGATTACCAAGCTTGGCTTTGACGAACGGTTCCGGCGCATGTGGAATTTTTACCTCACTTCCTGCGCCGCTACATTTGACAGTGGAAATTGTGACGTCACACAGATTACGGTAAGGCGACCGGGTTAACCTTTCTTAAGGAGCCATCCCATGCCCACCGCCGCAAAACTAACGGCTGCCATTTGTCTCGCGGCTGTTGGCTATATCCTGTCCCTGATGGTGATGCCTTTGATGCCCGAAAGCACCGACTTCGGCTATTTTGTCCCGCTGAACATGTTCCTTGGCCTCTGTGTCGGCTGGTTCGTGATGGGCCGCCGCGCAGGTCGTGGGACCACGGCGGCGATCAACAATGGCCTGACCGGGGTGTTTGTACTGATGTTGTGGGGTGTTGGTGTTCAGGCCATCAACGAGATGATCCGGTTGGCTATGCGTAATCGTTATGATGGCCCGTTTGAGGCGATGGTTGCAGTGTTCCAGATCGGCGCGGAATTTGCTGTGATCGTTATAACCGTCCCAATTGTCATCGTTGCTGTAATCGCATCGATCATCAGCGGCCTGTTGGTTGAATTTGCCCATAAGCACGGTCGCTAAATCTATGAGAAATCTGTTCTTTTATGGCACCCTGCGGGATCGGCCATTGCTTGAGATCGTGATGGGGGCCAGTGGCGATGCCTTGGATGTAACACCTGCGGTTTTGCGCGGTTACAAGGTGTCTTCAGTGGCCGAAGGTCCGTTTCCCATGATCGAGACCGGCGTGAACGAGAAGGCCATGGGCGTCTTGGTGCGCGGGTTGACCCCGGACCAGATTGCGCGACTGGACTATTATGAAGGTGGCTTCGGCTACGATCTGCATCAGGTCACGCTGGAGGATGGGCAAAGCGGTGAAGTCTATGTGCCGCAACCGGATCTGTGGACGGGCAAGGGGCCTTGGGATTTGTCCGAGTGGCAGGCAGAGTGGGGTGCGCTTAGCCGTCATGCCGCCGTCGAAGTCATGGGTTATATGGGCAACCGCAGCCGCGATGATGTGGCGCGCATGTTTCCGCGCATCCGCGCCCGTGCGGCGGCAAGGGTGAACGCGTCGGCGTCCGTTCATGGGGCAGGGACGCTGCAAGGGCAGATCGACGTGCAGGCGCGGCGGCGGGTTTACTCCAAATTCTATGCTTTGGATGAAATGCAGCTGTCGCATACACGTTTTGACGGCACGATGTCCGCGCCCTTGGACCGCGCGGTGTTTGTCGGGTCGGACGCGGCGATTGTTCTGCCCTATGATCCGCTGCGTGATCGCGTTTTGTTGATCGAACAGGTGCGCATGGGGCCCTTGGCGCGTGGCGATAAATCCTGTTGGCAGTTAGAGCCAATTGCAGGCGCTGTGGACCCCGGTGAGACCCCGCAAATGGCCGCCCGGCGCGAAGCCTCGGAGGAGGCCGGGCTGACGCTTGGTGCGCTCCACCCGGTCAGTGAGGTTTATGCATCCCCGGGAAATTCAACAGAATTTTACTATATTTATCTTGGGCTTGCGGATCTGCCGGACAGCGTAACGGGCGCTGGTGGTCTGGCCAGCGAAGACGAGGATATCCGCAGCCATCTGATGTCGTTTGACGATTTGATGGATCTGGTCGACGGGATGGGCGCGGCCAATGCGCCGCTGGTTCTGGTGGCCTATTGGCTGGCACGGCACCGCGATGGCTTGAGATTGGCGAAGGCGGCAGATACACCAGAGTAAGCACAATTTTGGGGGCTTTCATGCACGTCGCATCTGATCTGGCGCAAGCCATTGGCAACACACCTCTTATCCGTCTGCGCAAAGCCAGCGAAGACACCGGATGTGAGATCTACGGCAAGGCCGAATTCATGAACCCCGGTCAGTCGGTCAAAGACCGCGCGGCGCTGTTCATCATCAAGGACGCGATTGCCAAAGGCACGCTCAAACCCGGCGGCACCATTGTCGAAGGCACCGCAGGCAACACCGGCATCGGTCTGGCGCTGGTCGGCGCCTCGATGGGCTTCAAAACCGTGATTGTCATTCCTGAGACACAGTCACAGGAAAAGAAAGACATGCTGCGCCTTGCAGGTGCCGAACTGGTGCAGGTGCCTGCCGCGCCCTATCGCAATCCGAACAATTTTATCCGTTATTCCGAACGTCTGGCCAACGAGCTGGCCCGCACCACCAATGAAGGGGTGATCTGGGCCAACCAGTTTGACAATGTCGCCAACCGGCAATCGCATGTTGAAACCACCGGCCCCGAGATTTGGCAACAGACCGGCGGCAAGGTAGACGGCTTTTGCTGTGCGGTCGGATCGGGCGGCACGCTGGCCGGGATCGCGATGGCGCTTCAGCCCAAGGGCGTGAAAATTGCGTTGGCCGATCCGGACGGTGCGGCGCTGCATTCCTATTATACCACTGGTGAACTGACCTCCGAAGGCGGCTCGATCGCTGAAGGCATCGGTCAGGTCCGCATCACCAAGAACCTTGAGGGGCTGAAGCCGGACTACAGCTACAACGTTTCTGATGCCGAGGCGTTGCCGGTGGTGTTTGATCTGCTTCAGCATGAGGGGCTGTGCCTTGGCGCATCTTCGGGTGTGAATGTTGCGGGTGCGATCCGCTTGGCCAAAGAAATG
>Ga0316204_10009467_pt1 | contig 12995 bp, 12 predicted proteins | sample 6monrhotite_MG_2_FD_205661 | JGI IMG/M metagenome (GOLD analysis project Ga0316204, IMG submission 205661) | Microbial mat bacterial communities from mineral coupon in-situ incubated in ocean water Damariscotta River, Maine, United States -... | ecosystem: Environmental > Aquatic > Marine >... | reverse complement strand
GTATATTTCGCACCCTCAAACCGTTCCGGAGAGGTGGCAGAGCGGTTGAATGCACTGGTCTTGAAAACCAGCGTGGGTTTGTAGCCCACCCAGGGTTCGAATCCCTGCCTCTCCGCCATATTTAGTAACTCGTTGTTTTTTAAAGCAACGCATTGATTTTCCGTTATTTTTTGTGATTTGCTACAAGAGAGTGCTACATCGTGGCACAGCGGAAATGTCCAAACGAGCACCATACGTCCAACGGCGCGGAAATATTCTATTTTTTCGTATAGCCGTCCCATCCGGACTTCGTTATCTTATCGGCTGCCGAGAAATTACGCGCAGTCTGGAGACATCAGACCTAGTGTGCGCAATCCCCAGAGCATTGCGCCTAGCTGCGTCTGCTCATTGTCTCTTTCATGAGGTAAGGTCTCACTCTATGACTAATAAAAATAACGATAAGCTCATGGGGTTGATCCGTGACAAAAAACACGCCATTAATATTCAGGAACTTAAACAGCAACATGAATCTAAGCTGTTAGAGCAGCATTTGGAGCACAAGAGGCAGATGGCCCAGACTTTAGAGTTGGAGCGAGAAAGAGCCAAAAATGAGGCTCTACAAGAGGTGATCCGCTCGGGGGCGACTAGACTGAGCCAAAATCCAGAAAGTCCCTTAGATCAACTCTCACGGCCTCAGAGCGATAATGTGCCTGCGCCTTTACTATCTGTTGCGATAGCAGACTTTTTGGCTTGGTACGATGGGCTTAATAACCCTTCAATGATGCAGAAACATAAGACCGCTATGCCGTTGTTTTTAGAGGTTATTGGAGATAAGCCAACATCAGAAATAAGGCAGGCGGATATAGTTGAATTTTTTGATCTGCTAGAGCGTTTGCCAAGTAAGTGGAAAGTTGTAAAGAAGCAGGAGGGCTGCGGTATTCGCGAATTGGCTGAAAAAGACCATAAGCAAACAATCTCGCCAAAGACATTTAAGGAGAATTATAAATCACCGATAAGGGGATTTTTAGTCTGGGCTAAGGTGAATCTCATAGATCAGGGTTTTCCTGCGACTCTCACAGTTGAAGGTATTATTTATACTGGAGAGAGAGAGCCTGGAGAGAATAAGCAGCGTGCGTTCAAGCAAGAAGAGTTAGTGCAGTTGTTTGAAGGGCCTGAGTTGCGTAAGTACGCCGCTAATGCGAATACCTTACATCAGTATTGGCTACCTATGGTGGGGCTGTATACGGGCGCGCGAGTTCGTGAGATTTGCCAGCTTAATCCTCAAACTGATTTTGTTAAGGAGGACGGTATTGACTGTTTTTGGTTTACAAAGGAAACACCAAGTGCCCCTAATATAGACAAGAAAATAAAAAATGCTAATTCGGCAAGAAAAATTCCTATTCATTCAAAACTAATAGAGCTTGGGTTACTGGATTATGTAAGTGCTCAGAAACAAAAAGGCAGTCTGGTGCTGTTTCCTCAGTGGAAGGTAAAGCAACGCAAAGCTAGCTTTATGGCAGAGGAATGGTTCCGAAAATTTTTGATGAGCATCGGACTAAAAGATCAAACGCTACACGCTAAAATTTCCGGCATGCATGCTTTTCGACATACTTTTCTGAATCGCGCATTGAATCTTAATGTTGATAATGCATCAGTAATAACTGGTCATGTAGACGGTTCAAAATCACAGGTTGTACGTGGCTACGAGGGGGTGCTGAGCGTACAGAATAAAAGAAACATTCTTGAGAAAATAACCTTTGAAATTGATCATCCAGTGCCTGTAGAGGTCAAATAAAGGTCAAGTAAGCTGGTCAATGAAATAAGCGTTTTTATTTGTATATGGACACTGTAGGGCGTAATAAGGCGATAGTCTTAGGTGGGCTGTTTTCAGTGCTGTATGGGTAGCGTATAAAAAAATCGGACTGGAGATTTTTATCTTATACATTGCCGATTTATTTAACTTTTTCAGGAATATATTAATGCCTGACATGCTGGGGGCAGAGTGAAACAATTAGTTGCATCAGCTGAGTATGATTCGCTTGAAGGCTTTGTGGTACCTACTCTTTAACGACCCTTCGCAATGGTTTTTGCCCTTTTTGACACCCGATGCAAGCGCTAGGGCAGCATCTAAGTCCTTTTAACTTAGATATGTATAGATTTAGAGGAAGCTGCGGTGGTGCCTGTCTGGTCAAGAAGGTCTGCTTTTGACTGTGGATTCAATCGATATAACCTGCTTCATTCTTTATGTATTTCTTTGGCTGCCCATGGTCTTCACTAATGTCAGCAATATTGATATTCCTCCAACTAAAGCAGCAATAATTTTTAAGAGAATGCTTGGAAGGGGAAGCAATACGTAAATACCGCTAAGACCTCCTACTATAAAACCGACACATAAACTCAGTACGGAAAACAATATAAGTGAATAATTTAATCTAGAAAAAAATTAGGAAATTTCTCCGCCAGTCTCGCACAGGTATAAGCAGAGAAATGTGCTTCCAATAAGTGCAGATTCAAAAACTGGATTTTCAAATCGAAGCGCTTAGGATTGGACTCCGATAGCCTCCGAAAGAAACTTAGGAGTTACCGTCCCAAATCCGAATGTTATTAAAGGGAGGATATCGAAGAAGGCGGGGTAATTCCTTCTTATTAGGTTATTTTTTGACTCAAAGTGGTAATTGGCCGGCTGCTCAAAGCGGAGGTTCACTGTTTGCTAATAAGCCTATTTTTACTCTGACCCCGAACTCAGAAGAAGTTAATTTGGCAGTACCGTTCGTAAAGATAATCTTAAAATTATCCAAAATTGCACTAAAGAATTACAACGTATTACCGATACCTAAAGAAGCAATCAGATTTTTTGATCTATTATTTCGTACCACATATAACTTTGGAGAGCTGGAACATGTTTAAAAACCTTCTAACCTTACTATTATCAATCATATTAGTCTTTCCAAGCATATCATTAGCCGAGATGAAAAATGCTCCAGAATCTATTACAGGTACTACTCGAGTCTCTGCAGAACAAGTCATCGATTTAGTGGAAGAATTTGATAATTTAGTCATTATTGATTCTAGAATTGATAAAGACCGAAAGGGCGGACATATAGAGGGGGCTGTGTCTTTACCTGATACCGACACTACACCAGAAACCTTAGCTCAAAATATTCCAAGTAAAACAACCCCGGTAATTTTTTATTGTAACGGTGTCAAATGCGGTCGCAGTGTTGTCGCGTCTAAAATGGCCGTGTCAGAAGGTTATTCAAAAGTATATTGGTTCAGGGGCGGCTGGGAAGAATGGACACAGCGTGGCCTGCCTATCGCGAAATAATATTACCTAAATTAACATATTTGTATTCGTTAAGAGGTTCTATGTTTAATATTTCATCAATTTCAATAAAAACACTAATCACTAGCTTTATTAGTGTTTTTTCAGTTTTGGCAATTATTCTCGCATTTTATATCTCTCACCATTTCAAGCAAGAATCCTTCTCTGCCAATCAAAGAATTTCCTCTCAATTTATTCATGTAACGGCTACTGAGGCCATCGCCAATCTAAATAAGTTATTGAAGGAATTAGGTGGCGAGCTCCAATCAGACAAAACCTTGAGAAAACAATTTAAGACTGTGATAGTGGGAAAGCATTCACCATCTTCACTCTCTGAGATGTTAAATGAGTCTTTTCATCGTCGCTTCCATACAGCAGGTTTTATTTATATTGAAAAAATTCGAGCCTACGATACCAATTTAAACTATCTTGCCAGCAGCTCAGAGGGAAAACGTAATTTTGTAACTGAACTTAATAGTGAGATGAAAAATACAGCAGCTTCACGGGAGGGCTCTGAAAAATTAAAGATATTAAATAAATTATGGTTCACTGAGGAAAACTCTTATTATTCAGCGTTAATCCCTATTGGTGGATTACGTGTTAAAGGTTATTTAGAAGTAGTCGTTAATCCGTCCCATAATCTAAAAACTATTGAAAAAGCACTGAATGCACCTATCAATATAGTAAATTCGGTAGGCGTTGATCAACACCGGTCAGAAAACTGGCCGGAGAGTCTCGATAATTTTGTATTAGCTGAATATCATTTTTCTAACTTATCTGGAAAAAAAATATTAGGCATTAAGGCGGCTATTGATAACACCAGATTGATTTCACAAATGAACACTGCTCGTAATACAGCTTTATTGTTATTTGTAGTGGCTTCATCGATATTCGTAGTGTTAGCAATGTTGTTCTTAAATAAAACACTGTTTAAGCCGGTACGGGATCTTGTACATGAAATGAATGAAGCCTCAAGTGGGAATTTATTGGTTGAAATAGACAATTTTGGCATAACTGAAGTTCACCACCTAAGTAATACACTGGAAGAATTGGTATCCAGTTTACGAAGTAATGTACAAGTGATTTTAGATAACAGCACTAACTTATTTAACTCTGCTACTCGTCTGTCTTTTTCTGCGGACCAAAATAAAAGCAGCATTTTTGTGCAGCAGGCTCAGACGGAACAAGTCGCTACCGCCATGAACGAAATGAACGCAACAGTTTCAGAGGTTGCAAGAAATACTTCCGCAGCGGCTAAGGCAGCAAATGACTCTCATGAAAAGTCTGTATTAGGGAAGGAAATCGTCGATAGTGCTGTTCATACAATCAATAATTTGTCAGATAGCATTAAACAATCAGAATCTTTAATTGAAAAGCTTAATGATGAGTCAAAAGCAATCAGCTCTATCTTGGATGTCATCACTTCTATTTCAGAACAAACAAATTTATTGGCCTTAAATGCTGCTATAGAAGCTGCCAGAGCTGGCGAGGCGGGCAGAGGCTTTGCGGTTGTAGCTGATGAAGTGCGAACGCTTGCAACAAAAACGCAGGAATCTGCAAGTGATATAAGACATATGGTGAAAAGCTTACAGGATGGTACGCTAGGCGCTGTTGAAAGTATGAATGTAAGTCGTAGCACTGCGGATAAGGCTGTGGATGAAATCGACCTAGCGGGTAAAACTATTGATGAAGTTTCTGCTGCTGTCATGCAAATGAGTGATATAAATATTCAAATTGCTACTGCAGCTGAAGAACAGACTGTAGTGGTAGAAGAAATAAACCAGAGCGTTGTCAGGATCAAAGATGTGGGTATTGAAAATTCCAAAATTGCATCTGAAACCGCCAAAGACGGTGTCAATCTGTTACAGGTTGCCGAATTATTAGGACTCTCAGTCAAGAAATTTAAAATTTAAGAGACAGAGCAGTTTTTGGTTCTGACAAGTTAACTCCACAGAGCTAAAGAAACCTAGCCACCGCCCTGCTCCATTCACCGAACGCACTTACCACAGATCCCGATAGTGCTGGGCATTGACTAAGTGCCTGCCAAGATTGAATAGGTTCTGCACGGCGGCGTGAGCACTCAAGAATCTCTGGGCCTGCCTCTCCGATCTGAACTTTCGCATCCCACGCTCTCTTACCCTAGTCACCTCATGTGATTGCTCAGCCCGATTGTTCTCATACTGTTTAGTACTATGGATTGCATCAGGGATCAGCTCCCTATGGGCGACACAATAACTGCGCAGATTATCCGTCACGATCTTTCTAGGTTCACACCCATGATTCCGTAGCAGACGTTTGAAAAATCGCTTAGCGGCTGCGCCATCTCGCCTCGCCTGCAGGTAAACATCAACCACTTCTCCATCCTGGTCTACGGCCCGCCATAGATAGTGCTGCTTACCATTGATCTTCACAAAGACTTCATCGATATAGAAGGTGTCACTGTAACCACTATGTCGTCGCTTCAATCGCTTGGCATATTTAGCGCCAAACTTAATACACCATAACCGGATCGCCTCTCGGCTTACGATAACGCCTCTTTCAGCCAACAGATCTTCAATATCTCGATGGCTGAGATTGAAACGATGATAGAGCCAGACTGCGTAGCTGATAATATCTGCTGGGAAACGGTGTCGTTTGTATATTTTCATACCGAAATCATCTCCTAAAAGAAGTTAATTTGGCAGTACCGGTCAGTACCCTTATTGTCTGTTTCAAACGTCCGCTTTGTGCCGTTTAGCGACCTTAGCCGCTGATTAGATTCTGACATTACCAAAATCTTGCTTAAATGTCGCTTTGTGTCGCAGGCCGACCTCGTCGGGCTAATCTAATTGGCAATACTTAGAGTAAGTATTAAAGAAATCGCTTCAACATTCAGCACTTCCCCCAATGTCCAGATAATGTTCCTAACTTTTCACAAATCACATTGTTCAATTCTGTATATGTGCGGCTAGGTTTACTTCCCTTCTGACCCGCAAAGCCAATAGCGCCGGTAAAGCCTTGTTTTAGTATTAGTCCAGCCATTTCTTTATTCCAGCCGCAATGAACGATCACTTCTCCAGAATCATTCTGAATGGTCTCACCTGCTGAGGCAGCTGGAACTGCCGGTAGGTGAAACTTTAGGTAACCATCCTTCAGTAGCTTGTGGAAGTCAAAAAGAAATAAATCATCGGCCTTTATAAGGCCCAGAGCATGCAAATCTTCACCGAACAGACTGACCTCAAAACGTACAAAAGGGTCGGTCACCGTGACTTTGTCATACAGCTTATAGAATGTGCGTTCTTTATTTCCCCAATAGAGCGTGTGGTCACCGCCTGCGGTAAATTTATCTGTTAACAGTGCAAACCGTGCAGATGTCGTAGCTTGCTTTTTTTCATTCTCAATGTCTTTTATAGCCTCTTGACGAAAATTATCCGATAGAGACGTATTAGACTTTATAGCCGCAATATTTTTTTTATGCTCTGCTGAGCTTGCGGCATGAAAGATTCTAGGATTCCATAAAGACCAATTCGAAGAATGCTGATTTCGCAAATGTACTGGACCAGCTGTACAGGCAGCAAGGGTTCTCATTAAATGAGTGCGCTTCTTAAGCTCATTTGGGCCTTTAAGAGGGAAATCAAGGGCAACGTCTAGCCGCTCAATCGTGACGTGCTCAGACAGCCCCCACGTCGTCCTGATACTCTCTATTGCATCTCTAACTTCTTTTGCAGTTGGGTCTTCTATTTTAATAACCCAGCCAGTAGCTCCCTGATTGCTGTTACCGTTAGTAGCGCGGGTATAAACCTTTGTTATTTCATCCGTAGTGCGTTCATTTATGCACTGGTGAAGCTTGGCACGCAAATGTTGGTGTTGAGTTTTTCTATCTAGCAGCACACGGAGATTCACAGTGTCCACATGGGCCTTTATTTTATATTCTTTGCGAAAATTAATAGAAGGTTCAATGAAAATTACTGACTTACCCTGTTTGTCCGCTACTTCTGTTGTAAAAAACGACATTCAAAACATATCCCGGATGCACTAACATCCAATTTATAAAGTTGCAGTTCACGCCTATGAACTGCAGTGTTCGTCATACTGATTGTAATAACTTAGATAGATGACTATACATTTAAAAAACAGCATGGCCGGTGTGTCTCATTAGCAATTTATATTGCTTAGCAAGCTTGAAAATAAGTTCACGAAGTTCCGGTGCAGCCATTGTTCGGCCATTAGTCGTGATCTTTACTCGTCTGGTGCCATCTGCACTTTTAATACGCTCAATTACTGGCTCGGTATAGTAATTTCGCCCAATTCGATGTTTTAGGTCAATATGACCACTATTAATTTCCTCGATAAGCTGCTGTACATCCGCCGAATCATATAAGACACGATCAGCTACCTTGTAGCAGGCTATATTTGACTGATCCTTATATCGTTCGCGACGGTCTTCTTTCAGCCAAGTATCCCAATCACGGGCTGAAGTTATCCATCTACGCATCATGAGTGCAGCAGTGGGCGTACTAATCCATTTACCCTTAGCAGACTTAAGCGCTACCATTGAAGCTACTGCTATCGCTGTCATAAGTAATTCTCCTGAAACTCTGTAGTGCTGGGCCTTGTTGCACGAAGCGCCCCCAAACCTTCAGACTTCATGCGCATGTATGCGTCAATATAAGCGGCATCCAATTGAAAAGGGTGCTGCATGTAATTTCGGCCTAATTTTTTTACTAGAAAATCGCGAATTGCATCAAATAGAGCGCTATGGACGTTGTATCCTGGCCCGTGACTCTCAGATACCTCTTTAAGCCCTTCGTACATGGTGTCATCAACGTATAGGCGTCGTTCAGAAATTTCGTATTTCCTTAATTCTTCACACATTATTTTGTGTCGGGATCTATTTCGACGGTTGATTTCTACTCTGGATAAATTCCTTTTCATGTTGCGTGCCTCAGTAGCTATAAGTGTAACTAATTATATCATAAGTTAGCGCTTACTTGAAGCTGGTTAGGACTGTAATAATTATCATAACTTATTGTTTATAATGCTTAATATCGAGGTTATGGATAGGTGTTGGTGGCTCGTCTCTGGGAATGATTATTGAACTTAAGTGGGTGCTTTCTATAGCGTAGAGCTATTTGACAAGGCTTTATCATAGTAGCGCAATGACCTTTTTTTTGGCGTTGGTAGAGCCTTCAATGTATAGCTGCGTGGTTTGAATGCTGGAGTGGCCTGCAAGCTGTTGGACATCGCGTAAAGAACCTCCAGCCTCAGTGATCTTTCTGGCAGCGTTGGTTACGAAGGTGCGTCGTCCAGAATGGCTAGAGCAGCCCTGCATGCCTAAATCAGAATATAGGCGGTGAAACCAAACAGTAATGCTTGCGGCAGACAGTCCTTTGTGACCCATTCTCTCGCTGTACACGACAGGCCAGTTAGGGTGTGCCTTGTCGCCCCTTATCGCTTGTAATGTTGCCAATGCTTTCATTAAGTCTGTATGCATTGGAATAGCACGACCTCCTTTCTTTCCTTTACTTGCATCATTGTGTAGTTCTATTGCTTCCGAAATGTTGCCTTCAGAATTTGTCACCATGCTCCATGTTAGTGCGGCAATTTCTTTAGCTCGCATGCCTGCTTTTATACTCAGGAGGAACCTGACCCGATCGCGCTCCGGGTAACGAGTTTCATCTAGGCGAGACAAAATAGCTTTGATTTGTTGGCGAGATAGGGTTTTTGCTTGCTTCGTTTGGGCCATAATAGAACTCCATTCTGATAATAATATGTAATATATAACGATAATATTATCAGTAGGCGAAGGCGTCAACAGAAATAGCCTTTAGATCCCTGCTACTAAAGTACTGATAAGAAAATACGGATTATCTTATCAGTTGTGATTACTGACCAATAGAATGACATTTATCGGTAAGAAGACTCACGAAGAAAATTATGTTTTCAATTAGTTCTGTTAATGGTTTTGGAAAATGTGTTACCTCTATGGCTGCACCAATAAAGGATGCAGTGTCGTATTTTCAGTTCGGCATAAAACAATAGACAGGAGAGGGAGCTAGAGTGAAAAAATAATAGCTATTGTGGCTTTAGTAATTAGTGGAACTATTAACGCTGGGCAACTTGAAGGCTTTGGTGGAATGATGTTTGGAATGGATTTTGAGCAGGTCAAAGGGCTTATTTCAACAAAACCTAATTTTGAAGAAAAGCGTGGGAATGATGAAGCATATCTAATGTACACGACTATGATTAACAACAAGAAAATGGATGCGATAATCTATTTTGAAAACAAAAAAATTGATAATTTTAGGGTTCGTGTGGATACCTATGTAGCGGGTAGTGAACAGAGGTGCAAGAAAGACTATTTGTCTATTTACGAGTCGGTGAGGGGGAAATATGGAAAGCCAGTTATAGAACCAGCTAAAACAGGGTTTGCAGGTCTGTATTTTTTCAGTGCTTATTTTAGCTTTAGCAATAATCGCCATATCGAAGTCATGGGTTCATACGAATCATCACGCTCTCGTTGCTTCCAGAATGTGATGTATAAAAATGTACCAATTGACCAGAAAACAATTGCGGAATTCACGGGAAAGAAGCATGCGTCACAAGACACATTCTAGCCTTTCTATTGGTAGTTGATGTTAGAGAGAGAGGGTATTGACTATCGATGTTCTGAGTTAGAAAATGGGGCAGAGTGATGCTACATTACAGCATTAGGGTTGGCGGAAAAAACTATAAAAATCAATTAGTTATGAGTTATGTCTAGAGAGTCCCTGCCTCTCCGCCATATAAACAATCAAGCCTCCCTTGTGGAGGTTTTTTTGTGCCTGAAAAGGTAGGTTTTAGTAAAGGTTAAACGAACTAAATTCTCTATCCGCGAAGTCTTATCCTTCCGCATCGTGCTAATATCGCCAGAAGTTAACTGACATTTAAGATCAGATTGCCTGAATTCACCTTGGTTTGTAGCTATGTTCCGAATCCTACTCGTCGATGATCACGAACTTTTTCGTTCAGGCTTGGCCAGTGTTCTGGGTGAATCGTCTGACATGGTGGTTATGGGGCATGCTTCAAGTGGAGAAGAGGCCCTTGATTTTGTACGCAAGACGGCCCCAGACCTCGTTCTTATGGATATAAATATGCCGGGTATTGGAGGCATAGAGGCAACGCGTAAGATCATGCAGCATGCGCCAGATATGAAAATTATCGCTGTAACTGCGTTGAGTGATGACCCTTTTCCCAATCAGCTACTTGATGCCGGTGCGCGTGGTTATATCTCTAAAGGTTGTCCTGCCGATGAATTATTTGATGCTATTCGCACTGTAATGGCAGGTAATCACTTTATTTCTGGTGATGTGGCTCAAAAATTGGCTATTGGTCAGGTCATGGGGCAAGGGGGAGGATCACCATTAAAGAAGTTATCAGCACGTGAGATGCAGGTCATGGTCATGATTGTGAGTGGCCAGAGTACTCAGGAAATTTCGGATGCTCTTTTTCTTAGTCCTAAAACAGTCTCTACCTATCGGCATCGATTGTATGAAAAACTGGATGTCAGCAATGACGTTGAGCTCACTCATTTCGCCATCCGTTATAAAGTCGTCGACCAGAATTAGCTGTGTCGGTAATTTTTGATCCAAATTGCCGCCTGTGCCCACGATTGGCGAATTTTCTCGATGAGGTTGGTGAGCAATATCCTGACTACTTTGCCCGGCCCGTGCCTGCATTTGGTGATGATTCCGCCCAATTGTTAGTTGTTGGCTTAGCACCCGGCATGCATGGTGCTAATGCAACAGGGCGTCCCTTTACAGGAGATCATGCGGGTGTTTTGTTGTACGAGACACTGTATCGAAACGGCTTTTCCACTGGACCTGATTCAGTGTCATCAGATGATGACCTTAAGCTCATTAACTGTCGTATTACAAATGCCGTTAAGTGTCTGCCTCCACAGAATAAGCCAGTAGCCAGCGAAATTAATAACTGTCGCCCATTTCTCAAGCAAGAACTTCAGGGGCTGGCTGCGGGTAGTGTGATTGTAGCTTTGGGCTCAATAGCCCATAAAACGGTTGTGGCTGCGCTTGGTCTGCGCCAGAAAGATTTTAAATTTTCCCATGCAGCTGAATATGATCTTTCCAATCAGTTAACCTTACTCGACTCTTACCACTGCAGTCGCTATAACACCCAGACCCGACGCCTTACAGAGCCAATGTTTAATCATGTTTTTGAACGCGCACGTATCTTGATTGATGGCTGAAAAAAAACCACCTTTTGATCATAAAAGTGTGCTCCGTACACTCACCCATAGGCCGGGTGTGTATCGCATGCTTAATTGCGACGGCAACGTACTGTATGTGGGTAAGGCGAAAGATCTTGCACGCAGAGTAGGCAGTTATTTCGCACGTGCGCACAACAAACGTATTGCCAGCATGGTTTCACAGATTGCAGATATCGCCATTACGGTTACTCATACAGAAGCCGAGGCCTTGATTCTAGAAAACAACCTCATCAAGGAGCATAAGCCTCGTTATAACGTTTTACTTCGAGATGACAAAAGCTACCCTTATTTACTTTTGTCTGGGCATGAATTTCCGCAACTGACTTTTCATCGAGGCGCAAGAACTAAAAAAGGACAGTATTTTGGCCCTTATCCAAGTAGCGGCGCAGTTCGTGAAACACTTAAGCTACTGCAAAAGCTTTTCCCGGTACGTCAATGTGAAGACAGTTATTTTGCTAATCGTTCACGACCCTGTCTGCAATATCAGATAGATCGCTGCACGGCACCCTGTGTCGGCTTTGTAACACCTGAGCGTTATGCACAAGATATTTTAGATACCGAGTTATTTCTCAAGGGAAAGGCCTCCGATGTTGTAGACCGCTGGATTGCCAAAATGGACAAGGCTTCTGAAGCCTTAGAGTTTGAAGAAGCCGCCCATCTTCGTGACCAGGTAGCCGCTTTACGCACAGTACAAGAAAAACAGTATGTGAGCGGGGAACGTGGTGATTTAGACATTGTAGCGGTAGTAACTAAAGGTGGAAGTGCCTGTGTGCAACTATTTTTTGTGCGCAATGGCCACAACCTTGGCAATAAGACCTTATATCCCAAAGCCGGTGAGGGCGCCTGTGAAGCCGAACTGATATCTGCGTTTATTGCACAGTATTACCTCGGCAAAGTGATTCCTGCTGAAATCCTGGTGAATTTTGTGCCTGAAGACAAAGATATCCTGGAGGAGACACTAACGCACCAGGCTGGCAGGAAAGTCCGTATACAGGCATCTCCTCGTGGCGACAGAAAACGGTGGCTAAAAATGGCCACAACGAATGCTGAAATGGCCTTGGATGCACGTATGGCGGGATCAGCATCGAGTCAAAAACGAGTCCTTGCGCTGCAAGAAGCCTTAGGGCTGGATGAATTACCGCAGCGAATGGAGTGTTTTGATATAAGTCATACCAGCGGTGATCAAACTGTTGCCTCATGTGTGGTGTTTCAGGCGGGAGCACCTCTTAAAAGTGATTACCGACGATTCAATATCTCTGGGATTACCGGTGGAGACGACTATGCGGCGATGCGTCAAGCACTGCAACGGCGTTACACCCGGATAAAAGAGGGCGAGGGCACTCTGCCAGATATTCTCTTGATCGATGGTGGAAAGGGGCAGCTTTCTACTGCAGCACAAATTCTACAAGAGGTTGGCGTTACGGGTTTACTTTTGCTCGGTGTTGCCAA
>Ga0316204_10009466_pt1 | contig 12996 bp, 10 predicted proteins | sample 6monrhotite_MG_2_FD_205661 | JGI IMG/M metagenome (GOLD analysis project Ga0316204, IMG submission 205661) | Microbial mat bacterial communities from mineral coupon in-situ incubated in ocean water Damariscotta River, Maine, United States -... | ecosystem: Environmental > Aquatic > Marine >... | reverse complement strand
CGATTGACCTCCATCAAAAAACATCGCCCTGCGTTTCCACAGCAGATACAACGCCACCGCAAGCATAAGGGGGCCATGGCTGAATTCTTCGGTCGAAGACCATTCATTCCAAAGAACCATCCCGTCCGGTAGGTACGAGAGAGTTAACAGTGAGAGGGCAATCAATAAGAGACCCTGATCTTTCAAGAAGGATATGTCGGTCAATTTCGTCATTTTCATCTCTATTCATCTCTGACACGGGTTAACCCCAGGAGAGTACGCCTCAATAATAGCCCCGTGCTTCTTCCTCGGATTTATTCAACATAACGCCCAAAAGATTTGTTTGTTGCAGCAACCTCGAGGCCTCCTTGACGTCCGAGGTTGTCGAGGCGCCATTGGCGACCACCATTAATGCACAGTCCACTTGCGGCAGAAATGCAATGGCATCATCGGTTGTCAGGACTGGTGGCAGATCAAATATTATCATCCGGGATTCATAACGGTCCCGGATATCAGAGACCAGCGCCTTCATCCTAGTCGTCGTCAGGGTTTCTGAAGCATTCTTGATCGCCGACTGATTGGGTAACAACGTCAAGCGCGGTAAGCCTGGATTGACGAAGACATCAACCAGGCTCGCCTCTCCTTCAAGATAGTCCACCAAGGATAAACCGTTCGGCAACCCCAAATATTGGGCAACTTTTGGCTTCCGCAAATCAAAATCCGCGAGTAGCACTGTCTGTTCTGTCTGCTGAGCGATACTAAGAGCTAGATTGATACTAACGACCGTCTTGCCGCAGTCAGGCGTCGGAGAAGTGATTGCCAGCGTGCGCCATTTATTTTCCTGCATCTTGCGCAGAACCTGGGTCCGCAACATGTCAAAGCTCATGCTCCGTGGATCGTTCTTTGTATAGGAAATGATCCGGTGCTCCTCCAAATGCAGAGGATCCAGCGCGACGACCTTGGTTTGCCGGTAAGTGATTTTATCGACATCCGTGGTGATGTCGACTTCGGCCCTGCTCTCCTGTGGCGTGCCCTTTTTTTCGCCACGGGTTGCCTTGGCTTTCTCTATAGCTTCCTTAATCCTCTCCACGCCACCCTCCTGCCATATGGGCCCTATTTTGCACGATCAAAAACGAGCCAATACTTTGTAAAAAGCGATATCAAGCGGCATGTAAAAATTATGGAAGAGGACAAGAGCGGCAATTGCCAACACCACCAATACAAGCAGAAGCATCACCTTTACCCGCTTTCTTCTACGCGCCTCCCTGGTTGTAACAATATAGGGAATCGAAGCCAACGGCTGCAACTTTGTCACTGCTGCGAGAGAGGCAGCACCTCGAATACTGCCATCAATCATTTCGACCAGAAATATCCCACCTCCGCCGGCTGCCATCGAAAGGACAACCCCTAGAGCCATCATTTTCTTGCGGTTTGGCCTGATCGGCTCATCCGGAAGGACAGGGGGCTCGAGCAAGACAAAACGTTCGGCCTTGCGATCCTCTTCCAGACTCTTTGAAAGCTCGGCCTGCATCTGTTTGGCCCGGATCTCATCGTATTTCCGCTTAGCATTTTCGTGATCCCGAGTCAGAGTTGTCAGAGCCCGCTCCACCTGCGGCGTCTGGATAATCATGGTTTCTATTTCTGTGATCCTGGCCTTGAGCTCGTTTTTCTGCTCCTGCAGTGACTCTATGCGAGAATATGTAGATGACATCTTGGCTTCTACCGTCGCCATTATCGGATCTACGATATCGCTCTTAGCCGCTTCCGACTTTGAGCTTTGTTCAATTAACTCGGGCAAGGCCCTCACTTGCCCTCTCATTTCAACAACTGCAATCATCAGCCTTTTGACATCAGGGTGAGTGTCTGCATATCGTTGCTTTGCCTCCGTCAGTTGACCTTCCATTTCTTCAAGACGTTTAATCAAACGATCGCGTTCACTTGGTTCGCCCGGTCGCCCGGTCGATGCTGAATTAAATTGTGGACTATCGAATGCTGACAGCCTGCTCCTGTAGCCCGCTTTCAATCCTGCCAATTCAATCTCCAGATACCTTCGCTCCTCTTGCAGCGCTTTGATCTCGCGATCAAGTTCCTTGTATTCGGATTCCGAGCGATCCCGCATTTGCAATCGCAAATCCAGATGCTCCGGCAATGCAGATGCATTTTCCTGCTTGTATTTGGCGATCTTGTCTTCAATTCCTTGAAGGCTTCTTTCAAGCTTAGTCGCTTCCTGGTTCAGGAATTCTGTCGTTTCTGAAGCCCGCGCTGTACGTGTCCTGACATTTTCATCAAGAAAAAGGGTAACAAGTTCATTTGCAACTCTAGTAGTGATTTCTGGACGGCGGTGCTCAAAAGAGACCTTGAACGCGATGGCAACAACCCCCCTACGTTTTTTGCCACCGTCTGAACTGATAAATTCGACCGACGCCAGTTCTCGCATTTTTTGAACCGCCTTGGTCGTAGAATCCACTTCATCATCGCCTTCGAAGATCTTGAATTTTTCAGAAATTCTATAAAGATTAGCCCGCGTCATCACCCGTTGCGTGATAATTTCAATGCGTTCACTCGCTAGACTTGTTACCGTCGAGCGGATCATTTCATCTGGAATTTGCGGTGATTCAATCAGGATTGTTCCCGACGACTGATAAACTGGCGGCATTAACACCGCCACCGCCACACTGCCCCCAAGGACAATAAGGAACGGCAAAATGAGGTAAATATAGCGCCGTTTCAGGATCGAGATGTATTCGCTCAGATGAAATTCAGATTCCATGGATTCCCTGTGCGTTATTCAAGCGGCAGGTTGTAATTTAGGGCAAAGGTCACACTTCTGGAAGAAGCCGTCCCTCCCACCGGTTGTTTTTGTTGCCTGCTTTGCAAGTTTAAACCTGCGCTCCATTTTTCACTCAGGGTCCAGTTTATGGAAGGATCCAACGATAGCTGGGTCGTAACAGCCGAACCGGACGCCCCGACGGACGAGCTCGTTCGATAACTTGCGTTAAATCCAACCTGCGTCATTTCAAACAATTGATAGGACGCCCCGCCACCAAAACCGGTGGATTGCTGGACACTCCCGCTACCGCTGGCGGTATGGTTCCGGGTTACATTGGCATTGACTGTCAGCCGTTCCAGAACTTCCTGACTGTAACTGAGCTGCGCCGACGTTCCCAAAGTATCACCCGTCTGGACCAACCCCAAAGAAGCGCTCAGAATATCTATTTCTGAGAGTTGATACTCGCCGCCGATCTTTAATGAGATGGTGTTCGACGGAGATGTTATGTCCGAATCCGGCATGTATCGTGAAAAGCCAAAGCTCGGCGAAATAGTCAATCGATCACTAAAGGTATTAGAAAGGCCGACGTTGACAGAATTACTGCTGTACCCCGTAAAATCACCGCCAGAATAAGTAGCCGAACTATAGTTATCAGAAATGTTGACGCTCCAGAGCTCAGTTATTTGTCCGCTGTAACTCAGGCTCAGATTTGTGTTCGTACGCGTTACGTCACTCGTCAAATTCCCTGTATCTTCAAATTCCGTATTTTGAACCGTATCGAACCCAAGCCCGAACGCTGCAGAGATAACCGATGTGTCATAGTCATACGCTCCGTCAACATCCAGATTATAGCGAACTTGGTCCGCAGCAAAGACGCTCTTGGCGATTTCGTCTTTCGACGCAACGACATTCGCGCGTCCTACGATGGCGACGCGGTATCGATCTTTCGCATATTCTCCATCGACGGAGCGATTGATCGTAAAATCCATACGACCCTTGGCATTTTCTGTGGCCAGGGACGGATTGTCATTGTAAGCAGCACTGCTCAGTGTGCTGAAATTAGCATTCCAGTCACCTGCAATTGCAGATTCTGGCATAACAAAAGCCCCGAGCGTAAATCCAACGCACAAAGCTCCAATCCAAGACAGACGTCGGAGCCGGAAGTTCGTATTGCTGCGCATTGAAAGACTCATCAAGGCTTGTCCTTAGGGTACGATAACCACATCCCCAGCTTGCAACAAAATCGTCGCCCCAACACCATTCTTGCCCGACAATAAATCATTATAATCAAACGGTATATACACAGCATTTTCGCCATAACCGCGCAAGATTCGGATCTCGTCTTCCTCAGCAAACCGGTCCAAACCGCCGGCCAGAGCTAAGACTTGGGTGATATTGGTCGGCGCATCGAGCGTATAGGTGCCAGGTTGGTTAACCTTACCGATAACATAGACTCGGTTCCCACCGACGGCCAACACTTGGACCGTCACCACAGGGTCGGAAATAAACTTCGAAAGTTTGCTTATCAACTTTTTCTCAGCCTGCAGACTGGTCAGATCTGCGACTTTCAAGCGTCCCGCGAGCGGGAACGTGATGTTGCCATCCGGCAGGACAACGACGGATTGGTTCAATGTATCTTCACGCCAGACTGATATCTGCAATTGGTCACCGGGATTCAAGGTGTAACCATCTCCCTCATCGGCCGTCGCCATTGTCGGCATGACCAAAAGAACAACCAAAAACCCCAAGAATATATGCTTAACCATTTTTCACCTCTCAACCATTGAACGAAATCCGGCCCGTATAAAAAAAATGAGGGGGCCAAGCCCCCTCATTTATTCTTCAGGTTATATTGAGTCTACTTGCATTAACAATTCGTTACAAGAAATCTCAACCCTTGCGTCAGGCGTCTACCCTAAGCGGCAATCTTCATTGCTTTTTTGTCTTTCCGGCGACGCAGAGCAGCGATACCAAAGAGAGCCGTGCCAAACAATATGGCCGCAGGCGGCAACGGAATTGACGAAATTTCTGCGCCATAAGTGCCGCCACCTTCCAGGACGATCCCGGAAACCGTTAGAGTCTGAGCTCCTCCGCCAATAAATGTTTTATACCAATTCACGCCATACAGTCGGCTGTCAGCCGCCACTGAATTTGCTACTGTACCGTATTGAAAACCGTCATTATCAGTGAATACGAGCGGATCTGCATTGAAGTCACCCGAGGACCACTGAAATGTTAAGTTTCTAATGCCAGTGCCGCTTGCCGGAACGCCGTTAATAACAGAAGCACTCGCACTAATTCCAACACCGCCCACTGGATTAACATTAAAGTGCCAAACGTGATTAAAAGCCGTTTGCGTGCCCGTCGACGTCTGCGTGACGGTCGAGGCCCAATTGACGCTCAACTCATCCCAGCGAAGGTCGCCGTAAAGCTGAATCGGATTGGCCAGTGTATTCGTTGTGCCTACATCTGCACCGCTATATGTTGCGGCCTTCACTGCAACGCTGCCACCAATCAGAACCATAGCGGAAACGGCCGCAATGCTTACAGTAGAAAGAATCTTGTTAAACATAGTCATTCTCCTCGTTTGTTAACTTATTACACTCACAGTCATTCAAAACTCAAACGCGCTGGCCACTACAGTATTCACCTACCGAACTGGACAGAACCGTTGCTGGTTCGCCATTCAACTTCGAATGCCTAGAGTGAAAAACTTGTCTCGCCCCAAAAACACCCGCTCCTGATAAAGATCATAGAAACTCCCTCGACAGATCCTCTACCAGCTCGCCGCATCCCCCTGACATCAGGAATATGAAACGCTTTGATGGAAGCAATGTACTCCGCCAACATGACAGCATCCTGACAAGTGGCCTTTTTTTTTATTTATTTTTAAAATTCATATCGACCCAAAAAAATAACATAGAAACAATAGCTTACGAGAACGCAACAGGCTAGAGACTGGCAATTCCCTGGGGCTGGTCGATTTGCTGACAGCGAACCTGACAGGCTCTGAACAATACCGTATGAGAATCCCCCCCCCTTTCGCGCAAAAAAAACAGTCACTGCAACAGCGGCTAATATTCTGCGGCTTTTTGAAGCACACAGGCGTCATTGGATTGTGCTATTTGGACGAATCGATGACCTTGGAGAAAATGTACTTGGCCAACTCCTTATCCCGGATGATCAGGGCGGGGCTGTCAACACCATCGGAGACGTCAAACTTCCGCCTCTCCGCTCTCCCTGTCACCGCCACACCAGCCGCTGGTTCCGCATAGGGCGAAATGGACAGCGAGAAAATTCCGTATTCAGACTTGTCCCTTATGACATTGTCGACGGTGTTCCCTGATATCTCATCCTCATCACTGGAAAAACCATAAACCAAGGCCGTGTCGCAGATGATATTGATGAGCCGGGGTATTCCCCGACTGGCGTCAGCAACTATATCACAAGCGGCGCTTGAGAATATCGGCCTGTCACTGCCGGCAACTTTGGTACGGTGGTGGATATACCCCCCCACCTCTTCCTTCGACAGCGTCCGCAAATGAAAGTCTGACGCGATGCGCTGTGCAAACTGGACCAGCTCAGGACGCTGCAATAAATCCTTTAACTGTGGTTGCCCGACCAGAACAAGCTGCAAAAGCTGGTCCTTGTCGGCATTGATGTTGGACAGCATACGCAGCTCTTCGAGGGATTTAGGCCCCAGGTTCTGCGCCTCATCAACAATTAAAATGGTCCTGTGGCCCTTCCCGTATTCATCAATCAGAAAGGTGTGAAGCTGATCATAAAGAGCGACGTGAGATTTTTCTTCGAAAGGCTGGCCAAACGCCATCAAGACCCACTGCAAGAGTTCCCCGCGGTTTTCCTGGGTATTGGAGACGAGGCCGACGGTGGCGTTATCATCAAGTTTGTTCAACAGATGGCGGATCAGGGTCGTCTTGCCGCAGCCGATTTCACCGGTAATCACCGTAAAACCAGCGCGGTTCATGATGCCGTACTCCAACATGGCAAACGCCATAGAGTGGGCCCGCCCCCAAAACAGATACTCCGGGTCAGGCTGTATCGAGAACGGCTTTTCGCTTAAGCCATAAAATGCTTCATACATTCAATTCATCCGCCCATCAGAAAGAAGCCGTCCGCAAGCTTATACACGCCATACGCTAATAATCCAATGTGATGGCGACACAACCATGAGAACGACACTCTTAATAGGCGGGTCAGTTTTGGGTTTTGGTTGAAGACGGAGTTGATGTCCCCAATTCTGCAAGTATCTTCCGTATTTGCTCAACCTGCGCCAAGGGCTGTTTCTCAGACAACTTCAGTGCCTCCTCGAGCTCACGAATCCCGGAGCTCGTCTGTTCATTGGCGAGGTATGACATCCCCAAATGATATCTGAAGCGGGGCTCGCTCGGGTTCTTGTCGACCGCCTCCTTTAGAAGAGATGTCGCTTCCTCAAACTTGCCTAATCTGTATTGGATCCACCCGAGCGTGTCCTTAAAGTGTGGGATGTCGGAGCTCCTGAAGCGCTTTGCCAACTCATAGGCTCTCTCGATCACCGCTTTGTCTGTACTGTACTCCGAAAGCATGCTCGCCAGATTATTGGCAATAACTTCAGAATTCGGATTGGTTTTGTAAAGCTCTTCATATTGAGCGATGGCGGCATCGTAGTCGTCTCCGCGCTCAAGAATATTGGCTTTCAGTAAACTAAGGGAGACATTTCCGGGTATTTTTTCCAAGCCAGAAGACACCGTCTTGCTGGCATCATCATCTTTTTGCTGACCAATGTAATAGGCGGTCAGGGATGTGTATGCCACTGGCTCTTCAGGGTTCTCGCTGATGGCTTCCCTGAATGTTGCCTCAGCTTGCTCCGGATTGCCGCCGATAGCGTGAAGTTGCGCCAGAATCACTTTTGCATACAAGTTTTTCTCAGTTGACTTAATGACGGACTGAATAAATTTTTCTGCCCGATCAAGTTGACCATTTTGAACGTAGGCACGCACCAGGGAGACCATTGGCCGAACGGCATCAGGCTTCGCGGCCTGAGCATCTTTATAAGCATTGATGCTCTCTTCAGGTTTGTCTTGCCCCTGCAGGACAATGCCCTTGATCTGGCTTGTAACGCTCTTGTCGTCGCCGAGCCCCGCTAAAATATCTGAAATTTCCTGTGCACCAATCCAGTTTTGCCTGGAAATTCTCACCTGCGCCAGCGCCCGCAAAGAGGCCAAATGCCGAGGCTCTCTTGTCAAAATCTTGATCAGGGCATCTTCCGCACGGCCAAGGGCGCCGTTTTTCACCAAAAAACTCGCATAGGAGAGACCAACTCCCGGAGAGAACTTACTGGCCTGAAAGGCCGTCGTCATCCGATCATCAGCGAGCTCTGCGGACCCGTTTAATTCGTGAGCCGCCCCCAACATCATCAATGCCCGAACGGATTCCGGACGGTCCTTCAAAACCGTACGCAAGTCAGAGATCGCATCATCCATTTTCTTGTCTGCCAGTCGTAGCGAAGCCCGTATGAGCAGTCCGTCGGCATTCTTTGCGTCCCTCGCCAGAATTTCCTCAACAAGTCTCGCCGCTTCTTCAGGCTTGCCATCGGCGATCAGCAGCTCGGCCAGTCTGTTTTTCGCTTCCAGCCTCTGCTCTTCCGTATCACTTACGGCAACAACATCCAGCAGGATTTTCTTGGCGTCCTCGCGCTTACCACTGGCAAACTGTAGCCGCGCAAGGGCGAGTTGATAGGAAAATTTGTTTTTTCCACCGCGTTCGATGAGGGCTATTAATTCGTTCTGGGCAGCCTCCGTCCCCTTCAGGGTATTCATGAAGCGAACCACATCCAGATTAGCCTGAAGCTCGTCGGGTACGCCAGCGGCAATGGCGCGGATAATTTCTTCAGCGTCATCAACCCGTTTTTGCCTGAGGTAGAACCGCACCAGAGCCGTCTTAAAACCTCGAGCTTCGGGGTAAAAATTGATGAGCTGCTTCAGAACGCCCTCAGCCTCGTCGTTATTTTCAAGAGACCCCAGCGCCTGGATCTTGATCAGGTTTAGAGTAACATTCTTCTCATTTAGCTTTAGACCCTGGTCCAGATAGGCCACGGCACCCTCAAAATCCTTGGCGGCGATCCTTTCAGCCGCCAGCACGGCGATCGCCTCGATGTTTGCCGGATCTACTTCCAGCGCTTTCTTTGCGTTTGTAATTGCCCCTTGGGTGTCTTCAAGCTTGTAAAGAACGGCAGCGCGGAAAGCCAAAGCTTCAGCCCTCGTGCCGTCCAGCGACATCACCGTATCACTCAGCTCCAGTGCCTTGTCCAGTTGCCCCGCCACCAGCATGAACTTGCCGAACTTTATGCTCGCATCATAATGCTTGGGTTCAAGATCAAGGACCCTGCCCATCAAACCCCGAGCTTGCTGGAGCTTACCGTCCTGTTCTTCAAGCAGACCTAGGGCATACAGTGCCGGCACAAACTTTCCGTTAATCTGCAGGGCATTACGAAACTCAAGTTTTGCCTTGATCAGATTGCCTTCCTCAAGCAGCTCCTGCCCGCTTTCGTAATGGTTCTGAACTTTCTCTTCAGGCGTGTCGCACGCCGCGACCAGCAGCAACCCCGCGACAGCAAAGGCCGTACCGAATTTACGAACTGAAAGATTGCTCAAAGAACCAAAAAACATCACATCCCCCCTTGGATAACGTCCCGGACTTATGACCGGTTCGCATGAATATATCGTTAGCGAAGGCGCTTATACACTCAATGTATTAAATATAATAAGCAAATCAAGACAGTGAATCCATATCTCTATAGCCCAACGTTCAATAAAGCGGCCTCTGGACAATCAATTTAATAGCCGCTTCAAATAATCACCATAGGCCGACTTGCCCAATGCCTCGGCGGATTTTTCCAGTTGCGCACGGTCAATATAGCCCTGCCGCCAGGCGATTTCTTCCAGGCAGGCGATTTTCAGCCCTTGCCGTTTTTCGATTGTTTTGACAAATTCCGCCGCTTCCAGCAATGATTCATGGGTGCCGGTATCGAGCCAGGCAAAGCCACGACCCATTTTTTCGACCCTGAGGTCGCCGCGTTTGAGATAAATCTCGTTGATCGTGGTAATTTCCAGCTCGCCCCTGGCCGAAGGCTTAATCGTGGCGGCGATATCGAGAACGTCATTGTCATAAAAATATAGCCCCGTGACCGCCCAATTTGATTTTGGCTTGATCGGTTTTTCTTCAATCGTAAGGGCTATTCCATCATCATCAAAATCCACCACGCCGTAGCGTTCCGGATCGCTAACCCAATAGGCAAAAACCGAGGCACCGCCTTTACCGGCCGCGGCCCGCGTCAAAAGTTCCGTCATGTCGTGACCGAAAAACAGGTTATCCCCCAAGGCCAGCGCCACGTTATCGTCACCGACAAATTCCCGGCCAATGATAAAGGCTTGCGCCAGCCCATCTGGGCTTGGCTGCACCGCGTACGAAAGGGATATTCCCCACCGGGAGCCATCGCCGAGCAACCGCTGAAAGGCGCTTTTATCTTCCGGCGTGGTAATGATCAGGACCTCTTTGATCCCCGCCAACATCAGCACGCTCAAGGGATAATAAATCATCGGCTTGTCGTAGACCGGCAGCAATTGCTTGCTGACACCCATCGTCACCGGGAATAGCCTGGTTCCCGATCCGCCGGCAAGAATAATACCCTTCATATTTTGTAGCCCTCCCCAGTCTTCTTTTTCAGCATTCGCTTAAGTATAAAGCCGGTCGATGACATCTGCCAGTCCATCCCGCCAAGGTTGCGGCTGAATGCCAAAAGCTACCTCAATTTTCGTACAATCCAAAACTGAATTGGCCGGACGCTTTGCCGGCAAGGGGTAATCGTCCGTGGTGATCGCCTTGACCTTCGGTTGCTTTGTCACCCGCGGCACTGCCATTTCGAAAATGGCTTCGGCGAAACCAAACCAGGTCGTCTCGCCAGCCCCGCAAAAGTGGTACGTTCCCCACGGAACATCCGTGCTCGCCTCGATTCGTCGGGCGATTACTTCTATGGCCCCGGCAATCGCAGCGGCCGCGCTCGGGCATCCGTGCTGATCGTCGATAATGCCCAGCTCATCACGCTCCGCGCCCAGGCGCAGCATGGTTTTTACAAAATTCTGCCCATGGGCCGAAAAAACCCAGGCCGTGCGCAGGATGATATGCTTATCGAGAGTTTCCCGTACCGCTCTCTCACCAACTTCTTTTGAGCGGCCGTAAGCACCCATTGGATTGACCGGATCATCTTCAACGTAAGCACCAGACTTGCTGCCATCATAAACGTAGTCCGTGGATATATGGATCAGCGGGATGTTCCGTTTCGCGCAAGCCAGTGCCATTTCGCCGGGTGCCGCGCCATTGACTAACATCGCTAGTTCCGGCTCGCTTTCAGCCTGGTCAACCGCGGTATAGGCCGATGCGTTGATGACGAGATCCGGCTTTTCCTTGTCGATGGCATTCGCGGCTTCGCCGGCAACAGATAAATCGGCCTGGCCCCGGCCAAGCGCGATCAGAGTATCGCCGCCCCAGTCGATGGCCCGTAACTCGGTACCGACTTGGCCGTTGGCGCCAAACAGCAAAATACGCATGTTTATTTGGCCTTCGCCCGGCCCGTTCCCAGGCGTTGCCCCTGGTGTTTAGTGTCCAGGATCTTCTGCCACCAACCGCGATTTTCCAGGTACCACTCGACGGTCTGGCGCAGGCCGCTGGCAAAAGTTTCATCCGGAGACCAGTCGAGGTCACGCCCAATTTTCGCAATATCCATGGCATAGCGCATGTCATGGCCCGGTCGGTCTTCCACATATGTGATCAGGTCGACGTGCGGTGTGCCCTCACTTGACGGGGCCAATTTATCCATGATTGTGCAGATGCCCTTGACGATGTCGATATTCTGCATCTCGCAATTGCCACCGATGCAGTATGTTTCGCCAAGTTCGCCTTGTTCGGCCACACGCCAGAGGGCACGGGCATGATCTTCCACATACAGCCAGTCGCGCACGTTTTCACCCTTGCCATAAATAGGGATCGGTTCACCTGCCAGAATTTTTAGGATCACGACAGGGATCAGTTTTTCCGGGAACTGGTAGGGGCCGTAATTGTTGGTGCAGTTGGTGACGACTGTCGGCAATCCGTAGGTTTCATGCCATGCCCGGACCAGATGATCAGACGATGCCTTGCTCGCCGAATAAGGAGAATTGGGCTGGTACTGGCTTTCTTCCGTAAACAGCCCCGTTTCACCGAGAGAACCATAGACCTCATCGGTCGAGACATGATGGAAGCGAAAATCATCCCGCGCCATCCCTTCCAGCCCTTTCCAGTAGGCAAGTGCCGCCTCCAGCAGAACGAAGGTCCCGACAATATTAGTCTGAATAAATTCAGCCGGTCCGTCGATGGACCGATCCACATGGGATTCGGCGGCCAAGTGCATCACCGTATCGGGTAGATACGTATTGAATAGTTTTGTTACGCCATCAGAGTCGCAAATATCGACCGTTTCAAGACTGTAGCGCTCACTTTGTGAAACGGATTCAAGCGTGTCCAGATTGGCTGCATAGGTCAGCTTGTCCACATTGACTACGGTGACATCTGTTTCTTTGATCAACAGGCGGATCACGGCAGAGCCGATAAATCCGGCGCCGCCAGTAACGAGTATTGTCTTCGTCAAATTACTGCCCCTTACCCTTCGTACGTAAAATATTCCGGCAACTCGGACAAAAGCGGGTGCAGCTTGTCCTTATCGCTCAATTCCGCCTGCCCGCCCGCGAGCCGCCAATCGATGGCCAACGCCGGGTCATTCCACAAAATGCCCCGGTCATTTTGTGGCGCATAGTAGGCATCAACTTTGTATAGAAATTCCGTATCCGGTTCCAGCGTACAAAAACCGTGGGCGAAACCTTTGGGGATATAAAGTTGGTTCCACTTTTCGGCGCTCAACTTCACGGCAACATACCGCCCAAACGTTGGCGATCCGTGGCGAATATCGACCGCAACGTCGATGACGGCACCTCGCGTCACCCGAACCAGCTTGGCCTGCGCATAGGGTGGCGTTTGAAAATGCAATCCACGAACTGTTCCGCGAGGCCCCGACAATGAATGATTGTCCTGAACCGCATTCATGACAATTCCGGCCTCTTCAAACTTGGCCAAATTGAAGGTTTCAGAAAAAAAACCCCGATTATCCCCGAACTTCTGTGGTTCGATCAGTTTGACATCCGGTATGGCGGTTTGGGTTA